>WNGD01007371.1_pt1 | contig 11074 bp, 10 predicted proteins | sample 5400671 | NCBI WGS metagenome assembly WNGD01 (sample SAMN13153369, study PRJNA577476) | soil metagenome | isolation source: 40 cm soil or saprolite under grassland replicate 2 | place: USA:California | collected 2016-06-15
CGCTTCGACGAAGGTGACGTCGGCGCCGGCCTCGCGATAGGCAGCAGCGCGCTCGATGGCCGCGAAGTAACCTTCCGGTTCAATCGCGTCCGTGCGCGCGATGATCAGGAGGTCACGGTCGCGGCGCGTGTCAACCGCCAGCGATTTCATAACCGGTCAGACCATCAACGTCGACGGCGGCAAGGCGATGCATTAAGGCACATCTCCTTCCAGACGCTGCTCGCCCGGCCTATTCCCGCGCAAGCGGAAATCCAGAGCCACATGTTCGCGCTCGTGATGTTGGATCCCTGCTTCGCGGGGACGAGCGGATGGCGAACCTATCGTCCCGCGGCGCCGGTCGCCTACTCCTTCGCGACGTATTTGCGCTCCAGCGCATCGAACTGGTCCTTCTGCACCAAGCGCTGCCGCTCGGAGAAGTCCATAACCAAGTTCAGCGCCTCGCCCATATGCCCGCGGCGACGAAGCTCGCCCAAGGCCGCCTGCATGCCCTTGAGCGCCGATTGCAGCGCGACATTGGCGTAGATCACGCCGGCATAGCCCCATTCCTTCAGCTTGGCGTTGGGCAATTCAGGCGTGCGGCCGCCGATGACGATGTTGATGAGTTGCGGCCATGGCAAGCGGCGAGGGATATCGGCGATCTGCTCCAAGGAGGTCGGCGCTTCGACGAAGGTGACGTCGGCGCCGGCCTCGCGATAGGCAGCAGCGCGCTCGATGGCCGCGAAGTAACCTTCCGGTTCAATCGCGTCCGTGCGCGCGATGATCAGGAGGTCACGGTCGCGGCGCGTGTCAACCGCCCCGTGCGCGCGATGATCAGGAGGTCACGGTCGCGGCGCGTGTCAACCGCCGCCTTGATCTTCGCCACCATCTCGGTGCCCGGGATCACCGCTTTGCCGGCGAAATGGCCGCAGCGCTTGGGAAAGACCTGGTCCTCGATCTGCAATGCATCGGCGCCCGCGCGCTCGAGCAGTTGCACCGTGCGCGCCACGTTCATCGCATTGCCGAAGCCGGTGTCCGCATCCACCACGAGCGGCCCCGCAAAGGCTTCGCGAATCGCCGCCACGTGCGCTGCAAGCTCGCTCACCGTCACGAGGCCGACGTCGGGGATGCCGAGAAACGTATTGGCGATGCCGGCGCCGGTGACGTAGGCGGCCGCAAAGCCCTGATCGGCGACGACGCGCGCCGCGAGCGCATTGGCGACACCGGGCAGCAGCAATGCCGCGCCTGGGACAAGCATGTTGCGCAATTCATGGCGCGGCACGTGGCTCACCATTGCTCGGCCCCTTGCAGGTTTTTTGAGCGCTGACCCTCTATACCACGATGGTTTTGCCTTGGCGGGAAGAGCAGACCCAGACAAGAAACATGCTAACGTATGTGGTTTCGGCCAAGCGGCCGGTGATACGGCGACAGGAGCCTTGGAATGAAGCTTGCGAGCTACATTGCCGATGGCAAAGCGTGCTTCGGCGTGGTGACCGGCGAGGGCGTCGTCACCTTGAACCAGCGCCTTGGCGCCGCGAGCTTGCGCGACGCGCTCGCAGCCGGCGCGCTTGCTGACATGAGAAAAGCCGCAGAAGCGGCGAAACCAGACCACAGGCTCGGCGACATCAAGTGGCTGCCGGCGATCCCGGACCCGGAAAAGATTCTCTGTGCCGGCATAAATTATCGCTCGCATGCCGCCGAGACTGGGCGCGAGGTGCCCAAGCAGCCGAGCATGTTCGTTCGGCTCGCCAATACGCTCGTCGGCCATGAAGGTGAGATGATCCGCCCGTCGGTGTCGCAGAGCTTCGACTTCGAAGGAGAGCTCGCCGTGATCATCGGCCGCGGCGGCCGCCATATCGCCGTCGAGCGCGCGCTCGAGCATGTCGCCGGCTATACCTGTTTCGTCGACGGCAGCGTCCGCGACTACCAGAAATTCTCGGTGACCTCGGGCAAGAATTTCCCCGCCACCGGACCGCTCGGGCCGTGGATTGTGACCACCGACGAGATTGCCGATCCGAAACGCCTCACGCTGGTCACGCGGCTCAATGGACAGGAGGTACAGAAATCCGGCACCGATCTTTTGATTCATTCCGTGCCGCAGATCATCGCATTCTGCTCCGACTTCACACCGCTCGCTCCGGGGGACGTGATCGCCACCGGCACGCCCGAGGGGGTCGGTCATCGCCGCAATCCGCAGCTGTGGATGAAACCGGGCGACGTGCTCGAGGTGGAGATTTCCGGCGTTGGCACGCTACGCAGCCGCGTGGTGGACGAGAAATAATTGCTTGGCTGTCGCGCTGTAGGACGTCGGCCACGGTTGGCGGCTCCGATTCTACTGGTTCCGTGACGAAACCCCAGCGATCCAGCCGCTATCAGCGACTCGATCTGTTCGGCAGGATCGATTACGCTTTCTGCCTCTCCGCCGCCTGCCCTTCACGAACAGCAGATCCCATGGTCACCCAACCGATGCAAACGATCGACGTTCACGCGCACATCCTCACCGAAGAGACGATCCGGCTGATGCAGCGTGAAGCGCCCACAGTGGGGCCGAGGCTTTCGGACATCGGCGAGCAGTTCGCCAGGCTCGACGTGGCCGGAAACATCTATCGGCATTTTCCCCGCGGCGGATGGGATCTCGAGCAACGCCTGCAAGACATGGCTGCAGCCAAGGTCGACGTGCAGGTGCTCTCGGTGTGCCCGCAGACGTTCCTCTATGGGCAGTCGGCTCCCCTCGCGACGGCTCTTGCACGCATCCAGAACGAAGCGCTCGCCAAGCTCGCCAGGGCGCGCCCGGACCGGTTTCTTGCGATTGCGACCTTGCCTATGCAGGCGCCAAAACAGGCGGCGGACGAACTGCGTCACGCGGTGCGGGTGCTGGGGCTGCGCGGGGCGCAGGTCGGATCGAACATCGCGGGCAAGAACCTCGACGATCCGGAGTTCGAGCCGGTTTGGGCCACGGCTGCGGAACTCAATGCTTTCATCCTGCTGCATCCCATCAACGTGGCGGGCGCCGATCGGCTCTCGTCCTACTATCTCACGAACCTGATCGGCAATCCGCTCGACACCACGATCGCCGCAGCATGCCTCGTGTTCAGTGGCGTGCTCGAGCGCTATCCGAAGCTCCAGATTTGCCTCGCCCATGGCGGCGGCTTCGTGCCCTACCAGGCCGGACGGTTCATCCACGGCTGGCACGTGCGCGAGGAGCCGAAGCGCAGGCTGGCCGAGCCGCCGACGCAATCGCTCAAGCGCTTCTATTTCGATACCATCGTGCACTCGAAGGAGGTGCTCGCGTTCCTGGTCGGCAGTGCAGGGGCGGAGCGCGTGCTGCTCGGCAGCGATTATCCCTTCGATATGGGCATGCCGCATGGCGTGTCGCAGGTGCGCAGCCTCTCGATCTCGGCGGCCGATCAGGCGGCTATTCTCGGTGGCCGGGCGCGGGCTCTGCTCGACAAGGTCTCGGCACAGGCGTTCGCCTGAGGTGGCGGGACCTCGCAAGCGCGCGACCTCGTCCCATTTGCGGCCGATGCAACTGCGCTACAATCCATAGGAAGTGGCACCGCTCAGGCGGCAATGCGCAAAACATTCAGCGGGAGGATGCGATGAAACGCTTCGGTTTGGCTCTGGCGCTGATCTGCCTCGCAGCAAGCGGCATGACCGCCTCGGCACAGGATAAATATCCCTCGCGGCCGGTGAAGATCATCGTGCCCTATGCTCCGGGTGGTGCGACCGACATCACCGCACGCCTGTTCGGGGAGCAGATGCGCCAAAGCCTCGGCCAACAATTCGTGGTGGAGAGCAAACCTGGCGCGTTCGGCATTCTCGCCATCGAGGAGATGGCCCGTTCCAAGCCGGATGGCTACACGCTGATGGTTGGCAATGTCACGACCAATGCCATCACGCCGGTCCTTTTCCCGAAGAAACTAGCGATCGATTTCGCGAAGGACGTCGTTTCCGTTTCACGGCTGGCGATCTATCCGTCCTTTCTTCTCACCACCACGCACAATTTCGAGCCCAAGTCGGTGGCAGAGCTGATCGCCTATGCGAAAAAAAATCCAGGCAAGGTGCGCTACACCAGCGCCGGCGTCGGCAGCTTCCCGCATTTCGACAGCGAAGTCTTTTCCAGGCGGGCCGGGATCGAGATGCTGCATATCCCCAACAAGACCGGGGCCGCCGGCATGATCAACGATCTGGTCGTCGGCGACGCGCAGGTCGCTTTCATCAACGCCGCGAGCACGGCCTCGATGATCAAGGCTGGCAAGCTGCGGCCGATCGCGGTGCTCGCAGAGGCGCGGCTGCCTGACTATCCCGATGTTCCGACGCTGGCGGAGGCCGGCTTTGCCGGCGTGGGCACGCTGCATTGGCAGAGCATGCTGGCGCCGGCGCATACGCCGAAAGACGTTCTGGGGACGCTTTTCAACGCCATCGTCGAAGCGACGCGCGCTCCGGCGCTGCAGGACGCGTTCAAGAAGCAGCTCGTCAGCGTCAAGCCGAATGCGTCGCTGGAGGAGGCGCAGTCGTGGCTCGCGAGCGAGCTTGCCGCCTGGCGAAAGACCGTCGCCGAGGTGAAGATCGACTTGGCCGATTAGGCTCGCCGCCTCTGGATGACCCACATGAAACGCCTCACCCTTTTGATATTGCTCGCGCTCGCCGCCACGACGGCGGCTGCGCAAGACAAGTATCCCGCAAAGCCAATTAAGGTTGTCCTGCCGTTCGGGCCCGGCAGCGCCACCGATATTGTCATGCGCATCGTCGGCGAGCAGATGCGGCCGATTCTGGGTCAGCCGGTGGTGATCGAAAACAAGCCGGGGGCGTTCGGTATTCTCGCAATCGAGGAGATGGCTCGCTCAAAGCCGGACGGCTACACGCTGCAAATCGGCAACCCCGGCACAAACGTGCTCACACCCATCATCTACAAGAAGAAATTCAAGATCGACTACGAGAAGGAAGTGATCTTGGTGACAAGGCTGAGCGAGATTCCAATCGTGCTCGGCGCCACGACCAAGGACTTCCCGCCCAAAACCTTTGCCGAGTTCATCGCCTATGCCAAGGCAAATCCCGGCAAAGTGCGTTATGCCAGCGTCGGCGTTGGCAGCAACAATCATTACGATACCGAGGCCTTCGCCCAATGGGCCGGGGTCGTTCTCACTCACCTGCCTAACAAAGGGGGCGGCGCCGCGATTACCAACGATCTCGTCACCGGCGACGCCCATATCGCGCTGCTCAACGCTGCAAGCTCTCTGGGGGTGGTCAAGGGTGGACAGGTGCGGGCACTGGCAGTGATGTCCGACCAGCGCTTGCCCGAATATCCCGACGTGCCGACTCTGAAGGAGCTCGGCTACTCAAATTCCAAAGGCCTATGGTCGGCGCTATATGCGCCAGCTGCCACGCCGCGCGACGTGCTTGAGGTGGTGCGCCAGGCAGCGGTGCAGGCGCTCGGCTCCGAGCAAGTGACGACGGCCTTCAAGCAGCAAATGATCAGGGCCGTTCCCAACGCGTCGTTTGAAGACGCACAGACCTGGAACAAGGCCGAGCTGGCGTACTGGAAAAAGGTCACCGACGAGGTGAAGGTCGAGCTGCCGGACTGAATGCGGCAGCCGCAGCCGGAAAGACCAGCGATGAAGACGGAGCCGGCGGAAACCACGCCAGCCTGCGGCATCACGCTCGAGAGAGATGTCGACGTCCCCATGCGCGACGGCGCGCGCCTGAAAGCCGACGTTTTTCGGCCCGATGCCTCCGGCAGGTTTCCGGCGATCTTGAATCTGGGTCCTTATCAGAAGGACAGGCTGTGGATCCCGCCGAGCACGCTAGAGGAAAAACCGAACCCGCTGATGAATTGGGAGACCGTCAACCCGCACTGGTGGGTGCCCAGGGGTTATGCCGCGGTGCGCGTCGACGGCCGCGGCAGCGGTAAATCCCCGGGCCAATGCGAACCATGGTCGCTGGCAGAATCCATCGATTTCTATGACGCGATCGAGTGGGCAGCGGCGCAGCCGTGGTGCTCGGGCAAGATCGGGTTGTTGGGCATATCCTATTTCGCCATCAACCAGTGGTTCGTCGCCAATCACCAGCCGCCATCGCTGAAGGCGATTATTCCGTGGGAAGGCTTCGCCGATATCTACCGCGACGCGCTGTTCCACGGCGGCTTGCTCAGCCTGTTCATGCCGAACTGGTACCTGGCGCATTTGATGCACCACGTCGTCGGCCGCGCGTCCCAACACGATCCCGATAGATGGCGCCGACACGCTCTATTTCTGGTTGCACAATAATCTCGACAGCGGCGCCTTCCACGGCGCGCAGGCGCAATGGGGCAAGATCACGGTGCCGATGTTGAGCGTCGGCAATTGGACGGGCATGGGACTGCATCTGCGCGGCAACACCGAGGCTTTCATGCGCGCCGCAACCCCACACAAGAAGCTGCGCATCCACACCGGCACCCACGTGCATCCCTTCTATTCCGAGGAGGGGCGGCGTGATCAGCTGCGCTTCTTCGATTATTGGCTAAAAGACGTCGACAATGGGGTGATGGATGAGCCGCCGGTGAAGCTCGCTATTCGCAAGGGCGGCGACGAGGTGGAGTGGCGCTTCGAGCATGAATGGCCGCTCGCGCGCACACGCTGGACCAAATTCTATTTTGACCTGTCGCAGCCGCCGGGCAAGGCCGCGAATGCCGCGCGGCTTGTCGTCGCAAATCCCGCGGCGTGCCATTCGCGGACCTATCCTGCCACGAGCCTAGCGTCGATGGGCTCGACCTTTGCGGCGTCCTCCCAGGTGATGGGCGGCACCATCCCGCCCGATATGGGGATTGCGCTCGAGACGGCGCCGCTCGAAGAGGACCTCGAGGTCACCGGTCCGGCCGCCGCGGTGTTGTGGGTCGCGAGCTCGACCGAGGACATGGATCTCTTTCTCACCATCCGCAACATCGACGCGAACGGCAATGATGTCCTGGAGACCGGTCAGCAAGGACGGCCGGTGCCGGTGGCGAAAGGATGGCTGCGCGTGTCGCATCGCGAATTGGATGCGGAGCTGTCGCTGCCGTACCGCCCCTATCATCGTCATCGACGCCGGCTTCATCTCGCGCCGGACGAGATCGTGCGGGTGGAGGTAGAGATCTGGCCGACCTCGATGGTCTTTCGACGCGGCCATCGCATCCGGCTCGACGTCCAGCCACGCGACGGCATCGGCAGCGCCGGCTACATGCACTATCACGCCGACTACAATACCGGAACGAATACGATCTATGCGGGCGGCGAGAAGGAATCTTATCTCCTGCTCCCAGTCATTCCGGCAAATCGGTAGGGTAGGCAAAATCGCCTTGCCGAGAGCGGAGTGTCCGCAACTTGCGACGTGCGATTTTGCCCATGCGAGTGCGCGCGTGAGATTGCGCCGCGACGATAGGGGCTGATGATGGAAGCCCGACGCGCAATTCCCAACCCACGGGTGCTGTTGGATGTCCAGGTCTGCGAGCATGATCATCTGAATGGGAGCGGCCGTTGAGCCTCCGCGAGGAACACAGCAACTTGCACGCTCCGTTCTGGCGCATGCTTGCGCGCAAGGACGTGCTTGCGGGATTGCTGTTCATCGCCGTCGCGGTGCTCGGACTGTGGATCTCGCGCGATTACCCGATTGGCACGGCCTTGCGCATGGGCACTGGGTACGTGCCGCGGCTCCTCTGCTGGCTCCTTTTCGGCCTCGGCGTCATCGTGCTCGTGCAGGGGCTGCGCGAGGCGCAAGGCGCGCGGTCGCTGTCCTCCGGCGACGTCTCGGCATTGCGGCCGCTCATTTTCGTAACCGCAAGCCTGGTCATCTTCGGAGTGAGCATCGAGCGGCTGGGGCTCGTCATTTCGATCCTTTTGCTGATCGGCGTCGGCGCGGTCGCGGCGCGCGGCCTGCGGCCGCTCGAGACGCTGGCGGCGGCGCTAGTGCTCGTCGTCCTCTCCTGGGGCATCTTCATTCTCGGGCTGGGACTGACCATCCCGGTCTGGCCGGAGTGGTAGGTGGAGCTCACCCACAACCTTGCGGTCGGCTTCGGCGTGGCATTGACGCCAGCCAATCTGTTCTTCGCGCTCGCTGGCGCGCTGATCGGAACCTTGATCGGCGTTCTTCCCGGCATCGGCCCGATCGCGACCATTGCGATGCTGCTGCCATTGACGTTCCATCTGGAGCCGACGTCGGGTTTGATCATGCTCGCCGGCATCTTCTACGGCGCGCAATACGGCGGATCGACCACCGCCATTCTCGTCAACCTGCCGGGCGAGACCTCGTCAGTGGTCACCTGCATCGACGGGCACCAGATGGCGCGCCAGGGTCGCGCCGGCGCAGCGCTCGCGGTGGCAGCGCTCGGATCGTTTTTCGCGGGCTGCGTCTCGACTGCGCTGATCGCCACTTTTGCGCCGCCGCTCGCCAAAGTGGGCCAATCATTCGGCGCGCCGGAATATTTCTCGCTGATGCTGCTCGGCCTGATCGCCGCGGTGGTGCTCGCCCATGGGTCGGTGATCAAGGCGGTCGCAATGATCGTGCTCGGGTTGCTGGTCGGTCTGGTCGGCACCGACGGCAACACCGGCGGGACGCGGTTCACGTTCGGAATAACCGAGCTGACGGACGGCATCGACATCGCCACGCTTGCGATCGGCGTTTTCGGCATCGGCGAGATCATCACCAATTTGGCGCAGCCGCAGGAGACGCGTGGCTTGGCGGCAAAGAAGATCAGCCGACTGTGGCCGACGCGCGAGGATTTTCGCCGCGCCTGGCCGGCCGTGCTGCGCGGCACCGCGCTCGGGTCGGTCCTCGGCGTACTTCCCGGAGGCGGCGCGACATTGAGCGCGTTCGCCGCCTACGCGCTCGAAAAACGCTCCTCGCGAAACGCAGCGGAATTCGGCCACGGCGCGGTGGAGGGCGTCGCCGGACCTGAATCCGCCAACAATGCCGGCGCGCAGACCTCGTTCATCCCGATGCTGACCCTGGGCATCCCAGGAAATGCGGTCATGGCGCTGATGATCGGCGCGCTCACCATCCACGGCATCCAGCCGGGCCCGCAAATCATGAGCGAACGCCCCGGCATGTTCTGGGGCATGATCGCCAGTATGTGGATCGGCAACCTGATGCTGGTGATCATCAACTTGCCGCTCATCGGCATGTGGGTGCAATTGCTCAAGCTGCCGTATCGCTTTCTCTATCTCGCGATTCTTTTGTTCTGCGCTATCGGCGTCTACACCGTGAGCAACAGCGCGGCGGCGGTGCTGCTGGCGGCGTTCTTCGGCGTGTTCGGCTATGTCTTTACGCGGCTCGAATGCGAGCCGGCGCCAATGATCCTCGGCTTCGTGCTCGGCCCGTTGATGGAGGAGAATCTCCGCCGCGCGATGCGCATTTCGAGCGGCGATCCGGCCATTTTCATCGAGCGGCCGATCAGTCTCGGCCTGTTGATCGCGGCGCTCGCGCTCTGCGTGCTAGTGGCGCTGCCAACCATCCGCAGCAAGCGGGAAGAGGCGTTCCAGGAGTAGCCAAGATCCACCGCGCAATGGCCCGTGCCTGCCGCAGGGCTCGCTGCTCTCGATTAGCGTTTAAGCAGCGCTTCTCAAGCGAGTGGCCGCCCTGCCCTCCTCCGCCTTCCGCTGCTCATGCTGATTCCACCGCGCACGAATACGCGCTCGCCGCGGCGACGCCTTGAAAGACGCGGCCGATGAAGACCAATACCGGGCCGCTGGGCGCCAGCGCGCCTAGCTTTGCGGCGATATCGGACACAGTTCCGGCGACGATCGTCTCCTCTGGCCGCGTGGCGGCCGCAACCGCGACTGCCGGCATGTCAGGCGAAAGTCCGTGCGCGATTGCGCGCATCGCCAATTCGCCAATCGTCTTCTTCGCCATATAGACCACGGTGGTCGCAGCGGGATCGGCGAGGCTTGCCCAATCGATATCTTCAGGCAAACGACCGTGCACGTCGTGACCGGTGACGTATTGCAGGCGGCGGACATCGCGCCGCTGCGTCAGCGGAACGCCAAGTCGTGCTGCCGCGCCCTGCGCCGCGCTGATGCCGGGGATGATCTCGACCCTAATCCCGGCAGCATGACAGGCGGCGATCTCCTCGCCGGCGCGGGCGAAAATGAGGGGGTCGCCGCCCTTGAGCCGCACCACCCGCCGGCCCGCTTTGGCAAGCGCGATCATTAGCGTGTTGATCTCGTCCTGCTTGCAAGCTCCCCGGTAGCCGGTCTTGCCGACCAGCATCTTTTTCGCCTCGCGCCGCGCGAAGTCGAGAACTTCCGGCGCAACAAGGTCATCGATAAGGATGATGTCCGCCGATTGCAGCGCGCGCAGGGCGCGCAGCGTGAGTAGTTCTGGATCGCCCGGGCCAGCGCCCACCAGCGTGACGATGCCGGCCTCGGGACCTTGCTCGTTCGTCTTGCCGAAAAGCGCGTCGAAATCGCTTTGCGTCGGTTCATGCGCCGGATGGTTGACCGCAAAAGCCGTGAACAGCTGCCAGAACCGGCGCCGAGCGGCCGGCGAAAGCGCGGACGCTTGCACCGCCTTGCGCCAGCGGCGCGCCGCCTCCGCCCAACGGGAAAAGCCGCCCGGGATCATCGCTTCCAGCTTGGCGCGGATCGCCTGCGCGAAAACCGGCGCCGCGCCGGCGGTCGAAATGCCGATCACCAACGGGGAACGGTTGACGATGGCGCCGAATGAGAAATCGCAGTGCGCCGGCCGGTCGATCACATTGACCGGAACGCCGGCCGCGCGCGCGGCGCGGGCGAAACATGCGGCATCCGCTTCATTCTCGAAGCCGCCGACGGCAACGGCAGCGCCGGTAAAGTCTTCAGTCCGCCACGCCCGACGCCGCAGCGTGAGGAAAGTGCCTGGAGCTTCCAACGCCAGCGCGCAGAGCTCCTGGCAGGGGCGTTCGGCAAAGACCTCGACATTTGCGCCGGCCGCCGACAGGCGCTCCGCCTTCCGCGCCACCGGCGAGTTGTTGCCGGCGATGATTGCACGTTGGCCGGCGAGCTCAAAAAAGATGGGCAGCCGCGCGAGCGGCTGCATGCGCGGCGAGCGCGGCGGCTGCGGAGGGGGTTGAAGCTCGACCCGGCGCATCAATAGACGTCCTGCTGATAAC
>WNGD01012480.1_pt1 | contig 11074 bp, 9 predicted proteins | sample 5400671 | NCBI WGS metagenome assembly WNGD01 (sample SAMN13153369, study PRJNA577476) | soil metagenome | isolation source: 40 cm soil or saprolite under grassland replicate 2 | place: USA:California | collected 2016-06-15
TGTGATTGAGCCATCGCGGACCTAGCCGAACTGCTTCGCACGGAGCTTTCGCACAGGACCGTAGGCTTTCGCGCACGAGCGTAGGCAGTAAGATGAACTCTCCCTGGAAGGAGCGCGGCGATGGCGAAAGTCAGAGTTGGCCTTGTCGGATGCGGCTTTGTCGCCGAGTTGCACATGTACGCCTACCGGCGGGTCTATGGGCTTGACGCGCAAGTGACGGCGGTTGCCGCGCGCGGCGACCATGTGCTCAATTTTGCCAAGAAGCACCGGATCCCGCGAACCTATCGCGATTTCAAGCGTCTGCTGGCCGACGAGAAGATCGACGTCGTCGACATCTGCACGCCGCCCGCGCTGCATGCCACGATGATCGTCGAGGCCATGCAAGCAGGAAAACACGTCGTCTGCGAGAAGCCGTTCACCGGATATTTCGGACGCGGCGACGACAAGACTCCGATCGGCAAGCACGTGCCGAAATCGCTCATGTACGAGCGCGTCGTGGAGGAGATGGACAAGACCTGCGCGGCCATCAAATCCAGCGGCCGGCTTTTCATGTACGCGGAAGATTGGATCTATGCGCCGGCGGTGGCGAAAACCGTCGAGATACTCAAAGCCACCAAGGACAAGATCCTGTTCATGAAGGCGGAGGAGAGCCACAGCGGGTCGCACGCCGCTCATGCCGCCCAGTGGTCGATGACCGGCGGCGGCTCGCTCATCCGGATGGGGTGTCACCCGCTGTCGACGGTGCTCTATTTGAAACAGGTGGAGGCGCAAGCGCGCGGCGAGCGGATCGCGGTATCGGGGGTGACCGCCGACGTCGGCAATGTCGCGGCTTGCCTGCCGCCGCAAGCGCGCCCCTTCATCAACGCCAATCCGGTCGATGTGGAAGATTGGGGAATGCTGACCTTGACGTTCTCGGACGGCACCAAGAGCACGGTCTTTTCCGGCGACATGATCATGGGCGGCGTGCGCAATGTCGTCGAAACCTATACCAGCGGGGGAACGCTGTTCGCGAACATCACGCCCAACAACCACATGACGAGCTATTTGACCGACGAAGAGAAATTGGCGGGCGTCTACATCACGGAGAAGGTCGATCGCAAGACGGGCTGGCAGTTCATCTGCCTCGAAGAGGAGTGGACGCGAGGCTACTTGCAGGAGATCCAAGATTTCATGGAATGCGTGGCGCTCGGACGGCAGCCGCGCGCCGATCTCGGCCTGGCCTACGAAACCACCAAGATCAACTACGCCGGCTATTGGTCGGCCGAGGAAGGGCGACGAATCGCGTTGTAGTTCCGACTTGTCATGCGCGGGCATAGCGCGTCGGAAGACGCGCGTGAACGCGCTTATGACCCGCGCATCCATCCCCTTCGCAAAAAGTCTTTACAAAAATCGATGGATTGCACCGCAACTCGGGCTTGCCCGAGTTGCGCACCATTATGCGCCGCAAGTCGGGTAAACCCGACTTGCGGTGTCAAGCCCGGCAATGACGCCGGATCAGCCAGTCTCAACGACCATTGGTGTTACTCGGCCGGCGCCCTGCCTGCGCGCGGTCGGCGCGCCATCTCGAACCAGCCGAGAATCCCGCGCGGCATGAAGACGACGAAGAGGATCAGGAGAATGCCGTAGATGGCATTTGCAGCGCCGACGAAGTTGGCGCCGAACCAGACCCGCAGGCCTTCGGTCAGCGCGATCGTCAACAGCGCCCCGACGGTCGGCCCGAGCATCGCGTACATGCCGCCGGCGATCGCCGCAAACACGATCTGCAGCGACACCCCGATCCCGGACACGCTTTCTGGATTGAGGTACATCAGGTACTGGCCGAACAGCGCGCCGCCGAGCGCGGTCAGGGCGGCGCTGATGATGGTGACGCGCAGCTTCTCGCGCGTGACATCGATGCCCACGGCGGCGGCAGCCTCCTCATCGTCCGAGATCGCCTCGAGCGCCTCGCGACCGATGCCGCGGTCGATCCAGCGCCAGACCAACAGCCCGCCAAGCCAGACGACGAGTGCGATCGCGTAGAAGTAGCCCTTGTCGGGAAACTGCAGCGCGTACCAGGAGTGGCCGATGCTTCTTGGCGTCATGCCGAGCGAACCGCCGGTGATGTCGCGCGCCGCCACGATCGACAGCAGCACCACCTGGCCCAACGCGAGGGTGACGAGCGCGAAATAATGGCCGACGACTTTGAGACGAAAACACGGATAGCCGATGATCACGCCGAGCAGCGCCGACAGAACGATGCCGAGCGGGATGCCGAGCCACGGCGTCACGTCGAAATAGTTCCACAGCAGCGCCGGGACATAGGCGCCGACGCCCATGAAGGCGCCATGGCCGAGCGAGACCAAGCCGAACCGCCCCATCGTCGACCAGGCGGTGTAGATGAACCCCCACAGCAGGATTTGGATCAGCAGATGGAGAAAATAAGCGGGCGTGACGAAGGGCAGGGCGAGCAGGACGGCCAAGCCGGCAACTGCCCCTATGCGCCGCGCGTTCATCGACCGACGATCCCTTGCGGGCGGATGAACATGAGCACGATGAACAGCAAGAATGCGAGCACGTAGGAGAGCTCGGTCGAGAAATAGTAGCCGCCGATCGCGATGATCTGGCTGATGATGAACGCGGCGATGAAGCCGCCGATCATGTTGCCGAGCCCGCCCAGCACGCAAATCATGAAGATCAGCGGACCGAACGTGTTGCCGATGAAGGGATGCACGTCGTATTGCAGCGCCAGCAAGCAGGCGCCGAGGCCGGCAAGCGCGCCGCCGATCGCCGACGTGACGAGATAGATGCGCCGCTGATCGACGCCCATGAGTCCGATGATCTCGCGGTCCTGAGCGATGGCGCGAATGGCGGTGCCGATATAGGTGCGCTTGAGGAAGAGGTAGAGCGCGGTCGCTCCCACCAGCGCCACGCCGAAGGCCAGCAGGCGCGAGTAGCTGATATAGATGCCGCCGATCTCGATGATCGGCAGCCGCACCCCGATATTGCGGAAGTCGGTGGTGAAAAGGAGCGTGGCGAAGCTTTGCAGGAAGTAGAGCAGACCGCCGGTGGCGAGAAGCTGGTTGATCGGCGCCGAGCTCAGAATCGGCGCAATGATCAGGACGTGAACGATCATCCCCAGTGCCGCCACGCCGAGAACCGACACCGCGAATGCGACGGGGAGCGGCCAGCCGAATACGGCAAAGAGCCAGTAGACCGCGTACATGCCGCACATGACGAGATCGGCGTAGGCGATCCAGACCACGTCGATCACGCCGAAGATCAGGTTCAGACCGAGGGTGAGCAACGCCAAGACGCCTGCGAGCAGCAGGCCGTTGATCGCCGCTTCGAGCAGGAACATGTCCATGCCCGCTATAACCCCATATAGGCCTTGCGGATGAATTCGTTGTTTTTCAGCTCGGTCGAGGTGCCCGCCAGGCGAATGCTGCCGACCTCGAGGAGATAGGCGCGGTCGACCACATCGAGCACTTGCTGGACGTTCTGCTCGACGATGAGGACCGTGAGCCCTTCCGCGCGAATGCGGCGGATAAGATCGAACACTTGCTGCACGACGAGCGGAGCGAGACCCGCGGACGGCTCATCCATCAACAGCAGCCTGGGCCGCGACAGCGACCGATCGCGCACATCTGCTGCTCACCGCCCGAGAGCGTGCCGGCGGGCTGGTGTCGTCGCTCCCGCAGCTGTGGAAAAAGCTGGTAGACCCACGCAAGCTGCTCGGCAAAATGGTGGCGCGCCGAGGGGATGAAGGCGCCGATCCTCAGGTTGTCCTCGACGGTGAGCCTTGGAAACAGCCGGCGATTTTCCGGAACATGGGCAATTCCGTGCTCGACGATGCGATGCGCGGGAACACCGACGATCGAACGCCCGTCAAGCGTGATAGCGCCGGCGAAGGCCGCGACGAGTCCCGATATGACCCGCATCAGCGTGGTCTTGCCGGCGCCGTTGGGGCCGATCACGCCCACGGTTTCGCCTGCCGCAACCTCGAGCGATACGCCGAACAGCGCGTGCAACGAGCTGTAGCCGGCGGAAACGTCGACGAGCGAGAGCATGATCGGCTTAAGCCCGCCTGCCGAGATAAACTTCCGCCACGCGCGCATCGCGCGCGGCCTCGCCGGGCAGCCCGTCGAAAATCTTCTCGCCGTGGTCCAGCACGATGACGCGCTCGACGACCCGCATCAGCACGCCCATGATGTGCTCGACCCAAACGATCGTGATGCCCATCCGGCTGCGGATGCGCGCGAGCAGGTCGGCGGCGCGTTCCATCTCCGCCGCGTCGAGGCCGCCCAGGCTTTCGTCGGCCAAGAGCAGTTTCGGCCGCGTCGCCAGAGCGCGCGCCAATTCCAGCTTCTTGAGCGCGGCAGCACCGAGCCCCGCCGTGGTGGCTCCCCCGCTCGTCAGCCCGACGAGGTCGAGCGCTTCCTCGGCCCGCCGGCGCGCCTCGTCACGACCGATCCTGCCCGCCGCGCCGTAATAGGCCGCGAGCGTCACGTTGTCGATGAGCGACAGCTTGCGAAAGGGACGCGGGATCTGGAACGTGCGCGCAATGCCTCGATGGCAGATCTGGTGCGCCGGCAGGCCGGTAATGTCTTCGTCGCGGAACCGGATCGAGCCGGCCGTCGGACGCAGCGTACCGGCGATCAGGTTGAAGGTCGTGCTCTTGCCCGATCCATTCGGCCCGATGAGACCGACAATTTCGCCTTCTCTGACGTCGAAGGACACCCGGTTGACCGCCAGGAATCCTCCGAAGCGCCGGGAAAGGTCGGTCGCAACCAGCATCGTTCAGCGCATGGCGTAGATCGACGAGGCGGGCAACGGCAGGACCGGCTCCTGGGTCTTGATGTTGGAGGGCCAGACGACGGAGATATGCTCGCCGGCATTCTGCATCACCACCGGCGTCGAGCGCTCGTTCTGGCCGGAGAGCTGCGTTCCCGGCGGGTAGAACTTCACCCCGTAGCCCTGGATGGTGCCGCCAGGCGGGATATCGACGTCGAGCGCGGCCTTGCGCACCGCTTCCGCGTCGAAGCCGCCATATTTCTCCTTGGCGATGGGCAGCACGTTGTTGAGCAGGATCCAGGTCTGATTGAAGCCCATCGAGCAATGCGGCGGCACGTCCGTCGCGTTGGTTTTCGCCTTGTAGCGCTCGACCATCATCTTGGTGAGATCGCCGAGGCCCGGCGCCAGCGATGCGGGATTGAGCAATTGCGCGGGTACCGGATCGATGTTGCAGAAATTGTCGACGTCCTTGCCGAAGGTGGCGCGCAGCTTGTCGAGCTGGCTGTAACCGGCGCCATTGCCCACCAGCATCTTGAAGCGCAGCCCGGCCTCGCGCGCCTGGCGCAGGAACAGGGTGATGTCCGGGTTGTACCCGCAATGGGAAATGACATCGGCGCCGGCGCGTTTGAGCTTCGTCACCAGCGAGGAGAGATCTGGCGCGCTCGCCGAATAGCCTTCCCGCAGCACGATCTGCAGGCCGCGCTCCTTGGCGAATTGCTCCGACGCCTGCGCCACCCCCACGCCATAAGGTCCGTCCTCGTGGATGATCGCGACCTTCACATCCTTTGGCTCAAGAGCGAGCCTTGCCTTGGCGTTTTCCGCGAGAAACGCAGCGAATGCCTGGCCATACTGATCGGAGTGGATCTGCGCGCGGAACACGTATTGACGATTTTGGTCCTTGAACACCGAGGTTGCGATCGCGGTGGTGATCCAAAGAATCTTCTTCTGCGCCTCGACCTTGGCTGCGAGCGGCACGGCGTGCGCGCTCGCATACACGCCGAGCACGATTTCGACCTTCTCTTGGTTGATCAGCCGCTCGACCTCATTGATGGCGGCGTCCGCTTTGCTTTGCGAATCGGCATTGATCGGCTGGACCTTGTATTTGCCGGCGACCCCGCCACGCTCGTTGACGATGTCGATCGCGATCTGCGCGCCGATCGCACAGGGGACCGAGCCCGCCGCCGCAAATGGCCCCGAAAGGTCATAGATGACGCCGATCCGGATCGGCGCGTCCTGGGCGCGAACGAGCTTGCCGCCGAGACCCACTGCCGCGACGGTCGCGGCCGAATTCCTGAGCAGGGATCGGCGCGACGTTATCGTTGTCATGGTGACCTCCCTTTGAGCTTATGGCCGCGATGCCGCAGCGTTTCGGGCAGTATTTGGATAACGTCGTTTGGAGTCAACGCGCCCGTCACATCGGCCGGCGACCGAGAGCGGACTGCCCCATCCAAAATCGGTTGCACATGCGGGCGACGAAGTCCGGTTGCGTCCTGCCCGCAAGCCGTTGTTCGGCCTCCTGATAAGGTCCGACATAGCGAAGCCGAGCGGGCAAGTAGGGATAGATCCGTCGAGCCCGCCCAAGAAACTGCTGCACCTCGCCCTCTTCGGCCTTGCCATAGCGGAGTGCGAACGCGTCTCGTAATCGCGGTGGAAGCAGCGCCGCCGTCACGGCCTTGTACCCGGCTGGAATGGGCAGCCATGTGTCCGCGCCGGCCAGGAGCCGCTGCGCCATGACGCGCGCTGGATCGGTGACGGTCAACGTGCTGGATCGTGCCATCGCCTCGGTGTAGGCGGCAAAGGCCGCCCAGTCGCGCGCGAGGTGTTCTCTCGGAATCCCGAACAAGGCCGCGAACAGGCGGCTTTCGGCGTAATAGCGCTCGCGTTGTTCTCTCGTCAGGGCGGGCAGCACCAGCGCATAGGCCATAAGCGCCGTCTCCACGAGGGTGGCGTGCACCCAACGCAGCGCGGACACCTCATTCGCGCAGTAGAACGAGCCTGCGGGAAACGGTCCCGCCGCCGATTGCAACGTGCCCTGGATCGAAGCGTGGCGACGATGGAGGCGGCGCGCGGCGTCGAGGCTCTGAGCGAGCGTCCCGAAGACCATCGTGAAGACGGTGCCGAAGGTGCGATGGAAACGGCCAATGGGATTGGCAAACGTGTCCGAGTGCTGCTCGACTGCGGCGGCAATCCAGGGATGGGCGAGCTGCAGCAACAGCGCCCGGCCCGCTCCTAAGAAAATCGCGGCCTCACGGTTGACCTGCCAGGTGATCGACCGAGGACCGAATATGCCCGAGAGTGAACCGGCCGCCGCGCCACATAACAGCTTCAGCTCGCACTCGAGGCTTTGCGTGCTGACGATCGCGAGCGGATCATGCTCTGGCGCGTTCATGATCTTGCCGCCTCGATAGCCAAATTCGAATCGAGAGAGCCATTGGGTAAGGCCCTGTAGATAGCCACTTATTTGAGCGTCAAGGGTCACGTGGCGGAGTGGTTACGCAACGGTCTGCAAAACCAACTAATTTCTGTTGTCTCTCAACGCCGGTTCTGAAATCCCTCAACATTCGACGGATTACCCATTAAGCCGCGGGGCGGCGGCGAGAGTTTGGTAATTATTGTCCTGCTGGTTGCAGCTTCTTGAGGACTGCCCCCATAGCGCGTGGCAGATCGGCGAGAGTCGAAATCGCATATGGATGTAAGTCGGCCCAACTCGCACCGGCACCCTTCTCGTCGAAAATGCCCGCTTCCGGGAGGTCGGCGAGATCCTGCCGGCGACACCCGGGGCGGAACAAGCCATATTCAAAATAAATGCGAAGATCGATGCGCCCTTGAAATAACACTGCCGTCTGAACGAGGTTGGCTGGAAGCAGCTTCGCTTTTCCGGCTTCGCTCAGAACCAGGCAACGTGAGTATTGCAGCGGAAGTAAAAGGAGCGAGTGGCCGCGGCTTTCGGCCTGAATGCGAATGGCACCGCGTTCGAAAAATATCTTCCCGTCGGTTGCTTGGACGAGCGGCTCTTCGATTCTTTCCGAAAGTATGATTGATTGCCGGAACAGGAGAATGTCCCACCTGCGAAGTCTGGCGAGCGAACTCCTGGTGGACGACAGGTTCTTCTCGATTTACGCCGGCTTAGAGCAGGAATTTGGCCGCGAGCGGCTCGAGCAATTCCTGGATCGGGGAGAGGGTGCGACGGCGGCACTCGATGACGAAGCTCTCGCCGACCTCAGGTCGCGAGTCGCATCCGACAATTGCCTGCTTGCTGAGGAATATCATTTGGACTTGAAGAGATACGGCTACGCTCTGGCAGCGACTTCGGCGGGGCCTGCTTGGGTCAAAGGCGTCTCGCCGGCGAGCGAAGCGTCAAGCAGCCGGATCGATCAACTGTTCACCGTTATCGAGACGGAACGGCAAGCCAAAGCGAGCCAAATCTCGGAGATTCAGAAGACCTTCGCGGGCGAGCGTGAAGCCGCCATTGCCCGCATCCGGGAGTTGGAAGCGATGCTCAAGGCGGAGCATAATGCCTTCGTCGCGCGCATCCGCGAGTTGGAAGCTAGCCTGGATGGCGAACGACGTGCTCAAGCCAACCAGATCGTCGAGATGCAGAAGGAGCGTGAAGCGGCAATTGCCCGCATCCATGAGTTGGAAGCGATGCTCAAGGCGGAGCATAATGCCTTCGTCGCGCTCATCCGGGAGCTGGAACAAAAAGGTTTGAAGCCCACTCTTCGGCGGGTTGTGACCCAAATCCTGCGGGCAGTGAGCAAGCGAGGCGAGGAGGATTCGAATCTCAGATAGATGGCCTATCGGGCTGATGCAGTTGGCCGCCGCCAGCAAGGTGCCCCCGATTGCGGTGTGGCAAGGATGCAGGCGGCGGCTGCCTCAAGGCTCTGATCGAGCGTGCCGAAGACCATCATGAAGACGGTGCTGAAGGCCCGGTGAAAACGGCCGATCGGATTCGCAAACGTGTCCGAATGCTGCACGACGGCAGCGGCAACCCAGGGATGGGCGAGTTGCAGCAACAGCGCCCGGCCCGCGCTCAAAATATTACGGCCTCCCTGTTCACCTGCCAGGTGATCGATCGCGGACCGAATATGCCCGAGAGTGAACCGGCCGCCGCGCCCCGCACAAGGCTCAGCTCGCGCTCGAGGCTCTCAGCGCTGACGATTTCGAGCGGATCATGCTCTGTTCGCGCGTTCATTCTTGTCGCCTCGATACCCAACTCTGCGGAAACCGAGAGGGAGCATCAATGAGCAGGTATGGTGCAGATAGGCTCGATGCCGGCATTGCAGCGGGCTCGTAAGGATGCGCGCGTAGATCCGGAGTCGATTGTGAAGCGCGCGAAGGCACCCGGATCATCAGGATCCGTCGTTCGCAAGCTCATTCATTCTGATATCGGATCAGACGTACCCATGCTGGCGTCAGGTGCCTTCAAATCTGTATCAAAGACGTCACTAATCCCGGGATCGAGCTGATCTCTGTGCACGATCGTTAGCGCCGTAAGAGCTGTACGGTTCGCGACGCCGAGTTTGTTATAGATGTTACTAAGATGAACCTTCACGGTACCCTCGGTTAGATTCAGCTGGCGGGCTATCATCTTGTTCGATTTTCCCTCGCACAGCGAGACGACAACCTGCCGCTCGCGTGGCGTCAACGTCTGCACGAGCTGCTTGCTCTGCACTCGACGCCCCATTTCTCGCTCCATGGCAGCATCGACGACATCGGCCGGGAACCACTGACGGCCCTTGGCAACCTGCCGCACGCAATTGGCCAAGCTTTCGGGCGCAATATCCTTGAGCATGATGCCTTTTGCGCCACGTGTTATAATAGCGGTCAGGATTTGACCATCGGTGGCAGTGGCGCTCAGAAATATAACCTTCGTAGCAAGTCCATCCGAGGTTATACCTGACAGGACATCGAGGCCATTTAAACCGGGCATGCTGATATCGAGCACAGCGATGTCCGGCACGAACAGCCGAATGGCCTTTGCCGCAGCGATCCCATCCTCACAGAGCGCGACCACGTTGATGTCTGGCTGCGAACGGAGAATACTGGCCATCCCCTGAAGCACGACGGGGTGATCATCAGCCAAAACAATGGAAATAGGCGGCCGAGGACCGTTCATGCCAATGGCACCCGTATCTGGAGCTCGGTCCCTAGTGGAGAACTACGCACGTCCAGCGATCCGCCAAGTTCAACAACACGCCCGCGCAGCGAAACTGGACCTAACGCCGCATCGGCAGGCTCTTTGTGGTCGTACTTGCAAGCGGAGCCGATGCCGTGTCCGTCGTCTTGAATTTGTATCGCCAGATGTTCATTCGTTTTGCGAATACCAACCCGGACCGTTGAAGCTCCGCCATGCCGAACCGCATTGGAAACCGCTTCCGCCAGCATGAGCGAGAGATGAGCGCCCAATTTTGCCGGAACACTCGCATCCTGTGGGTCCACGGAGAAAGAGGTCGTACATTCCCACAGTTCGCCGAGTTCGGAAACAACCCGCTGCAGATCCCGGCTCAATACAAGTTCGGTTCCGGCGTCCGATTTCGGCAATGTCTGGCGCACGAAATCTCTGATCCTGATCTGCTCGTTATTCAGCAGCTGTTTGATCGTATCGAGTCGTGACTGGGCATCTTCATCGCGCTGGCCATCAGTCAACAGCTTGAGCTGAAACCTGGCCGCCGTCAGACTTTGCAGAATGCCGTCGTGCAGGTCACGAGTGAGCCGAATCCTTTCTCGGGCGGCCGCGGCCTCTTCGGTCTGGCGCTGCAAAATTTGCCGGTCGAGCTCCATTCCGATCCGCGACGCGACAAACTTGATCAACAGCAACAAGAAATCACCCCAGCTGCCACGGTCCAGAATGAAGACCCGCCCGCTGCAGAGGGTTCCCACAAACGGTGCCGTCCCGACGCTGCGAATTTGAAATCGTCTGATGAGTTCCTCGTTAATGATCGGCGTCTTTAAGCGAGCCGCCCCACCTTGCATGTCGACAAAACCGGATCTCACATTGGTGGTCACAAATATCGAGTCAGAGTAGTGTTTCGATCGAAGGAAATCGTCGAGTCCCCCGGCAATTTCCCGCGTATGCTCGTAAACATTATCTTTCCAGACAGCGACATTGACGAAAGGCTCGTCTACTTCCTCCCAAACAACCAGCACCCGTGGCACTTCGAGGGTACGCGCACAATGGCTGAGCACTGTTGCCAGGCTGGGAGAGCTCATGTGTGACGGGTCGGGACCCGGCCAGTCGGCGAGCTTTGACAGCTGGTCGCGCCGCCGCACTCGCAAGGCGCTGAAATAGGCCAGGAAACCTCCG
>WNGD01021126.1_pt1 | contig 11074 bp, 9 predicted proteins | sample 5400671 | NCBI WGS metagenome assembly WNGD01 (sample SAMN13153369, study PRJNA577476) | soil metagenome | isolation source: 40 cm soil or saprolite under grassland replicate 2 | place: USA:California | collected 2016-06-15
GCAGTCTTTTTGCCTTTCAAAGAATTTTCAGAACGACACACGCGCGACCAGGGAATGCCTGCGATTCTCGCGAAAATGAACGCGCGCGTTCGCGCGGAAATTCCCGAAGCTCTGGTTATTGCCTTTCCGCCACCGCCAGTGGCTGGCATTGGCAACGCCGGTGGCTACAAGCTTTTCATTCAGGATCGCGGCAACGCCGGCCTCGATGAACTGCAAACACAAGCGTTCGCCATGATGATCAAAGCGAATCAAACACCTGGCCTGGCGAACAACTTGACGACATTTCGGGCGAACGTCCCGCAGCTCTGGCTCGAAGTGGATCGCGTTAAAGCGAAAAGCATGAACGTGCCGTTGAGCAACATTTTCGGAACGCTCCAAACTTATCTTGGATCGACATATGTGAACGATCTCACGCTTTTCGGCCGCACGTATCGCGTCACCGCTCAGGCCGATTCGCAATTTCGTTTGAGTCCCGACGACATCCGCCTGCTGAAAACGCGAAATAATTCGGGTGGCATTGTTCCGCTCGGCTCAGTTGCAACTGTGAAGGAAGTGAGCGGCGCCGACAAGATCACGCGCTACAACATGTTTACCGCGGCCGATCTCAGCGGCCAGCCCGCCCCGGGCGCGAGCACTGGCCAAGCGCTTGGTGCGGTTGAGCGTCTCGCAAGAGAAATTTTGCCCACCAGCTTCACGACTGAGTGGACGGAGATCGCTCTGCAACAAAGGCTCGCCGGCAACAGTGCGATTTACATCTTCCCTCTCTGCGTCTTGTTCGTTTTTCTTCTGCTCTCGGCGCTTTACGAAAGCTGGTCGCTGCCACTCGCCATCATTCTCATCGTCCCAATGTGTCTGTTCAGCTCGATCTACGGTGTCTGGCTGCGCTCGATGGAGAATAATATTTTCACGCAGATCGGTTTCGTTGTGCTCGTTGGGCTTGCCTGCAAGAACGCCATCTTAATCGTTGAGTTCGCGAAGCAAATCCAGGATCGAGATCAAAAAGACCGCTTCGCCGCCGCCGTCGAAGCCTGCCGACTCCGATTGCGCCCGATTCTTATGACTTCCTTTGCTTTCATTTTTGGTGTCCTTCCGCTTGTTCTTAGCACCGGCGCCGGTGCCGAAATGCGGCAAGCTCTCGGCACGGCCGTCTTTTTCGGAATGCTCGGAGTAACCGGTTTTGGTCTTTTCCTTACGCCGGTGTTCTACGTCGTCATCATGTGGTTCAAAGAGCGCCGCGCCAAAACAACCGCGCCCGCACCAACGCAAGCTCCGCCACCGTTAGCGGCGGAACCAGCGCTTCATTAGTAGCGTGGACGCGAATCTCATCACCGTATTAGCCGGGGTGCTTGGCTCGGTGGCTGGCGCCTCCGCGGCGATCGCCACCACCTGGATTTCGCAGAAGAGCCAGACCGTTCGCCGGCCGCAAACCGCCCGCACAAGCAGAGCAACAACGCCGCGCCGCGGACTCCCCTGCGCTCGTATAAAAGTGAACGCCGGGCAATGGCCTAATCAATAGACCAGCAGTGGTGAGCGAAATTGTTCCGGTAATTTATCTGGCGCGCCATGGGGAGACTGCCTGGAGCGTCACGGGTCAGCATACAGGACTTACCGATTTCGCGTCTTGGAGAACGGCTGGCCGGATCGGTTTTCGCGAAAGTGCTGACGAGTCCGTTGCAACGCGCGGCTCGAACCTGTGAACTGGCGGGGTTTGGTGCGGTAGCCGAAGTCGATCGCTACCTGGTCGAGTGGAACTACGGTGACTATGAAGGTCTGCGCACCGCAGAGATTCATGCGAAGCGACCCGACTGGGATTTGTTCCGTGACGGCTGCCCTAACGGAGAATCTCCGGAACAGATTGGTGCTCGGGCCGATCGTGTTGTTAGTCGCGTGCGCGCGATCAAAGGCAATGTGCTGATTTTTTCGAGCGGACATTTCCTGCGAGTGTTCGCTGCTCGCTGGCTCGGGCTGGAACCAGCCGCTGGAAAATTTTTTATGTTAGATACAGCAAGCCTTAGTGCGCTCAGCTACGAGAAGGACCTGTCTCATCCAGCGATCCTGTTTTGGAACGATACTCGGCACGCAGGCGATTGAACGGGGCAACATTGAAAACAAGTTAGCAGTCGAAACTGCGACGATTTTAATGACAATCACGCGCCAGTGACGACGCTCAAGCGCAGGATCGGCTTTAGCTTCTGAAAACGTGCTGTCGATCTAACGATGTCACGCTCGTCATCGTCAATTCTCTCAGCGTTAGTATCACTCATCGCGTGAGGTGTCTTGACCTCGGCGACTCTCCCCTGCTAAGCCGATGCGGTGAAACGGCTCATTTGGATCGATATCTCAAAGGGCCTGGCAATTCTTGTCGTCGCTTACTTTCATTTTTTCAGGACCTATTTTCAATATGGTGTTCTTCTGCCACCCGACTGGAGCAACCTCGCCGCGAGCGCGCTGACCATCCTCCGATTGGTCTGGTTCAAAGTGTCCGGGCTCGGATTTCATGCCGTCGGCGTTTTCATCATCTTGAGCGGCTGGACACTGATGCAATCGACAATGCGACGCGTCGAATCGGGTCCTCTGGCGTGGGGTGCCTGGTATCGCGCGCGGTTCCTGCGGCTCTATCCGATGTACTGGGTAGCCCATTTGGTTTATCTCGTTTCGCCTTTCGTGGCGCGTCTCGAACCGGTGGATGACCGCATTGTGCTGAGCCTGCTCGGCCTCCGCTTCATCGATATTCAGATGAACTTTATGTACCTGAACGCGGCGTGGTGGTATTTCTCCATGCTGATCCAGTTTTATTTGATCTTTCCCCTGCTCTTTTGGACGGCGCGCCGACTTGGGCCATGGATGTTTCTGATAATCGCGTGCGCTGCCGGATTTTTCGCGCGCTACATATTACTCGTGCTCTGGCCGCAAAACGGATTGTGGGTGCTTGGCGGTTTCGCAGTCTGTCGCTTGCCCGAGTTTGCGCTCGGAATGTCGTTCGCAATGTGGCACCGCCAATCAGCCGCGCGCGTAGAATGGTTTCTTCTTCGAGGCGCAGGTTTCGTAGTTGGACTAATCCTGTATCCCGGGGCGCTGCAGCTCTACCACGGCCTCTACGATTACATTTTCGTCGATTTCGCCACTGGCGCGTGTTGCATGCTCGAAATCGTCGGCATCGCCGGAGTCATCTCACTATTCAACAGTCCGGCGAAACTGTTCGGACTGGTCGGACTCTATTCGTATGGTTTGTATCTGATTCACCAACCCTATGTCATCTGGCTGGGACTTCGCATTCGCGAGGTGCCGATCTGGTTGTTTCTTCTGATCGCAGTTGCAACACTGGCTATCCTAAGCGCGTGGGGAATGCTTTTGGAAAAATCGACCAACGCGCTGGTGAACAAATTCCTCTCGTTGAAAAAACCAGCGCACGCCTAGCGTCGCATCCGCTTCTGCTCTTCCAATAGAACTCGCAGTTCAGCGAGTGCTTCGCGATCTTTTGGTCTGCCCGCTGCTTCCTTGATGCGAATCAATGTCGGAAGATCCATACATTTGAAGTCATGAGCCGCGCCTTCAGGCTTACCCGCAATTCCAACCCGGTTTCCTTGGGCGATGCCCCAGGCTAAACATGACACTGCGCCTTTGGCGCTAAACGACAAACCTCACAACCCCGTCGGGCAGTCGATAAATTCGCTACGCGCCGATGTCTTCATCCATTAAAAATTATTTCACTTCCGTGCTGGGCCAAACCCAATCGCCCTTTTCGTTATCGCGGCCCGGATGCTCGGCCGATTTCGGAACAATCACGCCACCATCGTCCACTTCATTCCATCCAACGGAGTAAAGGAGATAATTGCCGTCTGATTCGCGCCGATACCGAAGCGGTGCGCCACCGATCAGGTCGTGCGGGATTGCGGGCAAATAATCGGGAACGAGGGCATCCAAAGCGTTGGGAAATTGGCCAGTTCACAGCCGAAATCTTTCAAGTGCGCACGCGACGACAGCTTCGTCGATCGCGACTTGAGCTGTCGCAGTCCGAATGGGCAACGAGTCAGTTCCTCGCGCTGTGAGTTTGCTCAGGACATTGTAGGGCGTGCTCTTGGTTTCATCGTTCACGCGCACCGCTTCCTTTTGCCTGGCAGGATAAATTCGGTGCGCAGAGGCATCGACAACCGGCAAAACGTAGTCTTGCACCCAACGTTCACTCGACGCTTGGTTCTGGCACAATACTGCCTCGCTAGGCAAGAAGGCCAAAATGGAAAACTGACGCGGTGTTTCAAGCCAGGAAAAGTACTCCGATATGATTGAACCCATAGGGCGCCGACTCGCGCGAAATTTCTCGTACATAATATTACCAATGGCGCGTTCGCCGCGGACAACCCGGGCGTAGTCAACAATTAAATCGATCCGAGCGAGCATCGCTTGGATCCCTCGTAGCTGATCTTCATCCCAGAAATGCTCCACGGAACCTTGCCAGACCGGTTGCATCAGTAATTTGATGATTGCGATGCGAACCAAATAGGAAACTAGCAGCGGCTCGGAACGAATCGCAGCCTGCATTCGATCAAGAGTTTTTAAGTCTCGAAGGGCCGAAGCAGTATCACCAGCCTCGAGAGCAGCGACGGCACGAAGATAATAAACCTGCGCGAACCGAAGCAAATAAATGAGGTGGGGCACAGGTACTGCAAAGCCCTTACTGTAATCGAGCGGAAAGCGGGCATAAGGACGATTGGCGGCGATGCTGAACTCTTCAAGCTCGGGTGACCACCTCGTCAACCAGCCAAGCACTGCGCGAGCCGCTTCGCGCTGATTAGCCACCGAATTTTGTTGAGGGTCTTTTTGCACATACCGCTGCCGCGCAGCCAGGTCGGTTGGTTTGCCTATTTCATAATCTCCTGAGCCCGGCGGGAAAGGCTTCGAATCTCCAACCCATTGCAGACGTACTTTCTCTAAACGTTCGAGCGGCGAGCCGGGTGGTTTAGGGTTTCGATCAAGGTCTTGCCGGCTAGCTTTGGCAAGTGGCGCCAGCAACGGGGCCATCGCAAAATTCTCCGCGTCCGGCACCAGCGAAGGGACAAAAGTTGCGAGATCCAGCTTTTCCCCGCGCGCACGTAATTCCCGTTCGCAGTGAGCCAACGCACGTCTCCCCCGCCAATTCTCTTCCGTACAGAAAATCTTTAGCAGCAGTGCAAGAAGGATTAGCGTTGCAAAGAATCCCAAAAGGATTCTCCCCGCGATAATCCAAGCTTTACGGCGAATAGACATTCATCGAGATAATCACATTCCCGTTGGGCAATCGATGAATGCGCATGGAACGTCAAATCGTTTTGGTAAATGCGCAGCCAGCGGCGGAGGAATGATCTGCGCGAGATCAACGGCCATCGCTTTCTTGTCTCAGCTTTTTGCCGGCACAACGCAGCTCTTCAACCATTTGCGACGCACGCAAATGTTTTTGCGCGCGTTGCTCGAAAGTCAGCTTCAGATTTTCGCGCAGCAATGTGCGATTAACGTCGCGCATGTGATTGCGAACGATGTCGATTTTCGCAGCAGTACCTTTCATCCCCCAGAAAAATAACACACCGTGGCCGAAGTAGCCACGCGCGCGTGCGTGGGTTCAGCTTCCGTCCATTAAGATCGAACGTGCCGCGCAAAACGATATGGAGTCATCATGGCTCGAATTGCGGGGGCTGAGCGATGAAAAATTGCGTGCCGTTCTCGGCCACGACATTACACCGTTCCATGATACTGAACGGTTGGTGATTGAACTGGCTGACACCCTGACCAACACGCTGTCGGATGTGTCCGACGAATTGTACGCGCGTTTGGGCAAACAATTTCAGCGCTTCGTTTATTCAGGCTGAAAGATGGAAACGCCAGCAGATCGGCAGTCTTTCTATGCGTTAGGTCATTCCGAGCAGGAACTCCAGCGTCTCAGTCGTCAGGGCCAGGCCTTTGAACCATTTACTCGTCAGCTATTCGAAGAGGCTGGGATTAGCCGAGGTATGCGCGTCCTCGACGTTGGTTGTGGTAGTGGGGATATTGCGTTTCTAGCTGCTGATCTGGTGGGAACCGGCGGTGAGGTAGTGGGTGCAGACCGCGAGCGAACAGCTGTCGACTGGGCCAACGCTCGCGCGCATTCGCGGGGGACGAGAAATGTGAACTTTGTCGAAGGCGATCCTGCGGAAATGGAGTTTAATCGACAGTTTGATGCGATCGTGGGCCGGCTAGTACTGATGTACTATCCGGATCCCGTTGACACCATCCGCAAGTTGATGCGGCATGTTCGGCCCGACGGTTTGATTGTATTTCAGGAACTGGACATGGCGAACGCCCGCTCGGTGCCATTTGCTCCGCTCTTCGAGCGCTCTCTGACGTGGATAAAGCAGACGCTGAGTGCCACCGGTGCGCAAATACAATTGGGCTTGGAACTGTATCCAGTGTTTTTAGCAGCGGGTCTGCCCGGACCTTCAATGCGGATGGACACTTTGATCGGTGGTGGTCCGCAGTGCCCGCTGTACGAAATTTTGGCGGAACTGATCCAGAGTCTGCTGCCCGTGATGGAGAAACTGAAGATCGCCAGTGCGGCGGAAGTGGGGATTTCCACTCTCGCGCAACGCATGCGCGATGAAGTCGTTGCCTTAAAAGGTGTAGTTCTTTCTACAGGATTCATTGGGGCGTGGTCGTGCAAGCGGCATAGCGAGTGAAGGCAGTGGTTATTCGGGGCACGGGCCCCTTTCCACCATGCCGATGGCCGTATTGGCAGACGTGAGGATGGTTTCGATGAAGAGATTATTCGCGCATCGCACCCGAAATGTTCCGGCCTCGTCTGCCGACCACGCGCGGCACTACGTTGCCCTTCGGTTGCTTCCATTTCTCTTTGTCCTTTACATCACCAACTACCTTGACCGCACCAGCGTGGCATATGCCGCGATTGGAATGGCCCGCGACCTTGGATTCAACGATCACGTGTTTGGCATGGGGATCGGCATTTTCTTCGTCAGCTATGTGGCCTTGCAGATCCCTGGCGCCTTGTTGGTCGAACGCTGGAGCGCACGGGGGATGATTTCCGCAACTATGATCGTGTGGGGATCACTGACGGCGCTGACCGCACTGGTGCACACTCCCGGACAACTTTACCTGGCACGCTTTTTGTTAGGCGCCGCCGAAGCCGGTTTCTTCCCGGGTGTCATTGTCTATCTGAGCCACTGGTTCATCCAGGAGGACCGGGCCAAGGCGACGAGCAACTTCATGGCTGCGATTCCTCTGTCATTGGTCATCGGATCACCTGTGGCAGGCTGGATACTCGGTCACAACTGGTTCATGATTCAAGGGTGGCGCTGGCTGTTTTTTCTGGAAGGTGTTCCTGCCATTTTGTTGGGTACCGCTGCGTTCTTCTTTCTAAAAGATTGGCCGAGTGAGGCGGGCTGGCTGACTCCCGAGCAGCGGCAATGGATCTCGCGCAGGCTGGAAGAAGAAAAGCCATCGACCCACCAATCGTTCACCCTGGGTCAGGCACTGCGTTCGCGCACCGTCCTCTTGCTCGCCACAGCGGCCTTTCTTGATTACTTTGCGGGCTACGCGGTAATTTTCTGGTTCCCGACTGTTCTAAAAAGGCAATCTGGATTTTCAGATGCGCTGGTCGGCGTGCTCGGCGCCGTGCCCTACGTAGTGGCGCTCGTCGCCATGCTGGTCAACGGATGGCATTCCGACAGGAGTCGCGAAAGACGCTGGCATGCCGCGGTTCCCCTTTTCATCGCCGCAGCCGGGTTCTTGTGTCTCATCAGTCTGCCCAACTCAAACCTGATGACGGTCTTATTTTTCAGTATGATTTGCGTGATCCTAGCATTTCTGCCCGCATTCTGGGCCATTCCAACGGAAATCCTCAGCGAGTCCACAGCCGCGGTTGCGGTGGGAATGATCAACGCGCTCGCGAGCGTCGCAGGCTTTGCGGGACCCTACGCGTTTGGTTATCTGCATACTCGAACTGGATCTCTCGTCGCCGGATTTGGGGTCTTGATGTTCTGTACACTTGCGGCGGCGATCCTCATGTTATTGACGCCAGCCGCCGCCCACCCGCGCGTTTCCAAATTTATCGCAGCGTGATGCGATATGAGACTTAAATCACGGAAAATTAATTTGCCTTCGGACTGCCGATCTTCTCCACGACCAACGCAATAAGAACAAAGAGCGTATAGAAAATCCAAACGCCCACGGCGGTGGCCTTATCTGTGAGCGGCGTTCGGGGCACGTACGTATCGCCGATCTGGACAACGAGCAACGCAATTCCAAAAGCGATCACGGCCATTTTGCGAGCTGCTGGCATCACGTTTCGCGCCAGGTAGAGGACGATTCCGCCGGCGAGCAGCCCGATTTCCAATGCAAACTCCGGGTCGCGATAATTCCACAAACCAAAACCGACTTTCCACGTGTTGTCGTAGATCGGCAGATCGCAAGGATGCGCAATGAGGTCAAGAATCCAGTGCGAGAAAGCAGCCACGCCCACAATCAAGGCAGCGGACTTTGTGTAGGCGTAGCCGAGCCAACTGCAAAGTGGCTTGTAAACAAAAGTGGCAAGCGCTGACCACGCGATCACCGTGATCAGGCTGTGCGAGTACGGATGGAAATATGAGTCGAGCATGCTGCCCGCTGTGAAACCTTTGATGACCCGCAGTTTCTCTATACCCAGCAGCACCAGCGTTGCCCAGATGTAATCAAGAAATTGGACCGCGACGAACAAAACCCAGAGCGGAATTTTGTTTCGCTCGGTCTTGGCTGCGAAGGCAACGCTGTAATGTCCAACAAACATTTAAAGCGATTTCACAATGTTGTAGCCACCGGCCTGTGGCCGGTCTAGCCTGCGTTGCTTTTGACCGATAGACGGCCCACAGGGCCGTAGCTACAGGGGCTGCCAAACCGAAAAGCTTGCCAACGCGAACCGGGCACAACACTCTGCGGCCATGCCTGACCCCGAGGATCGCGCCTTCTTTGGACATCCGCGCGGGCTCGGCTACATCGCGTTCACCGAAGCTTGGGAACGCTTTTCCTACTACGGGATGCAATCGCTGCTGATTCTTTACATGGTCCACCAGTTGCTGCATCCCGGCCACATCGAGCACATCGCCGGATTCGCTTCGTTTCGTCATTTTCTCGAGACGCTCTATGGCGGACCGCTTGCAACGCAGCCACTCGCGTCCGCGATTTTCGGGCTCTACACCGGTCTTGTTTACCTGACACCGATTGGCGGCGGATTGATGGCCGATCGCGTGCTCGGTCGCACCCGCACGATCACGATCGGCGCTCTGCTCATGGCGGCCGGCCAATTTCTCATAGCCTTCGACGTCACCTTTCTCGTCGCTCTGACGTGTCTTCTCATCGGTGTCGGTTGCTTCAAGGGAAACCTCGCCAGCCAGGTGGGCGCCCTCTACGCGACAGGCGATAATCGCCGCGCCGATGCGTTTCAGATTTATTACATCTTCATCAACGCAGGGGTCATCATCTCACCGCTCATCGCCGGTACGCTCGGGGAAGTTTATGGGTGGCACTATGGTTTTGGTGCGGCGGGCATCGGCATGCTGATCGGTCTGGCCATTTACCTCTCCGGCCGCAAATGGCTTCCTCCCGATTCGCCTGTTGTTGAAAGCAAAGCGAAAGCTGCGAGACCGCGTCTCACACATCGCGAAAAAATGGCGATCGTTGCGCTGCTTCTTCTTTTGCCCGTGTTGACGATCGCAATCATCGGCAACCAGCAAATTTTTAATGCCTATCTTGTCTGGGCCGAACGCAACGCGGATCTCATCTTCTTCGGCAAGAAAATGCCGACCACCTGGCTGGTCACGCTCGACTCGATTGTGTCGGTAAGTTTTCTTGCTCTCACGGTCGTCTTCTGGCGGCTCTGGTCGAAAAAATTCCGGGAACCTCCCGAGATTACCAAGATCGGCATTGGTAGCCTCGTAGCCGTCACAGGATTCATCTCCCTCGCAACGGGCGCAGCGATCGCGTCGAGTTCCGGAACAAAAATCTCAATTGGCTGGCTCATTACCTTCCACGTGCTCAACAGCATCGGCTTCGCGAACATCTTTCCTGTTTCACTTGCACTCTATGCGCGCGTTGCACCGGCGGCATTGTCCGCCACCATCATCGGCATCTACTACCTGGCTTTTTTTGCAGCGAACAATCTGGTAGGCACGATTGGCGGTCTTCTCGAAAAAATGCCAGCCACACAATTCTGGCTACTACATTCCGCGTTATGCGGAACAGCCGGCATTATCTTCCTCCTTGCCGGTCGTCTCTTCGGCCATCTGCTCGCGCCAGGCGATAACGAAAGCGCTGGGAAATAGCTCGGCTCTTCCATTGAGCGTTGGACGTTGGACGTTGAGCGTTGGACGTTTCTTCCACTCGACTGCCTTCAGACCGCGAGTCTCACCGGCGCCCTCCGCCTACCCCAATCCCCGCGTTGCTCTTCGAATTGCCCGGCGATTTTGTAACCGCAAGATCGGCACCCGCCATTTTCCAGATTCCATTCGCCGAGTTCGTACCAATCGCGCTCAATCAGCAAATCACCGCAACCGGGGCACCATGTGCTTCCGCCTTTGGTGTCATGCACGTTCCCTGTGTAAACGTAGTGTAATCCTTTTGAGCGCGCGATCGCGCGGGCGCGCGCGAGCCTGGCCGGCGGGGTGTGCGGTTTATCCAACATTTTAAAATCAGGATGAAACGCCGTGAAATGCCACGGCACATCAGGCCCCAGATTTTCCGCGAACCATTCCGCCGCGCGATGCAGCTCTTCGTCGCTGTCGTTCTCACCCGGAATGAGCAGCCTGGTGACCTCGAACCAAACATTCGTTTCGTGCCGGAGATATTTGAGCGTGTCGAGCACCGGCTGAAGCTGCGCAAAGCAAAGCCGATGATAAAACGCGTCGGTGAATGCCTTCAGATCGACGTTTGCCGCGTCCATGTACTTGTAAAATTCTGGACGTGCATCGGCGGTAATGTAGCCGGCGGTGACGGCGACAGCTTTGATTCCCCGTTCGCGGCAGGCCTGCGCCACGTCGATCGCGTATTCGGCGAAAATCACCGGATCATTGTAAGTGAACGC
>WNGD01006587.1_pt1 | contig 11073 bp, 13 predicted proteins | sample 5400671 | NCBI WGS metagenome assembly WNGD01 (sample SAMN13153369, study PRJNA577476) | soil metagenome | isolation source: 40 cm soil or saprolite under grassland replicate 2 | place: USA:California | collected 2016-06-15
ATTTGTGGCGGATTTTTCGCATAAGGGCAACCGTTACTTCCCCCTGAAATAGAGCGCTCGGTTCATGAAATCGTAAATGGTCGCCTTGCCCCCCGTATATTCGGCGTGACAACCGTTTGATAAGCCCTGCCAAAGAATAGCGTTGCCTTGCCAGTCAACCGTTGGAATCTCTCAGCTGGTGGGATAACAGGCGCTATAGCAGTGAGCAAGAAAGCCCTGCTTGACAATTTTTGCAATCCCCGAGACGTAGGTTCCTGCAACAGATGCCCAAGCCTGGTCAAATTGCTGTTCCATGTATGGCGAAACTCCTCCTTTCTGTATGTATGCCTTCAGCCTCGCCAGGTCAAAGGTTGGGCCGGGACAGAATGGTTTGGCAATCGGGTTAATGCTGCTATGTGGGTGAATATAGTCGGGTGCAATGTTGAACCATTTGCACAACCACAAGTTCAGCCGGTTGGATGCGTCAACTTGCGCTTGCGTCATGGGGAGCGCGTTGTTGCTATCATTGCAATGTTCAATGGAAATGGTACAGAAGATCAAGTTCCTGTGCTGCTGCACTGCATCCAGGGTCAGAAAAACACCGATAGGCCATAGGGCACATGTGCTATGAACGCCTCTATATGGAACAAACATTCTAATCGACTGGAGGAATAATACTATGGTGTCGCACAAAAACGAAGAGGGAAAAGTACCCTCTTTTATGCAAGTATTTCCCCCTGATAGAAGAGGGCATTTGAAGGAAAATTGGCAGGTGGGAATGGGGGAAAGCAAAGAGTGAAGATCAATTAGAGGAGATAGACAGAACATATCCATATCTTCTGAGACGGTAAATAGAAAGTCCTAAAGGCTCAAGCTTCCCACGGATATTGTCTATATGCTTGTCATGACTGTTGCGTACCAACGAATCGATCCCACGAGAAAATGCTGCTTGGGCTAGCTCAGTATCCGATAGAGGTTGTCCCTGCAAAAGCGGCAGGAGTAACCGGTACTCTGTCGGCGTAAATTGAACAACCTGGTTGTCTACAACCAATGTTCGCGTTTCATCATTACGTTGAAGAGTATGGGTTCCAATAGGTGGGCATGAAATAAGTGAAGATGGCATGCCGTCTTTCCTTTATGGGATTAGTGATATCAACGCGTTCTCCTAATATTTAGAACTTTTTTTCTAAAAATATTGTCTTTACAAGTATATCTTCCAGAAGGAAAGAAAACTATGGTGAAAAAGGGAAAATTATTGTGATCTGTGTACTGCGATGGCCACTCTGAACAATTAATTGCCCAGGTGCGCAAAACATGATGTATAATACATCTGAGACAGGTCGATACGTGGCTCAGGGAATATTTGCTGTTTGAGATGATACATGCCCAAGAAGATCAGGGAACTCAAAGCGATGCTGCGTAAGGCAGGGTTCTCTTCTCGCCCTGGTAAGGGAAGTCATACATTTTGGGTGCATCCGGCGTTGACTGACAGGATTACGATCTCAGGTGCAGATGGTGATGATGCTCAACGCTATCAGGAAGCTGAGGTACGGAACATTCTAAGAAAGTTACGCGAGGCGCAAGGTGAATGAGCAATACAAGCACTATTCCATGTTGATTCAATGGGATGCGGATGACCAAATATACGTGGTCACAGTTCCAGAGCTTCCCGGATGTATGACACATGGAAAGACCTATGAGGAAGCCGTTCGGCAAGGGCAGGATGCCATTGCTACCTGGATTGATGGAAGCCGAGAGTTGGGGTTGCCAATACCTGAACCCAGGATATTGAAGACAGCGTGATTCTGTGCATCGTCATAAAGCTACTTGTGGTGCAAGATGGGTGAGCAGTACGAGCATTATTCGATGATTATTCAGTGGAGCGACGACGACAATGCTTATATAGTCACTGTGCCTGAACTTCCTGGATGCAAAACGCATGGAGAAACCTACGAAGAAGCTGTTCGGCAAGGGCGAGATGCAATAGATAGCTGGATTATGGTCGCCGAGGAATTGGGAAGACCTGTACCCCCATCTGGAAAAATGAAGATAGCATGATTGTAAACAGGTCTTTGTAACCTTCCTTACTATCAGCCGCTGCTCATGACAGATTCATGAAAGGAGAATATTTTGCAAAACGTAAGTACCCCAAGACGTCCATTTGGTATCACCATCCTCGCGCTTCTCATGTTCATTCAAGCCATCTTTGAGATTATTGTCGGCAGCATTACCTTTATAGGCACAACCCTGGCAAGTCCTTTAGCAGGGCTGCTAGTGGGATGGATCCCTCTGGTTGTAGCTATTCTCTTACTTATATTAGCCTGGGGATTGTGGACGCTCAAGCCGTGGGCATACTGGGTCACCTTGATCGTAGAGATTGTCAATATTGTGCTGCACTTCCTTGGCTACGCGCAAACCCATTCCATATTCGCTATTCTAAGCGGTGGGATTATATCCATCATTGTGGTGATCTATCTACTGGTAGATGGTAATGTGCGGAGAGCCTTCCGAACTGGCATCTAGGGCTTATAACAACACGTAGACAAACCGCAAGGGGCAGCGAGTGTATATACATCGCTGCCCCTTGTAGTTGACCAATACCTTTAACCATACCAACTCAATGTTAAGACATTAACCTAAAGTCTCCCTCCCCGCCTCTACCGGCAATGCCACTTCCGCATCATAATCGGCCGGTTTGGTCGCATCTGGTCCGCGTTTCAAACCAATCCCATTGAAGATTGGTGTGAGTACTATCGCCAGTATAAGGTTCACAATAATCGCTGCGAAAGCAGCATACAAGGGAGGAATGCTCAGTGTCCCGATTGATATTGTATACACCGCCTTAAATCCGGCTCCGATAAACATGAGTGTGCCTAGAACCATTGCCACAACCCAGCCAATAAGCAATGCCCAGCGATTGAACCAGTTCGTGTAGAGGCCCAGGAACACAGCGGGAAGTGTCTGGAGTATCCAGATGCCTCCAAGCAGTTGGAAGTTAATCACCTGCTGAGTGGGAATGTAAATGATGAAGAGCAAAGCTCCAAATTTCACTACAAATGAGGCCCACTTGGCAACTCCCGATTCCTCGCGATCACTGGCATTCTTCCTGAAGTACTCCTTGTATATGTTCCTGGTGAACAGGTTGGCGGCTGCAATGGACATAATGGAGGCAGGAACCAGTGCCCCAATCGCGATTGCAGCGAATGCAAAGCCCGCAAACCAGGACGGGAAAAAGGCATTGATCAGTCCAGGTACAGCGCCATTGCTTCCGAATCCTGCCAGGGGTTTAACATGTGCAGCAATCGCCATGTAGCCGGTCAAGGCAAGCAAGCCAAGCATCAATGAATAGATTGGCAAGAGGGCCGTGTTACGCTTCACTACCTTTTGGCTGTTGCTGCTTAAAACACCTGTAAGCGCATGTGGATAGAGGAACAATGCCAGTGCAGAGCCAAGAGCCAATGTTGTATACGCCAGGTACTGTTTTTGGTTAAGGATCTCGAAGAACGTTTTGGGATTAGCTACAGCTTTTGCATGCACTGCCGCAAAGATGTTTCCAAACCCACCGAGCTTAATCGGAATGATAGTGATTACGGCGAACAATACGATGAAGATCATCAAGTCTTTCACCAGCGCGATCATGGCTGGCGCCCGCAGTCCACTGGTGTAGGTGTAGGCCGCCAGGATAATAAACGCAATAATTAGCGGTATGTCAACGTTTACACCAAATATCGGTATGCTAAGAGGAATGCCAAGCGCAGCTAAGGAAACTTGTATACCGAACATCTGCAAAGCGATATAGGGTAAGGTCGCCAGGACGCCTGTGAAAGCTATTGCTAAGGCAAGTCCATTGCTGCCAAAGCGATCTCTGACAAAGTCAGCAGCGGTTATATAGCCTCGTTGCTTGCATACCGACCAGAACTTTGGCATCAGGACAAAGACCAGAGGGTAAACCAGAATGGTGTAAGGTACTGCAAACCAGCCATTCAACGCACCTAATCCGTACATCGCAGCAGGTACAGCAATGAAGGTATAAGCGGTGTAAAGATCACCTCCCAGTAAGAACCATGTAACTACCGTACCAAAGCGCCGTCCGGCCAATCCCCACTCGTGGAGCAGGTCAAGATCACCTCGACGCCAGCGAGAAGCTACAAAACCTAAAATTGTAACCAGCAGAAAAAAGAAGATGAAAACGCTCAGCGCAACCCAGTTAATCATCGATGATTTCTCCCTTACTCGAAACTCTGGTTTTCAACGCAAAGGCAAGGTATCATGCGACAGTGCATGATACTTTTATGTTCATTTGCTCGTTCAGTCACCTGCGAAGTAGACTACAGCCATGATAATAGCCGTGATGATAATCCATAAGAGTTGGAACCAGTAGAAGAAAGGAATGCCTATGAAAGTTGGCTGCAGGAAGTTGTAAAAAGGTGGCCAGAGCATGGCTATAAAAGGGATAATCAGCAATACAAGCAGCCACGGGCGCCCCTTTTTCCGGGTTTGAGTAATCACAGCTTTTCTCCTTCCGTACTTCGTACGAAGCAACTGATATAAGAACCAGAAATCAGTCCAACCAGCTTATTAATTTGCACGCTACAAGAACTTTGGCCTGACATAGGGTAGTGTAGATATTTTGAATTGCAGTCTTTATAAATTAACACAGCATTTTATGCTAACTCATCTATAAATAATAGTTAATAATTCATATTAGATTCATACACTAAAAAGTAGAGAAAGTCAATATTCTTGGGCAGTTTAAGCGGGGCATTTGCAAAGCTGAATAAAAAAGTCGTCTCTTAATTACTGATAATCTTTCCATTCACTAACTCCCATATCTTCCCTCCAAACCTTTGAATAAACCACCGATCATGCGAAACTGCGATCACCGGTCCTGGAAATGTCACTATGGCTGCTTCAAACGCTTGCAGCACATCCAGGCTAATATAGTTTGTTGGCTCATCGAGCAAAAGCACATTCGGGCCTTCAGCCATCAGGCGCGCAATCTCCAATTTTCTTCTCTGACCAATGCTCAATTGCCCTACCTTCTTCTGCATATCCTCCAGACGGAACAGTCCATAGCCGATCAACCGCCCCACAAATTCTCCCTCGTATCCCAACTGACCATACCGGTAGGTTTCTATCACTGTTTTATCGAGATCCATCTGTGGGTCTTGTGGCAGGTAGCCTATGCGGGCGCTCTTTAGAATGCTTATCTCTCCCCTGTCAGGCTTTTCAAAACCCATCAAAATCTTTAGCAAGGTCGTTTTCCCGGCTCCATTGGGGCCAAAAAGCAGAATGCGAGTATTAGAAGCAATCGTGAAATTCACTTCGTCAAGTATACAAATTTCGTCCCAGCATTTTGTAAGATTAGAAGCCCTGATCACAACTTCAGCTTGTAACGGCTCTATATTGAAATAAGAACTTACCTGCATCAATTTGGGTGGTTTGGGTATAGGATCCGCTTCGATACGGCGCAGTTGCTCCTCCGCTGCTCGCACCCCACGCGAAATGGTATTCTGCACACGCCCGCCAAAAAAATTATAGGCACTCTTATCGTTATCTGTAGGTGGCCGGTTATGTGTAACATTACGCGCCGTCTCGCGCATTCGTTTGCGCAGTGCTTTGATCTCTTCTTGCTGCCTCTCGTAATCCTCCTCCCACTTTGCGCGTTCAGCAGCTTTCGCAAACATATATGCGTCGTAGTTTCCCTCGTACTTTTTCAGGTGATGCGAATGCTCATCAATCTCAAAGATCTGGTTGACAGCTCGATTAAGAAACTGTCTATCGTGTGATACCAACAGAATTGCACCCTTGTAATGAGCAAGATAGGACTCAAGCCAATCCAGGCTGGCAAAATCCAGGTGATTTGTTGGTTCATCCAGCAAGAGCAGATCAGGCGAGCGCAGGAGTAGGGTTGCCAATCCAACTCGCGCCTTCTCACCCCCAGAGAGTGTTTGCACTTCGCGGTCTCGAGGAAGATAGGAGATACGCAAACCATCCAGGATAGTGTCTATTCTGTAGTCTAGCTCGTAACCTCCTCGATCCTGGAACTTTGTAGCCGCCTGTTCATATTCATCCATCAACACGCCAACTTGATCATCTTTAGCAATACTCATGGCAGCTTCAAGTATGCGCATGCGTTCTTCTAATTGACGTAAGTTGCCCACAGATTCCAGAATCAAGTCTTGCATCGTGTGTCCGGAAAATTCAGGTGTCGTCTGCGGCAAGTAACCAACTTCAGTCAATGGGTCGAATGAAAATGAGCCAGAGTCTATAGATTCCCGGCCAATCAGGATGGTCAGCAACGTGGTTTTGCCCACACCATTTGATCCCACAATACCGGCACGGTCATTAGAATTGACGACGAAAGAGATATCTTCAAGTACGGTAATTGCACCATACGATTTGGAAAGATGACGAACAGCAAGCATTCTAATATCTCGATTCTATCATATCCTGCCCAGGTTAAAAATCGCAAAGAAATCAATTTGATCGTAAACGAAGAAGAGTATTTTTGAGGCGTGGTATGAGGTTACATTCCTGTTATTTCTCCAAGCAGAATCTCGAGACGACTGTTGTAGATCAGGGTATGCTAGAAATGCTGTTCAAAGGTGTTCTCCTTCTTGCAATGTGTAAGAATAATGGTTCTCCCCCCGATTATATGCACCCGCTCAACATGATGTCAAATGATAACTTACCTGTTAGCACCCTCGCAATGTCATGCTAAACGAAGAGGTATCATCTTGAGCTCCTCCCTCTGTCATCCTGAGCCTCTCCCCCTGTCATCCTGCTGCACTCTAGCAAGGAGAGAGCGGTCCTGCTTGTCAGCCAAATTACAACATGATTGCTGATTATGGTATAAAGGAAGTAGTCAGTTTTCTATTCAGGCCATTGTAAGGTAGCAAACACTATCCGCAAGTCTGATGTCAGGGAGAATCACTACACTTCCCATATAATGGAAAGAGTGTCTTCTGCGGTACAACGCTATGATCCATTGAAATACATCTATTTAGGAGAGTGAGAAGTGAGGATGCCTTTATTTCGCGGGATGAAACGCTGGGGAATACTTCTCTCAGCAATGCTTTTGTCCTCGCTCCTTCTTGCAGCTTGTGCTGAAAATTCCCCCTCCATTTTGAGCCCTTCGGGACCGGTTGCATTAAAAGAATCGAATTTATTCTGGTTCATCCTGGTTGTCGCCACGATAGTGTTTGTAGCGGTTGAGGGCATATTGATCTATTCAATTGTGCGCTTCCGCGAACGACCAAACTCACCTGCGCCCATACAAACCCATGGGAATAACACCGTGGAAATCATCTGGACGATTGTCCCTTCCCTATTCTTGTTCATAGTTCTCGTGGGAACCATCTATACGATGTTCGGATTGACCACTTTCTCAAGTACTGGACGTCCGTTACAGGTTAGAGTAGTTGGTCATCAATGGTGGTGGGAGTTTGACTACCTGAACGAGAATATTGTTACTGCTGATGAGTTACATATACCTGTCGGTACCCGCATAGAAGCTCAACTGCTATCGCAAAACGTCATTCACAGCTTCTGGGTCCCTGAGTTGTTTGGCAAGACGGATGTTATCCCCGGTCATAACAATATGTCAGTGTTCCAGGCAGACAAAGTGGGTTCATATCGCGGGCAATGTACCGAGTTTTGCGGCTTGCAGCATGCGCATATGAATTTTTATGTGATTGTCCAATCGCAAGATGACTATAACGCCTGGGTGACTTCACAGGAACAAGCTGCAGGAACAACGCCGACTGATCCAATTGCACTGGCCGGGCAAAAACTCTTCCTGGGTTCAGGGGGATGCCAGGGGTGTCATGGCATCGTAGGGGTCAACCTCAAAGACTATCAGCACCTGAAAAGTGGTAGCGATGCTTCATTTCTAGTAGGGCCGAACCTGACACACTTTGGCAGTCGCCGCCAGATTGCAGGAGGAATCCTCACGTGGAATCCGGCCTCGTGTGTGGTAGTTGCTGGATCAAACGGACAACCCAAGATACAGAATCCTGATGCATGTGGACTGTATCAGTGGCTAAAAGATCCACAAGGCGTCAAACCCGGCAACGATATGAATATTCGGGCTCTCTCAGATACCGAGATTGCTCAACTGATAGCGTACCTGGAGAGTCTTACATAGACCAGGCTATTATCCCTGAAGGGCGCGATAAATCAGGCTCCTACAGGGCTAGATAACGGAGGAATTGCCGATGGCAACCCGCACAATCACGGAAGGCGTAACTATAGCACGTCGCAGGCGCCTGAGCGAAACCTATATTGGCGAATGGATCATGACGACCGACCATAAAAAAATCGGCATCATGTATGTAGTCACAGCCTTCTTCTTCTTCCTGGTTGGTGGCGTAGATGCCATGCTCATCCGTACACAGTTGGCGCAGCCGAACGGAAAAGTATTGTCTCCCGAAGTGTATAACCAGGTCTTTACCATGCACGCCGTCACCATGATCTTTTTGTTTGTTATGCCGATGCTTTCGGGCCTCGGTAACTATGTTGTGCCATTGATGATCGGTGCGCGGGACATGGCTTTCCCGCGAATGAATGCATTTGGATACTGGATCATCCTCTTTGGCGGCGTGTTCATGACCTCAAGTTTCCTGTTCGGTGCCGCTCCAAATGCAGGCTGGTTCGCCTATGCACCATTAACTGAGCTGAGCGGCCCTGGCGCTACGTCTTGTGGTAACGCCGTTATGTGTACGCCTGGCCCAAACATGGACTTCTGGGCGCTGGGTATCCTGATGCTCGGTATCTCGTCAATTTCGGCCTCGCTTAACTTTGTGGTGACCATTCTCAAGTTACGCGCTCCCGGCATGTCGATCAATCGCATGCCTTTGTTCACCTGGATGACCTTGATTACAGCTTTCCTGCTGCTTTTCGCCATTCCTAGCGTAACGATGGCAAGCATCTTGATACTGCTTGATCGTCACCTTGGTACGCACTTCTACCAGGCTGGTTTTGGCGGTGATCCTTTGCTCTGGCAGCATCTTTTCTGGTCGTTTGGTCATCCCGAGGTGTATATTCTGATTTTACCCGCCTTTGGCATTATCTCAGAGGTGTTACCGGTCTTCGCGCGCAAACCAATTTTTGGCTACACCTTTATTGCCTGGTCCGGTGTTGCTATCGGTTTTCTGAGCTTTACGGTGTGGGCGCATCATATGTTTGCGGTTGGTTTGCCACTTGTCGCGCAAGCATTTTTTGCTACCAGCACAACACTCATAGCGATTCCTACAGCAGTGAAGATATTCAACTGGATTGGCACGGTCTACGGCGGTAAACTCAGTTTCAAGCCCCCCATGCTTTTCGCGTTAGGCTTTATTGCCATGTTTTTGATTGGCGGCCTGAATGGCGCAGCGCTGGCGATTGTACCCTTTGACTACCAGGTGACTGACACCTACTTTGTAGTTTCTCACCTGCATTATGTACTTTTCGGTGGAAGCGTGTTCGGTATTTTCGCAGGTATATTCTACTGGTTCCCCAAGATGACGGGTAAATTGTTGAACGAGCGCTTGGGCCAGGTACAATTCTGGCTGATGCTGATAGGTGTGAATCTTACGTTCTTCCCTATGCATATCATGGGGTTACTCGGTATGCCACGCCGCATCTACACCTATCCCGCCAACCTTGGCTGGAATGACCTGAATCTTATAGCTACCATTGGCGCCTTTACTCTTGGCGTTTCCATCCTGGTGTTCGTCTGGAACTTCATTATCACCCTGCGTAGTGGTCAAGCGGCCGGCGCTGATCCGTGGAATGCATTTACCCTGGAATGGGACACCGAATCCCCACCCAAACCTTACAATTTTCTGGAAATTCCAATTGTACGCAGTCGCCGTCCATTCTATGATAAAAAGAATCCGGAGGTTGCTGACTGGAAGACTGCAACGCACTAGAATAATTTCTTAGGAAAGAGGAACGTTGTGTCTGAGGACGAAGCACAGCACAAACAGGCATCTAAAAAACTAAAAGGTTCAAATGAAACTACAGAACAGGCCATTAAACCAAAACAGAGTTACTGGCCTTTTGCGCTGGCCGCCTCACTCACAATTACACTCGTTGGAGTGATATCTCATCCAATTGTCTTTTGGGTGGGTGTAGCACTTGTAGTCGTTTCATTCGTTGGTTGGGGACTTGAAGGTCATTAGTTATGTGTGCAGCGCATTGATCTGACCAGGTTTAATGCGCTCAAGTGATAGGAAGTAGTGACACAATGAGTATTGCTTATAGTGGGCAAGTTAGCGTATCTCCGGAGCACGAAGAATTAGCAGGACGAGGTATTAACTGGTGGGGCATGGCTTTTTTCATTGCCTCAGAAGCTTTGATTTTCGCTAATCTCTTTGCTTCTTATCTCTACCTGGAAATCCGTAATCCCAATGTCAGCTGGAGACCGCCTGTTGACTACATAATTCCATTGATCGGCACGGTTTTGCTGCTTGGTAGTAGTATCCCTATACGTATTGCTGGCAGTGCCATCTCCAAAGGCAATCAGCGCAATCTAAAGCTTGCTCTCAGCGTTACCATACTCATGGGAGCCTTATTCCTGGTAGGTCTGGCAATTGAATATACCGGAGCTATTTTTGAGCAGGGCTTTACTCCTCATTCTTCCCTCTTTGGCTCAAGTTTTTACACGTTGACAGGTCTTCATGCTTCGCATGTACTCGTGGGCTTGATTTTCTTATCTGTCCTGTTGATGCGTTCTCTGCGCGGCGACTTTACTCAGAAGAACCATTGGGCGTTAGTTGCCGGTGAGATGTACTGGCACTTCGTTGATGGAGTGTGGGTGTTTGTGCTTACTATCGTGTATCTCTTGCCACTCATCCGATGATAGAAATATTTTCCCTCTTAAATATCACAAATTCATCACAAATATATGGTAATATGTAAAAGATGCATAGATAACATCTTGAGGTGATTTGTTGGATACAAGCGTACAGAAAGGACAGCAAGCGTGAGGGATATCATGCGAGACGGAGACCCCACTCTTACTCTCCGAAAAGAGAATTCGAGTCAATCACGAAAACGTGTGATAAGCCACTGTTCAATTTGTGAGCATCGCACCTGGTATAAGCC
>WNGD01006588.1_pt1 | contig 11072 bp, 12 predicted proteins | sample 5400671 | NCBI WGS metagenome assembly WNGD01 (sample SAMN13153369, study PRJNA577476) | soil metagenome | isolation source: 40 cm soil or saprolite under grassland replicate 2 | place: USA:California | collected 2016-06-15
CATACTGAACTCCTTTCTTTACACGCTCCATGCATAAACGTTCCTCTTTGGATGGACGGATGGATATGCATATCTGCTCTAACAAGCCTCTGATGAGCGTAGAAGAGGCCCTCTCGTCATCCATCCACACAGCCATCCATTCCTGCTGAGTCGCCCGAAAGAGCCTCTCTGATCTTCTTCACGAAGTCTCTGGCCTGGTTAGGTCCGCACGCGAACCCGCGCACATTCAATTCATTCTCCATTTGTACGCGTCCCACATTACCGCCGAGATCGTTCCACACCTGTACCGCATCGTTATACATTGCCTTGCGTACTGTTTGTGGACGCACCAGCGGGACAATCTTGCTCTCTTCCCACTTGTCTTCTGATCCACCCGTCAAAGCATCCTCATCCTGCTCCACATCAGCGCGCCCACTCTCACCCTCCAAACGCTCACTCTCCACAACCCAACTTTCCGTCAACGCATCGAGATCAACTCCGAGGAACTGCAACATATCATCAACACTGATATTTGGGATCGCGCCAATCTTGGGCGCATCCCATCGCGCACAATCATAAATCGTCATCCCAGGGCCAGCCCGCCGAATGAGCGGCAACATCTTCTTAATCACATCCGCTTCCAGGCCAACCAGACGCGCCTTACGATCGCTATTGAAGAACACAATCCGAGAGTTCAGCGCGTCCGTCACTTTTGTTGGTAAGATCGAGGCGTCAATACTCTGAGAGGAACCAATAAAGAACATGCGCCACTTGCGCGCTTCCAGGACTGTACGCTTAATCAAGTGGATCAGCGAAGGAACCTCTTCACGCTCACTGTATGCCTTGCCCTGGTTGCGCTCTTTGTATTCCGCACGAACCTCGTTATCAAACTCAGCCAGGATCGGCAATTCATCAGCCAAGATCAGCAGAGGATGCTTCACCTTACGGCTGACCATCTCACCATCCTCCAGATGCGGTCGGTAGAGCACATCCCGATCATCCATCTCCACCTTGAGCACCTTCACCGCCTGCATCATCGTGTCCTTGCGATCATAGTAGTAAATGCGTGCCGTCGCAGGCATGCCAGGCAATGGCCGACCATGCAGCAACGCCAATTCTCCCATTGTCCCATGAGGGTCGAAGATGTGAATTTCCGCACCATAGACCGCCAGAATGGTCGTGTAGTAGATCAACAAGACAGTTTTCCCCTTTCCAGGTTTGCCAATCACGGCAAGAGACAACAGATCATCAATCGTTCCAAACTGTGGGACTGTTTGACCGTAAAATGGTGAGGCCAGGTTATCATCCACCACAAAGCACAGCGGCATACGCTCCGTCGTGATCAAATCCGCAATCTCCCAGAAGAGAGGCTTCTCCGGCACCAGGATCTCCTTTTCTTCTTCACCATCCGGGAATGCCAGGTCTCCCGATGCAGCCGTCGCATGTTGCACCATCTGCTCTTTCAGTTGTCGCCCAGCTGGGGGAAGAGCCGCGCGGGTTTGCTCGACTTGCACCGCCGGTAACGCTTGAAACTGGCCCATCGCATCGACAACACCCTGCACGGTGAATGGGATCTGCTGCAACTCCATCGTGCGTATGCGGTAGTTCTGAGCAAGCTTTGCCATCTCGACTTGCATGGCGCGCTGACTCTCCCGATCGCGCTGCTTGATCTCCTCTTGCCGCAAGTCGTACTCACGATCGCGCTGCTTGATCTCCTGCACCTCAGCCGCCATCCGGCGCTTCTCTGTACGATGATCATCAATCGCCTTGTACGCGCTCCACCCCCGTTTCAGGCCCAGGTAGACCACGATAAGCAAACCAAGCCACAACGCATACCACTTCGCGCTATCCAACCAGGCCAACACATGATGCCAGGATGAGAGCGGATGTCCCTGTACCGCGTCGATGATGGAGAGCACGCCTACCCAGACGCCCGCAACGACCAGGCCAAGCAGAAACAGGCCGAGCGCTGCTAACACAATCAGGTGACGCACGCTCTCACCCGGCGCGGGTACCTGCTGTTGTTGTTGTCGAATAGGTAGAGCAGTGCAAGCAAGGTCGCTCTCCACGACACGGGCGTCCCGTTGCTGCTTTCCCATAGTCGTTACCTCCGTGCTGTGACTAAAAAACTTGCAAACGAACTCACTTCAGGGACCGATGCTACAAAGGCGATCGCCGCCGAAAGGCCCAAGTTAAGCCCCTGCAATATGACCATACCGAAACCTACGAGCGACTTCACTAACAAGGAAACGACGATCACAACCAGGGCCAGCGCGACGAGGAACATTTTCAGTGACGAGATGAGCGCCGCAAGTAGCTGCTTGCCATCGGTTTGAGATGGAGTTGTCATCATGGCTAGATCCCCTTTCCTAGTAGCTTGCGATGCTTCATTCTCTCGATCACCCATACCGCCGGTTGACCTTGACGCCGGTAAAAGCGCCAGTGGCAGCGTGGACAGACACAAGTCAGGTCAGGAGAGGGGTTAAACGGGTCATGATTTTTATGAGCAGCAACCATATACACCGGGTAGGGACGGCCCGCCCAGGAGATACGAAGCGTTCCATGCTGTACAAAGCACTCTTTACATTGCCAGCCCGCCCGCTCCTTGCAGGCCCGCGCCAGCTTCTTCCAGTTCCGAGGGTACTTCTTGCGGTTATTCATTGCTCCACCTCCACACCCATCACCTTGCGCAGCCGCGCATCATTCGCCAGCTTATGCCGCCCTAAAAGATCAAGCATATGCGCCCCATGAGGAGAGGTACGCACCGCCCGCGCCGTCTCTTTCCGGCTATGAGTACCATACCCAGGCAAGCCCGCCATGCGTCGTACCGCCGCCCGTTGACGCGTAGACAACCGTGTCAAGGCACCATGCAAGGCCCGTTCATGCTTCGAGGGAACTACAACAGGGGCAGGGGAACGATCAGAGAGGGTATCCGCTAAACAAAAACCGTCCTCATCAGACAAAAGGGCATCCAGACTATCGATTGAGCATACATGCAACCGCCGCCACTCTTCACACATCGCCAGACGAGCAGTCCCGCAGAGGTACGCAATCGGGTTCACCGCATTCACCATACGGCCAGTTGCTACACACTCACACACTTCTACCATGCCAATCGAATAAAATTCCTCAACATCGACACGCCTATCAGAAGAACTACGCGCAAACTTCCAGGCGATCGCCTTCACCGTCTCAGAACACGCTAAGATCAACGCATCAAGTGGCGAACCCTCAGTGTTAGAATGGTACTGCATGATTGTTACCTCCTAATGTAACTTTCGTGCCCGCCCTGGTTGGTGTTTGCGCGCCGGCCAGGGCAAAACTTTTTCTAGCAGGAACGCGCTACAAGCGACTTCGATTAGCACCACGCGCCGCCATCAGCAAACCAAAGACGAGAAACAAGAGGCAAAGGGACAGCACAAACCAGAAATTAAGTGCAAAATCAAACACCTGAATGTTCATCAGTACTTCCTTCACTAAACAACTCTTCCAACATAGGCGTGATGCCATTCCAGCCGCATCACCAAACTACCTATTGAGTTATAAGCCTCAGAGTGTCTCGCCGCCCACTCAGTCACCCGCTACAAGCGTTGTACTGTGATGTCTCTCAAAAGAGACGGAGCCGTTTCTCTATAAGCCTTGCATCAGTTCATCTAGTTTGCAAGTTCGTTAAGTTCGTGTATAATGATTATGCCATCAGGTTTATTCATCCGTCAAGTCTTTTACTTCACAAGAATATGAAGTATAATATTCCCACGAGGGAACCAGGGGGAACCTACCAACAAGCAGAAATGAGGGAAAAGTGACGGAATACTACACGGCAGAAGAGGCCATGAAAATACTACATAGAACAAAAACGGTATTTTACGAACAAGTGAAGAGGGAAGAAATCCCTTATGATATAGACCCAGGTCGAAAAAGAGGGAAAAGGTTTCCAAAAGCAGCAATAGACGTCCTGGCAAAACTAGGAACTACTGATACAACAGTACCAGGAAAAGGACCATTATCACTCACCCCCCAAACAATCACAGAGTTATGGAAAGGAATGGAAATCACACGCCAGCTCTACGGGCCGGAAGATGAAGTACCATTCGAGACACTTATGCAGTGGCGAGCTGTCAACCCTGATATCTACATGAGCCTTAAAGAGGGGAATAAGCTGATAGGAGCTATAACATTCTTACCTGTAGACGAAAGAGTAGCTACAGCACTCATAAACGGACAGCTCAAGGAAAAGGACATACCAGCACACGCTATCAGAAAGTGGACAGAAAGCAACCTTTCTGTATACATTCCAACAATCGAAGTCTTACCATCTGGCAACTTCCACAGAGACAGAGAAAGAGGCACATACCTACTTAGGCACACAATAAAGTGGGCCGTTCTCATGGCAATGCAGCACGACGTCAAAAACTGGTATGCGGTAGGAGCCACAGAAGACGGGAGAAATATTCTCGAAACACTTGGTTTCAGAACAGTGACCACACTCGATGAAGAGAAAAAAGGCTACATGCTCGAGACTAAGAGGGAGCCAGTACGATTAATAGGTCTGTACCTAAAAGAGATCGAAAGCGAAAAGACAGCATAAAGGAGGCTCTAATGGAAATATGTAGCGTTTGCGCTCAGCAAAAAGACAGGCCAGAACTTACAGCTACCTACGTCATCACAAGACAAAACAAAGAAAAGGATGTGCTTATGTGTCGGCCATGCATCGAACGTGTATGCGACATGCAAGCAGGAGAGTGGTTCCCACTTGAAACCACAGACGAATCAGTCAAGCTTCCAGTTGCCTTCTACACGAAGTCCTAGAGAAAAAGGAGCAGCAGGCCGTGAAAATCCCAAAGTCATTCTACATATATGAGTTTTCCTATCCCGAAGGGATGCCAGAAGGAAAAGGCGCGATCTTCTATGTGGGAAAGGGTACGCACGTTGTAAGGATGGATGACCACTTCAGAGAAGCAATGAACGGATGTGAGTGCAATAAGTGTCAAGCCATTCGTTCCGTATGGGACGCAGGTTTAACAGTTGTCCGTCGCATCGTGTTTGAGTCCACATCCGAAATGGACACACTTAACGAGGAACGCCGCCGCATCCTTCAACATCAATCTCCTTTTCTCACAAACATACAGAGAACAACAAAAGTTCTTGTAGAAAAGCCTGATGAAACGCCTGACGAGTGGGAACTGGTTTATCATATCAGTCCTGTTTTTAGAGGATGGAGGTATCGGCAAAAGGGAACCAGCGATGTTTATACAAGCACGCTTGACATGAAAGAGATCGCAGAAGCAAGAAAAAACCCGTTGCAAATTTCTTATTGCTACGGTCCTGCGATAAGAATGCAGGGAGATATAGAGCCTACCGTCACCCATATTAGCAGCAGTGAAATTAGGACACGCTTTATCACGGAAAAAGAAAGGAACCTTCTAGGGCTTCCTGAAATAACACCGGCTACCAGTCTTTTCGACGTTATTAGAGACGAGAACAACCGTTTTTACATGGCCCAAGAAATTGTCTTGTCTCCACGCACGACTCTGATTTTCGACTTTCCTTTTACAAATCGCCCGTAGAATGGAAACGGACCATTCTCTTCCTGGCAGTTGAGAATGGCCCACATTTCTGCTTTTCGGTCAGCACCCGCCCGCAAAGTGGTTGATTGACCGGACAACACTGTAGAAAGAAGCGTGTCAATATGAGTATAGCATACCCGCCTACAAGCGTACCATATGAAACATTTGTACGCGCGCAACAGACACAGGCGAAGAAAGCTCATCCTTGCCGTTTTTTCCCGTCTTTTCCCGCCTTCTTCCCGCCTTTTACCCAGGTTCTACCCGCCTTCTACCCGCCTTCATACGCTATCATTGCGAGCATGAGCACATTTTACAGATTTCCTTACAGGCTCGCAGGCCACTTTACAGGCCCGTCACAGGTCGGTTACAGACTGATTGCAGGCCAATGGCAGGGACCGCTTGCTACACTTGCCGACAGAAAGCAAGGGGTAGCAGCATGAGCATAGATCAAGAAAGCATTGTCGATAATAACTCTTTCAGAGAGTACGCCCTAGCCACGCACCGAGCAGGCTTCAATGTCGTACCGATGAAAAGCGACAGCAAAGCACCCGCTCTCCCCACCTGGAAAGAATACACCAGGCGCGCGCAGACAGAAAAAGAGGTTTTATCTTTTCCCTGGCAAGGTCCAAATATCGGGATCATCAACGGGATTATGGGCGCTCGCACCATCGACATTGATCAGTGCGACACGATCGACACCGTATTTCAAGTGCTTCAACTCTTAGGCTTAGAGTTTGACTACCAGTGGGTCGTCCATTCCCCCGGCAAGGGCGGCGGCTTCCATATCTATCTTCTCTGTCCTGATACCCTTACCCTCACCTCTACAGGTGTGCTCGTTGGAGATCCACGCGAGGGACAGGCGTTTAAACAGATCGAGCTACGATGGGCAAACTGTGTGACCATGTTCCCACCATCCATCCATCCCGACGCTAAGAAGCCGTATGAATGGATTTACAATACTCCTACGGATCTTATCGCAACCGTTCCGGTAGACCTAGTGGAGAAAGCGTTTCTTGCCGTCGCTACCCCTCAGAAGAAAGAAAAACAGCCTACAAAGACACTTGCACCGGCCAAGATGCCCAAATATGACGCATGGGCTGAAAAGGCGCTCAACCAGGAAGTAGCGGCGGTACGCTCAACGGGGGAAGGACAGCGCAACGCACAATTAAATAAGTCTGCTTTCAACCTGGGTCAAATTGTTGGGGCCGGCCTCCTGGGTGAAAAGGATGTCGAGGAAGAATTAACCCGCGCAGCTGGTGCTGTCGGTCTCGATGACAAAGAAATTGCAGCCACCATTAAAAGCGGCCTGGACGCTGGCACGAAAAAGCCTCGTATGCCCAAACAGGTCTACAGAGACAATGAACCACCTTTGAAGTTACCGCCGGTCAAGAAAATCAGTGACGAACAGATTGCAAACTTCTCTGCTGACGACCAAGGACACGCAGAGGCCGTCTTCGATCTCTACAAGCCATACATCGCGTTCAACAATGCGTATGGTTGGATGATCTGGAATGGCACACACTACACTCCCTCTGTCCAGCGTATCAACACCCTAATTGTGGATGTCTTGAGGCGTCGGTTGCGAGCTGCCGCGCATCTCGAACGGACTGACCTAGCAAAAGTCAGCAAGTCGATGGCGGGTACTGTTGCTGCAACCAGGGCCATGCTTGAGAACTTAGCATATGTTGAGGTTGACGAGTTCGACGCTGAACCCGATTTAATCAACACGCTCAGCGGGATCGTCAACTTGAGAACAAAGAAACTTATCCCTCATGAACCCACATACCGGTTCACCTGGTGCTCTCCGGTTCGCTATAATCCTGATGCCTGTGGGGATCTCTGGCTTGATTTTGTGAGCGCAACCGTTGAAACTGGCGATATGGTTGGCTACCTACAGGAAGCATTAGGCTATTCCATCACTGGACATACTTCTGAAGAATGCCTTTTTTACATCTTCGGACCCCCACGAGCCGGAAAAGGGACGCTCTCTGAAACCCTTCTTGCCATCTTCCCTCGACCTATCGCCATAGAGGTTGACTTCAACACCTTCACGGCTAAGAGAGAAGGCGATGCACAAAACTTTGACCTGGCTCCAATGAAAGCGGCACGGTTGGTATTTGCCAGTGAAAGCAATAAATATCAATCACTTAACCCTGCAAAGGTAAAAGCGTTAACCGGTGGCAATCTCGTGTACTGCTCGTTCAAGCACAAGGATATGTTTAACTACCGCCCACAATACACCGTCTGGTTAAGTTCTAATCACAAAGTCAACGCTGATGCTGACGACGATGCACTTTGGGGCCGTGTCAAGGTTATTCACTTCCCATACTCCCAACTGGGCAAGGAAGATACCAGCCTCAAACGACGCATGCAGTCACCCGAAAACTTAGAGTATGCGTTGGCCTGGCTCATCGAAGGTTCATACCAGTGGTACCAACACGAAGGGAGAGGGCTTCAAACACCTGATGCTGTCACCGACCTTACCCGCAATCAACGAGACGCCCAAGACTCTGTAGGCTTGTGGTTAGAAGAATGCTGCGAACGAAAAGCCGGTGAGTGGCTACCCAACACAAGAATTTATGCATCTTACAAGGACTGGTGTATAGAAAACGGCTACGAACCTAAGAAGCTGACAGGCTTATCACAATCTCTAGCTGTACACGGTTACGAGGTTAGCGTTTTCGGGCGAATAGCCTCTACATCTGGCGAAAAAGGCAAAGGCGCGCGGGGCGTTCGTGATCTAAACTTACTATAACTGCTAGTTGCCTACCAGGGCTGCAACACTTCAAAAGTGTTGCAGCCCTTTCCTTTGGCTTCTCAAGCGGTTTCAATACCCTCTTACTGACTGCGTGCAACACTTTGCAACACTAAATTCCGACTTTACTTCTTAGTGATTTCTGACAGCTACTTTGTCGGAATTTAGTGTTGCAAAGTGTTGCAAAAGTGACTGGAATGCTTATAAACCGGCTTCCGACGCGCTTTTATAGTGTGCAACACTTTTTGAGGACCGGTTTTTTATTTGCGCCCCAGGTGGGGGCGTGGCGGCGGCAGCCGGTCGTGGCCGGTATGCGAAAAAGCGAGCGCACAAAATCCGGGAAACGCGCGTTTCCACAAAAGGGGCTCAGAGTGATGCTTACATAGTGGCATTTAAACAGTGAGACTTTGATAATGTGAGACATTCATACGGTCAGCGCCTTGTGCGCTTCTCTCCGACTCTGGTACAATGTGCAGAGAATGTACTCATTTGATAGTGTGAGACATTTATACGGTCACACTGTCAGACATTCAGAAAGGAAGTGTATACTCTATGCCCATCATTGCGCTAGCTAACCAGAAAGGTGGCTGTGGGAAGACAACGACGACGCGCAACCTTGCAAAAGCGTTGCATGAGCGCGGTAGAACGGTGCTTATGATCGACCTTGACCAGCAGGGTAGCTTGACTGCCTATTGTGGAGTCAATCCAGAGAAATTAGACCAAAGCATTTATACTGTGTTCGCTAGCTATATCGATATCTACAAAGATCCAGCGCCATTGGCCCCGATCATCTACGAGATAGAGCCGGGCTTGGATCTTGTTCCAGCGAACGAGGAGCTGGCAGCCCTCGACATTGAATTGATCAACGCTATGCAGCGTGAGGAGATACTCAAGCTCATGCTTGCCCCGATCATGAGCCAGTACGACTATATTTTGTTCGACTGTCCCCCGGCCCTCTCGCTGCTTGTGGTCAATGCCCTGGTAGCGGCCAGTGCGGTTATTGTCGTACTTCAAGCTGACTATTTAGCGACCAGAGGCGTAAATCGGCTGCTGAAACTGGTAAGTGCCGTCAGGACCAGGCTTAATCCGGCCCTGGTAGTAGACGGGATTTTACTGACGATGGCTGATTTGCGTACCCGACACGCGCGGCAGATTATAGAACGCACCCGCGCAGGGTTCGATAGCAAAATACTGGTATTCGATACCATCACGAAGATGTATGCCCCGATCAAGGATACGCCCATTGCTGGAAAGAGCATCTTAGAGATTGACGGGACTAGTCAGGCCGCGCTCTCATTTCATGCTCTGGCAGAAGAAGTTGAAGCATTGCATTTTCCGGCGCAAGTTGCAGGAGCTTAGCGATGGCACCGAAGAAAAAGATAGAAATGCCAACCGACATCTATAGTGAGGAGCCAGCCGGAGCGATCCAGAAGCTCACCGGAGAGAGCCAAGCTCAGACTGCGCAACCGGTGCAGTCTGCGAAGGCCGGTCCGATTCGAAATGTCAAACCGACCTCGTTCTACCTGACGCCAGAACAGTTACGGAAGTTGGACGATCTGGCATATATCTATAATGGACGTACTGGCAAGCGGATTAATCGCAACGACGTTATACGCCGGTTGGTGGATGTTGCCGATATTGGGAGCCTTCAGGGATTATAGTCGCGTTTACCAGGAGCATTCTTTCGCACCGGTATCGCGAGGTATCGGCCATTTTCGTGTGTATGGAATTGGCACTTTGCGCGGGTGATAGCGCCCGCTCCACAGGCCCGCATGGAGTGGTTTAGGTACTTAATCCGGTACTTATCAGCAATCGGTACCAGGGCAGCGCGCTGTACTCAATTTCATCATGATGAAATAGCCGATATCGCAAGGTATCGGCTCTTTTCATGTGTACGAAATTGCAGACAGGGTTATTTCTCTTTGCCGAAGAGAAAGTGAATGATTGGGCGTATGGCCAGCAAAAGAGGGCTAGAAACTGCTAAGGGAAGAGCGCTCTTTGTTTGATAGGCGAGCACGAAGCTGCCTGCTAGTGAGCCTATGAGTAGGATGAAAAAAGTGATGAGTATGAACCAACGCATGGGCCAGCGTGGGTCTGGTTTGATGGGTTGCGTTGACATGTTGTCCTCCAAAGTTTGTGTTTGGAGGAGGAGGGTTTTACGCTTAGTTCGATATATGTATTTGTATTATGTCAATTGTAAAAAATCCCTACTTCATTATCACATTTGTGTCAATAGTAGGCTTAACTTCAGGAAGGAGCTGAAGGCCAGCTCCCACGCGCGGGGTGATAGTGCGCAGCAAGGCACGCGCTAACATGCCCGTTCCTCGCGCCACGATGCTATAACTTTGCCCTTTCGCGGAGATGCGTGTTTCCCTGATTTCGTCATGATGCACTGTCACGAAATTGCCAAATTGCTGTCAAATAGACGAATTGGTACTCAAACCCCTTGTAATTTACGTACCAGTGATGTATACTTTACCTAATGACAAGGTGTTATTGTAGTACAAGATAAGAGAGGAACTGGTATACTATGGCGAAGGTCTGGTTAGAGGAACGCCTCAGTGTTTTGCTCCCTGCTCTCTCCGCCCTTGGCATCGCTGCCGAGACCGAGATAGCGCGATTGTGTGAGGATGAGATAGCGGCATGGCGAGACCGGCCAACCATGAAGAAGGCCAGTGCATTGCGGCCCGTCATGACCGCCGCTCGCAACGCGATCAAGCAGCTTCCTCTCACACAAGAGAACCGCTATAAAGATGCACGGTCCGGCCAGT
>WNGD01007047.1_pt1 | contig 11072 bp, 10 predicted proteins | sample 5400671 | NCBI WGS metagenome assembly WNGD01 (sample SAMN13153369, study PRJNA577476) | soil metagenome | isolation source: 40 cm soil or saprolite under grassland replicate 2 | place: USA:California | collected 2016-06-15
GACTACGGCAGGACGCTTTCGGACACGGACATGGTCGGATACACCCTTCCGAGCGCCTGCGGACACCGCGCGCCACGGCTTCCGAAGCAGCGCCGGTGCTACTCGACGGACGCTCGTCACTGCCCGCACCCGTTCGTTCGGCTGCGAAACCTATCCCCAAAACCTGTCCCCAAACGCGAGCCAGATTTCAGTGCCGACAACTGGCGCCCACTTAAAAGGGCCTGATACCAGGCCCTTTGCTAAAAGCCCTCTGACGGACTCGAACCGTCGACCCCCTCCTTACCATGGAGGTGCTCTACCAGCTGAGCTAAGAGGGCAAGCGGGCGGATTGTACCGCGGCCTCGGATTCGCGCCCGGCCGGGGCGGGGAGAACGGCGACATGGCAGACGACGAGCAACGACTGATCGAGGACGCGCGCGCGAGCCGCGAGGAGACGCAGAAGGTGCGCGAGGAGAGTGGCCTCGGCCGCGAGGGCGAGCCCGCTCCGCCGCCTGACGACGACGCGGCGCTCGACGGGGCCGAGGGCGAGCCCTGGGCGAAGACCTCGAGCGGCGATGCGGACGAGATCACGACCGACGACGACTAGCCCCGCGCCCGCGACAATGAGTGGGGGCGGGAGGATTCGAACCTCCGTAGGCTGAGCCGACGGGTTTACAGCCCGTTCCCTTTGGCCACTCGGGCACACCCCCGGGAAGGTGGAGCATTGTAGCCTTGGTGACCGTGGAGCGGTTCGACGCCGTCGTCGTCGGCGCGGGGCCGGCCGGGTCGGTGACCGCGCACCACCTCGCCGCAGCCGGTGCACGCACGCTGCTGCTCGAGAAGACGACCTTTCCGCGGGACAAGCCCTGCGGCGGCGGGGTTACGGGACGGGCGGCGCGACTTCTGCCCTGCTCGATCGAGCCCGTCGTCGAGGACCGGATCGAGGTCGTCGACGTCCGGCTCGGCTACCGGCGCGCCTTCGAGCGACGGGCCTGCGCGCCGCTCGTGCTGATGACGCAGCGGCGGCGGCTCGACGCGTACCTCGCGGAGCAGGCCGCGTTCGTCGGGGCGGACGTCCGCGACGGCGTCGGTGTCACGGACGTCCGCGAGGACGGCCTCGCGGTCGACGGGCGCGAGGTCTCGACGCGCGCGCTCGTCGTTGCAGACGGCGCCAATGGGACGACCGGCCGCGCTCTCGGCCTCGGCGGCGACGTCGTCCACGGCGTCGCGCTCGAGGGAAACGCTCCGTACCCGGGCTCGCGCTACCGCGGCCGCATGGTGCTCGAGCTGGCCGTCGTCCCCGGCGGCTACGGCTGGGTCTTCCCGAAGGCAGACCACGTCAACGTCGGCGTCGGCGGCTGGGAGAGCGAAGGCCCTCGCCTGCGCGGGCACCTGGCGCGGCTCTGCGCGGAGCACGGGCTCGACGACGCGGCACTGAGCGACGTCCGCGGCTACCGGCTGCCGATGCGGCGCCCGGACAACACGATCGCCCGCAGCAACGTCGCGCTCGTCGGCGACGCCGCTGGGCTCGTCGACCCGTTTTCGGGCGACGGGATGTACGAGGCGTTCGCGAGTGCGCGGCTCGCGGCCGCGGCCGTGCTCGACCTCCTCGCCGGCCGCGCGCCGAGCCTCGACGGCTATGCCACCGCGGTTGCCCGCACGATCGGCCCGCTCACCGCCGCCGGCTGGGGCGCGAAGCTCGCGCTCGACCGCTTCCCGCGCGCCACCTTCGCGTGCGCGCGTCTACCTTTAACGTGGCGGGTCGTCGAGAAGCTCCTGCTCGGCGAGCTGGGACATCCGGGCGCGGCCCGCGGCGCCGAGCGGCGCGCGATCAAGCTGATCGAGGCGCTCGCCAGGCGCGCAGGGGATCCCGGACGCGCGTACGCAGGCGCATCTGCGTGACCTCGACTGCCGTGCGAGCGTGACCGACCGCGGAGGCACTCAGGCGACCACATGACGGAGCTCGATCGCGAGCTCCTGTACGAGCCGTCACTCCGCGCCTACGGCTGGCGGATCGCCGGCGGCTTCGCAGCGCTCTCGAGGGCGAGCTCGACGCGCCGGATGCATGCCGCGCGGTCGACAGCCTCGTCCGTTCGCCTGCGAGCCGCTCTAGAACGCACGCCGCTGGATCCGCCTGGCCTCGGCAGCGACCGAGCCGTGCCCGGCCGACGCGGTGGTCGGCTTGTCTCCACGATTCCGATCCGCCTGACTCCTGGTGGGACAGAGGCGATGCCTGTTCGTCACCGTAGATGCGCGTTTCTCAGTCTCAACCTAAGGGTGAGAGTATGGTCTTCCGCCCAATCCTCCGCTGCATCGGTCGGCATCCGCTAAAGCCGACCTCCCAGCCGGCCGATGTGATCCCTGCGATGGATCTGAACGCACTCCTCAGGCACGCCGTCGATCTCGGCGCGAGCGACATCCACCTCAAGGTCGGCCAGCCGCCGATGCTTCGACGCGACGGCGATCTCGGGCCGATGGAGTGGCCCGCGCTCGACGACGCCGACCTCGAGGTCGCGCTCAACACGGTCGGCGCCCGCGCGCCGCAACGGATCCAGCAGTTCCACGAGAGCGGCGACCTCGACATCTCGTACCAGGACGCCGACCTGCCGCGCTTCCGCGTCAACGCGTACAAGCAGCGCGGCGCGACCTCGTTCGCCCTGCGCGTGATCCCGAAGACGGTGCCGAACTTCGAGCAGCTCAACCTTCCCGCCGGCGTCCACAAGCTTGCACACGAGCACCGCGGTCTCGTCCTCGTCACCGGCGCGACCGGCTCGGGAAAGACGACGACGCTCGCGGCGATGATCGACTACATGAACCGGAGCCGGAAGCAGCACATCATCACGATCGAGGATCCGATCGAGATCCTGCACCCGGATCACAACTGCATCGTCAACCAGCGCGAGGTCGGGCTCGACACCGAGAGCTTCGGCCAGGCACTCCGCCGCGCGCTCCGTCAGGATCCGGACACGATCCTGATCGGCGAGCTACGCGACGCCGAGACGGCACAGACCGCGCTACAGGCGGCGGAGTCGGGCCACCTCGTCATGTCGACGCTGCACACGATCGACGCGGCCGAGACGGTCGGCCGGATGATCGAGTTCTTCCCGCCCGAGAAGCAGGAGGTGATCCGGTCGATCCTGGCCGGCGTCCTCCGCGGCGTGATCAGCCAGCGCCTGCTACCGAAGATCGGCGGCGGCCGCGTCGCCGCGGTCGAGGTGATGGTCATGAACTCCCGCATCGCCGATCTGATCCGCGAGGCGCGGGCGGAGGAGATCACCGACGCCGTCGCCGAGGGCGAGTTCTTCCAGATGCAGACGTTCACGCAGGCGCTGATCGACCACGTGCTCGCCGGGAACGTCGATCGCGAGATCGCGGCGAACGCGGCCACGAACAAGCACGACTTCCTCGTCTCGCTCGAGCAGGCCGAGAAGCGCAAGCGCGCCCAGGACGCCGCGGCCGCCGCCGAGGCCGAGCAGGCCGCGCAGCACCCCGAGCCGGGCGTCGTCGCCGTCGACCCGGCCGCACCGCAGCCCGTCCAGCCCGCGCCCGCCCTCCCGGAGGACGGGCTCGGCAGCGGACTGAGGCTCGCGGCCGCGGACTAGTGCTAGCGCCGTGAAAAGGGTTGCCGCCGCCCTCCTGCTGGCGCTCGCCGTCTTGACCGGCACCGCCCGCGCCGACACCTTCGCCGTCGTCCCGACGCCGGCCGCACCTGTGCTGCCCGGCCTGACCGGGCTCGCGAGCGCCGACGTCCCGAACGGTCCGGGCGGGCTCGCCCTGCCGAGGTCCTTCACGTCCCCGCCCGCGCAGCCGGAGCAGCTGTCGGACGCACAGCTGCAGGCGCTCTGGCAGCGCGCGGGAGCCGCCTACGGGATCCCGTGGCAGGTGCTCGGGTCGATCAACAAGATCGAGTCCAACTTCGGCCGCAACATGGGTCCGAGCTCAGCGGGCGCAATCGGCTGGATGCAGTTCATGCCCTCGACGTGGCTGCGCTGGGGCACCGATGCGAACGGGGACGGGGTCGCCGACCCGTGGAACGCGGAGGACGCCGTCTTCTCGGCCGCCCGCTACCTCGCGGCGGCGGGCGGGGCGAGCGACATCTCGCGCGCGGTCTACGCGTACAACCACGCGGACTGGTACGTCCGCGAGGTTCTCGACCTGGCCAACGTCTACGGTCAGGGCAGCGCGATCGCGTTCTCGCTCGACCGGCTGCAGGCCGGCCTCCAGGACGCGCAGCAGAAGGTGGTCGACCGCAACCAGGAGCTCGTCCGCGAGCTCGCGCTCGTCCGGCAACTGGGCCGGGCCGCGCGCTCCTGGCACCTCCGCGCGCAGACGGCGACGCTGCTCTCCGACCGGCTCGCGGCCGGCAAGCGGGCGGGGCAGCTCGAGGCCCGCCGGACGCTCGCGGCCGCCGAGGCGACGCGGCTCAAGGCCCGGCTTCGGCAGGCCCAGGTCGAGCTCGAGCAGGCGCGCAGCCAGTCGCAGGCCCCCTCGTTCTCGCAGGGAGCGGGGACGGTGCTGCAGGCGCCCACCTATTCCGGCGGCTATGTCTTCCCAGTCGGCGGCGGGCCGAGCGTCGTCTCAGCCGGGCACACGCATCACGACTATCCCGCGGTCGACATCGCGGCGCCGGAGGGCTCGCCGGTCTACGCGCTCGCTGACGCCGTCGTCGTCCGGTCCTGGCACGTCCCCGATCCGCGCTGCGGCATCGGCCTGACGCTCCAGGCCTTGGACGGCCAGGTCTGGACGTACTGCCACCTCGCCTACGAGGAGCCCACGGTGCAGCCGGGCGTACAACTCTCCGCGGGCCAGACCGTCGGTCTCGTCGGCCACACGGGCCATGCGACCGGGCCGCACCTCCACCTGCAGCTGCAGCCGCCGACCCAGTGGCCCCAGCAGGAGCAGTGGTTCCAGTCCTTCGCGGGGACCGCCTTCCGCTGGCAGGACGCCCCGACACCCGAGCCCTCGACGCGGTCGCTCCAGGCCACCTCGGGCGGCGCGCCGGTCTTCCGGGTCGTTCCGGAGCAGAGCCCTGCAGCGGCGCCGGCCCCGACGCCGTCGGGCGTCGTGCTTTTCACCCGGTAGAGGACTCAACTCCGAGGCCGTTTCTGCCGATTGGCAGGTGTGATGGCCCTTCGGCTGCCCGCATTCGCTCCAAGGATCGTGCTGATCGCCGTGCCGGCGCTGCTGGCCACGGCTGCGCTGACCTACGCCGCCGACCAGCAGATCGGGAGCACCCCGGCCGCGCCCGCCGCGGCCGCCGCTCCGGTCAAGCCGGCGGTGATCGTCGTGCCGGACGTCCGCCATCAGGCGTTCGTGTTCGCGAAGGGCGCTCTCCAGGATGCGGGCCTCGCATGGCGCGTCGCTCCCGGAGTCCAGGGCTACGCCGCGAATGTCGTCGTCGGGCAGTCGCCGGCCGCCGGCACCCACGTCTACGACACCGGCGCGCCGCTCGTGAAGGTGACGCTCTCGCGGAACAAGAAATATCCGGAGAACGGCGACCCCGAGGACGTCTCCCCGTACCGCGCGACCGCGGTCGAGCTCGCCGACGCTCCGAAGGCTGTCGCGACCGTCGCGCCCGCGACGACGACGCCCGCTGCTACGACTCCTGCCGCGACGACCGCTGCCGTGACGACGACTGCGGCCTCGGCGCCGGCCGCGAAGCCCGCGGTGACGCCGACCGCGAAGCCCGCGGCCAAGCCGAAGGTCGCGCCGAAGTCGAAGTACCCCCAGAACCGGCCGGCCGCGTTCGCCGTCGCCGGCGCGCCGAAGGAACCGCTGAAGGAGATGCCGCTTCCGGATCGCGCCAGCGCGCTCGGCGCCTGGGTCGCCTCGAACCCGAAGCCCACGAATGCGAACGTCCGCCACTGGCTCTACCAGAACGACTGGATCGTCACTGGCGCGAAGTTCGGCTGGTGGCGCGGGGCCGAGGCGCTGCGGACGCTGATCGCCGCCGACCGCCGCACCGAGTCCACCTGGGGCATCGGCTCGAAGAGCCGTTCGCTGGCCGAGGCGGCCCTCTCGGAGGTCGAAGCGAGGTCACGGTGAAGCTGCTCCGCACGCTGCGCCGGCGGCCGGCGCGGGAGGCCGGTTACTCGCTGATAGAGCTGCTCGTGGTGATGGTCATCCTCGGCGTCGTGCTCGGGGGTCTCACCACCGTCTTCGTCAGCGGCTCGAAGGCCGAGCTCGACATGAACATGCGCTTCAACGCCCAGCAGAACACGCGGCTCGCGTTGAGCCAGCTGCGGAACGACATCCACATTTCCTGCAACGCGAGCGCCTCGACGGGCCAGCTGCTGCTCTACCCCTCCGCCGGCTCGGGGAGCACCCCCTCGTGCGCCGCGAATCCGACCATTGCCTGGTGCACGGGCTCGAGCACGAACATCTCCGCGCGCTACACGCTCTCCCAGGCGAGCGCCGCGAGCTGCAGCAATCCGCCGGTCGGGAAGCAGTTCGCCGACTACCTGACGACGAACGCGCTCTTCACGGTCAACACGCCCGCCTCGAAGCAACGGCTGAGCGTCACCGTCGACCTGCCCGTGGATACGAACAAGCGGAGCTCGGCGACGAGCACAGTCAACCGCTACGAGCTCAAGGACACGATCGTCCTCCGCAACTCGGTTCCGGCGCCGTGACGAGCCGGGTGAAGCGACTCCGGCCCGATGAGCGCGGCTTCGCCCTGGTGCTCGCGCTCGGGGTGATGATCGTGCTTGCGATCGTCGTCACGGCAGTGATCGACTATACGAGCTCGAACTCCCGGTCCACCGCTTTCGACCAGGCCAAGCAGAGCGCGACGCAGTACGCCGAGGCCGGCATGAGCGCGGCCTACTCGATCCTCAATTACAAGAACACGACCGGGGCGAACCCGGCCGCTGCGAACCTGCTCGGCTGTGCGGGCGTAGGCGGCGCGACCGACGCGACCGGGCCCTCGAACTGCGCGAGCCCCGCGCCTCTGAACTTCTGCATTGCGGCCTCGGGATGCGGTCCCCGGACCGCCGGCTCCGCCTCGGTCCTCGGCTACTTCAGCGGCACCAACCCGGGCTCGTACGACGGCTACTCCGTGCCGGCCTCGACGTGGCTGCTCGAGGCGACCGGGTACGCCCGGAATCCGAATACCGGAGGGATCGTCGCGAAGACCGCCGTGGCCACCGTCAACATCAGCGCCCTCAGCGCCGGTGCCGTTGCGTCGGTCTGGAACCACATCTTCATCACCGCGCCGCTCGAGGCGAACTCGTGCCAGTTGGACTTCTCCGGTAACGGCATCATCGTCGACGTCCCGGTCTACGTCGTGGGCAATTTCTGCCTCAGCGGTCAGAACGCGTCGGTCCAGGAGGTGACCGGCGGTCAGGCGATCGATATGCAGGTGGGCGGCAAGGTCGTCCTCAGCGGCTCGGGCTCGAAGGTGGGCGCCGACTCGTCCCATCCGATCACGAGCGGTGTCGTCGTCGGCGGGTGCACCACCGTCTCCGTGAGCTCTGGCACCCAGCCCTGCTCTCCGTCGAGCTTCAACTACTGGGTGAGCACCCCGGACACCTTCATCCAGAACGACGCTCCCACGCTCAGCGCCTCCGACATGGCGACCAACTATGCAGCGTTCGATCCGGGTCCGAAGCACCCGTGCCAGGCCGGCACCAATCCCGCGCCCCTGGCGGCGTCGGTATTCGACAACGACACTGCGAGCAATCTGAGCAACGAGCCGAACAACTCGGGCTCGACCTTCGAGCTGACCCCGAACTCTAGCTATTCGTGCATCTCGCAGAGCGGCTCCGGCACCGGCCAGCTCACCTGGGACAACAGTACGAAGAGGCTGACCGTCAACGGGTCGATCTTCATCGACGGCAGCATGACCATCTCCCAGTCGGCGACCTACACCGGCACCGCCGTGATCGAGCTCGCCGGGACGTTCACCATCAACGGAAACAGCACCACTCTCTGCGCCACCGGGCCGCCGTGCGATTTCACCAGCTGGCAGGGAAGCGGCGCAGCCAAGTCGATGCTGACGATCGCGCCCCTCATCGCGAACGCCACGGCGATCACGTTCACGAACAACAGCCAGACCTTCCAGGGCTCGCTCTGGACGCAGCCGAGCTCGGCGATGACGTTCGTGAAGAACGGCGTCAGCGTGCAGGGTCCGATCAGCGTCGGCAAGTTCGACTCCACCTTCAACAACGCCTCGATCAAGCCGCTGCCCGTGATCACCAACATGCCGGTCGGCGCGCCGGTCCCGCCCAATACCGGCGCGAACCTCAGCCCCCTCAACTACCTGAAGTAGCCCTCGGCTCCGTCGCGCTCCGCCGAGGGCGCTCGTTTACCGCAAATGGGAGATTTTCCCTGCAAATAAGCAGGATTATGGTGTGATCGGCATCTCAGCTACTGCGGCTGCGAAACGACCCAAGGGAGAACCGCCGCAGTGGACCGAGACATCCTCATCAGGCTTCGCCGCCGCCTCGCCGCGCAGGACGGATTCGCGCTCATCCTCGCGCTCGGCGCGCTGCTCGCGCTCAGCATCGTCGGCACGAGCGTCGCGTACTACTCGACGTCGAACGGCAACGCCGTCACGCACACCCGCAGCGATCAGATCGCGCTCGCGCTCGCCGAGGCAGGTCTGAGCATGGCTTACTCGCGGCTCGAGTCGGCCTCCGATCCTGGCATGCCGAACGCAGAGCCGAGCTCCTCGGCGCCTGGCGGCCCGATCCAGCTCGAGGGCGGCACGGCCTCGTACTTCGGCGGTCTCGACACGACGAACAAGGTTTGGACGCTCACGGGGGTCGGGACGGTCACGGTCCAGGGCACCGGCGCGCACATCGTCAAGATCGTCCATGGCCGCGCGAAGCTCGGCAGCGCAACCCGTGGGAGCGGAAACAACGCGATCTGGAACTACGTCTACGCCGACACGCTCACGGGCTGCACCCGGCTCGACAACCAGGTCGAGATCAACGTCCCGCTCTACGTGCGTGGCAACCTCTGCATGTACAACAGCGCGACGGTCACGAGCGACGCCGTGCAGGTCGGGGGTACGGTCACTCTCAACAGCTCGGGCAACTGGATCGGGACCTCCGCTGCCCCGCTGCACGAGGTTCACATCGCGGGCGGCTGCAGCATCGACGGCACCCGCTACGACAAGCCCTGCGGTCCGGCCGACCGGGGTCTACGCCTCGACGGTGGACACGACTCCGACCGCGCTGACGAAGCCACCGGTCGACATCCCCGGCATGTACCAGAACGCCGTTCCCGGGCCGACGCACGGCTGCACGACGGGGAGCTTCCCCGGCGGGTTCGACAACGACGGCATCCTCAACACGAGCCTGCGCTCGGTCGACCTGATCCCGCGCGGTCTTGCCTACGACTGCCGCGTGCTCGATGCAGGCGGCAACCTGATCGCCGAGATCGGGTGGGACGGCAGCTCGAATCTCACCGTCACGGGCACGATCTTCATCGACGGGAACATCGTCGAGAACAACCAGAACCATGTCGTCTACCACGGCCAGGGCACGATCTACGCCTCGGGCACGATCTCGATCTCGAACCAGACGACGATCTGCGGGACGGACATCAACTGCACGACGAACTGGGACGTCTCGCACGATCTGCTGGCGTTCGTCTCGGGCGCTTCGTGCCCGGGGAACGGCTCGCGGCTCGACGGGTTCAACGTGGACAACTACTCCACGTTCCAGGGTGCGATCTACACGGTCTGCGACTGCGGCGAGGGGAACCACACGACAGTGTGGGGGCCGATCATCTCGCGGCAGGTGTACTTCCAGAACTCAACTACGAACTTCTACGTGCCGATAGGTACTCCGTTGTCCGGAATGCCCGCCACATATGAGCAGGTCGTGACGATCGCCCCCGAGCCCGGAAGCTGGGGGACGTAGCGCCGTGGCCTTCGCCTTCGCCGGGATCGTCTTCGCGCCCGCCCTCGCGCTCGGGAGCTTCCTGAACGTCGTCGCGGCCCGCGTGCCGCTGCGGCGCTCCATCGTCCACCCGGGCTCGGCCTGCATGAGCTGTGGGACGGAGATCGCGTGGTACGACAACGTGCCGCTCGTCTCCTGGGCCGTGCTGCGCGGCCGCTGCCGCTCGTGCGGCCTGCGGATTCCGGCGCGTTACCCGGCGGTCGAGCTGGCGACTGCGCTGCTCGTCGCAGGCTGCGTGTTGAAGTTCGGGCTTTCCGGCCGCACCGCTGTCGCCGCCTTCTTCTGCGTCGTGCTCGTCGCGGTCTCCGCGATCGACCTCGAGCACCGGATCATCCCGAACCGGATCGTCGTGCCGGCCGCCGTGGTCGTGCTCGCGGCGCAGACGGCGCTTCATCCGAGCGTCGAATGGACCCTCGCGGCGCTCGGGGCCTCCGGCTTCCTGCTGGCGGCCGCGCTCGCGTATCCCGCCGGAATGGGGATGGGCGACGTCAAGCTCGCGCTGCTCATGGGCGCCGCGCTCGGGCGGACCGTGCCCGTGGCGCTGATGATCGGCATGATCTCGGCGCTCGCGCCGGCCGTCGTCCTCTTCGCCCGCCACGGTTCGAAAGCCCGCAAGATGGGCGTCCCTTTCGGGCCGTTTCTCGCGCTCGGCTCGGTCGTCGCGCTCTTTGCCGGGCACCAGCTGCTCGGCGCCTACCTGAGCCTCCTGCACTAGCTCCGCGGGAACGTCCTGCGGCGCACGAGCGCGATCGCAAGGCGATCCAGGTCGTCGAGGCGGCCGAGTCGGTAGAGGCGATGCGGATGACGCCCGGGACGGGATCGTTCGTGATCGGGAACAGCACGTCGGCCGGCGTCCCGTCCGCCCAGCCGTGAAGACCGATCTCGACGTCGCCGATCCCGCCCTTCGGCACGACGACGCTTGCGGCGTACTCGCCGTTCGAGTGCGAGCCGATGGGCGCAACGCCGATCTCCGCACGCCCACCGGATGCGCTGCGGAGTCGCACGAACACGCCGATTGCGCCGAACGGTCGCCGCCGCCCGTCCTCCGCACGAGAGGCGAGCTTCCAGGCGACGCTCACGACGCGCGTTCCGCTCGACGCCCCGGCGGGAACCCGGCTCGAGGTCGCCTGGAAGCTCGCCTCTCGTGCGGAGGACGGGCGGCGACCGTTCGGCGCAATCGGCGTG
>WNGD01006590.1_pt1 | contig 11071 bp, 12 predicted proteins | sample 5400671 | NCBI WGS metagenome assembly WNGD01 (sample SAMN13153369, study PRJNA577476) | soil metagenome | isolation source: 40 cm soil or saprolite under grassland replicate 2 | place: USA:California | collected 2016-06-15
CAAGATTCTCATATTGACGAGCGTAAGCGTCTTCCACTTTCTTTGGATTATCGACGACTTGTATCATATCGATTCTCGTCTGTTGACGCTTCAAAGACGTTGACCTTCCGGCCTACCTAAGTAGGCAAGGATACAATTCATTTTGGCAGAAGGGCCAAAAAAATGGGGTTGTACTCCGAAGAGGGTTCACTCAGACCGACCCCGCCATTCGACTTTGCAAAATCCTTGGACTTTCTAGGAATGTTTCCCCCGATGCGAGAAGACCAAACTGTGAGCGAGCTCTCGATGACCAAAGCGGTCCGGGTTGGAGGCCGAGCCATCGTGTTCCAGCTGAAGCCGACTGGAACGATCAAGATGCCTGGGCTAAAGTATACCCTGTTCGCGGATCATCCATTTTCTCGCGGACTAACCGAGGTAGTGATCGATAGGATCTCGTTCTTCCTCAGCCTCTCTGACGATCTCGACCAGTTCTACCGCACAGCAATCAATGATTCCAATTTTGCACCCGTCCTTCAGAAGCTCTACGGGCTCCACCAAGTCAAATTCTTCACTCCGTTCGAATGCGCCTGCTGGGCAGTCCTTTCACAACGGAACCAGTTGAGCGCAGCGCGGAAGGCCAAGCAGGCATTGCTCGAGCGTTTCGGCACAAGCCTCGAGGTGAACGGTCACCAGTACCGGGCCTTCCCGGAACCTGGCCAGCTGGGGGAAGCCTCCAAACAAGAGATGAAAGCCCTCCTCAAACACGATCGGAGAGAGGAATATCTGGGCGAGATAATCAAAGCATTCAACAATGTTGACGAGAGGTTCTTGAGAACTGCTGATTATGACAAAGTCGAAGAATGGCTGAACAATATTAGAGGCATAGGGGAGTTCTCGGCGAAACTCATTCTCCTACGAGGTCTAGGCCGGATGGAGAAACTTGCGGTTGAGAAGCGCTTGATCGCGGCGGCGGGCAAGGTCTACGGAAAACCCATGACAACTCAAAGACTCCATGTTGTCGCAGAAAAGTATGGACGTTGGAAGGGCTACTGGGCATACTATCTAAGAACCGTAGCTGGACCGTAAAGCGTCAAAACAAAAGTTGCTGCAGAAGTTTCTTCGATTTCCTAGGCGTGACAAGTGGGCGCCGTGCTTGAAACAAGCACTTGGTCGTGGATTATCGGATCGTAACACTCGTTAGGAACACGGGATTGACTGGTTGACTGCTCCGAGAATACACGGAAACATTTCCTATGGTCAGAGCGACATTCATCCCAGCGGTTACTTTGCCGAACACTGTGTAATTGCCATCGAGAGAATGGTTGTCGGCTAAGTTGATGTAGAACTGGGAGCTGCCACTGTTCGGATCAGTGGACCGTGCCATTCCGAGAGTTCCCGCGAGATTCTGAAGGGAACTATCTATCTCAAGAGGGACTGTTTGTGATGATCCATGTTGTCCCCAAGTATTGTTGTCGCCTCCTGCGTTCTTTGAGGTCGGATCGCCTGTTTGGATTACAAAGCCTTTGACGACTCGGTGCCACGTGAGGTTGGTGTAAAATCCTGACTGGGCAAGATTAACGAAGTTAGCTACGGTCTTCGGGGCCTGGGCGGGGTAAAGCTCGACATCTATGGTTCCATCAGAGGTAATGAGCCTGGCGTAGATTGGAGTGGCTACTCTAGGCGTCACGAAGTGGATTAGACCTCCACTCGTCGCGTTAATCGTCACGGTATAACTACCATTGGCTGCCGCGGATGTAGTCAGTGTAGCAGTGCCCGAGCCTGTCACCGAAGCTGGGCTGATTGTTGCCGTCAGACCAGTCGAGCCCTTCGCGGTCAAAAGAACTGTTCCACTGAACTGATTCACAGCGGTGATTGTAATTATTGAATTGGTCGGAGTGTTCGCAAGAATTGTTACACCGCTGGGCGCTGCGATCGTGAAGTCTGGCCGGGGCGTGGTTGCGGCGGAGTAAACGTACCAGCCTACAGCAACGGCGATGATTATCAGAACTATTGCCACAAGGTAGGTCCTTCCTCGTCTCTCCCGTTTACGGGTCTTCTCTATGAGACGGCGTTTTTGTACGGAGGGCATGGTGCTAGACGCACTCCCAGACGGCCTGCTTGTTGAAATATAATTCGGTCAGAGGTTTCTTCGAGGACGTTCTCAAAGGTTGAGAGACTGATACTCAGCAGTACATGGGGACCCGACTGCAGCCCACAGTTTTCTGCCGTAGAGATCCATGACCACCGAGACCACTGTCTCATACCTCTCATACCCCGGCAGTTTCAGGTTTGAGTGACGACATACTGATTCCGGCTTTCCATTATGATCTCTCAACATGTTCTGTGCGCCAGCTAGACTCAACTTTTGTCCCACTCGAACCGTTCCGTCCAAAAGCTTCTGAATTCTCCGGTATCGATGGAGCGTCGATAGTCGTTCTTCGTCCAAGACTTGTCTTACGCCCAGTTTTCTAGGATTGGAGAAATGGTTGGTGTGCGCGAGCGCCCCTCTGTCGGGTCCTAGCTCGCAGACTGCTTCCGGTGCCGATTCGATGTCAACAACTTTTCCTAACGCGATCGTTTTCTGTTGTCCCAAGATGAAGTTTGCTGAACAGTTCCTCTGGCCTTGGGCGATGACCTTGACTGCGTGTCCCAAGGTTTTCGATCTGAGAATCTCCCAGCATCGTACGTGGAAGGGTTTCTTGAGCCGTGCCCAGTCATCCTTGCTGGACACAATTCCGTTAATCAGCAAACCAACTCCTTCAGAATTCAAGCCGATCTTACCTCCAACCACCCCTGCTTCTGTGAACGACAAGACATCCGGCCCGTTTTCGTTTCTGACCTTTAGGAAGAGCCCCTTGACCTCTGGTATCCAGTCCCAGTTCTGGGCCATCATCAAATGGCCGTTTTCGACCGCTGCTGGAAGCGTGGCGAAGGCTGTGCATCCGAAAGTCTTGGGTATCGGCTTCAGTCCGATCTTGGAAAACTGACTATACATCAACTCGTACCGAACGTTCAACGCGGTGATGTCGAGAATTTCCTGGCCTGAGCCCGCGGCGACACCTTTCATCGTTTCAGCGTATTCGGGGCTTCGCTTGTTGATCACTTCGAGGAATTTTGCTGCTCGACCCAGGGCGACATCATGGGAGAGGTCGGTTTCGCTCTTGAATCGGCGAAAGTAGACTTCTAGGTTATGCTCGATTTCTCGGCGAGCTTTCTTTCCGTGTTTGTATCCTATCTGGTGGGGTGAGCCTTTGAGGGTCAGAACGGGGAGCTTCGATCTCATTCTGATCTATGCCAGGTTCTTCTCCAAGGTTATCCAGCCGACTTCTCGTTTGAAGCCAAGCTTGATGTTAATTCCGATCATGGGTGCATTGGTCGAGTCGTTCCAGGTCCTGAGCTTCTCGTACTTGTTGTTTCTAGCGAACTCGATAACCTTGAGTTTTAAGGCGACTGCGATTCCTCGTCCCCGGTATTCTCGTATTACTCCTGTTAGTCCCTGATAGAGGCCTCTGGGGTCCTTCTGAGCCTTCCACACTGTGCTCATCCCCACGTACTTGTCGCCAGCCTTGGCTATCATGTAGCCTTGGGGGACAAGATTGGGACTCTTCATCTCGAAAGCTGACCATTGATCGAAAGAGACGGGCGTGAACTGTTCAGGTCGAGGAATATCCTCTGATACGGCTTGGACTAGAGCATGGAGTTTGCGATAACAATCCGGATCGGTCCTCATCTCGTCGGCTAGTGTGACGAAGTGGATTCGATACTGAGACGCCTTGTCCACGTATTTTTGGAAAACAGAGAGGTTGACTGTGGCAGGTTTGAGGCGTGACTCCCAGGCTCGCATCTTCTCGTGGAACCCTCGATTCGTTGCGAACTTGATTGGAAACGGCATGTCCTCCCTTACACCAGTCCAAGTTGTTACAGCACCAAAATCCTTGAAGTCTTGCCCTAGTCGCTCGTAGAGTGCACTGCCTATTCCCTTCCTCTGATGTTGTGGATCGACCCAGATATCGAACCAGAGTTTCTTCGGATGATACATCCAAGGAATATGCTGGCACTGAGCGAACCCGACTGGTTCTTGGACATCCTTAGTAAAACACGAGTATCGTTTGAAATGGAACTTTGACCTGTCAAGACTTTCATCTTCAAACCTCCATTCCTCGGGTGTTCGATCGTAGTCGGGAAAGATCGAGCCGAAGACGTGGGCCAGCTTCCCGTAATCGTCCGGTCTGAAGTCTCTCAGTTCAATTGGGAGTGTCCACTGTCCCGACATAGCGCAATTGGCCTAACCAGAAGCGATTAAACCTTTTCAGTAATTCTCTTCTAGCGCTGCTAGGGCGTTTACCAAAAAAACTGGTGTTTGGCTTCTTTCGGACGCCCTACCATGAGTTTGCATTAGAACGTATGAGCTAGGAGCTATTGCCTATATCTACAAACCACCGTCCAATTCCGTGTTGTCCTCTTCTGAGAAGTTCCAAAGGATCTCGTTCGTATTGGGAGTAATTGGTGCAGTTGGAGCTCTCCTTCAGCTTGCAGGTTACAGCTTCGCATTTCTAATATCGAGCGCTTTGGAGCACGATCCGTACTACAACCCGTTCGATTTCCAAGCTTTATTTCTCTTAGCCGGTCTGGTTATTGCCACAGTACTCGGACTGGCTGGAGGCGTTATCTCTCGCAAGAGCAGTAGAGCCGGTGGTCGTGTCCTCTTCGCCGCCACAGGCGTGGGTTTCCTGAGCTACATCCCCTACTACTTTTTCACCTTCCAAGGATTCTCCATCATAACGCTTCTCCTGTATTACCCTCCTTGGTGGACCATGCTGCTCCTCGCAGGTGGCCTCTTTGCGTTCCAGACCAAGACGACTACAACAAGTAACGGTAGAAGGGTCGAGAGCGAGGTAAGGCCACCAGTCTAGACCGGATACGAACATATCTTGAATGAGTCTCTCCAAGATTGGATACTAAAGCTCCCGAAGGTTACGAAGGCTCCTCACAGGTTCGGAGGAACAGAATTCCAGGTTGATGGTCTCGAATTTATGCATACTCACGGGATTTCACATCTAGACATCAGACTCTCCAAACAGGACCAGGAGAGAATGTTGAAAGAGGGTAAGGCTGACCCGCATCGTTTCGCTCCTCAAGCCGGATGGGTCACGTTCAGAATCCGTTCGGAACGCGATGTTGAAGCTGCGAAGGAACTGATTCGACTAGCATACGATAATGCAGAGAAGTTGATGGAGGCTCACGTGTCGAGGCGGGATCAAAAGAGCAGCTAGGCACCCACCTTAGATCTCTTTCTGTTGGATATGGGGAAGAACTTTCTCACCGAGCAGTCTGATTGCGGAAACAGGATTCCCTTCAACCGCCAGGGCCATCTCGTTCAATCCCTGCTTCTCGAACTCGTGAAGCTTCTCGACAGCCTCGCCGAGGCATCGTTGAGAACCCGTGATCGTCAGATGATCGATCAGCGATTTGGTAATATCTCTTGGTGGCACATAGGGGTCTCTACCTTCGAAGATTGCACGCAGCATGTCCGGTTGCTTTCTCCTTAGCTCAAGAGCTTGGTCCGCGGTTAGGCCGATGGACCCGGCCACGTCTCTAATGTAGTATAGACGAAAACCGAGAGTGCGGCGAGCGAACCGTAACGCTTCCTCCTCAGTATCTTGCAAATTCCACACGAACCAGTTGCTTATTCTAAACTTCCCGGCATCACGCCTCGCGTTCTGCAGCCCTCGCCTGATCAAGTCCACGAGACTCCTAACAAATGACAGCGGCATGTCAGTGACCATAACCCCGTCCGACTTTTCTGCCGCCATCTGGAGCATTCTCGGCCGGTTTGCGCCGATGTATAGAGGCGGAACTGATGCTCCCTGCCAAGGCGAAAAAAGTCGTTTAGTTTGAAAGATTCGTCCCCGATAGTTTACCTCGCCACCTCGTCCCAACAGACGAATCAGGTCAACGGTTTCACCAACAGACTGGACCCGATTCTTGAGGGGAACGTTCAATGTGGCTGCCAAATCGCCTCCGCCTCCAAGCACGATGCTCGCTCGTCCTTCTGCCATTTCATCGAGTGTGAGAAGGGAGAGCCCGATTCTTACCGGATGCATCTCGAAGGGACTAATGGCAATTGGTCCGATCTGAATTCGTCTAGTCTTAGAAGCGGCTAGCGCGAGCCTAAGGAAGTGGTCCTTGGTTCTTGAACCTCCAGAGAGCCAGAGGTGCGAGAATCCTTGTTGCTCTGAGAGCCGTGCAAGCTCCGCAACCTCGTTGGCGGAGCGTCGCCCATTCAGGACCACTCCAAGCTTCAAACCACCCATTCTCCTAAGGTTTTCTAAGCTTCACCAGAAAATGGGCACGGTTTCCACCCGCTTGAATCGGAATCAATCTCTCTTCGAATGATAGGATCTTGAATCTTCTGAAACAGGACTTGAGTTCCTCCCGCGTGAAAAAATGATGGATTATTCCTCGCTCCTCTCCCGTAGTGAAAACATAGGTGTTGCGCTCCAGCCTCCTCCCGTTGCCTTTTCTAAAATCCGCCGCGGATAGAGCCACGACGAAAGCCGAGGAACCCCTTCTCATCACCCGATGAACCTCTCCGATCGCCTTCTTGATCTCGACCAGTCTCCCGTGGTGGAGAACGTTAGTACAGACAATCCCATCGAAATAATTGTCCACGAACGGCAGATCCCGCATTTCATGGTTGACGAGGGTGATATTGTCGATGGCGACGGTCTTCAACCGACCTTCAAGTGTCTTGAGCGTCGTTTCCGAAACATCTAGAGCCACGACCTGAAAGCCAGTCTTGCCGAGAAGTATGGAATGACGACCTGCCCCGCAGCCTAGGTCCAGAACCCTCTTCGCGCCTTCACGTTTCAAGTCCTCTGCGAAATCCACGACAACCGGGAGTTGCGGTGAAGTCTCCGCCCATCTCTCCTCTCTCCAGGCTAGCTCCCAAGGATGAGTCTTGTTCGAACGCATCAGCGTCAAGCTTTCCTGATTCTGACTACTTAGAGCCGGATGATTTCTCCATGAATCTCCTCGTCGACTGTCAGAATCCCGTAGGTTTTCTTTGTAGCGGGAAACTTTCCTGTTGCGCTGCCAGGGTTGAACCAAAGAACACCGTCCCGGAAATCGTTCTTCGTTCGGTGGCTGTGTCCATGAATAATGGCCTGAACCCCAGGGAACTTGGGCCTCAACCTCTGCTCCAAGGTGTGGGGAGAGCCTCCCTCAGCCGGATGGTTGACGCCGATCTTGAAATTCCCTGCTTGGACGATGTCAATTGCTGGCAATTCCTTCCTTACATCTGGCCCATCGATATTGCCGTAGACACCTCTGAAGAGGCCGATCTTGCGCAACTCGTCAACCAGCCGCTTGCCCGTGAAATCCCCTGCGTGAATGGTCATATCGGCGCCGGATATCTCGTCAAGGACTTGCCTCGGTAGGTTGTCGATGGAGTCGGTATGGGAATCGGAAATGACGACAATTTTCACGATCATTACGCCTCTATTTCAAGAGCGCTTGGGAGATCCTTTCCCGGTTTCGATGACTCCACTGGGCGGCTTTTGAAAATATGGTCGGCCCGTAACCGTCCTCTTCCGACCGTTTCGCTCTATCCGGATCATTTCTCAGCATCCAAAGCGCAAAGGCGAAATCATCCAAGAAACCCGCAGTCATCAGATCTGGAATCAATGCAATCTCCCCGTCGGACAAGGGATGATATTCCGTATATGACTGGAGGAACTGCCTTGCGGAATCTATGTCTAATTGATGCGTGACCCTTCTATCTCTGCAGCAGTATTGCATCGTAACAGCGATGTCTTTGATGACTGGATCGTTCGTTCCGCTGACGTGCTCGAAGTCAATAACCCCGGCTAGCTTGTCCTGTTTCCAAATCAGATTTTCGGAGATGAGGTCTCTGTGAATAGGATACAGCTGTGGTTTCTGGTCCGGACCGTCATCGAAGTCACGCAGTATCAGAATCATCTTTGCGGCCTCGTCTAGGAGGGTACGCTCGTTCCGATTGATCTTGTTTTTTCGCAGAATTTCCGTCCTATATTCTTCAATCTCCTTCAAAGTGGCAGGTGTATTGTACAAGTCTGAGGCTGGTTTTCCATTGTTGGAGGCTGATCGTTCTATCAGTAGGTGATACTCTGCCATCATCTTCGCGAGTTGTGCGAGACGCGACTCGTCGAGTTTCTCAACGACACTCCCTTCGACAAATTTGTAGAGCCAATAGTAGTGCCCTTGAACAGTTACGAATAAGCTACCTTTCGTAGTTGCAATGGCTGCCGGGATTTCGTATCGGAAACCTGCATGCTTGAGATAGTCGAGATAGGCAAGTTCGAATTCCAAGTCGCGAGGAGTGTGGTGATGAGCACGGGAAACCTGTCGCAGGACATATTTTCCCTGCGTTGTTCTAAGGACGAAATTGCGATTAACCACACCTTGCTTGGCAAGTGCGCAAGCTGATACTTGACCAATGTCCCAAGCAAATATCGCGTCCCCGACTTCGCTGGGAGTCTGCAGCCTGGTTATTCTAGTCCAGCCCTGAGTATGAGGGGATGATGTTCTTGGCGAATTCTCTCAGGTTGTCAAGATAGCCCGTCCTTTGAAGGGGTGCAATGTAGAATAGAGATCCGTCCTTTGCCGCTTTCTCCACATCCTGACCTACAGCTTTCAAGTCGAATTTTTGGTCGCGGTTAGCGACAGATCCTGCTGCAAAAGCCACCTTGTCCTCTCGATGGAATCTTCGCGCCTCCTGCTTGACGATCGAACGTGCCTTCTCCGTCGGCACATGGACCCACGGCGGAATGTGACAGATATCGGAATACTGGCCCGCGAGCCGCAACATTCGTGTCCCGACGCCTCCAAACATAAGAGGCGGATGAGGCTTCTGGACTGGTTTAGGATCCAGAATCGCTCCTTTCGCGTGGTAGTATTTTCCCTTGAAATCAACCTGTGGCTGGTGCCAGAGCTGGAGGATCAGCTCTACTCCTTCCTGTGTCTTGTCGACCCGTGTCTTCGAGTCGTCCCATGTGCTGTAGCCTTCGAATTCTGTCTGGGACCATCCGGCGCCAACGCCGAGGATTGCGCGTCCGGACGATAACACATCCATGGTAGCGACAATCTTGGCCAGCATTCCAGGTGGACGGAACGGGATCGGGGTGACGATTGTTCCAAGCTTGATCTTCTGGGTCTTGGCCGCAAGATAGGTAAGCGCGATCCAACTCTCCAAAGTCGAATCTTTCTGTTGCTGTCCGTAGGCTTCGGCCCACATGTAATGGTCCGGAATGACCGCGCCCCAGAACCCGAGCTTGTCAGCAAGCTGAACAGCTTGATCGGTCAAACTCCATCCATTGTACCAGTTTCCAAGACCTGAGAGAATGAACCTCAAAACTCAATCCTCCTGCTAGAGCTCTTGCAGCTATTTATTGCAACCCAGAAAGAATAGGTCTCTGGAATGAGAGTCGTCTTCATCTATGGACCCCCCGCGGTAGGCAAACTGACCGTCGCAACCGAACTGGCAAGGCTAACAGGGTTCAAACTTTTCGACAATCACGTCTCGATCCAGTTTGCCCAGTCAATTTTCGAGTTTGGAACAAAGACCTTCTGGGCGCTTCACGGGCAAGTATTGACTAGAGATGTTAGAAGAGGATGCGAAAGAGAGAATTGACACAATTTTCACGTTTGTCTATAGTACAAGCGAGGACGACCGGTTCGTGAAAAACGTGGTCAAAAGGATCAGATCACATGGACGGCAAGTATGTTCGTGCGGCTCTACTGCGAGCGGAAAGAATTGGTCAGGCGTGTGAAGGCGAGTCGAAGGAGAAGGATGGGAAAAATGAGTAACGAGAAAATCCTGGGCGACTTGTCTCGGAGACATTATCTCGACTTGGAAATCCCGTTTCGTAGGAGTTTGAGTATAGATACTACAAATCGAAATCCAAGGAATGTTGCAAAATCGATAGCGCGACGCTACAGGTTATCGTCGTAACACGGCTACAGCAGGTTTGGGCACAAAATGCCGGCAGAGAGAAGCGGGCTAGGACTTCAGTTCTCGCAATAATTGTTTCGCGATGGTAAGTCTCTGAATGTCGTTGGTGCCTTCGTAGGTCTTGATTATCTGCGAGTCTCGCAGAAACCGTTCTACAGGATATTCTGTAGCAACTCCATAACCGCCGTGAATCATCATTGCTAGCAACGACAGTTTTTCCGCTGCCTCAGTTGAAGTAACCTTGGCGATGGACGATGCTTTTACGAAGTCCTTTCCCTGATCCTTCAATGACGCGGCCCAGTAGGTCAACAAACGTGCTGTGTGAAGGCCCATAGCCATCTCCGCGAGCTTGTACTGTACTTGTTGAAATTCGATCAACGGCGTCTCAAAACTGGTCCGGGTCTGCGCGTAGCTTATGGCCGCTTCATACGCGGCCTGACAGATTCCGACGCCCTGTGCTGCAACGTCGATTCTGCCGCGGTCGTATGTCTTGACCCCGACATAGAAGCCGTCGCCCTCATTCCCTAGTAAATTGTCCTTGGGAACTTTTACGTGATCTAGAACTAGCTCTGATGGTTGCGAGCCGCGTAATCCTATTGTCTCGATCTTGCTTGCTGCATGGAATCCTTCAGTTCCTCTCTCTACGAGAAACGCGCTTAGACCCTTGTGCCTTTTCTCTCTATTCGGGGCCGGACTTGTCCTCGCGAAGACCAGGTAGAGATCAGCAATCTCGCCATTTGTGATGAAGGTCTTTCGTCCGGATATCTCCCAGTGTGTCCCGTGGAGTTTTGCTGTGGACTTGATTCCTGCTACATCTGATCCTGCGCCGGGCTCGGTCATGGCATGTGCCCCGATCTTCTCGCCCGCGACCATCGGGACGAGGTAGCGTTTCTTCTGCTCCTCTGTCCCCCACTCGTTCAAGGGTTCAGAAACAAGATGGCTAGCAACGAAAACTGTCGAGCATGCAGCTGACACACGCGCTAATTCCTCGAGCGCGATAACCATCGAGAGTAGGTCGGCGCCCAGCCCACCATACTCTTCCTTGTATGTAATAGCTGTCAGTCCGAGCTTGGCAATCTGGTTGAGCAGTTCCCGGGGAAT
>WNGD01006592.1_pt1 | contig 11071 bp, 13 predicted proteins | sample 5400671 | NCBI WGS metagenome assembly WNGD01 (sample SAMN13153369, study PRJNA577476) | soil metagenome | isolation source: 40 cm soil or saprolite under grassland replicate 2 | place: USA:California | collected 2016-06-15
GAGAACACGATTCCAGTAACCGTGGAGGAGCTTTTGCCAGTTTGCCGAGCCGTTAGAAGAGGAGCGACTCGCCCCCTTCTAATTGCCGATATGCCATTCATGAGCTTTCAGATCTCATCTGAAGAAGCTGTTCGTACCGCGGGCAGGTTCGTAAAGGAAGGAGGTATGGAGGCGGTCAAGGTCGAAGGAGGTAGCGAAGTGTCAAAGGTAGTGGAATCCATCACCCGTATAGGAATCCCCGTGCTGGGCCACATCGGCGTCACTCCCCAGACGGCAACATTGCAAGGAGGGTATAGAATCCAGGGCAGAAACGCAGCTTCCGCCGACAAGCTCGTTGAAGATGCCAAATCGCTTGAGAAAGCGGGGGCATTTGGAATTGTCCTAGAGATGATAACCGAGGAAGTTGCTAGGGTCATAACTGAGACTGTGTCCGTTCCAACGATCGGGATAGGGTCTGGACGGTTTTGCGACGGCCAAGTGCTCGTACTTCATGACATCATCGGATTGTACCCGAGTTTCAAGCCACAGTTCGCTAAGCGTTACGTGGACGTCGGGGCTATGATCAAGAACGCCCTTCAGAACTTTGCCGCTGACGTTCGAAACGGAGTATTCCCTGAGGAACAGCACGTATTCAAAATGGAAGAAGACCAACGGGCAAAGCTCGATTCTAAGCGGAAGATCTGAACTCTTGCGGATCGCCGTTGTTGGCGCGGGAGCAATCGGCTGTCTTTTCGGAGGCCGGCTGCAACGGGCTGGACAGAGCGTTCTACTGATCCATCACAGGAAAAGTGTCGTCGCTTGCATTGAGAAGAATGGTGTTAGAATTCGGGAACTTTCAGGAAAGGTTGTCCGTGTGCGCATTAGAACGCGGACGAGGCTGTCAAAACATGACAAGCCTGAACTAGTATTGATCACGGTGAAAGCCTACGACACGGAAGGAGTCGGGTCACTTCTCAGAAGATCAGTCATCCACGATGTTCCCGTTTTGAGTCTTCAGAACGGACTAGGAAACGTTGAGATATTGGAGGCTCGCTTGGGCTCAGATTCTACCATCGCTGGAACAACTACTGAAGCCGCCTTGTTAAGTGGACCGGGTAGCGTGATTCATACCGGAAATGGGACGACTTGGGTCGGAGAAATGAACGGTAAGCATTCTGAACGATGCCTTGCTATTGGAAGGATATTTCGCAGAGCCGGCTTCTCCACGGTTATTAGCAATAATATCATAGGAATGCTGTGGACTAAGGCCATTGTAAATTCAGCAATTAACCCCATTTCGGCCATAACTCGTGTGAGAAACGGAGATGTACTCGAAACACCGGAACTCCGCGAGACTGCATCCAGAGTAATCGATGAAGGTAGTGCCGTAGCCCACGCAAACGGGATTGTTCTCAGACCCGCCCCGAGACAGCTGTTCAAAAGAGTCTTGGCTATGACATCGAGGAACAAGTCTTCAATGCTCCAGGATATTGAATCTGGTCGAAAGACTGAGATCAGACAACTGAACGGTTCGATCACCCGGCTAGGAAATCTAGTCGGAGTGAGCACACCGTTCAACTATCTACTGACAATGCTCGTGCTCTCCCTGGAACGGTCCCAATATGACTCTTGACCCGGCACTGTCCAAATCAATCCTAGTTTGGTGGATAAGTTTCCCGGCCGGCAAAGAACTTGAGATGATCCCATCATCACTGACATTTAGCTTGAAGGGATTCGAAAAGACGCGCTCTACCCTTCATTCTACGCGGACGGGAGAGGCAGGCCTCTGCAGTCCACTTTTCCCTTGACTCTGCGAATGAAGTTTGGACACGCGAAACATTGGACGAAGGATACGGTCTTGTTCAGAACCGGGCAGGCGACCGCCTCTTTTTTCATTCTGGCGATCTGTTTTCCCCCGGCCACGCCCTTCAGGTCCTGCACGAACTGTTTTGGAGTGGGTGTTGGCTTCTCCGGCTCAAAGATCTGAACAACGTACTTCGCTGCTGGAGGGTCTTCGCTCATCGAGTTCCTTCGGAGCGACGCGTAAGGATCTAATTATTTCTTTGTTACTGATCTGATCCATAAGACCTCATCCAACATGCGGTTATTGGCACGCTACTGATTCAATCAGATGCTGGTTGAGGGTAACTCGTTTCAGTCAATCCGTTCTGAATGACTGGTTCAATCCATACCAGATTCCACACTTACACTGGCCTCCATCCAAAAAATCGAAACTACGATTTCCAAAACGCGAAAAAAAACAAGAATTCTTTTGTCAAAAAATTGCTTTTCCACGATCTCGCGCGCACCGTGGTCCTCCATCTACGATGCATCAGCGTGGAACGCTTATAGCCCGTCTGCAGAATAACGCTGTCCGATACCGGGATTGCCAAGGTCCACCCATTTGCCGAGAACTGCGGTGGTTCTGTCTGGCGGCGAGGGTATTCGGCTAAGGCCGATAACCGCCGACTTGCCAAAAGGGCTCGTAAAGGTTGGCGGAAAGCCGCTTCTACAATGGGTAGTTGAATGGCTCAAAGCGAACGGGGTCACGAACATTGTAATGGGTGTGGCTTATCTAAAAGAGCAGATAATCGACTTCTTCGGCGACGGAACACGTTTTGGCGTGGGAATCCAGTACAGCATCCACACGGTAGCGGGAGGCACAAGCGAAGGCTTCAGGCTGGCAGTAAACCGCTACGTTGAGGATCAAACGTTCTTTGCCCTGAACGGGGACCAGATCACAGACCTCAGACTCAAGACCATGCTCGCGAAGCATCAGAAGAGCGAGACTCTCTCAACGATCGCGGTTGTCCATCCCCGTCTACCGTTCGGACTCGTCAAGGTAGACAAGAATGATTATTGTCGGGGATTCCTTGAGAAACCCGTATTGAAAGACGTGAATATTTCCACCGGAATCTACGTCTTTGAGCGCGAAATCGTTGAGCACCTTCCCCGAGTCGGTGATATTGAAAGAACAACCTTTCCCAAGCTTTCAAGGCTGGGTAAGGTCAACGCGTTTAGGCACTCGGGATCGTTCATTACGATCAATTCCTTAAGGGAGCTTGAAGACGCGGAGAGACAATTAAGGAATCAAGCAAGTTGAATGTTCTCGTCACAGGCATCACGGGATTCATCGGTTCAAGACTGGCGACGCGATTGGTGGAACAGGGGGACGATGTCTACGGGTTGGTCAGACATTCGTCGGAGAGAGAACTGAAGAGAATAGAAAAAATCGTTCCCAAGATTCATCTAATTGAAGGCGACCTTGTGAGATTTCACTCAGTTCTCTCTGCCATAGAGACCTCGGATCCCAACATTGTCTTCCACCTTGGAGCGCTAACTCCTGTTCGACTATCATTCGACGATCCCTATCCATACATAGGAATCAATTTTGATGGAACAGTGAACCTTGTCCATTCGATAGTCAAGCAGTCCCCTAACACTAGGCTGATCGCTGCTTCCACTGCAGAAGTATACGGCTGGCAACCCGCCGATCATTCCATCCCAGAGAGCGCGCTCCTCAACCCGGCATCACCTTATGCCGTGTCGAAGGCGGCCGCTGATCAGTACGTCCAAATGGCGAACAGGATTTATCACCTGCGAGGAACTGTGATGAGACCTATCAACAGTTATGGGAGGGTCTGGGAGAGCGGGTTCTACACAGAGTATTTGATCTCAAAGATGTTACGGGGAGAGACGTGCTATGTCGGTGCGCCTGACTCGATTCGTGATTATATGTTCTCTGAGGATCATGTCGATGCTTATCTGGACGTGGCCAAATCCGAGAAAGCGATCGGCGGGGTCTACAATGTGTCTCCTGGCAATCCTATTACAAATGCAGAACTGGCCAAAAAGCTGTCAGGATTGACAGGATTCAAGGGAGAGATTGTCTTTGGATCTTATCCGCCTGGCTATCCGCAACGGCCACAGAGTCAAGATCCAGCGTATCTCGTTTTGGACAATACAAGGATTGGCAGAGAAATCGGGTGGCACCCGCATTACTCACTTGACGAAGGATTGAAACAGGCTGTCAAGCTTTGGAATCGGGAGACGAACTAAGAGATTCGAGTCGTGGCAGCGATCCTACTCAGCTGATTGTTCCTTTTCCAATGCAAGGAACCCGGAATAGCCACACTCCTCACAAAGATATCGGATTGGAAGAATCCATCCCTCTAGAGGTGCCCGCGAACGTTTCACTGTCGCTCCGCATTGAGGGCACGAGGGTTGGCCCCGTCCACTCCTGTGGATGGAGCGAAGAACGTCGAGCAGAGCTGACAGCCGTCTTTCCCTAATGAAGCTCTATGCTAGCCTCGGGGAAGCCGTAGCCGACTAGAACCTTCTTGACCTTGTCCCGATGATCTCCTTGGAGGATGATCGAATTGTTCTTGGAAGTGCCGCCGCAGGCGCAATATGTCTTCAGTTTGGTTGCAAGATCTGGGAGGTTGACGCTCTTTCCGTCTATGCCTTCGACAATGGTGGCCGGTTTGCCCCATTTGCGCATTTCCATTCGGACTTTTACGGTCTGCTGCTCCATGCTAATGGTGCCGCAAACGCATAGGTCCTTTGGTAGGCCGCAGGTTGAACAAACATCGGCCATTCTAGTAGCCTGAAACTCCTTTGTGGTCGTCCACAGGCAAAGTATGTTGTTCTTCCGTATTTAAGAATGCCTTCAAATGCCGGTGATCAGATTCCTATTGACAGGAAGAGCGCGAACCAGAATAGCCAGGCTCCGAAGAGCATGAGAAGAACGGTTTGCTTCTCTTGCATTCTGACGTCTGAGGAGTGATTCTACGGTCAGGGCTGAAATCGTGCTTGTAACCAGTGTGAGGTTGCCCAAAGGACGGGTCAAAGCCCAAAGCTTGGATATTCTGCTTGAACGAACACACGGAATCCACGGAGTACCGGAGATTGCCACAGGCTTCCAGAGTCTGCTGAAACAGCGAGGAGGTGTCGGTTCCAAGGTATAGTGATAAATATTCAAGGCTAACCATTCAGGAGTGCTTTAGAGTGGGAGAATGAGCGAACGCATCTCCGTTTCGATTGAGCTGGAGTTCTTCAACAAGTATCTGTTCAACGCACTGAAAAGGAGCCTTTCAAATGCAACACCAAAGAGGAAGTTGGACATCATCTACTACTACTCGCGCGATCCTCGCGTCAAGTTCTCTATAGCTCTCAACGGGTTCAGCAGCGGAGGAGCCGCCGTGCATCCGCAGTGGAGCACTGTCTTCAACAACGTTCAGAACATGCGCCAATATCTTCGTTAAGCGTACTTTCGATCAGGCAGGCAATCCAAGGGCATCCTTTAGGCCCTTGTACCTATTTCGTACTGTGACCTCAGTCACATTTGCTATCTCCGCGATTTCCTTCTGAGTCTTCTTCTCATTCTCTAGAACGCAAGCGACGTACAGCGCCGCCGCGGCCAGGCCCATGGGGTCCTTGCCTGCCACGACGCCCTTCTTTTTCGCATCTTTCAAGACTCGGATTGCTGATTGCTGAGTCTGCATTGAAATTTCAGCTCTACTCGCGATCTTCGAAATGCATCGAATCGGATCTTCCACAGGCATGGACATTTCGAGTTCTCGCAAAAGCAGCCTGTAGCATCTAGCCACATCCTTCTTCTTGATTCTGCTGGCGGCAGCTACCTCCTTTAATGTCCGAGGGGTTTCGGACGATCTACAGGCGGCGTAGAGAGACGCCGCAGCAATGGCGGCAATAGATCTGCCTCGCACTAGTCCGTTATCCAAGGCCTTGCGGTATACTACAGCTGAGCTCTCTTTCACGTTGGCGGGTACGTGTAGCTTGTCGGTAAGGCGATCCAGCTCCGCCATCGCTTGCGCTAGATTTCTGTCAGAAGATGAATGTACGCGAGTGCGAATCTGCCACTTGCGAAGCCTTAGCATCTCCATCCTGGTCTCCATCGGAAGCTGTCGGCCAAACGCGTCCCTATTGACACGGTCTATGACAGTGGAGAGACCCTTGTCGTGAATGGAAAATGAGGTGGGTATACCTACGCGTCCTCTCTCGTCCTTCTCCTCTTTTGTGAAGGCACGCCACTCTGGCCCGCGACTCATCAGATTCTGGGACAGCACGAGCCCACAGTCTTGACAGATCGTCTCCCCTTGGTCGAAATCTTCGATAAGATTTACACTACCACATTCTGGGCAAACGTGAATTCTCGAAGGGTTTCTACCAGGAGCTGTTGGCGTGGTCGTGAAGTTCGCTCTCCAGCTTTCCAGAGCCTCGGTCAGAGCGTCGAACCGCGAGTAGTCTGTCGCGCCGAAGGCTCACCTTAGGAAAGTGAAAGCGTGGAGGACGTACGTCATATAAGCCTTTCGACAAGTATATAGGGAACCTCTGGTTCTCACGCGGAAACCCCTTATGAATACCGGGCTAGCGCCGAGCCTTCGTAGCCCGGTGGTGTAGTGGTCTAGCATAGCATGGACGTTACGGGCCAGACATGCAAGCGTCCCTAGTGGGCTCTGGATCCCTCACAGGATAGGGTAGGAGTCACCTGCTGACGGGAGTTCGAATCTCCCCCGGGCTACCTGCTGTGCAAGGGAGGGCTGACCTTTGTGGCCTGGTGGAATTTGCATGCACATAAACATCTGAGAATAAACGTGAGCGTACTCTTCGTCCTTAGCGACGGGCAAGAAGAGCAATGATGAATGCAGGAAGCGCGATGAGTGTGATTTTTCTGCCAGACCGTGAATCCCACCCTCGATATAGTTTGCTGTAGTGTCGCTAGAGTCTGCAGATTGAGGGACTCCGACAGTCTGGAATAGATCCAAAGAAAGGTTAGTCCTCCGACAAGCATTGTAACGAAGGCGTACTTTCCAAGGTTTCTCGTTTTCTGAGGTTTGAACATTCGGGCTGCCTCAAGATTCGAGTGTTGGGGGTGCTCCCCTCAGACTCAACTTCTAGCACCGTTTGCAATCCAAGGATTCGGTCCTTTCCGTCCTCTTCCATTAGCTTTGCATGTCGAGTTAAGCTGTCAAGTATTTCGTCAGTTGTCGTGCCTTTGGGGTTCGGCTGGGTCGCTTGCCTTTGAATCCAAAACGATATCTTGATCGAGGAGGCTGACTGGATGAACTCATCGCTCCTCACATGCTCTATAGTCCCCTAGGTTGCATATGGGTATTCGAGTACTTCCTGGGCTCCGAACAAGGACAACGTACTGTGGCCCTCCATGCGACAGTTGATGCGAACCTTTCCTTGACGTCTCATCGGCGAGTCCGGAAAAATGGAGAGATTAGCCATGGGCAGCTATGTTTTATTCCGAAATTTCTTTGATAGTGATAACTGGATGGGTTTCGATCTGTCAAATGCGAGGTTTCGATACCGAGTGGTTGCGGTTGGAGGGACATTCGACATTCTGCATATTGGTCACGAGAAATTGCTAGCTAAGGCCTTCGAGATTGGGGAATTTGTTTTCGTCGGTTTGACGGGGGATCGCCTAGTTTCCAAGCTCAACAAGGATCATTCCGTAAGGACGTTCACTGTTAGGCGTCGAAATCTCCAGCAGTTGTTGAAGGCGCGTGGTTGGCTTAACCGGGCTAGAATCACGGAGCTGAAGGATTCGTTCGGACCCGCGATTCGAAGAAGACGATTGGAGGCTATTGTGGTCAGCGAAGAGACTCGAGCAAACGGGTTGCGGGTCAACGCGTTACGGCGAAGCCGCGGTCTGAAGCCCCTCCAGCTCTATGTGGTCCGGATGGTTAGGGCTGACGATGGTAACGTCATCTCCGACACCAGAATAAGACGGGGCGAGGTTAATCCGCGAGGCAGGCTAAGGGCACGAGTCGGTGCGAGGATTCGGTAATCCGTTTTGACTGCTCAAATAGCAACTTAGGCCAATTGATATCTTAGTCCGCTTTCCGTCGAGTATACAGTGAGCATCTGTTCGAGTTCTCGAAGGAAGCCTCCGCTTAGATGCCACCTCGAATCCTTCTTCTCAATGAATCCCGCTCCTACGAGTCCGTGGATCATGTTGTAGAACTGACCCACGCTCATCCCACGCTTAGTGATCCACTCTTTCCACGCCTGGATGGGTAAGCCTGCTGGTTCTGCCCTCTTGACCTCCCGCCAGAAGTTGTGGGCTTCGCCAGCGAGAAAGTCGCTCTTCCAGAAGACTCGACGAAAGAGCTCGTCCGGGGTGCTTGGGAGATTGCCCGCTTTGAATAGGATCGTTGTCTTCTGTTTCGGCGGACCGCGAGCAGCTCTGCGTGGCATCGAAGATTCACTTCGATTCGCGAGAACTTGGTTCTGGCTTTAATCCTTATGGTGAGCTGGTGCGCTGTCTGGTTATCGGTTTTTCATTCTGACGCCGGCAACGATATTACGTAAGTAAAATCGTAGTTGAACGGCGATGAGATCGCCATGCCGACTACGGCGACATTCGCTTACTGTTTCGGGCTGCTAGCTTAGCTTTCCATGTTCCCAATCGGTTCCGGGGGAGTCAGCCGGCTAGTAGCTAGGATCCGTCGAGGAGCTGTTTTTTCTCTTCGAGGGAGAGTTCCTCAACATAGACCGCAGTCGCCCTCAGGTCTTTGTGCCCCATGAGGCTCTGAACCTTCCAATAGTCGCGGCCAGTTTTCCTAGCCCAATACGTACCGAAATAGGCTCGTTGCCGATGATTGTGCAGACGATCCCAGTTAGGAACCCCGGCGAGTCGGGCATATTTTCGCAGAAGGTTTGTGCCATGTTGTTCTGTAAGCGGGATGATTCTCTCGCCCTTGTGAACCTTCGAAGCTAGTTCCTGCGCAAGTCTGAGCCATTTCTCTCCTGGATAGTCAGGTTCCGTTTTTCCTCCCTTGAAATGAATCATGATCGTTTCGTGGCCCACATCCTCCTTCTTTATTCCAGGCAGGTTCACGATGCAGATGGCTTTCTCTCCTGTCCTCTTCCTCGTGTACGTGACTTTGTTGTGGCAGCCGACTATGCTTCCGATTCGCCATCCTCGCTCAAGTTGTAGTCCTAAGAGTAGGTGATCTCGCGGCGCGGGCTCGGCCAACTCCAGTATCCGATTCTTGTGCACCTCGCTTAGCCGGGTTTCTCCTCGTCCATCTCTGATGCGCATTGTGAAGCCAATCTAGGATGACTGGTAACTGTTGCATAAGCTTGGGAGGCATTTGTGCAATATGGCTACGTTGGCAGTGTTATCCACGCCCGATGGCAGGGCAGAGTGTGTTAGCACGAAGATGCCGAACTGGCATAACCTTGGAACCAGATGTTGATTTCTAATTGAATGGTATGCCCGTTGATTGACCAACATTGGAATATCGGCGAAAATACTTAGTACGTTCCCGCAATTTAGTCCATTTGTCGCTCTTGCTAAAAGTGCAGTTTTAGCAAATACCCATGCTTATTAGTGCTGACGACCCAATAGCAGTCCGATCACAAACCCGAAGAATTCTGGGATCCGCCGATCCTTACGACTCTGCGAATATTCGGTTCCCTTGGTATCTTCCAGAGACCCACTTTTGTGTCGTGAGAACAATTTCTTTTCGAGATTCTTGTCTGGTAACGGGTTTGGTAACCGTGGATGGTAACAGAATGGCTAGAGAAGCCGGTCTCTTAGCCCGGGACGAATTCCGCGTCGAGTGCTTGAACCGGTAGGAAGTAAAGGCATCCAATTTATTGGAGGGGATTGCATCTCTCCAATTTATTGGAGAAGGTCTGCTTTTTGGAAATCTCAGGTAGTATACCTCGGTTCTTTCCTGAGGATAGGCTGGTTTGGAGGGGCTTCTGGAGGAAGACCTATGGGAGGCAGTGGAGGGGGGATTCCGAGGCTCTTGGACATGATGATAACCTCTGCCATGGCGATGTTTGAGACTGCTTGGATTACTGTCTGTGGTGGCGGTCTGTTCTTCTTGTGTTCCTCAGTCATCTGGGCAACTTCGGATCGGTCACCTGTTACCTGAGCTTTTCCCTTGACGCTGAGCTGCGCTATCGAGGGGGTGTAGCTTACAGTGAAAACGAAGGGCGCTTCAACCATGGATTCTGTTTTCTGGTCGAGGCCAACTATGTTGATGTTCACCGCGATCTGTACTTGGGACGGTAGGGGAGTGTCGTTAGCCCAGTAGCGCTCCCCGGTCAGATTTGTGACTTGAATCGCAACTCTCAGCACGATACAATCATCTGAGAAGGCTCTTGCGGCCCCTCTAATATCATTACTTCTTGGTAGGTTCGCTCGGGCCATTTCGCTGGTCGATTGCTCTGCGCACTCTTTGGATCATCACTTTGCGACCATCGACTTTCACCGAAAGAATGTCTCCCTCTTTGAAGGGGAAGCTGGAATCGTCAGTCAACTTCGTTGGTAGATAAATTCTGGGTGATCTATACACCGAATCTCCATTGCCAGCTGACTTCTTCGCTACAGCAAATCTGGTTAAGATCTTCTTGACCAATCTCGACCACTCGCCAACGCATCTTTGCGAGGAAGTATATCTGCGTTTACTTAAGTAAAGCTTTTAGGATTTGCGTGTCTCGAACCTATCGACCGGGTTGGATTCTCTCGTCAGGTTTTGGCAGTACGCGTCAGAACTCAAGCTCGAGGAACGGAAGGGATGGCGGAAGAGAGTTGAAGGGAGGGTGGAATCCGTGGCAGATCACACGTGTGCAGTGGCTTTGTTAGCGTTGTACGAGGGCGAGCGCCGGGGCTATGATCTGGAGAGAATTCTGAAACTTGCGCTAATCCACGATCTGGAGGAAGCGATAATGGGGGACCTCACTCCCCAGGACAAAGCGAGCCTAGGGCCAACAAAGGTGCAGAAGGATCGGGAAACAGCGATCCGAGAATTGTTGTCGAAACTACCAAGCAAGAGTCGTGCATCTTATCTCAAACTATGGACGGATCTGAAAGAAAGGCGGAGTAAGGAAGCTCGCTTGGTCCATCAGCTGGACAACGTCGAGATGGCGTTTCAAGCCCACAAATATGGAAAGAGAATGGGACAGAGAAAAATGCGAGACTTTTACGACTCGGCGATCAAAGAGACAAACGATCCGATATTGAAGCGCGCACTAGCGACAATTGTCAAGAACTAGACCAGGGGAGCCAAGGCAACCCGTTCCTTGGCAGATTTTGCCAGGTCAT
>WNGD01006593.1_pt1 | contig 11071 bp, 8 predicted proteins | sample 5400671 | NCBI WGS metagenome assembly WNGD01 (sample SAMN13153369, study PRJNA577476) | soil metagenome | isolation source: 40 cm soil or saprolite under grassland replicate 2 | place: USA:California | collected 2016-06-15
CCGACGATCCCCTGGCGGGGCTGCCGGACCCCGTACCAACTCCCCTTCCCGAGGATGAGTCTCGCATCCCCATGCCCGCGCTCGACTGGTCGGCCGTCCAGGAGGCTTTGCCCGACGACGTCGAGGCGCTCACGCGCGGGGCCGAGGATCTCAACGCCTTCGCGCTCGACCGGCGTATGCGGGCCGCCCTCCGCGCCCTGCAGCGGGTCGACTTCCAGATGGGCCGCCTGCTGCATCTCCTGTTCGCGCGCCGCCTGCACCGCCGGCTCGGGTTCCCGACCGCGGCGCGCTACGCGCAGGAGCGCCTCGGGCTTTCGCCGCGCAAGGCCCGGGCGCTGGTCGCGCTCGACCGGCGCAGCGTCGCGCTGCCCGCCCTGGCGACGGCGTACCGGCAGGGGGAGGTCTCGTGGCTGCGGGCGCTCAGCCTCCTTCTCGTCGCCGACGAGGGCAGCGTGGCGGCCTGGGTGGCCCGCGCCCAGGCGGTCACCGTCCGCCGCCTCGTCGACGAGGTCGAGTGGACGCTCGCCGTGCGCGACACGGGCGGGGAGGCCGCCGGCCCCCCGCCCCTCGGCACGCGGCTCGTCCGGCCCGAGCGGCAAGTGTGTGCGCACGCCGTCGACGCCGACATCACGTTCTTCGCCCCCGCCTCGGTCGCCATCCTCCTCCGCAGCGCGATCGCGAGCTTCACCCTGCCCACGGAGCCCGCCTGGCAGGGCCTCGAGCGCCTCCTCGATCACGTGCACCAGGAGTGGAGCACGCAACCGCGCCACCGCGATCCGATCTTCGCGCGCGACGGCTGGCGCTGCGCGGTCCCGGCGTGTACTTCGCGCCGGAACCTGCACGACCACCATCTCCTCTTCCGCTCGTGCGGCGGCGGCAATGCGCGCGACAACCGCATCACCGTCTGCGCCTGGCACCACCTGCGGGGCATCCACCAGGGCCGCGTGCGGGCCTGGGGCACGGCGCCCGACGCCGTCACCTGGGAGCTCGGCACGCGCCCCGGACAGCCGCCGCTGCTGACGCTGCAGGGCGACCGCTACATGGAGGGCTCAGATCACATGACGTAACTGCGTGACCCACTCTCGCCGCGGGCCCGCCCACCGCGTGCGCTTCAGGTCGACGCGACCGTGGCGGTCGAAGCGCAGCCCCTCGCTCTCGAGGAACTCGCGCTGGATGTCGGCCCAGAAGCCGTCACGATGGCTGCAGCGGCCGGCGGCGTTGATGACGCGCTGCCAGGGCACGAGGTCGAGCAGCGGACCGCGCAGCGCGGCCAGCGCCATGCCTACCGCTCGCGCGCCGCGCGGCTGCCCGAGGATGGCGGCGACCTGCCCGTAGGTGACGACCCTGCCGCGCGGGACGCGCCGGACGACCCGGTAGACCAGGCGGTAGAAGGGCGGCGGACCGGAGCGGGGCGTCGGCCGGCTCCGCTCACGCCGGCGGGGCCTCATCGCGCTCGGATCGATCACCGCGCCACCACCGCGGCGCCGACCAGCATCCCCACGATGATGCATCCCGCGAGCGCCGTCAGCGCAAGACCCACGCGCACCGATCTCGGCTCGTAGCGGAACGCGACCGTGTGCCGCCCCGCCGGGACGGAGACCGCGCGGAACGCCAGGTTCGCGCGGTGGAGCGTCGCCGGCCGGCCGTCGACGTAGGCCTTCCAGCCCGGATACCAGGCGTCGGTGCTGACCAGGTAGCCGCCCGCCTCGGTCGCGACGCTCCAGGCGCTCTCGGCGGGGCCGTAGGCGATGGGCGTCACCTCGTCGTGCCCGGCGCCCGGCACCGTCCGGACGTCCGCTGGGCCGCTGATCACCACCCGCGAGTAGACGGCGTCGGGCGCAGCGCGCAACAGATCGAGGGCCTGCGCGTCGCTCTCCGCCACGACCGCCTCGTGGACGACGAAGCTGCGGGGCTGCACCTCGGCCAGCTCGCCGAGGTACACGCCGCCGCGCCGCTCGACGCTGCGGACGCCGCGCAGCGCCGACGCTCTGGCGGCGACGACGTACTTCACGTTGAGCACTCGCAGCAGCGGGGACTCGATCGAGCCCACGAACGTGCCGTACGCGATCCACGGCAGACGGCCCGCAGCGTCGAGGTAGGCCGCGTACCAGCGCGTCGGGAAGTCGAGGCCGCGCACGTCCGCGAGGCCGTACATCATGTGGGCGTCGGGGACGAGATCCTCGCCGAGCGCCGTCACGCGGTGGAGCGTCCGGTCGCCGGCGAGGCGCGACACGGCCGGCGTCGTCGGGTAGAAGTCGCGCAGCGGCACCGCGGGCGTGTAGCCGCGACCGAGGCCGACCAGCTCCGCCGCCGCCAGCACGACGAGAATCGGCCCGCGCGCGGAGCCCCACGCCGCGAGCCAGCCGCCGACCGCGACCACGGCGGGCGCGTACATGGCGAGGTTGCCGATGCGGAAGGCCCTCGGCATGCCGGCCAGGACCGCGTCGAGCTCCGCGTAGAAGTAGTCGAGCGACTGGGTCGGCGCGGGCAGGGCCGCGTACCTGGCTTCCACCATGTGCCGCCCCCACGCCGCGAGGCGCGGCACGAGGAGCGGCAGGAGGAGATCGCCCGCCGCGGCGAGAAGCACGCCCGCCGCCACGACCGCCGCCGCGAGGCCGAGGAACCAGCGGCGGGCGGCCGGGCCCCCGTCCAGCACCGCGTCGACCCCGAAGCCCGCCAGCATGGCGAGCCCGAACGACGTCACCAGCCGGAGCCGCGCCGGGTTCGCGCGCGCCAGACCCGGAAGGGCGTTCAGCCAGTCGAGCACCGGGAGATGGAACGCCATGCCCGCGGCGATCAGCACGAGCACGGCGAGCGCGCGGACCGGCGACCCCGGCTCGCGGCGGAAGCGGAGCGCCACCAGCGCGCAGAGGAGCGGCACGGTCCCCACGTAGAGGACGTTCTCGCTGTAGTTCCCCCACGGGAGATAGGACCGGTACGGGCCCGGCCAGGTCGGATTGCCGTACAGGTTCGGGAAGAGCGCGAGCGGCAGCGCGAGCAGCTCGCGCCAGCAGCGCGGGTCGAAGAGGGTGACGGCGGCCGGCGGCCGGCGCACGTACTCCGCGCTCAGCGGCAGCCACTCGAGAAAGGGCAGGAGCTGCGCCGCCGCCAGCGCCGCGCCGAGCGCGACCGCGAGCGCCGGGAGGACGAGGAGGAGTCCCCGCCGGGGTACGACCTGCCACCAGCGGAGCCCGTAGTAGAGGCCGAGGCAGAAGAGCACGTCGACCGCGGTCTCGATGTGGCCGCCGGTGAGCTGGACGCCGACCAGCGCCGCGAGCAGCGCGACGGCACGCAGCCGCCGCGCGCCGTCCTCGGCGTGCAGCAGCTGCTCGCCCGCCAGCACCAGCGCCGGCAGCCAGACCGCCGCGTTGGTGTGCGGGTGGCCGAGCCAGACGATCAGGTAGCCGCACAGCATGAAGGAGACGCCGGCCACGAGCGCGCCCGTCGGGCTCACGCGGTGGAAGCGCGCCAGCAGGTAGGCCGAGAAGCCCGCGATCCACAGACGGAGCAGCGCGCTCCACGCGAAGGTCCGCGCGAACGGCAGCGGGGTGAGGAGCAGGTTGATCGGGTAGAAGACCGCCGACTGCATGCTCGCGATGAACGGCGTGCCGGCGAGGCTGTACGGATTCCAGAGCGGGAGCCGCCCCTGGCGGACGGACTCCCAGGCGAAATGGCGCCAGGGGACGAACTGATACGCGACGTCGAAGGCGAGCGGGTTCGCCGGGCGCGTGAAGCCGGGCGGAGCCCGCTCGGCGAAGAAGGGGGTGGCGAAGAGGACGTCCGCCCCGCTCGGCACGCCGTCGCCGACGAGCGACGTCCACAGCAGGGCCACGAGCGGGCCCAGGAGGAACAGCCCGGCGAGGATGCGTTCGCGCCGCGCGCTGGCCACCGCTCAGGGTCGCGTGGCGCGCACGTAGAGCGTCCCCACCCGGCGCTCCTCGGCGTCCGACGCCGGATCGAAGGCGCGCCGGATGACGTCCGCGAAGCCGGCCGTCTCGAGCCGGGCGGCGAGCGTCTCGAAGTCGTAGGCGTAGCGGTGCGCCGCGCCGAACTCCGGGATCTGCTGGCGGAAGTGGAAGTTGATCTGGTCGAGCCGGGTCTCGATCCACGGCGGACACCATGGCTGGCGGCGGCACCAGTCGAAGTACTCGCCGTTCCCGTTCACGTACGCGACCAGCGGCCACTCGGTGTCGGGGACGCCGAGCGAGAGCACGCCGCCCGGCGCGAGCACGCGGAACCAGTCGCGCAGGACCGCCTCCACCTCGCCCGGATAGGCCAGGTGCTCGAGGACGTGCTCGGAGTAGATCTCGGCGCACGAGACGTCCGGCAGGGGCAGCGGGCGGCGCAGGTCGAGGCGCAGGTCACCGCCGCGGTCGAGGTCGAGGTTCATCCAGCCCGGGCGGGACCGCCCCCCGGAGCCCAGGTTGAGCCTCACGCCGCGCGCCCGGTGGAGCGTGCGCCGGGCGCGCCGCCGCTCCGCGGCGTCCACGGCGGCGGCGCGCAGCTCCTCGATGGCGCGGCGGAGCTCCGGGCGGACCTGCTCCGGGGCGAGCCGCCGCACCCCCCGCAGCGCGGCGATCGCGATCGCCCACCTCACTTCGGCGCCTTCGTCGTCATCAGGAGCCGCCGCGCCTGCGCCGAGATCGCCGCCGGCACGTTCTTCGACTTGGCGATCATCCGCAGGTCCCGTTCGTCGAGGGTCCCCACCTGCCTGAGCGCGACCGGGAGCCGCGCCTTCGGGTTGGTCGCCAGGCCGAGGCGCACCTGGTAGTTCCGCATCCACTCGCGCCGCTCGGCGATCATGCGCAGCAGCTCGTCGTCGGCGCTCTTGTTGCGCGTGACGGCGATCACCTCGTCCTCGCCGATGCGCGGGTTCAGGAGCACGAAGCGGCGGAGCAGCTTGTTGGTGTTGCGGATCAGGATCAGGCGCGCGTCGCGGTTGCCGCGCAGCGCGAGCTTGATCTTCCCGGCCATCGTCATCTGGAGGATCTGAGCGTAGAGGTTCTGGGGCGGCGGCGCTTTCCGCTCCTCGAGCTCCTCGACCAGCTCGGCGGGCACCGCGATGCCGTCCTCGCCCGCCTCGATCTGGCGGGCGAGCTCGTTCGCCTCCGCTTCGCTGAGCTCGCGCTCCTCCTCAGGCATGCCGCTCGGCCTTCGCGGCCTGCGCCTGCTTGATGATCTTCTCGGCGATGTGGGGCGGCGCCTCCTCGTAGTGCGAGAACTCGAGCTCGAAGTCGCCCCGGCCGCTGGTCATCGAGCGCAGGTCGGGCGCGTAGCGCAGCACCTCGGCCATGGGGACGTGGGCGCGGATCACCTGCTGCCCGGTGCTCCCCTTGGGCTCGGCGCCCAGCACCTTGCCGCGGCGGCTGTTGAGATCGCCGATGACGTCGCCCATGAACTCGCCCGGCACCGTGATCGTGATGGTCATGATCGGCTCGAGGAGGCAGGGGCGGCACTGCTCGAAGGCGGCCTTGAAGGCCAGACGGGCGGCGATCTTGAACGACATCTCCGAGGAGTCGACGTCGTGGTAGGAGCCGAAGTAGAGCTTCGCCTTCACGTCGACGATCGGGTAGCCGGCGATGATCCCCTCGACCAGCACCTCGCGCACCCCCTTCTCGACCGCGGGGATGAAGTTGCGCGGGATGACGCCGCCCACGATCGCGTCCTCGAACTCGAAGCCCTTGCCGCGCGGCTGCGGCGAGAGCTCGAGCCAGCAGTCGCCGTACTGCCCGTGGCCGCCGGTCTGCTTCTTGTGCTTGCCCTGCGCCTTGGCCGTCCCCTTGATGGTCTCCTTGTACGGCACCTTGGGCGCCTTCAGCTCGACCTCGGCGCCGAACTTGCGCTTGAGCCGCTCGACCGCGACCTCGAGGTGGAGCTGCCCGGTGCCGGAGACCACGAACTCCTTGGTCTGCTCGTCGCGGTGGACCCGTAATGCGGTGTCCTCCTCCATGAGCCGGTGGAGCCCCTGCATCACCTTCTCGTCGTCGGCCTTGCTCTTCGGCTGGAGCGCGAAGGAGATGGCGGCCGGCGTGTCGGGGAGCGGCGGGAAGACGATCGAGCTCTTCTCGTCGGCGAGCGTGTCGCCCGAGGCCGTCTCCTTCAGCTTCGCGACCGCGACGATGTCGCCGGCCACCGCGGACGGGATCTGCACCTGCTTCTTCCCCTCCAGCTTGAGCGGGTGGCCGATGCGCTCGCGCACGTCGCGCGCGGTGTTGACGCAGTTCAGATCGGCGTGGATGCGGCCCGAGACCACGCGCAGCACTGCCAGCTTGCCCGCGAACGGATCGACGATGGTCTTGAAGACGTAGGCCGCGAAGGGCGCCGTCGGGTCCGCCGCGCGCTCGACCTCGTCGCCGGTCCTGGGGTTGTCGCCCTTCCAGGGGGGCAGCTCGGCCGGCGACGGCAGGAGGTCGACGATCGCGTCGAGCAGCGGATGGAGGCCAACCGCCCTCCCGGCCGCGCCGCACAGGAGGGGCAGGATCTTCCCCGCGCGGGCCGCCTCGCGGAGCCCCTCGCGCAGCTCGTCGGCGGTGAGCTCGGTGCCCTCGAGGTACTTCTCGAGGAGCGCGTCGTTCGCCTCGGCGATGGTCTCGACCAGGCGCTCGCGCGCCTTGCCGGCCGCGTCGGCCGCGGCGGCCGGCGGGGCGCCTTCCTGGAACGTCCCCGACTCGCCCTGGTAGAGGAAGGCCTTCCCCGAGAGCACGTCGACCACGCCCCTGAACTCCGCCTCGGCCCCGATCGGCACCTGCAGCACGGCGGGCGTGGCGCCGAGGGCCTTCAGGTCCTCGAGCGCGTGCTCGATGGTCGCGCGCTCGCGGTCCATGCGGGTCACGAAGGCGACGCGCGGGAGCGCGAGCTCCTCGCACCAGGCCCACACCTTCTCCGCCTCGACCTTCGCCTCGCCGCCGGTCGGGCCGAGGACCAGGACGGCGCCGGTCGCGGCGCGCAGACAGTTCCGCGTGTCGTGCAGGAAGGCGGAGTAGCCGGGCGTGTCGATCAGGTTGAGCTCGTGCTTCCGCCACGCGGCGTGATGCAGCGCCGCCGTGATCGAGCTCTTGCGGCGCACCTCCTCGGCCTCGATGTCGAAGGCCGAGGAGCCGTCGTCGACGCGGCCGAGCCGGTTGACCGCGCCGGCGGCGAAGAGGAGCGCGTCGGCGACCGTCGTCTTCCCGGCGCCGCCCTGCCCCACGATGACGACGTTTCGCAGCCTGGCGACTTCCTCAGCTGACATCCCGTCCTCCGTTGTGCGCGCAATTGCGCGGTGCGGAATCACTACTCACGGTCGGCACCGTGCCCGCAATTGCGCGTGTAAACGATGCGGAGCCCGTCGAGGGTCAGGAACTCGTCGACGGCCTCGATGGTGGTGGAGACCGGGGCGATGAGGGAGGCGAAGCCCCCGGTGGCGAGGGCGCGGGCCTTCGGGTCGTTCTCCTTGCGGATGCGCTCGACCAGCCCGTCCACCAGCGCCGTGTAGCCGTAGGTCACGCCCGACTGGATGGCGTGCACGGTGTTGCGGCCCACCACCTTCGTCGGCCGCTCCAGCTCGACGCGCGTCAGCTTGGCGGCCCGCACGAAGAGCGCGTCGAGCGAGATGCCGATGCCGGGGACGATGACGCCGCCGGCGTATTCGCCGCGCGCGGTCACGTAGTCGAAGGTGGTCGCCGTGCCGAGGTCGACGACGATGCAGGGCCCGCGCGTGCGCTCGTAGGCCGCCACCGCGTTGACGATGCGGTCGGCGCCGATCTCCCGCGGATTGTCGTAGAGGAGCGCCATGCCGGTCTTGACGCCCGGGCCGACGAAGAGCGGCGGGTGGCCGAAGTACTTGCGGCCGAGCTCGTCGAGCATCTCGTGCATGGGCGGCACGACGCTCGAGATGGCGATCCCCGTGACGTCTTCCGGCGAGGCGCCGCCGGTGCGAAAGAGGCCGAGCAGCATCACGCCGTACTCGTCCGCGGTGCGCTCGGGCTCGGTCTGCAGCCGCCAGTGGCGCGCCAGGCGGTCGCCCTCGTACACGCCGACCTTGGTGTGCGTGTTGCTGACGTCGATCGCGAGCAGCATCAGGGGTGCCCGCCCAGCACCGTCACCTCGCCCGCGACCAGCCGCACCACGCCGCCGCCCGGGCGGCCGAGGCGCAGCGCGCCGTCGTCATCGAGTCCCAGCACCCGCCCGGCAATCTCCCCCTCGGCGGAGGCGACACGGACCTCCGAGCCGGTGAGCACGGAGTACGATTCCCATTCGGAGCGCACGCTCGAGAATCCCCTCGCAAGGAAGCGACCATAACGTGCCTCGAGCGCGGCGAGCAACCGCCCGGTGAAGACGGCGCGGTCGACCCGCCGGCCGGTGGCGAGGCGGAGCGAGGAGGCCTTCGGCCGGAGCGCGGGCGGGAAGGCGGTGCGCGGCGCGTTCAGGTTGACGCCGATGCCGGCGATCACGTGGTGCACGCGCTCGACCTCGGAGTCCATCTCGACGAGGATGCCGGCCACCTTGCGGCCGCCGAGGAGCACGTCGTTCGGCCACTTGATCCCCGGGCGCAGCCCGGTCTCCTCCTCGACCGCGGCCGCCACCGCCACGCCCGCCACCAGCGCGAGCCGCGGCACCGCGCTCGGGGCGAGCGGGGGCCGGAGCACGATCGAGCAGTAGAGGTTCACCCCCGCCGGCGAGTGCCACTGCCGCCCGAGCCGGCCGCGCCCGGCGGTCTGGCGCTCGGCGATGACCGTCGTCCCTTCGGGTGCGCCCGCGCGCGCCAACTCGCGCGCCACGCGCTGGGTCGAGTCGACCTCCTCGAGCCAGTGCACGCGCCGCCACCCGCCGCTGAGGTGCGGGGCGAGCTCGGCGGGGCCGAGACGGTCGGGTTGGGCGGCGAGCGTATAGCCGCCCGCCCGCCGCCCCTCGATGCGGTAGCCCCGGCGGCGGAGCGCGGCCATCCGCTTCCACACCGCCGCGCGCGAGCAGCCGAGGCGGCGGGCCAGCTCCTCGCCCGAGAGCGGGCCGCGCGCCGCGCTGAGCCAGGTGACGATCCGCTCGTCGGCGGTCACGGCAGCGGCTCGATCTTCAGGTTCAAATCGGCGGCGGGCGCGGAGTGGGTGAGCGCGCCCACCGCGACCAGCTGGACGCCGAGCGCGGCGAGGTCGGGAAGATGCTCTCGGGTGACGCCGCCCGAGACCTCGAGCGGGACGCGGCCGGCCACGAGACGCACGGCGCCGGCGATCGTCGCGGGGCGCATGTTGTCCAGAAGGATCAGGTCGGGCGCCGCCGCCACCGCCGCCGCGACCTCGTCGAGCGTGCGGCACTCGATCTCGACGGGAAGCGCGGGCGCGGCCGCACGCGCCTTGCGAACCGCCGCCGCCAGGTCGCCGCCGACGAGCGCCAGGTGGTTGTCCTTGATGAGGATGGCGTCGTCCAGGCCGAGGCGGTGGTTCGTCCCGCCGCCGGTGCTGACGGCGTACTTGGCGAGGGCGCGCATCCCGGGGAGCGTCTTGCGCGTGTCGCGCACGACGAGCGGGGTGCCGCACACGCGCTTCACGTATGCACGCGTCAGCGTGGCGATGCCGCAGAGGTGCTGGAGGAGGTTCAGGGCGACGCGCTCGCCGGCGAGCAGCGCGCGAGCCTGCCCCTCGAGCGTCGCCAGCACCTCGCCCGGCGCGGCCAGGGCCCCCTCGGCGGCCTCGACGGACACGCTCACATCGCCCAGCCGCCGGAACACGCGCTCCAGGAGCGGCACCCCGCACACGACGAGCGCCTGCTTGGCGCGCAGGCGGCCACGCGCGCGGGCGTCGACGGGCACGAGCGCCTCGGAGGTGCGGTCGCCGGCCCCCAGGTCCTCGGCGAGCGCGAGGTCGATCAGCGCGCCGACGCGCGGGTCGTCCCAGGGCGCAGTCACGGGTCACGTCTCCAGCGGCGCGAACTCCACCTCGACCACCTCGAAGCCGCCGTCGAGCCCGGCCCGGGGATGGAGCGCGTACTCCGCGACGCGCGCCGCCGCCATCACGTCGGCGGCGACCGGGCCGAGGCGCGTGAGCGTCGCCGGCGCGGCGGCGAGCGCGAGCCGCACGACGGCGCGCCCGACCGAGACGCCGGCCTCGGACTTCCGCTTGTTGATGGCCGCGAAGCACCCCACCGCGGCCTCGAAGCTCGCCGGGTCGGCGGGCGCGGCGACCTGCTCGAAGTCGCGTCGGCCCGGCCACGGCGCGGCGTGGATGCTCGGGCGCGCGCTCTCCTCGGCGAACGCCCAGGACCAGATCTCCTCCGTGACGTAGGGCAGCACGGGCGCGAACAGACGCAGCAGCACGCCGAGCCCGAGGCGCAGCGCCGCGACCGCGGACGGATCGCCCTCGTGCGCGCGCCCTTTGGCGAGCTCGAGAAAGGTGTCGGTGAAGTCGTTCCAGAAGAACGCCTCCGTGTCCTGGAGGGCATGCGCGAAGTCGAACTCCTCGAGCGACGCGGTCACGCGCTCGACCAGCACGGCCAGGCGATGCGCGAAGGCGCGGTCGAGCTCGGCGCCGATCGGCCCCTCGGGCGCCGCCTGCGCGAGCACGAACTTGCCCGCGTTGAAGAGCTTGGTGACCAGGCGCTTCCCGATCTTGAACACCTTCGGGTCGAAGGCCGTGTCGCTGCCGAGCCGCGCGCCCGCCGCCCAGTAGCGGACGCCGTCGGCGGTGTACTCGTCGAGCAGGTGCATCGGCGTCACGACGTTGCCACGGCTCTTCGACATCTTCTTGCGCTCGGGGTCGAGGATCCAGCCCGAGATGACCGCGTGCCGCCACGGGATCGTGTCCTCGTGCAGCAGCGCCTTGGCGATCGTGTAGAAGGCCCAGGTGCGGATGATCTCGTGGCTCTGCGGGCGGATGTCGGCGGGGAAGAGGCGGCGGTGGCGCGCCGGGTCGAGGAGCCAGCCCGAGCTGATCTGCGGCGTGAGCGAGCTGGTGAACCAGGTGTCGAAGACGTCGGGCTCGCCGGTGAAGCCGCCCGGGCGGTCGCGCGTGGCGGGCGCGTAGCCGGGCGGCGCGGCGGTCATCGGATCGACGGGCAGGACGCCCGCCTCGGCCACGATCGGCCGCGCGTGGTCCGGGCG
>WNGD01006596.1_pt1 | contig 11067 bp, 8 predicted proteins | sample 5400671 | NCBI WGS metagenome assembly WNGD01 (sample SAMN13153369, study PRJNA577476) | soil metagenome | isolation source: 40 cm soil or saprolite under grassland replicate 2 | place: USA:California | collected 2016-06-15
AATCTTACCATCACTCTTCTTCATCGCTTGGGTTCCTCTCAGATTGCTGCCACCAGACGCCACTTTGCCTCTCATCCTCGTCACGCTTTTGCTCTCTTACTTCCCAGGAGGTCTGCCCAGCAATAATTCACAAGCCCTGCTTCCGTCGTTCTCCAGAATGTGATATAGTTACTTTAAAACTACGTTAAAATTTTTAATCCTTTCTTAACAATTGGAGTTTAGACTAAATTCTTGCGAAGCAAGGTGGAAAGCCATGCGAACCATCTTTTATGGGAAACGCGTGAGCCCAGTCTACAAGGCGCTTGATGCGAAAGTAGTCTAAACATCAATAACAAGAAGGCATGATTTTAATCACAAAACAACAGCTTGAAACAATCTGGCACACTAAAACACTCGTGGCGAAGAAGCATAACTACCTATGCGTGTAGATTGTGGGGGACATGTACACGGGTCTTATTCAGCGGTGGATGGTGACCCTCTTGTGGCCTACATAAGGGGGAGCTCATGCATAAAGCACTTATCCATATGGATAAGACGGGATTCAATAATCCATGGAAAGAGAGTAGGAGACCAGATGCGTTTCTGCTTTATTATTGAAGCACAATATCGAAATGAATCAATTCCAATAGCCATTGCCAACCAGCTTCTGCGATGGGGACATGAAGTGGATCTATTGGAACCGGATACAACTATTACTTGTTTATCTGATCTTCCGCTGCAGGACTATGATGCCTATGTTTTGAAAACCGTTTCAGAAGGGCCTGGCCTGAGTCTTTTAGAGGCAGCAGAGGCTGTGGGTATTCCAACGATCAACAGCTCACGCTCCATCCGCCTGGTACGCGACAAGGCAGTTGCCACAGCTTTTGCCCAGTCTCAAGGGCTACCTATCCCTCTCACCTATTTCGTGGCTCATCCACATCTGCTGGAGCAGATTCCTGAGCAGGATTATCCGCTCGTCGTGAAACCGACAAATGGGAGTTCCTGCCGCGGAATCTATCGCGTGGATAGCCCGGCTGATCTGGCAACATTAGAGCTAGCTGAAGCCAATGACAGTTTTTTCCTCGCGCAACACTACCTCGAAAATAGAGGGTTTGATATCAAATTATACGTTACAGGTACACAGGTGTACGGAGTTGCCAAAAGATCACCGTTGCACCCTGAAGTGGAGGTGAACAAGCGCCTTATTCCAATCTCACAAGAGTTACGAAAGCTGGCCTTGAGTGTAGGTAAAATCTTTGGACTAGATATTTATGGATTGGATGTCGTTGAGACACTTCAAGGTCCTGTAGTCGTAGACATTAATGACTTTCCGAGCTTCGGACAGGTGCCACATGCAGTATCTCTCGTTTCAGCATATGTCCTGCAACTTGCCTCCCGTGCCGAGCTACAACGTATGGTCCCAAACAGGCGTATGCAACGCCGGTGTAAAGAGATAATTGACTCAGCAATACATTGCCTGAATCTTACCCGGGCTTCTAAGCACATGGAAGGGCATATCCTCTCAAGTCCAGATGGGATTATACAGAACGAGCTCTCTACTACCATGGCACCAGAAGAGACAGGTTTCTTTTGAGAGCTATTACAGAGCAAAGGAATTATCAGTCACCCTCACCATCGAGGTATCACGAGGAGGGCACGATGGATCAGCATGTTATCACGACTCCACGCTCGCCAGCCGCGGCTCGTGTGGGCAGGGTGTTCATCTGGCTTGCGGGGATGGTCTGCTATGGGTTTCTGCTCTCAGTGCTTGTGTTGATAGCACGTCAAATCCTTGTCCCGCCACCGGCTCATCGTATCCTGCTGGTGCGCACTCTTCCCTTACCTGAAGGCCTGAAAGCCCAAGGGGCGCCAGATTCGCTTGCGCCTGGTCAGACACAATTTTTTGATTTCTTTGGCTCTCAAGCCATTGACCCAACCACTCACCTGCTGTTTATCGCGCACAGCGGTCCTGTCCCAAATAATCTCCAATTTGTGGATCATACCTTTCACCCGGATGACCCTGCTGACCTTGCCAGGGATGGCAATATACTCGTGTTTGATCTGCAACTGCAGAAGTTGGTGGCGCGCCTGCCTCTTCCTCGGGTGACCGGGTTGATTGTGGTTCCCGAGCTGCACAAAGTGTTTGCCTCCGGTTCTGAACAGAACCGCATCTACTCCTTCGATGAGCCTTCCTTGACCAACATTCACTTCCTCCAGTTGGAGCAGGACGAGGATCCGGACACGCTCAGCTATGATCCGGTGCATCATAAACTCTTTGTGGCTGCTCCCGGGGCTGAGAATCACGCCACCGTCCAGGTTCCAGGCCATGCTCTCCCGCTGCAGAACGAGAATATTGATCCGGCGAAAGAGAACGTCTTTGTGCTTGACCCACTAACGCTGAAAGTGCTGAGCAAGATCACTCTTGGCACGCTGCCCAAGTTGCCGAACGAAGATCTCTCAAAAGGGGAGGAGGTGCCAGTTCCGACCGTGGTCGGCAATGTGCCCAAGTTCGGCTATCGGGTGGGTCAGATCAAGTATGATGAAATGACGCATCTCCTCTACCTGCTGATAGAGGTTTCGGAGGATAGAAATATTCGGCCTCACCCCTCGCCACCCCTTGGGACTGCTGAATTGGTCACGATTGATCCGGCCGCCAACAAAATTATTCACCGCACCACCTTACCAGCGTCATGCAATATGGTTCATGCTCTGGCACTTGACACCGAACAGCAGATTGCCTACATGGACTGTACCAGTGTGGACCCTGACGTTCCGCTGGTGCAGCACTTGATGAGGATGGACCTGAAGACCATGAAGGCTTTTCCTGACGATCCTCTTCAAACAACGGTCGCTCCTGTGCCGAATACGATTGTGTTGGATCGTTCTGTGCACCTCATTTTTGTGGCCTGTGCTCTGGGCATTACGGTGTTTGATGTCGGGCCCGGCCACTTCCACAGGCTGGGAAACTATATTATTGGCCGGAACACGCTGAGCATCATCATCGATGAGTCAACGCAGTTCATCTACCTGCCCGTCACCGGTGCTGGCGGCAGACCGATTCTGTATATCGCGAAGTATAACCCGAAGGGGGTCTGACCGATCTTTAGCGAGGAGGAACTCATGGGACTGTTAGTGACGTTCTTATTCCGGAATATAAAAGGCCTGCGTAGTCTGGTACTGCTCGCCATGATCATCACCGTGCTGCAGGTGAGCTGCGATATCATCGCCGCATTTCCGCTCAAATTTATTCCCAGCAAGGTGCAGAATGTGGGCAATGATCCCGCCTGTCTCTTCCCCTTCCTGGATCCCATCGAGTCCTGGTTCGACATCCCGCAGATCGACCCGAGCCTGCAACCCGACCCCCACTTTGCGCCGGGAATGCCGCCACAAGCGCAGTGCCCGGTCGACCCGAACGATCCGCGCGGCCAAATTGTCGTGGTGCAGCACAGCATCCTCGGTGTGATCGTCTTCTCCCTCTTACTGCTGGTGCTCTTCGGTCTGCTTTCCGCCCTGCTGGCCTTTGTGGACCTCTACCTGGCGGCCTACATCGGACAACTGCTCACCGCCAGGCTCCGTAACCAGTTGTTTGATCACCTGCAGCGACTCTCGCTCAATTGGCACGGCAAGCAGCAGAAAGGCGACCTGGTCCAGCGCGTCACCGGCAACATCGCCGACATCGAGAAGCTGGTCACCGATGGCCTGGTCGATCTGCTGGCAGGGTTGCTGACCCTGGTGGGTGTCGTCTTGGTGATGCTCTTCGTCAGCGCGCAATTCACGCTCATCGCGATGGCGATCGCCCCGGCCCTCTTTGTGACGGTGCTGGGCTACACCAAGAACATCAAAGGTGCTGCGAAAAAGGCAGCCAAAGCTACCGGCCAGCTCGCACACGTCGCCACCGAGGATATCAATGCCCTGATCCTGGTCAAAGTCTTCACCCGCGAAAAGCTTGAGGCCGTGCGCTTCGGCACCTACGTGGAGAAAAATAAACGGGCGAGATTGCGTGCCGGCTGGCTCCAGGCGCAGTTTACCCCCCTGGTCGCGCTGCTGGTGGTCCTGGGGACCGCCGCCGTCGTGGGCGTCGGCGGCTATGTGGCAACCGGCAATGTGTTCAGCATTGGTCCCCTCTCCATCAACTCCGACAGCGTCGATGTGGGCACGCTCATCCTGTTTCTCACCTTCCTCAAACTGCTCTACCAGCCGATGCGCGACCTCTCCAAGCTGGCGACGCTCGCCAGCACGGCAGCCTCCGGGGCCGAACGCATTCAGGAGGTGCTCGATCAGGCCCCAGAAGTGCAAGACTCTGCGCTGCCTGGCCCTTACACCGGTCCCCAACGCTTCCAGGGAGAGATTACCTTCGAGAACGTGGTGATGGGGTATCTGCCCGGATTGCCGATCTTACAAGGCATCAATCTGCATATCAGTCCTGGCAAGAAGATCGGCCTGGTTGGCCTCTCAGGCGGCGGCAAAACCACGCTCGTCAGTCTGATCCCGCGCTTCTACGATATTGAGCAGGGGACCATCAAAATCGATGGCGTTGACACCCGCCTCTATCCGCTGGATGTGCTGCGCCAGAACGTGAGTATGGTGCTGCAGGACTCGCTGCTCTTTGAGGGCACGATCGCCGAGAATATTGCCTTTGGGCGGCCTGCAGCGTCCATCGAAGACATCATCGAAGCGGCGAAACAAGCCTCTATTCATGAGATGATCATGAGCCTGCCTGATGGGTATGGTTCCCATGTGAACGAGCAGGGCCAGAACTTCTCCGGCGGGCAGCGGCAACGCCTGGCCATTGCTCGCGCCATCTTGCGCGATGCTCCTATCCTCATCCTCGACGAACCAACGGCCAACCTGGATGTCGAGGCAGAAATGGAAGTCCTCAAGGCACTCCATACCCTGATTGCTGGACGAACGGTCTTAACCATTTCTCATCGGCTCAGTACCCTCGGCCATGTTGACGAGATTGTGTTTATGAGCCAGGGACGAATCGCCGAGCAAGGGACGTTCTACGAGTTAAAGCGTCAGGGAGGACTGTTTGCGGCTCTCTTAGAGGAACAGAATCGCTATAACCTTGACCGTAGCGAGGACGATACGGTGATCCGACCGGCGTTTGGGCATCTGGTAGCTGATGTTGAGCAGGTGAACACAGCCACAGTACCATCCCTCCCTGCAATTGCTGTTGCAAAGGTGACCGCGCTTCACAACGGAGATTGCTCACCGACTCAATCGGGGCGGGTGCTTCCTGCTCCCTTGTCTGAGCATGGTAGTGCTTCATCGAGGGGGGACACAGACAAGGATGATGCGGGAGATGCAGACGGGGAGGCGACACTGAAAGTGCGTATCCCCCCGCGCACAAACAAAACGCGTCAAGGGCCGCGGGAGGGCCGTATCTCGATTGAGATAGATGGGAAGGTGACAGGAACGTATCAGCTGAACAGGCCAGTGTTCACGATTGGTCGTTCCCCGACAAGTGATGTCCAGATCGCCTCTCCACGTGTTTCACGCGCCCATGCGCTCCTTCGTTGGAGGAATGGTGCATGGGTCATAGAGGATGTAGAGAGTTTGAATGGACTGACGTGCCAGGGGCAGCGTATCGATCAACTCGCACTTGTCGATGGAGATCGAATCTCTCTCGATCCCTCGATCGTGCTCGAGTACCGCGCATAGTTCGACAACAGGAGGGCCACGCAATGCAAAAGGACAGGCGTCTGCTACGGAGGCGAGCCACGTTCCTCCTCATCGACTGGCTCGTGATCGTCGTTTTCCTCACGGTTTGGATGGTCGCGAGGAAACCAGTTCCAACTGAGCGAACCATCCCCTATAACAGAGCCTCAGATCACATCCTCGTGCAACTCGCCGAACTCCCTGAGCATCAGGGAGCACAGATGCACACAGTGCCGATGTGGACCCTCTATGGAGACGGAACGCTCATTTTTCGAACAGACCCAGGTGATACCTTGTGGCGAGCGCACCTTTCCCCGAGCGAAATCCAACATATTCTGGATGTGATCATCAACCAGGATACCTTCTTCGACAGCATAGCACAACGATACGGGAGGATGAGCCCTGAGAGGGATGATGACGACCTGCTCCTCATCGTCGATGCCAATGGTCAGCAGAAGGAAGTGGTCCTGGTGAGCGAGCCAACCAACCAGCTTGCCATCGATCTCCAGACAACCCATGTCTTTGCCATCGAACAGTTCCTGCTTGACTATCATCCTCTGCATACCGTGCTCTTTGCCCCCAACCCCGACCCAGACGGCATCTCTGACGATGGGAAGTGATGGTATTGCTTGCTTGCCCATGTGCTTGAGAGAGCAGAAGCGCGAGACCATTCCAAACCGGGTGCTGGCTAGCCAGCACCCGGTTTGGAATGGTCTCGCGCTCAAAACTCTTCAGTACGAGAACTTAGTCACCATAGGCTTCACGACCTTCGCCAGGAATCAGATCGGGCGTAATGGTCTTCTTAAATTCGATACCCTTGGCCTCACGTCCAATGGCAGCTAAAATGATTACCGCGAGGAAAGCACCCGCCGAGAAAACCGCCAGAGCGACTGAAAAGTTGGGAGTTTTGACACTTCCCACGTTCTGAGCCACAATGGTTTCTATCGTCACAATCCATGCCGCAAAGAGATTGCCGAGTTGGTAGGCAAAACCTGGGAATGTTCCACGTACAGTACCAGGAGAAAGCTCATTCAAGTGCACAGGAATAACTCCCCAGGCTCCCTGCACCATAAATTGGAGGAGGAATACCCCGACACCTATCGTAACGAGGAGACTAATACCTGGAATGCGCAACAGTCCTGACCATAGAGGTATCATGAACAGACCAATAACCGCAGCAATGATAATGGCTCTGCGGCGCCCCCAGTGCTCTGAGTTATAGCCAAAGAACGTCCCTCCACAGATGGCACCAATATTGGCGATCACAGTGAGGATCGTTGTCATGGTGACGATCGCAGCTCCCGTATAAGCCAGCCCAGGCAGGACCTGTTTTTGCAGATAGGTTGGGAAGAGATCCTGCGTACCATGTGACAAACTGTTGAAAGCCGTCATCAGGAGGATGACATAGACAAAGAGAACCGGGTGGCTTTTCACCGCGTTCCAGACACTCTGCCAGAAGCCAACCCCACTTGCCGTACGCTCCCGATGCTGATGCTCCCATACAGGCGACTCTGGCACATTCATACGAATGAAGAATACGAGCAGCGCTGGAAGCGAACCAACAACGAACATAGCACGCCAGCTAAGATCAAAAACGTTGAAGACGCCAAAGAACACCAGCGCGCCTAACAAATAGCCAAAGGCGTAGCCCTGTTGCAGAATACCAGAGAAGAAGCCGCGCGACTCAGTCGGCAATGACTCCATAGCCAGGGATGAACCTAAACCCCACTCACCACCCATTCCAACACCGAACAGGCAGCGTAGAACCAGGAAGAAGGCAAAGTTGGGAGAGATTGCGGTGAGTAATTCCATGACTGAATAGAAAAGGATGTCAATCATTAACGGAAGCCGTCGTCCAAAGCGTTCCGACAGAAGACCAAAGATAAGAGCCCCAAGAGGCCGAAACGCGAGCGTTAACGAAAGCGTGAATACGACTGCCGGTAGTCCTACATGGAACTCATCGGCAACTTTCAGGGTAACGAATGTAAGAAGAAAATAATCGAAGGCGTCCAGAGACCAACCTAGAAAGCTTGCCAGAAACGTGTTTCGTTGCTGGCCGTTGAGCGAACGAATCAAGCTCAATGCGTTCATGCACCGAACTCCTTTCACAAGATGTAAGGTCTTACTTACGTATCTACGTTACAACACTACGAGGCGAACTTCAGTGTTCCGGGGTTGTAAGGTCTCTTGTGTTTTAACTCGTCATTAAGCAGCTTTTTCACCCTGTAGAATGCGACCTTTTCTCCTTTCTATAAGCTCATCGTTACGTAAAGATAATGAGAACAAACAGGGTATAAAATGAATTATACTGTAAAAGCTCACAAACATATCACCGCATGCTAAATTTTATCACAAAGTTATCACGGAGGAAAGTATGACTCATACCAGTTGGGCTGTCCCACCATATAATCTTGTGTTGGAGGACGATGAAGTACATATCTGGCGCGCACAACTGGATATGCCAGAAGAGCAGACCTGGGCACTGGAGCAGATACTTGCTATTGACGAACACGCACGCGCAACGCGCTTTCGCTTTCCGAAAGACCGTGCACATTTTATTGCTGCTCGTGGGATCCTCAGAACGATATTAGGACGCTACCTGGCTCAGAACCCATCTCTGCTGCAATTCCGCTACAATCAGTATGGGAAGCCGTTTCTGTACGACGCTACAGAGGACAGCACGTTGAGCTTTAACGTAACGCATTCGCACAGCATGGCCCTCTATGCCATTACAAGAAAAGGAAGAGAGGTAGGGATAGATCTCGAATATATACGACCGGAGAGAGCAGACCTGGCTATTGCAGAGCGCTTCTTCTCCCATGATGAAGTAAAGACATTGCGTGCAATCCCTGCGCCACAACAGGCGCTGGCCTTTTTTCACTGCTGGACTCGCAAAGAAGCTTACATCAAGGCTCGTGGTCTGGGTCTTTCACTCGATCTGAACCTGTTTGACGTTTCACTGACGCCGGGTGAACCTGCTGAAATCCTGAATACGCGTGAACAAGGACAGGAGCTGACGGACTGGTCACTCCACGACTTGGCACCTGGTCCTGGATATGCTGCGGCGCTGGCAATAAAAGGATCGCCTTATCGCCTTGTGAGTTGGCAATGGCCGGATTTCCAGGTTGGTTCATCGATCAGGCTGTAAAGCCGCCTTGCTTCAGAACGTGGATAGTAAAAAGTACTGCATTCAGGGCTGCCTTTTTTTGGCGCTGCTCTTTGCTCTGACTTTTATTCCCATCAGCCCAATCACAAATAGCTTTGACCAGAATCCAGTCAACCTTATAATGTCGAGCAGCTACAGAGAGAGCCGCTCCTTCCATATCTCCTCCAATAGCTTCTGGTTCGCTTTCGCACAAGCTATTTCGATAGTCCAGATTATCGATAAGCTTCTCGCCTGAGCCCGAATACTTTCGGAGATAGTAAGCAATGCTGCACCGGGTCCAATCGCTCCCATCTCGGATCGTACCATAGCAATTTTTGCCTCATGGATAATTCCAAGATCATAGTACGTTTTACCATTTACGAAGTAGCGTGTGGCATCAGGAAAACGCTTGAGTACGACCTGTGCCTCGACATCTGTAGCAGTCACCAGTAAAACATCGACTTTAGGAGTCGCAGCACGCTCAGAAGGGATCTGTGCTCGTTCAGAACATATCTCAAGAATCTCTGGCTTTGTGAGCTGAGGAGTTTCTTGAGAAAGGAGCATTACTTCCAGCGTTTTAAAGAAGCGCTCAAATGAACCATAAGGTCCTGCAATAACGGATGCATCCGGATCATGCTCACGTGCTTTCATTACTTTAATAACAGTGTCATCGATAACTTGCTTCTGGGGAAGAGCATAATAGATGCTTCCTCCTGAATGTCTGTTGAGCAAACGCTGGATATCATAATCCTGCTCAATTGAACTAACGACAATAAGATCCTGATTGAGATACTGTTTTAAACAACTTTGGAGAGAGCCAGGTATCTCAAAAAAATCAGGAAAGGTTGCGGGAAGAATTCCATCGCTAAGACTTCCATGCAGTTTCACAATACAAATGCCAGTTTGCCACTTCTCCAGGGATGTGACAATATGTCCGTCGGAACCTCGTCCCACAACCAGGGTCTGAAACGAAGTCGGTTGTAAACCCTCCAATAGAAGGGCCGTCTCCAACTGCGAATCCAGATTCGTGGTCAGGATCATCGAGAAATATCCTTCCCGGATCAGGCGAGCAAGCGATCTATATCCTGCACCAGGTTGTGAGGAAAGGGCGTGTGACAACACATCAATACGTTCGCGTTGTCCTAGCCCGCACAGGAATGCTTGAAATGCGGTCCAATCCTCCATCTGCAAGGCATCTCTTAGTACCTCTGGTGTCAAAGAAAGCGTTGATGTTAAGAGGAGGGTATAAGGACCGGAATGAAGCTTTTTACGTACGGTGAGCATCTTTACCAGCCGCTCAAGTGAAGACGGAGGCTTCATAATAATCTCCTTATTGCTGAGCCACATTGCTCAAAATCCCACACTTGCAAAGTTTTATAATGCAAGCGGCTGCTCATATTTGAGTAGACGCAAAGCCTCGAGACGTAACGCTTCAGGGAAAAGCGCTTTATAGATACTACAATTGGGAGATTTCACATCTGATCTTCCTGTAATCCTATAGGTCAATAGTGGACATCCACCTGCACACCAGTAGCGCCACTGACAGTTACGACAACCCTCTTTGTCTTCAACCGCCAATCCCTGCACGCCAGCACGATCCTCTCGTACAGCCTGTAAGGGATCCTCGTCCTGGATGGTTGTTACAGTACGCTGAATATCAGCATGACACTTTGCAACTCCTCCATGTTGATCAATGACAAGGTAATTCCGGCCTACGCCACAGGTATGATGGTGCATCCCATTCATGTTGGCCTTATCAATCAGCGATCCTAAGAGACGCCGCCGCGGGAGACGCTGTTCAATGACAGCAAATGCTGCTCGCATGGCAGCAATCATACGCTCCTCGGCAAACTGTAAATCACGAATATGTGCCGAACATTCGTTGTCCCTATAATAACTTAACGTAAATGACATGCCATGAATCAAAATATACTCCATCAAAGCGGGCAAGCCATCGAGATTCCGCTGCGAGACGGTGACATTGATATGCGGTATCACGCCGTTAGCCAGTAGTCGAGCGATAGTACGGTCAACGTATTTGAAGGACCCCAGCCCAGTTACGAAGATACGTTGTGCATCGTGATAGGAACCAACACCATCTAAAGATATAGTTACGCCGATGTTACGCTGCTTCAAACCCTCGATACTGTGCTGAGATAAGTTCACGCCATTGCTGATGGTATAGGCGTGCAAACTGACACCATGTCTCTGTGCCAGCTGACTCGCGTAGTCATGAATGGCGAACACATGAGACATATGCAGGCTTGCCTCACCTCCCGCGT
>WNGD01006597.1_pt1 | contig 11065 bp, 12 predicted proteins | sample 5400671 | NCBI WGS metagenome assembly WNGD01 (sample SAMN13153369, study PRJNA577476) | soil metagenome | isolation source: 40 cm soil or saprolite under grassland replicate 2 | place: USA:California | collected 2016-06-15
TAGGTGAACGTTCTTCAGTATACTATAGGAGTTCAAAAAAGCAAGACAGCCTTTCCTAGGTGAACTTTAATCACTTTTAGAGGCTAATACGTTGCTGTAGAAAATAAAGAAAGCTACTCTTTAAGTCCGGCATCCACAAGTGCGCTTTCCAGGAGATCAGTAACATCGAGGACGGCCGCCCACCGTTGGAGATAGTTCATATCGAGAGCAGCTCCCTGGACTTTGAGTACACCAAGAATATCATTCCACTGCCGATCCGATACTTCGCCGCCCATTTTGTACCATTCGAGTTTGTTGAGTATCGTATCTTCGGGTGATGCATCGATGAAAGGGCGATCAGTTCCCTCAACTTTCCGCCTCTCCCGATCCACACCTACACGATTCGCCAATTCTTTACCGTAATAAAGCTCAATAAAGATCAAAGTAAGCTCTTCCTCGTTGGCATTGGGATGTAACCGCCGAATATTTTCTCTGGAAGCCTGTATCATAGTTTGAGTCATTGACCTGACAAGGCCAAATTTTTTAGCAGGAGACATCTTCCGCATTAATTCGATTTGAACCCGTTCTGCTTCGGGTCGGGTATCCATTGACTGTGTTCTCATGGTAGTATTTCCCTGCCCTGGCTTATTCTTCTAGGGCAAGTGTACTAGTTAACAGATGTTGTTTCAAGATTTTATTGATATCAGTACACGAAGCACCAGGTCAAGTATGAATGATCGCGCTTTTGGTAGTATATTGTGCCGTGTTCCAATCCAGTACATCCGCCAGTTCGCCCTGTAACGCTGCCAGGTCTTGTTGTATGGCTGTCTCGTCGGGCATCTCAGTATCTTTCCAGATGAGTGAGAGGATGACATGCTTTGGCTCTGCATCCTCTTCAAACACATAGCGCTGCATTGTACCGGGGAACAGGTACCGTTGTTCATCACGAATAGCATTGAGCTTCTCAACTAAGCGTGCCTGCTGACCAGCTCGGACTCGCACACGAATACTCATGCCCCGAACTTTAGCCCCAGCCCGATAGACCCGCCAGGGAGGAGGCTTGAGGCGAGTACGACCGGTGGGCTTTGCCTTAAAATCTTGAACAGCTTTCCTCGGTATCATATAGATACCACCCACCATTTCCGCGACCAGGCGTTTCTCTCTGATGTACTCATAGACCGTATAGTAAGAAACGCCGAGAGCCTCTGCCGCCTCGCTGGTTGTAACAAAATCGCGCGTATTTTGTGTATCTGGCGCATTGCTATCCTCTGCCATAAACAAAGTATAGTAATTTGGTCATTTTATGTAAAGATAGCTTTATAATATGCCATTATTGAAAATAACTTATTACATCTGTTATAATCCTCCTATTGACACATCTCAGGCAGATCAAGGGGATGTGAATACAGGAAAAAGGAATGCATATGATGACCCAATATATATCCCATAATGAGGGGCAAGAGCAATTTCCAGCAAGCTCAGGGTCTTCCTTGCCAGGAAATGAGGCGGAAGTGACTCATCTGTTGTTGCAGCACAGGCAATTGAGCGAATTGATGGGAGGTATCTTACCCCCCACACTCGAACCCTCGTGGGGTAGCCGTGTGCTGGCAATAGGCTGGGCGCTCGGTGGGCTGGTATACGAAATGGCATGGAGATATCCATCTCTAGATATTACCGGTATAGATGCAAACACACAAACTGTTGAAGAGGCTCAAACTCTGGTGAAAGACCTGGACAATGTGACCGTTTTTGCACAAGATATACATCTTCTTAACGACGAAGTTTTTCCTTCTGCATCGTTTGATCTGATCAAACTGCGCTTTCTGGCAGGAAATGTCACGCCACAGCAGTTCCCGCCGCTTATGCAGTCGTTGGCACACACCTGCCGAGCCGGTGGATTGATTGTTTGGACTGAGGGGGAATGGCCTATCACGACCAGTCTAGCGTGCGAGCATCTATCTATAATGGTTCAAAAAGGATTGCAGGCCTCGGGACGGTCTTTTACACCTGGCAATTCGCTGGGTGTGACTGCGCGGATGAGCCGCTGGCTGGGTGATGCTGGCTTCCGCATCACCCAAAGCAGGGCTTATGCCATCGATATCTCGGCAGGATCGAGAGGGCACACTGCATTTGTGCTCCAGGTGAGGCTTTCCTGTGAGCAGCTTCGAACGTTCTTGTTAGAAATGAATGGTACAACAGCGACAGAGTTTGAGGAAATTTATTTGGAAATGCAACGCGAGATCGAGGAGGAACAGTTCTGCGGTATGCTATATTTGCGGACGCTGGTAGGGGTCAGGTTATAAGTCAGAGCGAGGGCGCAATAAAATCTTTCTCACCAGGTGCATGGCCAGCGGATGATAGACATATTCATAGTTACCGGGGAAACGCACAACCCTGCCCCCCCAGCCGCTTTTGAAGCGGTAGACACCGGCCATAGCCTCGTCCTGGTCATCAGTTTCAGGGATACCCCAGAAGTCGTAGGATGTCGCACCTTCACGTTTGGCCCAGCGGATGGCTTCCCAGTGCAGGAGATAGTTCGGCATCAGTTGACGTTGTTCATTGCTCGATGCGCCATAGAGGTAGATAGCCTGCTTCGCCATCAATCCAACAAAGATGCCTGCTAAAGGTTGCCCGTTGTAGTCTGCCAGAAATAAGCGCGCCTGGTTTCGCGGTGCAAAGATCTGCCAGGCCCGCAGGTAATAGTCACACGTGTGGATACCAAATTTGTCACGGATACTGGTTGTTTGCAAGATATCATACCACGCTTGCACATCTTCAACCGTCCTGGCTACGCGCACGCTTACCCCTTTGCGTTCAGCAAGGCGAATATTATAACGCCATTTCTCCTTCATGTGTGCCAGTAATGTATCCTCACCACGCCGAAGATCAAGCACTATTGTTCGTACTGGCTGAATAGACTGAACAGGCTGAAAGTGCATTGCATCCATACACTGAACGATCTCGATGCTCGCTTGCCTATCGGCCTCGTGTGCCAGTTCTATCTGCAGAGCAAGCGCACCATGTTTGCGTAGATAGAGATGCACCTGAGAGAAAAATTTAGCGGCAATGCTCACCTGAGCCGCATTAGACCGGTCAAGTACCGGCCCTTTAGGAATATAGGCGAGATGTCCAAACCGTAAGGGAAAATGAGCGGCGGTACGACACAGCACTTGAGCCGCTATCGCCATCTGCTGCCGTTCAGTATCCCAGAGTGCTAGACGAAGTGGATACCAGCCTGCACTCGCTTTCAGCTCTCCCCAGCCCCAACTTTGCAGAAGGTGTCCTGAAGGGCTTTCTGCGACAAAGGCGTCCCATTGATGTCTTTGCTCGCCATGGACCGCACGTAGTAAATAACGTTGCGACATGAGAGTAACTCCTATAATACAAGACCAGTTATATACTACTTTAAACGGAGAACTTTCCCTACTCAATAGTAACAGAAGACAATTAGAGAGGTTCTAAGCAAAAAGCCCAGGAGTTCTCAAGAATCCTGGGCTTCCAACTGTCTTACTGCTTAGGAGGCGCGATGGTTATGGATTGCTTTAGAGACGTGTCATGCCAGAAGCTCTAGGGCTGGCAGGTCCACTCTCTCCAACTATAGCCATCGCGTAGAAAGATCTGGTAAGCCGCTGCAATATTTGCAGCGGCATTATATGGCGATTGGCCTGCTTGTGCAGTTCCTGCCCATGTCCCCGGCATGATTTGAAAGAGGCCAGCAGCACCTGATGGATTGTAAGCATTGGGATTGAGGCCAGACTCGCAATTCGCAACATTGGTAGCTGCTGGTCCATTAGGGCCAAATACCTGGTTGATCATCGTCACGATGCTATTCCCATTGGTTGGCACTGGCTTGGGAGCAGGGGTGCTACTCTGCCCTGGTGAAGGGTTGACCACACCATGCTGAGGAATACAGACAACCTGATCCACATAAATCAGGTCGGGATTGACAATATGGTTGTAGGAGGCAAGCGCTGGCCAGCTTGTGTCATACCTGTATCCAATTCCACTGAGGGTATCGCCTCTCACCACAACATAGCTGCGGTCACCCCTGGAACAGGTCGTATGCGTCTGTGCACTTGCACCCGGCACATTCACAATGAATGTTGCTGCAAAGAGCAATAGCCCAAAAACGAGACTAAGACGAAACTTTCCTACGAGACTTCTTGTAACGAACTGTCGTAAACACATCCGAATGTGCTGATATGTTTGCATGCATCTTCTTTCTAGAGAAAACTTGCAAACCTCCGCAAGCAGTGGTGTTCCCAGCCTGTATGCTCACAAGCACACAAGTCAGGCGCTCTTGGCGCACATCTTTATGGGGAACCTGGATATAATACCATACCTAGCTTGAGTTACAATGACACAAGCTGAAATATAGCCGAAATTACCTATATGATTTCAATCACTGACTTTAAAGATGTAGACAAAAATAAATCTCAACACGCTCACAATGCCTCTAAAGTGTCCCTGAAATGACCAAAAAGCCGTCATTATGATACAATACCTACTGAATATAACAAAGGAGCTAATCTCCTCATAAAGGAACAGGAGGCGATTTGTGAAAATTGTAATCCTTGGCAGTGGCCGTGTTGGCTCTACCCTGGCGGGCATGCTGGACTCTGCAGGACACACAGTATCTGTCATCGACTTTAGTAGCGATGCCTTCCAGCGTTTGAGTCCTCAATTCAAGGGTGAAACTATTCTGGGCAATGGCGTCGATGAAGATATACTGATACGAGCTGGCATTAAGGATGCCGATGCGTTTGTGGCCGTCACCAATGGTGACAACCGAAATATTATGGCAAGTCAAATCGCAAAAGAAATCTTCAAAGTAAAAAAGGTCATGTGCCGTATCTACGACCCAATCCGCGAGGAAACGTACCACGAACTTGGCCTGGAGACAATAAGCCCTACAAAAGTGGGGGCCCAAATGTTCTTTGATGCCCTTGTTGGTCAGAAGTAGCAGATCACAGGATGCAAGATCTGCTCTTGCCATGCTTGCTGGGTTCTTAGGAGAGATGCCCTGCAGCGGCGTTAGGATGACTTTGCAGGAGAAATAGAGGGAACCATATGTATATTATTGTCGGAGGTGGTGGTGAGGTTGGCTACTACCTCACCAAGAGCTTATTAAGCCAGGGGCACGAAGTCCTCTTGCTCGAGAAGGGTGCTGCACGCTACCAATCCCTCAGTGATGAGTTGGGACCAGCTGTTGTGCGCGGTGATGCGTGTGAGGCCAGAACTATGGAAGAGGTAGGAGCAAGTCGTGCTGATGTTGTTATCGCCGTGACAGGTGATGATGAGGATAACCTGGTCATTTGCCAGATGGCAAAAAAGCGTTTCCACGTTGGCCGCACCATGGCCCGCTTGAATAACCCTAAGCATACCGAAATCTTTCAGAAACTTGGAATAGATATAACCGTTAGCCCCACAAATGCGATTCTTTCACAGATCGAGGCTGAACTCCCTAGCTTGCGTTTCGTGCAGCTGTTGACGCTGAAAAATGCCGGCTTGGAGATCATTGAAATGCGTATCCCGGAGGAATCGCCGGTTGTGGGCAGTATGCTGCGTGATATCAATTTACCGCGCAGTTGCAACCTGGCGTTAATTATTCGAGATAAACAGTTTATCATCCCTACTGCTGAAACACAGATTAATGCTCATGATGACGTTTTTGCGCTGGTGAATCGCGAAGGCGAAGAAGAGTTGCGCAAAGTGTTTGGCACGATGGATTAGTTTCTACTTCTCATCGCCGGATTCTGCAATGCGCTCTGAGGAGGTGCTTGTTGTCTGCTCTTGCTCGGGAACGGCACGCATCAGGTCAATACGTTCAATCTTGCCAGGAGTCGAGATACCATTCTCCTGTTGTTGCTTCACACCAGCAGGAGATGGAGAAGCAACTTCTGAGGAATCTGCGCCCGTTTTATGCCTGCCTGGATCGGCATTGACAAAGCTTCCTATGCGAAGCCTGAGGTGGCTATTTCGCGAATGGGGTCGAATCCATGAAGAACGTTTTCTGGCAAGAATCTCATCCGCACTCTCGCCACGAAAGGTTCTATAGAGACTCGCGCTCACAACCCAAAGAGCAGCAAGGATGGGTGTCGCCAGCAGCGCACCAAACGCTCCAAGCAGTTGCGCGCCGATAATCAAAGCAAGAATAGAGGCGACGGGATGCAAACCAACCGCGCGTCCCACAATGCGAGGTCCCAATACATAGCTTTCTATCAGTTGAACGATGATGAAGTACACTATAATTAGATAAGTCCGAGGAAAAGGGTCTGGTAGAAGCAGCGAAATCAGGATTGCTGGGATGGAAGCGAGCACGGGTCCGACCATCGGGATTGTCTCGAAGAGAAAGGCCAGCGCACCAATAATCAGTGCAAACTTGCTCAATCCCAGGAAGTAACATCCCACCCCTGCCAGGATACCAATAATAGCTGCCAGGGTGAGTTGCCCGCGAATATAGTTACCAACCACGCGGTTAAGCGCATCCTCAAACAGCAGTACATGGGGCATTGACCGTTTGGGCGCGATTTTGACCAGGGCATTGCGTATACGCTTGCCATCGAGTGTAAGGTAGAAACTGAGCACAATCACCAACAGGATATTAACAAACGCATTCGTCACTATGAGGACAATTGACACAAGGTTGGTTGCTAGTGATACTGCAAAGGAATTCGCTTGATCTTCTATCGTGCTGATAGCTTTGGTAATGGAGGATTGTGGGACACCTTGTTTTACCAGCCAATCCTGGATTGTAGAATAAGTACTTGGCAGATTTTGAACATATCCTGGCAGATGGGTGGAAAAGTAATCCACCTGCTGAATCAACGAGAAAACCAGCTCATAGCAAAGAGCACATAATCCTGCCAGTAGCAGAAAATAGACGATCAGGGCAGACAACAGGCGTGGCATATACTTATGCAGTAAGTTTACTAGCGGCGTGACTAAATATGCCACTGCCATGGCAAGCAAGAGCAACAAGATGGCATGTATGAATATGCCGATGATTGAAAAGCTTGCCCACAATAGAAAGCCAACACAAATGATGCTGATAAGGATATCGCGTACTCGCTGCCAGTTTATTCGGTCCATTCGCTTTTGCCTCGTGTTTACCAGGCCATGAAGCCTCCCTTGCTATTGTGACAGGTATTGACCAAAATCGCAAGTTATAACGTTAACTTCTTGATGAACCGTTCTTTTCAAAGAAAACGTGTCATTTGCCGGTTTTGCAAATAGCAACAGCTATAGATGGCGAAACTTTTCACGAATTTGCTACGTCATGTTGTGTAGAGGAACTTATTATAGCTAGAGCACGCCCGGCAGAGGGCTGGTGAAGCCAATTTCCTGGCGATAACGAGTGTTAGAGTTAAGATCCTCCTTGCACTTCGTCTAATATATTAATGGCTAATCATTGCTTTTTTCTTTATTCTTTAAACTTATCCATAAAAAGGATGTGTCCATGGACATAATAACTTCTACATTTTCACCCACACAGATAATCTTAGCGTGGACACTTCTTGGCCTGCTTCTGACCTGGTTGATCACTTTTACTGTCTTGGCTCTGCGCGCATTTGTAAGCAAAAAAGCTGAATGGAAAGATTTGCCAACACCGTCCAAGCCTTTTCCGGCCATGCCGAAACCATCCACACCAGCAATACATACACAATGGGACTATATAGGAGCACCTGCAAGTGAGACTCTGGTCGAAGGTGCAAATATAGAATCAGCCAGAGATACCGGAACGAGAATCAGCTAAAGATCTTGGCATTGCTCCGCCAGGTGATGAACACGAACAATCAACTTTGATTTCCAGGCCAGCCCTTTATACGCTAGCTGGGACGTGCAGGCCGAAATGTACTACCATCATTGAGGAAGACAAAATAGCTGTCTTGCACAGTAACAATCATATCAGGTCGCCCATCCCCATTCACGTCTCTAAAACTCAACGTAACAGGCGTAAGGTCCTGGCCTTGTCCGATGAGTATTGGCCCGTTGAATATTCTCGCTTTTGAGGAGTCGCCTCCAGGAAGCTCGATAATGAGGATACGACGATTTAAGTTTATAGCCATGAAGTGACTTGGGGTGCTCGCTGAGTCCTTGTGACCAACAACTGCGTCGCTTTGGAATGTTCGCGGGCGGCCATAATGCCAATCGTCCTGGGTGACTTGCCACCAGCTCTCCAGTGCATTAAAAGCGACCCAGCCGATAATCATGATAAACATAGCCAGGCCAACAAATACAAGCCAATGCAAGCGCACTCTTGATCTGCTTCTTGATCGTACACCCCTGCTTTGGGCTGTCATGTCATCGGTGTAGACATAACGCTGCCGATTGCCTTGTATAGCCGGTATACTTGTTTGAGTTACTGTACGGCGAGGAGAAACAGTTTCGCGACGTTCAAGGCTATTGCCAGTAGCATAATATCTCTGCATAGCGACTTGCTGAGCGTCAACTTGTCTATGCCCCATTTCCGTTCGTACATCGGATACATTTTGATAACGGCGTGTACTTGCAGGTCTATTTGCCGGCCAGACATCATCGTACTCTTCCCCATCCCACATACCTTCCTCAGTAATTCTTACTTGTTGCCCAGGCCCTCGTCTACGTTGCTGCTGCATGTGAGTGTGGTCCACATCCTCACCGGCCTCTCTGGAGAAAATGTCAAAAGGCCCTTCATCCTTGTGGGTGAAAAACCCTTTCCATAGGGGCGAGGGCGGTGTAGGGGCCCGATTGATCGCGCCCTGGGGTGAGCCTTGATGGTCGCCCGCCGTCCCCTTTCAGATACGCGGAAATTGAAATTATGTTCTAATTATACACGCATGAGCAAGAAAGTCAAGCCTTTTTGAGGGCAAATTAGAACTTTAGTACTAAACCTGCCCTATTTTAGAGCACGAGCTAGCTCTTCCGTGAGCGGACAGAAATATATGTCCTGAAATAGCCTAAAGAGCCAATCGACCGCGCCCCTGCAAATCTCCATTGCACCGATACGCATTCTCGGCTATACTCATTCCATGACTAGAGATAAAGCAATCATCCACATGAACGAATAGGAGAGGCATCGGCTATGACATTAGCAATCACAAATGGTACCATCATTAACGGCAGTGGTGATGATCCACTCCTGGGAACTTTACTCATTGAAGGCGAGCGTATCACTGCTTTAGGCCGCCAGGACCAGGTGACTATTCCTCGTGATGCAACAGTGATTGATGCGATGGGCAGAAGTATATTGCCTGGCTTGATTGACTGTCATGTCCATTTCTTATTAGAATATCCTGACATTTTGCGTGGACTGATCACAAGGCCATCTCTGCACTTGTTGCAAGCTATCCCACGTATGCGTGCAACGCTAGAGGCAGGGTTTACTACAGTACGCGACGCAGGAGGCTCTCCCGCTGGTTTAAAGATAGCGGTAGAGCGCGGCATTGTTGTCGGACCACGCATGCAAGTTGCCATTTCAATCATTTCTCAGACCGGCGGTCATGCCGATGGCTTCTTTCCCTGTTGTGTTGATATAGGCTTTTTCGGTATGCGCCTCTATGATGTCCCTGTTGGGGTAGCCGATGGAGTCGAAGAGGTACGTAAGACTACACGCGAAATACTGCGAGCCGGGGCTGACTGGATCAAACTGGCAACAACCGGCGGGGTACTCTCCGCATCAGACACCCCTACTTCATCACAATTGACTGTGGAGGAAATTGCCACAGCGGTATATGAGGCTGCTGCTCAGGAGAAGCGGTGTATGGCACATGCGCAGGGCTCCCAGGGCATTAAAAATGCGCTGCTGGCCGGAGTTGCCTCCATCGAACACGGCGTTTATCTGAACAATGAGCTGATCGATTTGATGCTAGAGCAAGATGTCTACCTGGTTCCAACGCTCGTGGCGCCAGTAGCCGTTGTAGAATTCGCAAAAGATCATCCTGATATCCTTCCCCCAATGATGGCAACAAAGGCAGCTGGAGTGATTGAAGCTCACCAGCAAAGCTTCCGCCGAGCAGTTGAGGCCGGAGTCAAGGTGGCAATGGGAACCGATTCGGGTGTGGGGAAACACGGCGAGAATGGCCGTGAGTTAGCGTTGATGGCTAAAAATGGCATGACTCCTATGCAGGCTATTGTGGCGAGTACGGCGAATGCGGCGCAGCTACTCCATCTGGATAAGGATCTAGGGACATTGGAAGTGGGCAAACTGGCCGATGTGGTTGTGGTGGACGGTGATGTGTTGAATGATATTAATAAGATTGCTGATCCAGGGAACGTGAAGCTTGTGCTCAAGGGTGGGAGAGCAGCGAAAAATATGCTCGAGGTAAGTGTGCCAGTACTGGCGTAGCTCTAAGCTTTTGCAACACGGTTACCGCCTGACTCGTATATTCGGCGGAAGAACTAAAAAAGTGTGTTGGTCTGGCTCCATCTACATTGTTGAAGTTAGCTTCAATACAAAGGGCTCAGGCCAACGTGAAACTATGAGGAGAAACTTTTTATGTCGGGAAACCGTGGATGCTTATTCAATTCAATACTGTTTCTGGTGATTGTGTTTGTACCTCTGCTCGGTCATATCATCGCGACTATTATGGTGTTTGAAGATAATCACTCACTTGCAGGCACAGCACTGTGGTTAGCAGTGATCTGGTTGATACCATTCCTGGGCTGTTTGATGTACCTGCTTTTTGGTCAGCGTCGCCGGCGTGTGATGTTCGGCCAGCCAAGCTATGGGTACTACCAGTACCAGCCAGGACAGTACCCACAAAGGTACTAAATGGGAGCCATAAAGATGGATCTAAAAGGGCGACCATAAAGCCGCCCTTTATTTTTACCCATTTAAAGTGGCAATCAGGTCCGGCAGTAACTTTTCCGCAATGGGGGTGCCCAGACCAGTAACAGGGTCCCAGCCCTGCACGGCAGGATAGCCTTGCACGTGCACACCATCGCGATACACGCTGTTATTGCCATCGGTAATATCGTGGAAGTCCTGTGCATAGTTGTCGGATAAAGCCAGCTTGTAGAGAGCTGGATTGATGAAACCGAGGGGATGTCCGGCCATTTGATTAGCGATCGCCATGAATGCTGCCCAGAGTGGAGCGCTGGCGCT
>WNGD01012654.1_pt1 | contig 11064 bp, 10 predicted proteins | sample 5400671 | NCBI WGS metagenome assembly WNGD01 (sample SAMN13153369, study PRJNA577476) | soil metagenome | isolation source: 40 cm soil or saprolite under grassland replicate 2 | place: USA:California | collected 2016-06-15
CATCGAAGAACGGTACAAGAACAAGGAGGATTACCTCGACCGCATTACGAAATCGGCCAACGATCTTGCATCGAAAGGCTATTTACTCACGCAAGACGTCCCGCGCATCGTCCAACAGGCCGCGACACGCTGGGACTGGATCATGAGTCAATCCGGATTTGCGGGAGTGGCGAACGCCCATTGACCCGCCGTTTCCGCCTTTGCTACGCTCTGTGGGTCACGTCGGCGGAAATTGTCGCCGTCCGTGCCATTGCTCCTCAGTAGCTCAATGGCAGAGCATCCGGCTGTTAACCGGAGGGTTGTAGGTTCGAGTCCTACCTGAGGAGCCTTTTTTATTTCAATCACTTGAAATTTCGAAGGCTCCTGAACCGACAACCGGAGGGTCGGACGCAACCGGAGGGTCGCAGGTAAATGCAGTAGATTGAACCTACGATCGTCTGTTGCAGGATTTGCGATCCTCGTTGTGAGGTTGATGAAACACAAGGCAGAACACCCCGGCGGGCAAAGATAAGGTGGATACCAGAGGTCCAACATGCCAGCGCAAACTTGAGGTAACATGTCGCGACCATGGCCACTGCAGCTGCCAAGACGCGCGAGCGGGCGCGAGGCAAACTCAAGATCGGTGATGACTGGAATGCCATCACCATCATCGCTTTATCGCAAAGCAACCCGTTGAAGGCGATCGCCGAACTGGTTGAAAACAGCATTGATGCGAAGGCGTCTTCCGTCACCATCACGCGCGGGCGCGAGCACGGCCGCCATTTTTTGGCGATACGAGACGATGGTGAAGGTGTTCCGCGCAATGCAGATGGCCGTCCGGATTTCCACTACGTTGCAACTCATATCTGCGATTCCGTCAAGCGCCGACTGAAGGCAGGCGGCGCAGCCGGGCTTCAAGGAGAGTTCGGAATTGGGTTGTTGAGCTTCTGGACTGTCGGTGAAGAGCTCACGATGATATCCACAGGCGCAGACCAGCGCGTGTATCAAATGATCATGCGGAAAGGGGATCCGGGCTACACCGTCAATCCCAGGCGCGCTCTCTTTGGCGAACGTGGAACGGAGGTCCGGATTGCCCCACTGCTGGAGGGCACTCGCTCGTTATCGGGTGAAAAGATCCAATGGTATCTGGCCGCCGAATTACGCGATCGAATCCGGCAAACAGGCGCGAAAATCACGGTCATCGACAGGCTTGCCCGCAAACAATACGCCGTCGAGCCGCGGCAGTACGAAGGCCGGTTGCTGCACGAGCTGCCAGCCGCACGCACGCCGTTCGGCGATATCTATGCTGAACTCTATTTGAATGAGCCGGCGGACAAGAACGCGATCGCTTTGTTTCGCCACGGTACGCGCGTCATCGAAGATATCGCGCTCCTGGACGACTTCGCGCATCCCCCCTGGACGCTGCGTCATCTTCAAGGCCACTTGGATGCGCCTTTCGTTAATCTGACCCCAGGTACTCGTACCGGCATCGTCCAAGATGCTTCCTATGCCGCCCTTTGCGCCGGATTGTCGAACCTGGAGCTCAAGCTCGGCGAGATTATCGAAGAGCAGCGCCGCGCTGAAGAAGAACAAGCCAGCCGTGAACTGCTGCGCACGATACAACGCGCCTTTCGAGAAGCCCTGCTGGCCTTGCCTGCGGAAGAATACGACTGGTTCGATATTCAGGTTCGGTCTGCGCGGCCAATGCCAGGTTTTTCGGAGGGTCAATCCGCTCCAATATCTTCGAATGGAAATGACGATTCACTTCCGGGCGCGTCGGAACCGGAGCGACACGAAGACAAGCAACGGCAGTTCTTCGAATTCGCAGGGCCGTTGTTCAGCGTTGCAATCTCACCCGCATCGAGTGTCCTCCGCGTCGGCACTAGCCGTGAGTTTCATGCGCTGCCGCGCGATCGCTCCAGGCGTCGCGTGGAACAGGGCCTGCGGTTTCATTGGCAAGTTGCGAATGGAACCGGAACGCTAGAGGGCATTCACAATCAAGCGGTGAAGTTTCATGCATCCGAGGAACCGGGCCTGACGCGGTTAAAGGTCACGGCTCGTCAACACGATGTTGTTTGCGAAGCGGAGGCTTTAGTTACGTTGACGCATGAGATCCTTTCTCAGATCGGCGCATCTAACGTAGCGGGACAAGGTCTTCCCGGCTATACATTCGAACGGGCGCCCGGTGAGTCGTGGCGATCGCGCTGTGATATACCGCGAAATTTGATCGTCGTGAACAATGGACATCGTGACTTCGTTTACGCATCGCGATCCAAATCGCTCAAGCTCCGGTACCTCGTGCGTCTTTATGCCAAGGAACTTGTTCTGCGCAACTTTATTGGCCTTCCGGCCGATCAACTGCTGGAACGTATGGTCGAACTTTCGTTAAGGACGGAAGAACACCTTTAACGACGAAATCAGCGAATGGCGCCACTGAACGATAGATTCAAAGAATTGGACTTTCCTAGGCCTCTCCGTGCGCGCCAAAAAAAGTCAGCCGCCGAGGCGATTCTCCTCGAACATTGCTGCTGGCATCAGATGGTTCAGACGCCATACCATCTGAATCGGGCGCTCCTGCTGAAAACTCACGACAGAGGCAGGGCCGAGGAAAGTGAATGGAGCGGGTCTGCCATCAACCCTTTTAACGCTTCGGGCAAAAATGAGAATTGTGTAGTTCCGTTGCTGGTGGTGAATCAGGTTTTGTCCGGGTTCGCTGGCTTGTGCCGTATTTGAAGGAGATTCCCAATGCAGCAGCTCCCGGCTAATGGGATAGTCTGCATACATTGTGCTCGGCGAAAATTCGCGTTCGGTTTTCTGGAAGGTGACAAGCACCGCGTAGGTCTTCCGCTCTGGCGAATGGAGCAGGCCAACACCGGTTTGCCCCGCTGTTTGGAAAGTCGCGATACCTAAAGCAGCCTTGAGGTCGTTGTTGCTGTACTGAGCATGAAGTTCGATATGGGTCGGGAACGGCAAATTCACCGGCGCCCCGCCGACCCGAGATTCTGAGTCCGCCCAATCCAGGACCTCAACAAGGTCCGACAGAAATGCCAAGTTTCGAGAAAGGCCTTTGAAGGAATCCTGAAGTGTTGTGAATCCCAAGTCCGTTCCTGGTTTCCCCCACAGCCGGTAATGAACCGACAAGTTGGATGGTCCCGCCGCTTCCATGGCACCATCCACGTTCGCCTCGCGAAGCCGCGACGCAACGGTGCGAAGCGTCGTCAACTCTCGAGGGCCGTTCACTTGTACCGCGCGCAATAGGCCAAGCTGAAGTCTCCTCTGGTCCGGATCAGCAGGTTCTGCCGCGAGGCGCGCTCTGGCTCGCCATCCTGTCCACGAATCTTTCGCAAGTAAAGCGGTCGGATCATAGTTGTGAAATCGAACGAAATTGGCGAAAGTGAGTTTCTGTCCTGACTCTTGTTCGAAGGTTTGCAGCCTTTCGGGCACCTGCTGCGCAAGGTTTCTTAGATTCTCACGAATGTTCGCAAGCACGTGTTCGCGGGCAACGCGATCCATCTGGATCGAACAGCCCGAGGGGAGATGAGGGAAGCTCATCTGGACTTCGCGTTCAATATTGAAGCGGGTCTTTGGAAGCAAGGCTTTGAACTTTAGATCCAATCGATAGCAGCGATGGACTTGCCCCACCAAGTCCAACACAGTCAAACAATCTTTTTCGGGCGCGTGCCGAAGCCCCCGCCCCAGTTGCTGCAAGAAGACAGTAAGACTCTCTGTCGGTCTGAGAAAGAGCACCGTATTAACCTCGGGCACGTCGAGACCTTCGCTCAGCACATCCCGCGTGAAGAGAAAAGTGATTCGTCCTGCACGCAGTTCACCCAGCAAATGTGAACGCGTCCGATCATCGGTCTCTCCAACGAGCACAGCGGATGGGATACCCCGCTCGTTGAACTCATTCGCCATGAATTCTGCGTGGGACACCGTTACGCAAAAGCCGATACCCCTGATGCGTGACAGATTGGGTTCATATCGCATTAGGGCGGATATAACACTTTCAACACGCTGCTTCGCAAGGACGTGCGCGCCCGTGTAAACCTTTTCCAGGGCCTGAGCGTCGTATCGACCATTGCTCCAGAACTTGTCGTCAGCGGTCGAAATCGGATCCGCGACTGCAAAATAGTGAAATGGACAGAGGAGCTTCTCCTCCAAGGCTTCAGGCAGCCGAATCTCGGCAGCGAAACGGTTACCGAAATCCGCCGCAACGCTTCGGCCATCCATTCGCTCCGGCGTCGCAGTAAGACCCAGGAGGATGGAGGGCGCGAACTTTTCGAAGATCGTTCGGTAACTCGCAGCTGGGCCATGGTGCACCTCATCGATCACGATGAAATCGTAGAATTCTGCACCTAGGTGCTCCCATAAACGCCGGCCCTGAACCATGTCTACAGAACAAAACAAATGGTCAAGGCGGCCGGCGGTGTAAGGCCCCACTAGCAGTTCTCCAAAATCTGAAATTCTGAGAACAGCCCGGAACGTTCCCACCGCTTGTTCCAAGATCTCTCGACGATGCGCGACGAAGAGGAGTTTCGCATTCCGTCCCTGCGCCTCGAAAAATCGCTTGAAATCAAACGCAGCCACTACCGTTTTTCCCGTTCCTGTGGCGGCGACCACTAGATTCCGACGCTGGCTGTGGACAGTGCGCTCAGCTTCAAGCGCATCGAGGATACGCTCTTGAAACGCATGTGGCCGGATATCGAAAAACACCGGCGCTATCGCTGCTCCAGTGCGGGCATGTCGGATTGCTTCTCGAAGCGCCTCCGGCTCAGCGGCGTTGAACGGCATGAATTCGCGACTGTTCCAATACGTCTCAAACTCTGCTACGAATTTTTCGACAATATGGGGCAAGTCCTGTGCAGTGACTTTCAGGTTCCACTCCAACCCGCTCGTCATTGCTGCCTGAGACATGTTCGCCGATCCGATGTATGCGGTTGAAAAACCGGTCCTGCGGTGAAAGTGATAAGCCTTAGCGTGAAGTCGTGTCCTGTCGGTGTCGTACGAGATTCTAACGGTGACATTCGGAAGTGACGCGAGCCACTCGATGGCTTCTGCGTCCGACGCTCCCATGTACGAAGTGGTAATCACTCGGACGGGCACACCTCGTCCTGAAAGTTCTTCGAGCCCGGGCATCAACAGCCTGAGCCCGGACCACTTGATGAACGACACCAAGATATCGACACCATCGGCCGATGGCATCTCCTGCAGGAGCTCGTGGACGAGCTGAGGATCGCTGGGCGAACCAGTAAACAGACTACTCTCTGAGAGAGGCGTTTCGGGCCGAGGCATGCCCGTATGTAAGTAACGGGAGGGAGTGATCTCCAGAAGAACAGCCTTTTCGGCCGGCACGAGGCGATGCGCTAAGAGATGATTTCCATCGGAGACGTTGGCGAGACGCTCCACGATCGCGTTGCATAGGCTCAGACGAGCCGCTGAGTTCGCCTCGAGATGCAGGGCTTTTTCCAGCACTCTCGCCAGGAACGCGGCATATCGAGCAGGCTCCTCGTCCGCTTCAATCTTCCCAAAGACCGAGCGCAACTCGGGTCGATCCTTGAGAAGGTCTCGAAGATCTTCATCAAGGATGGATTCATAAAGGCCATCTGGCAGATCAGCCATTTAAGCTCCGCAACCCCAGAATCGCAGGAAGCCCAGCTTTACGGACACCGCGCGGAAAGACCATTCAACGTGCTAGCTGTGTCAATTCAGTTGATCATTACCCTGCCTGCAGCTGACTTTTCTCTGACCTATCGGCGCGTAAAAATATCACAAAAGCTGTTGGAGGCCGGTGGATAGGGACCATCACGGTGAAGCTTTCCGGAACCTGACTGCACATCGCTGAAGAGAAGCCCTTCGGATCAATTCTCAGACTCGCGACACGGCCTTCCCCAAACGATGGTTATCCCTTCAGAGGGTGTATGGAACTATTACAAACCGATGCCGCTTCGGTGAAAAATCGTCGGTATCACGTGTTGCAAATTTCAACTTATGACGCTTGGCTACCGCAGCCTGCAGCGCGTCAGGCATCTTCCAGCGATTCTGCCGCCGCAATGTTGCTGCGAGATCTGCTACGGCGCGGTCAATGATCAGGATGGGGAAGCGATCGAGCAAACGACGCGCGAGTTGCCGCTCTTTGCCTTCAAAACCGGTAAGGACTTCAGCAAACGTGATGACGGAGATTGCGAGCTTTCCTTGCATCCGCAATAGATACTCGGTTGCCGCCGGTACTCCATTGAAGTGGTCGATCATGATGACGGAATCGATCAGAACCGTCGAATCTATCTCTGCCATTCTTTCCGCAACCGGCGTTGAAACGTTAGCCCATCGCCAGCCTTCCAGATACCGCTGGTCTGCTTCAGTAGGTCATTCAGGGGGAGAGCCGCTCGTTTTTTTTCGTCGCGGTATTTTCGAACAGCCGTTCGTATGAGTTCTGCCGTTGAGACGTTTTCCTCTCTGGCTTGCTGATCTAACCATCTTTTACTTTCTTCATCGAGACTTATCACCGTCCGGATCATTCTCTCCTCCAGTGATATCAGTTTAGCTTTGGTGATATCACCGCGCAAATCCAAGCTCGCTGCGATCCGAGAATCGTCCGGCCAAGATCGCGCGCCCCGCTTCGATACTTCAAACCTGTTGTTGGGTTGCCGTTTATTTGCCGTTTGAAGGATGCAAGAACCGGCAACACGGAGCAAAACGTTACTCAATTCGGCAACGCTACAGAGCCGGTAAATGCAAATGGATGCTTGAAGCAGCAACAATCCGCAACTCCCAGCAACAACATGGAAGCCCTCTGTTAACCGGAGGGTTGTAGGTTCGAGTCCTACCTGAGGAGCCTTTTCAATAACTTACAGCCACTACAAAGCGCCAGTTTGGCGCTTTGCCCTTTTCGCGCACTTCGTTACCATACATAGCTGGAATGCATGGCGCGGGGCGATGATCATCTAGATAGGATGGAGGACGTGATTGTTCCTGTCGGTATGGAACCCGGCGGAAGCTTGCTTCATTGGGTGGGCTACTGATGGAGCTGCGTTAATGCGCGGCAGGAATGTCGAAGTCCTGAAGAAGCGCCGCATTAAAACCACGCCGTCCTGACCGTTGGTAACACCCCCTATGCCGAGTCGATTTTTTCTTTTAATTGAAGACAACCAGGTGTGGGGCGATAAGTTCGCCGTCCTGCAACTCAATCACGTAACATGTCACTCGATGGCTCCTGCTCAATAGGTATGCCTCTTCAATTGGTTTTCCATCTTTCGTTATGTTTGCAATGACACTTGTACCCTGATCAGCTTTCCGCGCACGATACCGAATTGTGCCATCGACTTAACGGCGATGTAGTGCAAGTCCTCCGCCGAGAACCCCACCGGCAATAAGGAACGAATCTTCTCGGCCCGCTTGGAGTTTGTTTGAACGCCGTCAAGTCCGAGCTGGCAGTCGAGGTCTTCAACTGTACATACCTGCTTCCGACTGCCATCAAAACGCAGCGCGAACGTTTCCGGAAGCTTTCGGATTCGCCGAAACGCCTGCCACTGACGGAATCGGCTTCCTGGGACATTCAACCATTCCTCTGACGGAATCGGCTTCCTGGGACATTCAACCATTCCTGAATTCTCGCCCCCACAAGGTCTGGCCGATTCAGGACATCGATGATCTTGGAAACCGGTTCCTTAGATCCTGTCGCCAGAAACTCGATCCATAACAGATCCAGATCGATCCCGCCTCGGACCGGCCGCAGAAGCGCGCTCTGGAACTCCGGAAACGGCACATCCAAGGCCTTTGCGATAGAACGATGAATGCTCGAATAACTGTCATCTCGAAGGCACGATTCGAGAAATCCCTTCGTGCGGCTGTCGGCGGCCTGTCGAAGAATCTCAAGGAGCACGTCCGCACCTCGTCCGGTAACCTCCGACAATTCCCCTTCATAAAGTCGAATCAGATCCGTCCGATCCTTGGCGATTCGGGCAAAGAAATACACCAGGAGCTCAACGGATCCTTCCGGGACTCTGTGACAGGCGGTTCTCAGGAAACTCCGGAGGACCTTTGCGACGTCGTCTGTGATCGGTCGATTCCTGTAGTAGGTTTCAACGAAACTGTCGAGGGACTCGTCCGGAATCGCTTCGGTGGTAGCCGTCTGCGCGGAGGACGAATTCGGACGTTCCAGATCCGTTGCTGGAGGGGTCAGGTTTAATGACGTAACGCTCGCCCTGACATTCTTATCAGCCAAAAGATGCCGGATTAGAACCCACGCAATCACGACAACCAGACTACCCATTGGGACGCCTCTCTTTCTTAAGTGGGTGTACTTTAATACGCGGTCGGTTCTTCATCGATCTCGCAGGTGATACTTTTCGGACTGTCACCAGGGACAGGCGGTGGTAAGATCAGCGTCATGCCGGCGCTACCTCACACGTTGGGCAGCCGGCGAACCGGCTCGGATTACATCCAGATTGATCCGAAGAGCGACATTCCGCTGCGCAGGCAACTCGTCAACCAATTTATTGTTCAGATCGCCGCGGGCCGCTTGGAGCCTGGCGAAGCGCTTCCCTCGGTTCGTCAAATGGAACGTCTGAAGAAGATTCATCGCCACACCGTAAGCAGAGCCTATGGTGAGCTCGTTGCTCAGGGATGGCTGACGCGGACACGCGGAAGCGTATTGAGGGTCAATGCCTTTGAGAAACCTCCCAATTCCGTCCACGACCTGAATAGTGTGGTTGATCTATCAATTCGCTTGGCGCAGGAGCATGGGTATACCGCGGAACAACTTCACCAATGTCTGCGAGCGCGGCTCGAGCGCAATCGTCCGGATCACTTGCTCATTGTCTCGACGGATGCGGGTTTATCCACAATCATGAAAACGGAACTGCAAGAACACGTAATGTGTCGAATTCGGCAGTGTTCACCCGAGGACCTGTCTGAACAATCCCGTCGGTCCTCTCGCGCGATGATCGTGTGGATCGCGGGATCCTGCTCTTATACTAGGCCGTCCTTCTTGTAGTATTTCCTTATGAATCTCGAACGGCTGTTGAAGTCCAAACGCGAAGACATCATCTCGACTGCGCAAAAACACGGAGCGCACAACATCAGAGTCTTTGGTTCCATGGCGCGTGGGGATGATCGTCTGGATAGCGATGTGGATTTCTTGGTTGATATGGAGCCGGGTCGTAGCTTGCTGGACATGGGCGGGTTGCTAATGGAGCTTCGAGAATTGCTCGGAAGAAATGTCGATGTCGTGACGGAGCGCGGCCTCAAGCCACGGATTCGCGAACGCGTCTTGAAGGAAGCCGTGCCGCTGTGAGAGATGCTCGCGAGCGTTTACAGGATATCCTGGACGCTATTGATCACATTCAGAGATACGCTGCTCGCGGACGCGAGGCCTTTGAAGCCGACGAGCTTCTTCAAAACTGGTTCGTACGGCATCTTCAGATCATCGGCGAAGCGGCTCGACTCTTACCGGAAGAAGTCCGTGCCACAGCGCCGGACATACCTGATCTGAAATAATCGGCATGCGTCACATTCTGGTTCACAACTATTTTGGAATTGACACTCAAGTCGTGTGGGATGCCGTTGAACGGGACCCGCCGAGTCTCAAGGAAAAGGTCAGGGCTTTGCGCCAACAGCTCGGCGGATGAACCTGCTGGTCAAAACCGCGATCTTGCAGCCATGATCGTTTGAAGGTGAAAAAGTTTGCCCCTTTTTTGCCCTTTCCGCGCACCAACAAGCGGCAAATAGAAGCAACGAGAAGCATTTTCGGAGTGCGGCAAAGGACCGGCGAACCTGACGAAATCCAAAGGTGGGAGACGGGCGAGACATCTCCAACCGCCAAGATTCCCAACGTGTGCGATCATTTCAAAGTGAAATGTACCAACGTTCGAGGCTTTTTGGAAATGAATGGGTGGAAGTTCTAGTGTCCGAAGCCGGCTGAATGTTATTCCACGTCTCGCGTTCAAGAAAGCCAACGAACAACAATGCGGGTCGGCTGCGCAAATATCTCGCCCGGTTCGGACGCGAACGGACAGAAGTTGTGCGTGCATAGGCGCCATCAAGTCATGAACACACTCGATGAGCTTCGTATGAACACGCCATCAGATATTCTCTTCGAATGCGTTGCTGGGAGTCGTGCCAATCCGAACATTCTCGCGAGACACGCGCGAAGAGGAATTCGCGCATCACCGCAAGCTATTCCTCGTCGAGCAGGGATATTCCTATCAGGTCATCGGTTGACCGTTAACGCAGTTTGGGGTTTCCTTGATCACTCGGAACAAATATCCTCCAACCACTGGACGAGCAAGGCCGGCGAGTCTAGGACAGCCTCCCCACCCCCGAAAACGCGAGGCACGTTTGCATGATATTCAGGCCTGGGCCAGACTGTAGATCGATCGTTAACGGCTTGCGATGGAAGAAACGCAAATCAGATGGTCGGAGCACATGGTCTATCGTATGAAAGGTAAAGACAGGCAACTCGCGCGGCGTTTGTTGGACCGCTTCCCAACACTCACCATTGACCGGACAATAGCAGATCTCGAGATGACCTCGCGTTTGCGCATCTTGCCGGTCCAGCGCAAGTCGAACCCGTCGCATTAGCAGCTTCGGCAAAAGACGAAAACCCTGCCGAGACCAGCGCCGGGCGAGGGGGCGAGACCAGCTATACGTCCTTCGTCTTCAGATGCTCGAGCACCATCCTCAACTGTCCATACAAAAACCGTTCTCCAAAATGTGCTTTCGCATCAGCTAATGAGTCGGTGTTCCTCTCCTCGAAGAACCTGGATATTTCCTCCACCCGTTCCTTGGTTAGGAACTCCGATATATCGAGTTCCCGGCGCGCGATGAAATATGCGAGGTGCCCTTCGATCGTACTGACTGTCAGGTTCCGTTCCGCGGCAATCTGCGCGACGGTTTTTCCGGATTTGTAGAGATCGAAGCTGATCTGCTTCGTATTGGCTTTGGAAGGTTCTGGCGGCTTTCCGGCGATGTTTTTTTCGGCGCAGTATTTCTCGACAATACCGATAAGATCCGAGCCAAAGCGCTTCAGCTTGCCTTTGCCGATACCGGGTATCTTCTTCAACGAAGCGCGATCTATGGGCAGAAGCC
>WNGD01010296.1_pt1 | contig 11063 bp, 8 predicted proteins | sample 5400671 | NCBI WGS metagenome assembly WNGD01 (sample SAMN13153369, study PRJNA577476) | soil metagenome | isolation source: 40 cm soil or saprolite under grassland replicate 2 | place: USA:California | collected 2016-06-15
TACTCTCCACCGACCGGATGATCTTGCGGAGCAGGGACGCGAGCTGCTGCTTCTCCGGTTCGGTCAGGCTGGCGCTGACGAATGCCTCGCCCATGTTGAAGGCCGGGAACAGCCGCTCGATCACCGCCACGCCCTTGGGCTCCAGGCCGGCCAGCACCAGCCGGCCGTCCGCCTCGTGGGCCCGCCTCCGGGCCAGCCCCCGCTTCTCCAGGGTCTTCAGCACGCCGGTGAGCGTCCCCTTGGTGACACCGGCCTCGGCCGCGAGATGGCGGGTCTGCTGATCGCCCCAGATCCACAGCACGAACATCACGGTGAACGCGGCCCACGAGAGGTCCTCGTCCGCCAGGACCTTCCGCTCCATGTGGTTGCGGATCACGTTGGCCGCGCGGTAGATGTTCGACACCGCGGCCATCGCCGCGAAATCCAGCGGCTGGTCCCCGATCCGGCCGCGGATGTCGCGCTCGGCCCGCATGAGGTCGCGGGCTGTGCCGGCGGCCAGGCGACGGGGCATGGCACGATCGTACGCGGCGCCGACGGCAGCGGCGCCCCGGCCAGCAGACGCTTCCCCGTCGCTCTGGCGCTGCCCGGACCGGCCGCCAGGCGCTTCCCGGCCGCTCCGGCGCTGCCCGGCCCGGCCCTCAGCGGGCGAGTTCTTCGATGCGGGCATGCAACTGGCCCAAGTAGCTCTCGGATTCGGGCTTCATCAGGACGCTGCGCAGGATCCGGGCCCGGCCGGCATCAGCGGCGACGCCCGGGTGGCGGCGGGCGAACGCACCCGCCTCGACGGTGAGGGTGGACAGATACACCGGGTGCGCGGGGTCCTTCATGCCGGCCGTGAGCATCCGGGCGGACGCCTGGTCGATCGCCGCCAGGCTGGTGGGGTCGGTGACCGGGAAGTAGCAGACGATGTCCAGTTCCGGGCGCTGGTAGAGCCGCACCCGGTCCGACGCCGCGAGCATCTCCGACCAGTCCAGCGCGGCCCGGCGGCCGGCCGCCAGCACCCGCCCGAGTCCATCCGGCCGCGGCGGCAGCAGCTGGAACGTGAGCCACAGCGCGGCGGCGGCCGCGCCCGCCCGGGAGCACTCCAGGCTGATCTCGCCCAGGTGCAGCTCGTCCGAGGTGAAGTAGGTGTAGGGCGAATCGTGGGAGTACAGTCGCCCCACCGCCGGGTCGGCGAACAGCACCGCCCCGCACCCGTAGGGCTGCAGCCCGTGCTTGTGCGGGTCAACCACGACCGAGTCGCACTCGGGGATCGCCCGCCAGGGAGCCGGGTCAAGGCCAGCCGGGCCGTCTGCGCCGGCGAGCAGCGTGAAGAAGCCGCCGTAGGCCGCGTCGACGTGGACCCGCACCCCGTGTCGGCGGGCCACCGCGAGCACCTCGTGCACCGGGTCGATGGCCCCGAGCCCGGTCGTCCCGGCCGTCGCGACCACGGTCCCGATGCTCCCTCCGGCCAGCAACCCGTCCAGCGCGCCGAGGTCGATCCGCCCCGCCTCATCGACCTCGACCGCAGCGTGCGGCACGCCCAGCACCCCGCACATGCGGGCGTGGGTGTAGTGGGCCTCGGCGCTGTACGCGATGCCGCGCCCGGGGTGCAGCTCCCGGGCGACGTAGAGCGCCTCCAGGTTGGCGATGGTGCCGCTGCTGGTCAGGTGGCCGAGGTGGGTCCGGAAGCCGAACATGGCCGCCAGCTCGGCGACCGCCTCCTTCTCCATCGCCGAGGTGGCCGGCCCGCCGTCCAGCGCGTGGTTGTTCGGGTTGATAAGCATCGTGGCCAGGTAGCCGGCCACTGCGGCCGGGTGAGGTGGCTTCAGCATCTGGCCCGCGTAGGAGGGGTGGAAGTACGGGTAGTTTTCGCGCAGCCGCTGTGCGAAGCCGGCGAAGGCGGCGGCGAACCGCTCGTCGCTGACCTCCAGCGACGGGTGCCGCGCGAACGGCGGGAAGGCCGCCTCCCAGTCCGCGATCGCGGCCGCCGCGCGGCTCAGCCAGCCCTGCAGATCCATCCGGGACCCGCCCTCAGGCCCGGATCGGCGGCCGGATGCCGCGGAACTCCCAGTCCCCGCCGAGCGCGGTGGAGATGACCTCCTCGCTCGCCGAGGGCTGGGCGCCGAACTCCGCCGCGACTGCCACTGGGCCGGCGACGATGTGGTTAGCCAGCCGGCCCAGCCCCTCCACCTCGACCTCGACCTCGTCGCCCGGCTGGACCGGCCGGGAGTTCGCGGGCGTTCCCGACAGCAGCACATCGCCGGGGTAAAGGGTGATCGTGCGCGCGATGTCGGCGACCAGGTAGTGCATGTCCCACTGCATCTCGTCGGTGGACCCATCCTGCGCGAGGCGGCCGTTGACGTAGGTACGCAGCCGCTTGCCGTGGAAGTCCCAGCCGGTGACCAGGCCCGGGCCGAGCGGGGCCATCGTGTCCGAGCCCTTGACCCGCAGCATCGACCCGGCGTCGGTGTCGCGGAAGTCGTGCAGCCCGAAGTCGTTCGCGATGGTGTACCCGGCGATGTAGTCCCCGGCCTCCGGCAGCGGCACCCCCCGGCAGGCGCGCCCGATCACGATCGCGACCTCGCCCTCGTAATTGAGGTACCTGCAATTGGCCGGCCTGACTACCGCGCCGCCGTGGCCGACGAGCGCCGAGACCGGCTTGTGGAAGTAGGTCGGCGCCGGGGGGAGCGTGGCGCCGAACTCGGCGACCCGGCTGCGGTGGTTGAGATGAACAGCCACGATCTTGCTGGGCGCCACGGGCGGCAGGTGCACGGCGTCGCTCGCGGGCACCCGGCGGCCGTCCCCGGCCACCAGGTCCGCGCCCTCCCGGCGCACCTGCACGCTCGAGCCATCGAGCAGGATCCGGCGGTACTCCGGCATCGGCAGCCTCCCGGCTAGTTTCCGGGCACCTGGCCGGCCCGGCCCGTCGCCCCGGGCGCGGACCATCCCCCGGCCGGCCGGTCGAACCAGATGTGCATCTGGCCGGTGCCCACCGAGTTCTCATAATCGCTGAACGGCCGCCCCGGCGCGATCACCGCACCCCCGCCCAGGGCGGCGATCATCATCAGGTAGTGCCCGAACCTCGCCTCGGGCCGGAAGGCCAGGAACTGCGGCATCGTGCCGATCACCCGGGCGTGGTCGCCGGCCTCCAGCCATGCGATCCGGTCAGTGTCCGCGGCCCGCGCCTCCGCCGTCCTGATGTGCGCGGTGTCGCTGGCCTCGTGCGCCCGCAGCTCCCGCAGCGACCAGAACGTGTGTGACATGGCCCCGGACGCCACCAGCAGCACGGTCCGGCCGGCCTGCGCAATGGCCGCGCCGAGCGCCCGGCCCGCGCGCAGGAAGTCCTCGGTGTCACCGGTCTGCGCGGTGCTCATCGAGACCCACCGCTTGTCCAGCCCGCGGCCGAGATAGTGCCACAGGTTGACCGTGGCGTAGTGAACCGGCAGGCACGGGTCCTCGATGGCGGTGATCCACGTTCCGTACCGGTCCGCCTGGCCGGCGACCGCCTGGGCGAGCTCGGGGTCGCCAGGCCAGTCGTAGGGGATCCGGCACATGCCGCGCGGCAGCTCGTCGGAGGTGAACAGCCCCGCCCGCCGCTGCTGGGCGGCCACGACGAACTCGACGGTGGTATGCCAGTGCGAGTCGAGCACGACCACGGTGTCGTAGTCGAGCGCCTCGAAGACCTCGGCCCGCAGCCGCTCCAGGCCGGGAACCAGGCTGATCTCCTTGCCCTCGTTGAGCTCGAGCCGCTGGTCGTGGGGGAGCATGATCGTCGGGACATGGGCGAGCAGCCCGGCCCCGGCAACATCACCCACTGTGATCACCCACTGTGTTCATCCATTGGGCCGCCATCCCTTCGGGGCGTAGACGGTGTTCTTCACGTCGGCGTAGAAGTCGAAGCTCCAGGTGCCGCCCTCGCGGCCGATCCCGGACAGCCCAGCGCCGCCGAACGGCGCGCGCGGGTCGCGGACGAAGAAGCAGTTGACCCAGACGGTGCCTGCCCGCAGCCGGGCGGACACCCGCTCCGCCCGGCCCTCGTCGCCGGTGAACATCGTGGCCGCCAGCCCGTAGCGGGTGCTGTTGGCCAGCGCCACCGCCTCGTCCTCGCCGGTGAACGCCTGAATCGTGAGCACCGGGCCGAACACCTCCTCGGTGAGGATCTCGGACCCGGCCGCGGCGCCGGCGAGCAACGTCGGCTGGTAGTACAGGCCGCCGAGTGCGGGGTTGACCGCCCCGCCGAGCAGGACGCGCGCCCCCGCCGCCACCGCGCGCCGGACGAAGCCGTCCACCCGGTCGACGTGCTCGCGGGTGATGGCCGGACCGATGTCCGTGGCCTCGTCTCTCGGGTCGCCCTGCCGCAGCCCGGCGGCGCGCTCGAGGAAGCGCGCGGTGAACTCGCCGGCGATGGGCTCCTCGATCAGCAACCGGGTGCCGGCCAGGCACACCTGCCCGGCGTTGTCGTACTGCCCGACCGCGTGCGTGACCGCCAGGTCCAGGTCGGCGTCCGCGAACACCAGCAGCGGCGACTTGCCGCCCAGCTCCAGCGACACCGGGGTCAGCTGCGCGCCCGCGGCCGCGGCGACCAGGCGGCCGGTCCGGGCCGAGCCGGTGAACGCGACCCTGGCCAGGTCCGGGTGTGCCACCAGCGCCGCACCGGCCTGCCCGCCAAGCCCCTGGACGACGTTGAAGACGCCGTCCGGCAGGCTCGCGTCGCGGGTGATGTCGGCGAGCAGGCTGGCAGTCAGCGGCGCCCACTCCGGCGGCTTGGCCACGACCGTGTTCCCGGCCGCGAGCGCCGGCGCGATCCGCCAGGTCGCCAGCATGAGCGGGGCGTTCCACGGCGTGATCACCGCGGTGACCCCGGACGGCGCCCACGACACCTGCTCCCGGTGACCGGAGATCTCCAGGCCACCGCCGTCCAGCTCGCCGAGCCAGCCGGCGAAGAAGCGGAAGTTCTGCGCGACCCGCGGCAACACGCTGCGGCGGTGCGAGCGCAGCAGCGAGCCGTTGTCGCGGGTCTCCACCTGTGACAGGTCCTCCGCCCGCCGCTCGATGCCGTCGGCGATCGCGTGCAGGACCGCGGCGCGGTCCGCCGGCGCGGCTGCCGCCCAGTCAGGAAACGCCTCTCTGGCCGCCCGCACCGCCTCCGCGACCTCGGTCTCGCCACCGCGGGCGACCCGCGCGGCCGGCTGCTCGTCGACGGGGGAGAGGTCGGTGAAGGTTCCAGCGGACGCCACCCGGCGCCCGCCGATCCAGTGCCGGGTGTCGACGGCCACGCCGGCCACGTTCGCTTCGCTCATCGCCATTCCGTGCGCGCGTCTATCCCGTACTCACCGCCACCACCCGGCCTGCCCGGCAGAACTCGTGCCATCGCGGGACGGCCGCCCCGGCAGGTTCGTTTGGCTCCAAACTTTATGAACTGTCCGGGATGGCGGTCAAGAGCGCGCGAGGACGGTGCCGCCGTCCCAGGTGACGCCGACCTGCCGGTAGTAGCCGCCGATGATCTCCCGGACCTCGAGGGCGGCCAGTTCCTCGGTCGGCGACTCGAAGAGCTCGAGGGTGGCGTCGCCGCGCCAGGCCGGGCCGCTCTCGGCGCTGGCGCTGCCGGAGGCGACCAGCTCGTCGAGGGCGTCCGGCCCGCCCTTCTCGATCGATGGCATCCACCGGTGGTGGGCCATGGGGTGGGCGTTGACGAACCCGGCCGTCGGCGATTCCTCGCGCAGCGTCACCACCGCCTGGGCCAGCCGCCGGCCGCCGGCGGCCAGGGTGCCCGCGAAGGTGCCACCCGGTGCGATCCGCGGGGCGGCGCGCCCGAACGGGTGCGGCCGGGTCTGGTGGATCGAGCCCAGCTTCTTGGGGTAGCCCTGGATGAGGCCGCGCGCGAGGGCGACGTCCGAGTCGACCCAGATGTAGACGCAGCGCGAGTAGACCCGCCCGCCGTAACCGCACCGGACCACGGCCAGGCACTCGGAATACTGGGCGCGGACGGGGTCGAGGAGTTCCTCCCCGCTGTCGCCGCACGACTGCCAGTCGGCCCAGATCAGCGCCACCGCGCCCGGGTCCTGCGGGGCGGGAGCAAGAGGGCGGGGCAGCAGGTCGGCGACGCGCGCCGGGTCGGTCCGGTACTCGACCGTGAGCATGTCACCGGAGTAGTGCCACGGCGGGGCGGGCAGCAGCGACGACCGCCCGGTGGCGGTCCTGGGATAGAAGAAGCCGGTCACGTCGGTCATGCGCGCTCCCGCGGGTCGTCGGTATCCGTGCCTGGACGCAGCGGAGTATTCCCCGCAGGCTCGTACCTGGAGGCTCCTCCGGGAGGCTCGTACCTGGACGGTTGCCCGGGCCCGGTGCCCGCGGTTACGCTGCTAGATCATTTGTATCCGAACGTTCTGGTTGGAGCCAGCGGTGCCGAACCCGCCTGAGGCCGACGTGGCGGCCGCCTGCGAGCGGCTGCGCGCCGACGGCGTCGATGTGGTCAGGGTGTCGTATCCGGACCTGATCGGCGTGGACCGCGGCCGCGACGTGCTGCTCGACGAGCTGCCGGCCGCGGTCGGCCATGGCCTGGCGTTCTGCCGCGCCGTGTACCACACCTCCCCGATGGGGGATGTGGTCCCGGTTCAGGGCGGCCTCGAGGAGGGCCTGCCGGACATCCATGTCCGCCCCGACCTGGCAACGCTGGCGCCGCTGCCGTGGGAGCCGAGCGCCGCGTGGTGCCTGGGCGACGCGACCACGCCGGACGGCGCACCGGCGGCGGAGTCGCCGCGCAACGTCGTGCGCCAGGTCGCCGATCAAATCTCCGGTCTCGGCTACACCCTGATCTGCGGTCCCGAGCTGGAGTTCTACCTCTGCCAGCGGGACCCGGAAGGGCGCTGGCGGCGTTACGCAGACGAGCTGGGGAACGTCTACGTGGTTGGCCGCAAGGGTGACCCGCGAGGGCTGCTCCTGCACATGCTCCGGCAGCTGCGAGACGCGGGTTTGCAGGTGACGGCTGCCAACCACGAGTTCTCGCCGGGCCAGTTCGAGATCAACCTCGGCCACTCGGAGGTGGCCGGCGCCGCCGACCGCTCGTTCCGGCTCAAGTCGGCCGTGCAGGAGATCGCCCGCCAGCGGGAGTTGCTCGCCACCTTCATGGCCAAGCCGTTCAACGACGAGGGAGGCTCCGGATTCCATGTCCACGTCTCGCTCACCGACGAGGGCGGCGGCAACATCTTCGGCGACCCGCAGGGGGCGGATGGGCTGTCGGCGGCGGGCCGTCACGCCATCGGGGGAGTGCTCCGCCACGCGCGGGCGCTCAGCGCCCTGCTGAACCCCACGATCAACTCCTACAAGCGGTTCGGGCCCGACACGCTGGCGCCCTGGCTGATCGACTGGGGGCTCGACAACCGGAGCGCCATGGTGCGCATCCCGCCGGAGCGCGGCCCCGGCGCCCGGATGGAGGTTCGCCTGGGCGACGCGACCGCGAATCCCTACCTGGCGATGGCCGCCATCGGAGCGGCGGTCTACCTGGGCATCCAGGACAAGGTTGAGCCGCCGCCGAAGCTGGAGGGATACGGCTACGACGCGGGCAAGGCGGAGATGCTGCCGCTGCGGCTGGCCGACGCCCTGGACGCGCTGACGGCGGACAGCGAGCTCGCCGGCGTGCTCGGCGGCTATTTCGTCGACTCGTTCTTGAGTTACAAGCGCAACGAGATCGAGCGGTTCGAGCGGTTCGTCACCGACTGGGAGTTCCGCGAGTACGCCTACCACCTCTGAGGCGCGGCTCCCGGGGCCGCCCTGCGAGCCCGGCCGAGCCCTACGCCGACGGCCTGGGGCCGGTCGAGCGGAGCGTGCCAAGCCGCGAGAGCAGATCGAACCAGAAGCGGGCCCCGGGTATCAGCGCCGCGATCATCAGCCCCCAGCCGAGCAGGACGAGCAGGACGGCCCCTGCGCTGTCGATCCCGCTCTTGCCTGGATTGGTGAGACCGCGCCGGTCCAGCCATGAGCAGCTCCGCTGTGCGCATACGGGGACACCGGCCCAGCCGACCGGCAGCCCGCCCAGGCGGAACAGCCCGATCTTCGCCTGCAGACCGGCCAGGCAGGTGGCCGGCGGCTTGTCTCCGCAGGAGGCCGCCTGGGTGGCCTGGGTCACCACCGAGCCTCGTACCGCCTGGTCGGAGTACAGGGAGTCGGCGATCCTGATCGCGTCGAGGTTGAACAGGATGACCAGGACCAGCCCGACGCTCAGGGAGATCCACCGGACGTGGCGCTTGTACCAGCCGCTCACGCGGGCCATGTGGTCGTCATACCAGCGGGCCACGCTCGCCTCGAAGGCCTGCATGTTGTCCTGCGCCCCCACGAGCATCGGCCGCAGGGCTTCCGCCAGCGGATCGGGGGATTTGGCGGCTACCGCGGTATCGGCCCAGCTGCGAAGCGCCGCCATCGCATCCGCGGCCCCCGCCGCCGCATCCACGGCCTCCGCCGCCGCATCCACGGCCTCCGCCGCCGCATCCACGGCCTCCGCCGCCACGCCCGCGGCCTTCGCTGATCGGCGTGAGCTCCGCGCCGCCCCTTGTCCGGCTTCCAGCGCCACAGCCCGAAGTCGCTCTTCCCGTCGACCAGGGTGCGCACGCCACGCAGCAGGTATTCGGCCCGCAGGCCGAGAAAGCGGGACACGCCTTCGGTCACCGCCGAGACGGCGGCCGCGGTGATGCCGAAGATGAAGACCAGGCCGGTCGCCGTCTGCAGGACGAGGCTGTCCACGGTCCACCCTCCCCCCGGCGGCCGGCGAGCCTGCCGTCACCGGAACCCCACAACGGTCATGCCGTCAATCCCAGCTCAGCAATGTACGCGCGTTCGCGCCGGGATTGCAGTTGATCCGGTGCCGTGGCGTCAGGCCTTCAGCCTGAAGTCCAGGTCCGCGGCGATTTCGGTGACGTCCATCTGGGCCTTCTGCAGGTGGCCCGAGTAGTCCCAGTTCATCGCCTGCCAGCGGGTGAACTGGTCAAGGACCCAGATGCCGGACTGGCGGCTGCCGTTGCCGGACTTGCCGTTACCGCCGAACGGCAGGTGCGCCTCGGCGCCCGATGTGGAGTTGTTGACGCTGAGCATGCCGGCGCTCACCCCGCGCCGGAAGCCGAACACCTCGCGGGGATCGTTGGTGTAGATCGAGGCGGACAGGCCATAGCCGGGGGCGTTGGCCAGCGCGATCGCGTCCGGGAAACCGGTGTAGGTGGTGACGCCCACGATCGGCCCAAACGTCTCCTGCTGGAACAGGGCGTCGTCGGCCTGCACGCCGTCGACGATCGTGGGGTGGTAGAAAAGCCCCGCCTCGGGGTCGCCGATGAAGCCAGCACGAGGGCTGGCGTGGCCGATCCTGCCGACGGCGCTTGAGCCGAGAATCTTGTGATGCGGCTGGATCCAGCCCAGGTATTCCTCGAAGCGGCTGGCGAATTTCTGGTCCAGCATCGGCCCGTAGAGCACCTCGGCGGCTGGGTCGCCGACGGCGGCCGCCGATACCGCGGCCCCGAACTGCGCCAGGAACTCGTCGTGGACGGACTCGTGGACGATCACCGTGCCCAGCGAGGTGCACCGCTGCCCGGCGGTGCCGAAGCCGGAGAACAGGGCTCCCTCCACGGCCAGCGTGAGGTCGGCGTTGGGCGTGACGACCATCGGGTTCTTGCCGCCGAGTTCCAGGCACGGGCTCTGCAGGTAGCGGCCGGCGAGTTCGCCGATGCGCGCGCCGACGGCGGTGGAGCCGGTGAAGCCGATCTTGTCCAGCGTGCCGGCCGCCAGTGCCTGCTCCAGCCCGCCGAAGGTCGCCGGGCCGTCGGCGAACACGATGTTCAGCACGCCCTCGGGCAGTCCGGCGGCCTGCAGCAGCTCGAACAGCGCCATCGCCGAGGCGGCAGCGTACTCGGCGGGCTTCCAGACGACGGTGTTGCCGGTCACCAGGGCCGGGACGAGATACCACGACGGCACCGCGACCGGGAAGTTCCCCGCGGTCACGACCGCGACGGTGCCGACCGGGACCCGGAAGGTGAACAGCTGCTTGTCCGGCATCTCGCTGGGAACCGTCTGGCCGTAAAGCCGCCGCCCCTCGCCGAGGAAGAAATCGCAGGTATCGATGATCTCCTGAACCTCGCCCAGGGCCTCGGTGTAGGGCTTGCCGAGCTCGCGGGTGACCAGGCGGGCAAGGGACTCCTTGTTGGCCTCCACGATGCGGCCCATCGCGGCGACCGTCCTGCCGCGGACGGGGGCCGGGATGTCGGCCCAGAGCTGCTGTGCCTGCTTCGCCGCCGCGCACGCGGCGGCGAAGGTGGCGGCGTCGGCGAGGGCCACCTCGGCTACCACGTCCGCGAGCCGGGACGGGTTGGGTGAGTCGACCCGCCCGGCGGCGGGGCCCTCGGCAGGGCGGCCGTTGATGATGGAGACGATGCTGCTGGCCATGGTCACCGGCTTCCTCGGTCGTTCGTCTAGTTGCCTGTGTATCACTTGGCCGGGGCCGCGCCGCCGCCTGCGAGCCGGCCGAGGCCCCGGTCGAGGCCCTTCAGGCCGGTGGACAGCTCCTCGGTGGTGATCGTGAGCGCCGGGCGGAACCGGATCGACCGCGGGCCGCACGGCAGCAGCAAGATCTTCTCCTGCTCCCGCAGGATCGCCAGGAGTGCGTCGCGCTCCGCGGTGCCTGGCAGGTCAAAGGCGCACATCAGCCCGCGCCCCCGTACGTTGGAGGCCAGGCCGGCGAAGCGGCCGCCCACTTCCTGCAGCTCCGCGAGGAGCCAGGCACCGGTGGACGTTACCTGGTCGAACAGCCGGTCGCGCTCGATGACCTCCAGCAGCCTGCGGGAGCGGACCATATCGGCCAGGCCCCCGCCCCACGTCGAGTTGATCCGGCTGCTGACCGTGAACACGTTGTCGGGAACCTCGTCGACGCGGCGCCCGGCCATGATGCCGCCGAGCTGCACCTTCTTGCCGAACGCGACGACGTCGGGCTCGAGGCCGAGCTGCTGGTAGGCCCAGGCCGTCCCGGTCAGGCCGACCCCGGTCTGCACCTCGTCGAGGACGAACAGCGCATCGTTGTCCCAGCACAGCCGCTGCATGGCCTGGAG
>WNGD01007121.1_pt1 | contig 11053 bp, 9 predicted proteins | sample 5400671 | NCBI WGS metagenome assembly WNGD01 (sample SAMN13153369, study PRJNA577476) | soil metagenome | isolation source: 40 cm soil or saprolite under grassland replicate 2 | place: USA:California | collected 2016-06-15
GGTCCGACCAGCGACCGACCGCCACCCGCGACCCGGCGCTGGCGAGCTGTAGCGCCACCAGGGTCGCGGCGGCGCCCCGCACCGGGACATCCCGCTGGGTGTGCAGGAACACCACCAGGTAGGCGACCACGCTGTATTGCAGCAGGACCAGCAGGCCGCTGACCGCGGCGAGCCGCCAGATGCGCCGGTCCCGCAGCGGCGAGGGCGCGGCGCGGACGGCCACCGCCGCGTCGCCGCCCCCGCCCACTCCCCGGGTCCGGGTTGGTTCCTGGGTCCGGGTTGGTTCCTGGGTCCGGGTGCGGGTCCGGCCGCGAGCGGCGGGGATGACGCCCCCGCCGGGCGGCGCGTCTTGCAGCCACAGCGCCGCGCTGGCGGCGGCCACCAGGAAGACGGCGGCCATGCAGAGCAGGGCCGCGGTCACGCCGCCGAGCAGGGCGACGGCGGGCAGCGCCGCCGCGCCAGCGGCGCCGCCGAGCGGCACACCCGCCTGGCGCAGGCCCATGGCGAGTCCCCGCTCGGTCGGTGGGAACCAGTTGAGGACCACCCGGCCACTGGCCGCGTTCACGCTCGACGAGCCCATGCCGGCCAGCACCAGCCCGGCCATGAGCACGCCCCGCCCGGAACCGGCGAGCGCTACCAGCAGCCCGGCGGCACCGGCTCAACTCCGGCCCGAGCGCGGGCAGCCCCTGGAGCAGCGCTGCCGAGGCGGCCTGCGCGAACAGCCCGAGCGCGAGCATGCGCCAGCGCAGTTTGGGGTGGTCTGATGCTTCTGGGGGCTTGGGACTCTGCGGCTGCAGGACCCGCTGCTGCCTGCGGCGGTTCCTGACCACTCTCATGGTTCCACGGTAGCGGGGCTGGCGAGCACTTCGCCGGATCGGTCAAGCTCGCCCGGCGGGGCGCCGACGCCGGTAGGCGTGAACATCGAGGACGACGCGCCGAACGGCGCCCAGCGTCCGGAGCGGGGAATCGATCCGGGGGGCGCGGAGTACTTCGTGCTGGCCTACGACACCAGCACCATGGGCGTGGTCGCCTTCACCGGGCATGGGCACGACTTTGTCGGCGCCGCGCTGGCCCTCACCAGGCTGGTGCACGAGCACCGCCACGACCCGCAGGTGCGGGTCCGGCTGGAGGCCGCAGCCTCCCTCGACGAGCTGTGGCGGCGCGACCCGCTGCTGTTCACCCGCCTGCGGTTCCCAGCAGGCGGGCCCGAACCGGGCGCTGGACCGGACGCCAACGGCTGATCCGCCAGGGCCGGACCGCTACGTCCCGGCGACCTGCCAGACGGAGAGGTCGACGGTGATGGTGTGGGAGGCGTCGGGGCGCGTGATGTCGCTCTCGTTCCACATCGGCATGGTGGCCTGCAGGCGCAGGACCTGGTGGAGGCTGACGCCGCGCTGCTGGTAGGCGGGCGGTGGGCCGGCGCCCGACCAGACGAGGTAGACCGGCTGGCCGGGGAAGCCCTTCGCGAACGCACGGACATAGGCTGGGTCGGTCGCCGCTGGCAGCATGGCGCTGACCTGTCCCTGCTGCATCCAGACGCCAGCGCCGAACAGGGCGGCGGGCAGGAGCGGGTGGTCGGCCTTCTGCCACAGGAAGACGCCCTGCTGGTTGCCGGAGACGGCGGCGATCTTCTGGGTGAGCTGGAAGGAGCCGTCCATTTCGTGATGGTGCCGCAGCGGCAGCGACTGGCCGAGGAAGACGACCAGCAGGAAGAGGGTGGCCGCTCCCGCCGCCACCCGGACGCCCCACACCGGCAGGCGCCAGCCCTGGCGCCAGGCCTTCAGGGTGAGGCCGGTCGCCAGCGCGACCACGATCAGCACGATGATGCCGGGGAGGACCACCGGGACGAAGCGGCGGCTCCACCACATCAGCCGGCTGGAGTTGTCCGCGTGCCAGGCGTAGATCGGCAACAGGCACAGCGTCGGCATCACCAGCGCCCAGGCCGCGGCGCGCCAGCGGCGCAGCGCCAGCAGGGCCAGCCCCGCGCCCATCAGCGCGAACCCGGGCAGGGTCAGGAACCACGACAGGCGTCGCAGCGACTGCTCGTCGTAGCTGCGCAGGATCTGCCCGTTCCAGTTGAAGTAGTCCGCCCCGAACAACCGCGGCCGCAGGAACCCGACCACCATCAGCACCCCGGCGGCCCCCACGATCGCCACCCCGAGCGGCACCTGCAGCCGCCGCCACTCCAGCCAGGAGACGACCCGGCGGCCCAGCCCTGGCGCGAAGCGCCGCAGCGCGAACGCCACCAGCAGCGGCACCACCACGATCACCGCCAGGGTGCGCAGCTTCGGGATGTTGTTGCTGAGGGTGTAGCGGGCGGCGGTGTGGTAGGCCTGATAGAGCGCGTGCGGCAGGGTGATGCCCAGGCCGATGGCGAAGGCGCCCGCGCGGCCGTCGAAGCGGCCGGCGGCGATCAGCACACAGCCGACGGCCACGGCCAGCAGCACCAGCAGCACACTGTCCGGCCTCGCCAGATAGGAGATGCCGAGCAGCATGCCGGCGACTCCGGCGGCGGGCCGCCAGCCGGTCGCCAGGGCGACCACCACGCCGAGCAGCGTGCCGGCGAGCAGCATCTGGGTGAACATCTCGGTGGTCGGGTATTTGGCGTGCCAGACCTCGAGCATGTTGGTGGCGAGCAGCAGCCCGGTGAGCGCCCCGGCGAGGGTGCCGAGGCGCGACCCGAAGGCGCGGCGCACCGCCAGGGCCAGCAGCAGGATCGCGAGCACGCCGCACAGCGGGGTGAGGTTGGCGACGCCGTGGAAGCCGAAGGCCGCGTAGGCGCTGGCCAGCGCCGCCGGCCACAGGTGGTAGAACTGCGGCACGATCAGGTGGGCGCTGGCGTTGTTGATCCACTCGGCCGGGAAGCGGGCGCCCGGCGAGTAGACGACCACATAGGGAACGCGCGCGGTGTCCAGGGTCGGGTCCTTGATGGCGTAGGAGCCGGTCCGCGCGATCGAGATGCCGTGGTTGACGTAGGCGCCCGGGTCCTTGTCGCCGATCCCGTAGGAGAAGCCGGGGAAGAACAGCAGCGCGGCCACGACGGCCAAGCCGGCCACCAGCAGCAGCCCGTCAAGGTCGAGGGCGAGCCGCGGTCGTGCGGCGCCGGGGCCGCCCCGCACCCGCCCGAGGCCGGTCGCCCACCAGCCGACGGCCACCACCACCAGTCCGCCGGCGAGCGACAGGGCCAGGGCGGTCCCGAACTTGTAGTGCCCCAGGTGGGCGAGGGCGAGCCCGGCCCAGGCGAGCAGCGCGAGCCAGACCACGACCAGGCCGACGACCAGCTCGCTCACGTACAGGACCGGGGCGGGCCTGGCTTCCGGCGTCGGCTCAGGGGCCGCGGCGGGAGCGAGCGGTGAGGGTTCGGTGCGGGCGGCTGTCATCGTGCGCGAAGTGTATCCGCCTCAGTGGACGGAATGGGAGCGAGTGCGACGCCCTGTGGACAGACGAAGGTCGCGTGGTCGGCAATGTTACCTGATTGTTCGCTTGCCGTTCCCGTCAGCTGCCGATGTGACTTGGCGTACCGCCCGCGATTTACTTACCCTGACGCCTTGTATCACCGCCTGCGCGAATGGCGCGATCCCCTACGGAGTCTGGTCGTGAACGTCGTGAACAGAGACCCCGGCCTCGCCGCACCCGAGGTCACCGTCGTCCTCCCCTGCTACAACGAGCGCGCCCACATCGAGCAGGAGATCAAACGCATCGGTGACGCGCTCGACGCAGCCGGCATGACCTACGAGCTGCTGGTGGTCGACGACGGCTCCACCGACGGCAGCCGCGAGCTGCTGGCGGCCATCCCAGGGATCCGCACCATCCTGCTGCCCCGCAACCAGGGCTCGGGCACGGCCAGGCGGATCGGCACCCAGCAGGCGCGCGGCGCGGTGGTGGCCTGGACCGACGCCGACATGACCTACCCCAACGAGCTGATCCCCGACCTGGTGCGCCAGCTCGACGACCAGTACGACCAGGTGGTCGGCGCCCGCAAGACCGAGGCCGGCACCTACAAGCTGTTCCGCGTGCCGGCCAAGTGGACCATCCGCAAGCTGGCCTCCTACCTGACCAACACGCCGATCCCCGACCTGAACTCGGGGCTGCGGGTCTTCAAGCGCTCGGTCGCCAGGCCCTACCTGCGGCTGCTGCCGCCGGGGTTCTCCTGCGTGACCACCATCACGCTGGCGTTCCTGGCCAACGGCCACCAGATCAAGTACGTGCCGATCGACTACTTCAAGCGCTCGGGGCGCTCCAAGTTCCACCCGTTCAAGGACGCCTACAACTACATCCTCCAGGTCCTGCGGATGGTGATGTACTTCAATCCGCTGCGGGTGCTGATGCCGGTCGCGCTGACGCTGCTCGCCGCGACCTTCGTGAAGGCGGCCGTCGACCTGTTCGTACACCACTTCCACGTCGCCGGGTCCACCGTGCTGGTCGGGCTGGCCGCGTTCAACATCATCTCCATCGCCCTGCTGGCCGACCTGGTGGTGCGCCGCACGGCGACGGACTGACGGACCAGGGGTCCATGGACCAGGGGATCGACGCACGATTTGAGGGGCGGTAACGCTGACTGATCAGCTGAAGGACCAAGCGGCCGGGACCGGTGCCGGAGCCGCGCCGGTTCCGCGGCCGGCACCGGAGACGCCTGGGGTGGTGATCGGCAACCACACCCAGAAGTACACCGCCAAGAACCCGGCGATCCGCTGGCTCACCGAGCGCTGGGTGGCGAACCTGGAGGCGACCTTCGCCCGCATCGACGCCGACGCGGGCCGCTCGGGCGGGCCGCCCCAGCGGGTGCTCGAAGTGGGCTGCGGCGAGGGCGTGATCTCCGACAAGCTGCAGCGCCGCTGGGGCAACACCGTCGGGCTCGACCTTCCGGACGCGGACCTGCGCGCCCAGTGGCGCGAGATCGGCGGCGATCATGCCCCGGCGTTCCTGCACGCCGACGCGCTGCGGCTGCCGTTCCAGGACAGCCTGTTCGACGTGGTGGTCGCTGTCGAGGTGCTGGAGCACCTCCCCGACCCGGCTCGCGGCCTGGAGGAGATCGCCAGGGTCGGGCGCGGCCACGTGGTGCTGTCGGTCCCGCGCGAGCCGATCTTCCGCGGCTGCAACCTGATCGCCGGGCGCTACGTCAAGGATCTTGGCAACACCCCCGGCCACCTGAACCACTGGTCCGGGGCGGCCTTCAAACGCTTTGTGGGGAACGTGGCCGCGGTCCGCGAGGTGACCTACCCGTTCCCCTGGACGACCGTCTGGGCAACGCTGCGCTGACCGCCGCCCACCCGAGGTCGGCCAGCAGGAACAGCAGCCGCGAGAGCACCGCGATCACGGTCGCCTGGGAGCGGCCGATCGCGGCGCCGAGCAGCAGCACCAGGACGGCCTCGCGCACGCCCGCCCCGGCCGGCGCGGCGATCAGCAGGAAGCCGGCGCACCAAGCGGCGGCGAACGCGCCGGCGGACTGCAGCAGCAGGACCGCCCCGTGGCCGGACCCGAGCGCGCTGGCCAGCACGAACACGTGCAGCCCGTAGCAGGTCCAGGAGATGACCGCCCAGCCGGCCGCCCGCCCGATCCCGGCCGCGGACAGCGGGGCCGGGATCGGCTGGCGCCGGGCAAGCCGCAGCGCCAGCGCCAGCAGCCGGTTCAGCACCGGCGGCGTGGCCACCACCACCGCGACCACCAGCGCGCCAAGCGCCCACCAGGCGCTGAGCGGGCGGTGGGCGCCGTGGCTGAGCAACGGGATCGAGGGGACCGCCAGGGCCAGCCCGGTGCCGAGGATCAGCAGGACGAACACGACGAACGCGGCGGCGGAGGCGCGCTCGGGCACCTCGTAGTCGCGCCCCAGCTCCATCTGTGCCAGCACCGGCCAGACCGAGCCAGGCAGGTACTTGCCCAGCTGGCCGAGGAAGAACACCCGCATCCCGGCCGCCTGCGGCAGCGGCGAGCCGAGGTCGGCGAGCACCGCCCGCCAGGCCCGGAATGTGCCGAAGACCCCGGCGAGCACCGCCGCGGTGGCCGCCACGATCGCGGCCGGGTCGAGGCGCCGCAGCAGCGGCCGGACCTGCGGCCACTGCTTGACCAGCAGCACCACCACAAACACCAGGAACAGCGCCACCAGAGCCAGCCGCAGCCAGGTCCGCCAGCGCGCCGTCGGCTTGGCCGTCGGCTTCCCCCCGTTCGGTTCCATCCGCGCATCCTATCCTGCGGGCGGTCAATCGAGCTGGTTTGGGCCTCGCCCTCGGGTGGGAAGGGTTAGAGAAGCCGGCAGCACCGAACCACCCGGCGAGGCGGGACGGAGAACAGGCCGCGCGACTGGGGGCGCGCGAGCTCGCGGCGGAGTTGGGGGATGCCGCTGAGCGCGTTCCTGTTCGGAACCTCCCGCCTCGCCAGTCGTTCGCCGCGTTTCCTGAGCCTTTGGAGCTTTCGCTCAGCTCGCCAGCGTGCCGATCCGATGACCACAGCAGCGGCAACGGATCGATAACGATGGGAGCGCGAGCCGGATGAGCGAAGTGGAGGCGCCGCCGCACCGCGAGATCCTGGTGGCGTTCAGCGGCCTGGTGCTCGGCATGCTGCTGGCCGCCCTCGACCAGACGATCGTGGCCACCGCGCTGCCCACGATCGTCGGCGACCTCGGCGGCCTCGACCATCTCTCCTGGGTGGTCACCGCCTACCTGCTGGCCTCCACCGTGTCCACGCCGCTGTGGGGCAAGCTCGGCGACCTGTATGGCCGCAAGCCCCTGTTCCAGGGCGCGATCGTGCTGTTCCTGGCGGCCTCGGCGCTGGCCGGGCTGAGCCGCGGCATGGACCAGCTGATCGCCTTCCGGGCCTTGCAGGGCCTCGGCGGCGGCGGGCTGCTGGTGACCGCCCAGGGGATCGTCGGGGACCTGGCGCCGCCCCGCGACCGGGGCCGCTACCAGGGGATCTTCGGCGCGGTGTTCGGGCTGGCGAGCGTGGCCGGACCGCTGCTCGGCGGCTTCTTCGTCGACAACCTGTCCTGGCGCTGGGTCTTCTACGTCAACCTGCCGGTCGGGGCGGTGGCGCTGGTGGTGACCACGCTGGTGCTGCGCCAGCCTGAGCGGCGTGTCCAGCACACCGTCGACTACCTCGGCACCGTGCTGCTCGGTGGTGCCGCCACCTGCCTGGTGCTGCTCACCACCTTCGGCGGGACGACCTACCCGTGGCGCTCGTGGCAGATCGCCGCACTCGGCTGCGGGGTGGGGTCGCTGCTGCTCGGGTTCGTCGCCGCCGAGCGCCGCGCCGCCGAGCCGGTGCTTCCGCTCGGGCTGTTCCAGAGCCGGGTCTTCAGCCTCGCCGGCGCCATCAGCTTCGTGGTCGGCTTCGGCCTGTTCGGCGCGGTCACCTTCCTGCCGCTGTTCCTCCAGATCGTGCAGGGCGCCTCGCCGACCGTCTCGGGCCTGCGCATGCTGCCGATGATGCTGGGGCTGCTGTTCACCTCGATCGCCAGTGGACAGCTGATCAGCCGCCGTGGGCGCTATCGCGTCTTCCCGATCGCCGGGACGGCGGTGCTGGCGGTCGGGCTGCTGCTGCTCTCGCGCCTGGAGCCGAGCAGCAGCGTGCTTCGCTCCAGCCTGGGCATGCTGGTGCTCGGCCTTGGGCTCGGCATGGTCATGCAGGTGCTGGTGCTGGTGGTGCAGAACGCCGTCGAGTACCGCGACCTCGGCGCCGCCACCTCGGCGACGACCTTCTTCCGCTCGGTCGGCGGGTCGTTCGGCGTGGCGGTGTTCGGCACCGTCTTCGCCAGCCGGCTGCAGGCCAACCTCCACTCGCTGCTGCCGGCCAGTGCCGCGGCCCAGCTCGGCGCCGCCGGGACAAGCCTGCAGCCGTCGCAGCTGGCGGGGCTCCCGGCGGCGGTGCGGTCGGGTGTCGAGCTGGCCTACAGCAACTCCATCCAGTCGGTGTTCCGCTCGGCGCTCCCCGTCGCGGTGCTCGGGTTCCTCCTGGCCCTGCTGCTGCCGGAGAGGCCCCTGCGCCCCACCGCCGGGGCGACCGGCAGCGGCGAGACCTTCGCGATGCCGGCCTCGCCCTCCTCGCTGGAGGAGATCCAGCGGGCCCTCAGCGTGCTCGCCCGCAGGGAGAGCCACCGTGCCGTCTACCAGAGCCTCGCCGCCAGGGCCGGGCTCCGGCTGGACCCTGCCGCCTGCTGGCTGCTGCTGCGGGTCGGCGAGCACGAGGGCAGCGACGCCGACGCGCTCGTCGAGCGCCTGCGGGTGCCGGTCAGGGCGCTGCGGCGCCATCTCGGCCGCCTGATGGGTGCCGGCCTGGTCACGCTGGCGGGCGAGCACGAGCCGCTCGCCCTGACCGGCGCAGGCCACAGCGCGGTCGATCAGCTGGTCGCCGCGCGCCGCGACTGCCTCGCTGAGCAGCTCGCCGACTGGTCGCCGGAATGCCGCGCCGAGGCCGCCGAGTTCATCGCGCGGCTCGCCAGCGACCTGCTCAGCGACCCCACGGGCAAGGGCGGCGAGCTGGTCGCCGGCTCCCATGGCCGCCGCCTCACCCGCTCCGCCCGGTAACCGTCCCGGTCCCAGTGGGCGGCCTTGCCGCTAGGCTTGCTGCGCGAGACCAGACGTGGACGCCGCGGGTGGACGCTGCGGCAGGAGGAGGCAGGCTGGGCATGGGTGAGTTCAGCGGCAAGGTGGCGCTGGTGAGCGGCGGGTCCCTCGGGATCGGCCGGGCCACGGTCGAGCGCCTGGCGGAGGCTGGCGCGGAGGTGGTCTTCTGCGGCGTCGGCGCCAGCGTCGGCGAGGCCGAGGCCGCCCTGCGGGACAGGGGGCTCGCCGTGCGCGGCGTCGAGGCCGACGTGACCGTCGCCGCCGATGTGGAGCGCCTGGTCGCCGTCGCGGTGGAGCGCCACGGCGGGCTCGACGTGGTGGCCAACTGCGCCGGCATCCAGCGCTACGGGACCGTCGAGGAGACCGACGAGGCCGAATGGGACCGCGTCCTGGCGGTCAACCTCAAGGGGATCTTCCTGGTCTGCAAGGCGGCCGTCCCCGAGCTGCGGCGGCGCGGCGGCGGTGCGATCGTCAACCTCTCCTCGGTGCAGGCGTTCCAGACCCAGACCGGGGTCGCGGCCTATACGGCCAGCAAAGGCGCGATCAACGCCCTTACCCGCGCGATGGCCGTCGACCACGCCCGCGACGGCATCCGCGTCACCGCGGTCTGCCCCGGCTCGGTCGACACCCCGATGCTGCGCTGGGCCGCCGACCAGTTCCGCGGCGACCGGCCCGCCGCCGACCTGGTCGCCGACTGGGGCCGCATGCACCCCCTTGGCCGGGTCGCCACCCCCGCCGAGGTCGCCGAGCTGGTCGCCTTCCTCGCCAGCCCCCGCGCCTCCTTCATCACCGGCTCCGCCCACCTGGTCGACGGCGGCCTCCTCGCCCGTCTCGCGGTGGCTCTGCCGGACCGCTGAGCCCGGCAGAGCCTGGTCTTCACGACGGCCATGCCCCGCTGCTCTGCCGGCCGGGTCAGGAGCGCTGCTCGAGGGCGTAGCGGGTGCCGCCGTCGTCCTCGAACAGCGACCACCAGCCGAAGGGCATCTCGGTCGGCGGAGTCGGGAAGCCGACCCCGCGGTCGCGCAGCTCCTGGTGGGTCCGCTGGATGTCGTCGCAGGCGAACATCACCGGCGAGTGCGGCATCGTCTCGGGGACTTCTGGGCGGGGTTCGCTGGGCTGGCGCAGTGCCAGCACCAGGGTCACGGTCTTGTCCGGTGGGGTGACCTCGACCCAGCGCTCGTCGCCGTAGGCTTCGTCGGTCGTGAGCGTGAAGCCCATGCGCTCGGTCCAGAACCGCTTGGCGCGTTCCTGGTCGTCCACGGGCACGACGACCTTGCTGATCCCCTGGATCATGGCGGCCTCCTCGCTGCCGTTTGGCCACGTTCCCGGCGGAGCTGGCGCCTCGCCGTGACGCAACCGTAGCGCAGAATCAGGCGAAGGTGGTGCCAAATTCTGCCGTATGATTGCCTTGTGTTAGCATCTTCTGCTATGGATACGCTTGATCGAGCAATTCTCGTCCAGCTGCAGGAGGACGGGCGCCTCTCCAACGCCGAACTGGCCGAGCGGGTGGGCCTCAGCCCCTCGCCGTGCCTGCGCCGCGTCCGCAACCTCGAAGCCGACGGAGTGATCACCGGATACCGGGCCGTGCTCGACCCCGCCAAGGTCGGCAGCGCCTTCCAGGTGCTGGTCCACGTCACCATGGCGGTCGGGGACCGCAAGGCCACCATGGAGGCGTTCGAGGCGGGCGTCGCCGCCATCGACGAGGTGGTCGAGTGCCGGCGGATGTTCGGCGACCCCGACTACCTGCTGTGGGTGGCGGTCGCGGACCTGGAGGCCTACGAGCGGCTCTACATGAGCGAGCTGGTCGGCCTCCGCGGCGTGGCCCGTACCAGCTCCCAGCTGACGCTGAAGACCATCAAGCCGGGCGGACGCCTCCCGCTGCCACCGCGGTCACGCTGAGTGGCCCGCTACGTGTCAATGGAGGCGCAGGTTATCCACAGGCTGGCGGGAGCTGCCCACAGGCTTTAGCTCTTTGTCTACAGATCCCGAACCGCTCATCCACAGAATCGGGGGTACTTGTCCACAGGGTTATCCACAGCTCTGCGCGGAACGTCGCAGGGCGAACTGACCTCAGCCGAGATCCGGGGTGGCCGCCACCTCCGGGTCGGCCCAGCGGTCGTTGGGGATCAGGGGATACCAGCCGGGGCGGGCGGGGTCGCGGTCGTAGGGGTAGCCGCCGAGTTCACGGTACAGCTCGGCGTAGCGGGCGAGGCGCTCCCGGTCGAGGCGGACGCCGAGGCCGGGCCCGGTGGGGACCCGGATGCGGCCATCGGTGTAGGGCAGCTTGCCGCCCTCGATGACGTCGTCGCGCAGGTGGTGATAGTGGGCGTCGGCGGCGAGGGTCAGGTTCGGGAGGGCGGCGCCGAGGTGCAGCATGGTGGCGAGCTGCACGCCCAGCTCGCCGGAGGAGTGGACGGCGATGCCGAGCTGGAAGGTCTCGCAGACCGCCGCCGCCTTGACGCAGGCGCGCATGCCGCCCCAGAAGGTGGTGTCCAGCA
>WNGD01008637.1_pt1 | contig 11050 bp, 10 predicted proteins | sample 5400671 | NCBI WGS metagenome assembly WNGD01 (sample SAMN13153369, study PRJNA577476) | soil metagenome | isolation source: 40 cm soil or saprolite under grassland replicate 2 | place: USA:California | collected 2016-06-15
AGCCATGCTGGAGCAGGGCGAGGGCCGCCGCGCCGCCTTGCTGGCCGGTGGCGCCGATCACCAGCACCGGGCCTGATCGATTGGCCACTTGACTCCCGCGTCTGACCCCGGCCGACTGCCAGGTATCGACAGGCTAGCGTTCATACGGGTACCTATCCTGGTACTAACTCTGCTAGGCACGGCGGGACACCGCCCGGACCCCGGGGACGCCAGTTTGAACAACAACAGCCCGTACACGCCGCCAACCCGACGCAGCGAACTTGCCGCGTTCCTGCGCACCCGGCGGGCCCGCCTGACGCCTGCCGACGTCGGCCTGCTGGAAGGCAACGCGTCGAGCCGGCGCCGGACTCCGGGCTTGCGCCGCGAGGAGGTCGCGCAGCTTTCCGGTGTCGGTGTCACCTGGTACACCTGGCTGGAGCAGGGGCGGGACATATCAGCTTCCGTCCAGGTCATCGACGCGCTCGCGCGGGCGTTGCTGCTGACCCCGGACCAGCACCGGCACCTGCGGGAGCTGGCCGGCCTGCCGACGCCCGAGCCGCACCCGCCGATCGCTGACATGCTGCCCCGGCTGCAGCTACTGGTCGATGCGGCAGCGCCGAGCCCCGCCTCGGTCTATGACAGCCACTTCGACTACCTGGTGTGGAACGAGCCCTACGTCCAGGTCCGGCACGATCCCGCCGCACTCCCCGCCAGCAGGCGCAACATGCTCTGGATGATGTTCACCGACGCAGCCAACCGCGCTCGCATGGTCCGCTGGGAATCGGCAGCCCGGGCCGTGCTCAGCCAGTTCCGCGCCGCGGTCGGCCGCCACCCCGACGACCCACGGTTCGCCGAGCTGGTGGCGGCGCTGACCGAGGCCAGTCCGCACTTCCGGGACTGGTGGGCCGAATACCCCGTCCGCTACTTCCGGCCCGCGACGATCGGGATAAATCATCCCCAGGCCGGGCTGATCGCCCTGCAGATGTTCCAGCTCCGCCTGGTCGACCAGCCCGACCTGGTCGCGGTCATCCAGGTACCCGCCAGCGAAACCTGCCTGGCGCGAGTCAGGTCGCTGCTGGCACATGCCGGCCATCGGTAACGTGGCCGATCGGATACCCAGCACGGCCCCGCCGTCGCCCGAAGCCGCTCATCAGCACCCAATCCGGCAGCCACCCCTGCCACCACGCCAGTTCAGACTTCGCCTACACCCCTATAGCGTGCACAACGAACCGATACCCATTACGCCCGGAGCCGGATACGGTCCAATCGTTACTGGGTGAGGTCGTAGACGGTGACGCCGCCGACTGTCTTCGCGGTGAAGTGCGCCTTCACCCAGGCGGTGATCTGCGCCGCCGACCCGGTGCCGCCGCCGAAGCTGCTGGAATTGGCGCCGGCGAAGTAGTGAATCTCGCCGGCCGAGACCAGCCGCCTGAACTGGGCGAGCGTCGGTGCCGGATCCGAGCCGTTAAAGCCGCCGATGGCCAGCATCGGCTGGCCGGTGGCCAGCTGCAGGGGCGCGGCGCTCTGCGTGCCCACCGTCGCGGCAGCCCAGCGATACCGGCCGGCGTCCTGCGTCAGCAGGTTCACCAGCTTGCTGCTGACCTGGGTGTTGCCGCCGAGCCCGCCGCCGGGATTGCCCTGGCCGCCTGCCGCGGGAGCCTGCCCCGCCGACGGGCGCTGTCCGCCGGCCGCCCCAGCGGGCGGTTGCCCGCCTGCAGAGCCAGGGAACCCCTGCCCGCCAGTTCCGCCGGTCCCGCGAGTTCCGCCGGTCCTGCCAGGCAGGCCGCCCTGGCCGGCGCCGCCCGGACCGCCGAGCCCGCCGCTCATCGCGACCGCCGGGCCGGCCGACGGGATCGCCCCGGCGTGCGCGGTCGTGACCGTGGCCAGGGTGTACGCGGCCGGCCCGGCGAAGACGGCGAGCAGCGCGATCGGGACCGGGGCCAGCGCCAGCACAGCGTTGCCGCGGGCCGTGCCGGCCAGGCTGGCAAGCCGAGGTCCGGCGGCAAGCGCGGCCGCGGCGGCCAGCCCGGTGACGAGGACTGCCACCCGGATCAGCGGATGCCACGACGGCGTGCGCCCGAGCAGTTCAGCCGACCACAGCGTGCTGACCGCCACCCCGGCCGCCAGGATGGCCCGGCCCGGCCAGGAGGCGCGGATCCGCCACGCCGTGACCGCGCCGATGCCTACCAGCGCGCCGATGGCCGGCGCCAGCGCGACCGTGTAGTACGGATGAATGATCCCGGCCATGAAACTGAACACCGCGCCGGTGACGAGCAGCGATCCGCCCCAGATCAGGGCGGCGGCCCGGGTCCGGTCGGTACGGGGAGCCCGCCGGGTCAGCCAGAGCAGCGCCACCAGCGCGACGAGGGCGGCTGGCAGCAGCCAGCTGATCTGCCCGCCCATCACAGACCCGAACAGCCGGGTCAGCCCGGTGGCGCCGCCGAACGCCGCGCCCTGCCCACCGCCACCACCACCGCCACCACCGCCGAAGCCGACGGAGCCGGTCTCGTTCCCGTCCAGCCGACCGAGCCCGTTGTAGCCGAGCGCGAGCTGCAGGATGCTGTTGTTGGTGGAGCCGCCGACGTAGGGGCGGTCAGCGGCGGGGGTCAGCATGACAGCGGCCACCCACCAGCCGGCTGAGATGATCACCGCGCCGGTACCGGCCAGCAGCTGCAGCAGACGGCGGCCGAGCCGCGGCGGCCCGGCGATCAGGTAAGCCAGCGCGAACGGCGGCAGCACCAGGAACGCCTGCAGCATCTTGGCGAGGAACCCGAATCCGATCAGCGCGCCGGCCAGCGCTATCCACCGGGTCCGGCCTGACTCGATGGCCCTCGTCATCGCATAGGCGGCGAGGGTCAGCAGCAGTACGAGCAGCGCGTCCGGGTTGTTGAACCGGAACATCAGCGCCGCTACCGGGGTCAGCGCGAGGACGGCCCCGGCGAGCAGCCCGGCAGCCGGGCCGAACCACCGCCGCACCGCGGCGTAGAGCACGCCGACGCATGCCACGCCCTCCAGTGCCTGCGGCACCAGCACGCTCCAGTAGTTCAGGCCGAAGATCCGGGCGGACAGGTCCATCACCCAGAGCGAGGCCGGTGTCTTGTCGACGCTGATGAAGCTCGACGCGTCGAAGGAGCCGAAGAAGAACGCCTTCCAGCTGGTACTGCCGGCCTGCACGGCCGCGGAGTAGAAGTCGTTGGCCCAGGCACTGCGATCCAGCCAGGCCAGGTAGAGGACCGCGGTGGCGCCCAGCAGGGCGAGCAGCGCAGGCCTGGCCCAGGCGGGCTGGTCGGCCTGGCCACGCAGCAGCCCGGCCAGGCGTGATCCGCTGGCGCGGTGGCCCGTCACGGTCCGGCCGACGTGGCGGCCGGACCTGGTGTCGATCGCCGGAGCGGTCATGGCTGGCTTCCCTTCATGGCAGCGCCGGGCTGGTCAGGGCGGGTGTAGCTGCCGCTGTTTTTGAAACGGGGACTCCGATCGCAGCCGCCGCGGAACACCCAGTTCCGGTACAGGGCGAACCGCAGGATCGTTGCCAGCAGGCTGGCGCCCACCAGCACCATGACCTCAAGGCCGCGCCCAGGCCGCGGGTCCGCGGCATGCAGCCCGGCCAGCGCGGCGGCGGTCAGCAGCAGGCCGGCGCCGAACGCCAGCAGGCCGCGTGCCTGGTGCTGGCCCGCGCCCTGGCGGCCGCGGATGCCGAAGGCGTACCGGCGGTTCGCGGCGGTATTGCCGACCGCGGTGGCGAGCAGGCTGCACGCGTTCGCCAGCTGAGCGGGCAGCACGTTACGGAGCATGAGGTAAAGCGCGATGTACGCGGCCGTGCTGACGCCGCCGACCACGGCGAACCCGGCAAGCTGCCGGTGCAGCCCGGCCCGCCCGGAGGTGATTCCGCCCGGCATGCCGCCGGTGGACGCGCGCACGCCTGGCTGGCTCTGGCCGGTGCTAGCCTCGCCCACCGGGCCTGGCCATTGCCGTGCGGGCTCCCCGCCAGTGCCGAGGTAGGGGACCGCGATGCTGCCGCGCAGCAGCCCGAGGCCGAGCCTGGCGATGCCGCGCAGGTCGGCGAGGATGGTGGCAATCACCCGCACCCGGGAGTCGGTGTCGTCGGTCCAGTCCACCGGCACCTCGTGGATACGCAGCCCGGCCTGCTGGGCGAGGACGAGCAACTCGGTGTCGAAGAACCAGCCGGTATCACGGGTCAGCGGCAGCAGCACCCGCGCCCTCGCCGCGCTGATCGCCTTGAAGCCGCACTGCGCGTCCGAGAACCTGGCCCCGAGCGTGGCGTGCAGCAGCAGGTTGTAGCAGCGGGAGATGACCTCGCGCCGCGGTCCCCTGATCACCCGCGCCCCGCGGGCCAGCCTGGTTCCGATGGCCACGTCGCTGTGCCCGGAGACCAGCGGTGCCACCAGCGGAAGCAGCGCGTTGAGATCTGTCGACAAATCGACATCCATGTAGGCAAGCACGTTGGCGTCGCTCTGCGCCCAGATGGAGCGCAGCGCCCGGCCGCGACCGGGCGCGGCCAGCCGGACCGCGCAGACCTCGTCAATCTCGGCGGCCAGGCTTAGCGCCACGGGCCACGTCCCGTCCGTGCTGCCGTTGTCGGCGATGGTGATGCGCGCCGAGAACGGGAAGCGGCTGCTGAGGTACTCAGCCAGCCGGCGGACGCTCGGTCCGAGGTCGCGTTCCTCGTCGCGCACCGGCACGACGATCTCTACCTCGGGCGCCGCCCGGCTGCTGACTCGCAGCGGGCGCGCCTGCTCAAGCAATGCATCTCGCGGTGTCATGGTCCAACAGTCGGCGATCACGCTCGGCCGAGACTGTGCCCTGGCTCTGGCCCGGCTATGAAGGAGGGGCTGAAGGGAAATCTGAGTTGGCTGGGGCAGCAGGGAGGGGCAGCGTGATGGCGAAGACGGTCTGCCCCGGCCGGCTCGTCACCTCGGCATGCCCGCCATGTGCCGCGACGACCGCATCCACGATCGCGAGCCCGAGGCCGGTGCTGCCAGCCGCCCTGGATCTGGAGCTGTCACCACGCACGAACCGCTCGAACAGCGCGGGCTGCAGCTTGGCCGGGATACCGGGGCCGTCGTCGGTCACGCTGAGCACCGCCGAGGCGCCGGGTACCGCCGAGCCGCCCGGCCCGCCGTTGCCGTCCGGCGCACCCCCGGCCGGCCGGCCGCTGCCGCCCGTCGTACCTCCGGCCGGCCCGCCGCTGGCGGCCGGGACATCCCCGGACGGGGCGCCGCCCCGCTGGGCTAGCGCGATGCTGACGGTCGTGCCCTTCGGCGTGTGCCTGGCCGCGTTGCTCACCAGGTTCGCGAGGACCTGCCGCAGCCGCTGCTCGTCGCCGCGGACCAGCACCGGCTCCCCGGGCAGGTCCAGCTGCCAGCGGTGGCCCGGCGCGGCCGCCCGGGCGTCGCCGGCCGCGTCGATGGCCAGCCGGGTCAGGTCCACCGGATCGTCGGCCAGCGGCCGCCCGGCATCGAGCCTCGCCAGCAGCAGCAGGTCGTCGACCAGCCCGCTCATCCGGGCCGACTCCGCTTCCACCCGGGACAGGGCGTGCGCCACATCGTCAGGCAGCGTGCCCGGGTGGCGGCGGGCAAGCTCCGCATAGCCCCGGATCGCCGCCAGCGGCGTGCGCAGCTCGTGACTCGCGTCGGCCGCGAAGCCCCGCAGCCGCGCCTCGCTAGCATGCCGCCGGGCCAGCGCCGACTCCACATGCCCGAGCATGCGGTTGAACGCGACGCCCAGCTGGCCCACCTCAGTCCGCGGATCGGCGTCCGGCACCCGGTGCGGCAGCACGACCTCGCCGCTGCCCAGCGGCAGCCCGGTGACCTCGGCCGCGGTTGTGGTCACCCGCCGCAGCGGCCGCAGCGAGATCCGCACCCAGCCGGCCCCGATGACGCCGGTGAGCAGCAGCGCCGCGGAGAACACGATGACCTCGGCCAGCTCGACGCGGCGCAGGGTCTGCTGCAGCTCGCCGAGCGGCAGGCCCGTTACCAGCACGTCGCCGTCGCTGGAACGGACCGCGGTCAGCCGGTACTCGCCGTAGGCCGACGGCAGGTCCCGGTTGTAAGGCTGGCCATTGACCGGCAGCCGGGCCAGCACCGCCGCGTCGGCGCGGGACAGGTTGCACTTGCCGGCCTCGATGTGCGCGTTCGTGACCGTGTACTTGACCAGCCGGGCGCTGAACGTGCCCGCAGCCAGGCCGGGGATCTCGTTGCCGCAATGCGGCACCGGCGGCGGCGGGGCGTCGTCGTAGTCAGGCCTGGGCGGCGGCCCGCCCCTGTTGTGCACGCACCCGACATAACGGGTACTCGCCCCGCTGAGCTGCCCGTCAAGGCTGTGGAAGAGAAAACCGCGCAGCGCGATGTAGGTGACCAGCCCGACGCCCGCGCAGGCGACGGCGAGCAGCGTGAGCAGGCCGGCGATCAGCCGCCCGCGCAGGGTTCGCCCGGCCAGCCAGGAGCGCAGCCCGCCGGGCCGCCGCCCATTGGGCCACCACGCGCCGCGCGGCCGCCGCCCGGGCGGCCCCGAGCCAGCCCGGCTCTGGCCGGCCCCGGCCGCCGCATCCTTCATCCCGCATCAGCCCCCGGGCCTCACTGCGACGGCTTGAGTACGTAGCCGACGCCGCGGACAGTGTGGATCATCGGCTCGCGGCCACTGTCGATCTTCTTCCGCAGGTAGCTGATGTACAGCTCCACGACATGCGCCTGGCCGCCGAAGTCGTAGTTCCACACCCGGTCCAGGATCTGCGCCTTGGAGAGCACCCGCCGGGGGTTGCGCATCAGGAACCGCAGCAGCTCGAACTCGGTGGCGGTCAGCTCGATCAGGTCGCCGCTCCTGCGGACCTCCCTGGCTTCCTCGTCCATGGTCAGGTCGCCGACGGTCAATTCAGCGCCGCCGCGCGCCCGGGCGATGCCGGCCCGGCGGAGCAGTCCCCGCAGCCTGGCAAGCACCTCCTCCAGGCTGAACGGCTTCGTCACGTAGTCGTCCCCGCCGGCCGTGATGCCGGCCACGCGGTCCTCGACAGCATCCCTGGCGGTGAGGAACAGCACGCACACGTGCGGCAGGTCGGCGCGCAGTCGCCCGAGTACCTCCAGGCCGCTCAGGTCGGGCAGCATGACGTCAAGGACGACCGCGTCCGGCCGGAACTCGCGGGCCGTGCGGACCGCGCCAAGGCCGTCGCCCGCGACCCGGATCTCCCAGCCCTCGTAGCGCAGGACGCTGGCCAGCAGCTCGGCCAGGCTGGGCTCGTCGTCCACGACGAGCACGCGGATGGGCGTCCCGTCCGCTCTGCGCAGCGGCGGTGCCTGGTCGTCGCGGGCGGGCTGCGGCGATGCGGTCATGCTCATCATGTTCCCAGCATGCGCGCGCTCGCTACGGGCGGCCTCTACGCTCGCTCTGAGTCTGCTCTGAACTCCGGCCGCCGCTACCGCGATCACGCCGTGACCGCGCGGTTCGACAGGCGTGCCGGCCGGTCACGGCGCGGGGGAGAGCAGTAGCGCGAGCGCCGGGCAGCTGGCTACCGCGCGCCTCGCCGTGCGGTCCAGGCCGGCCGGCACGGGCCTGCCGTCAAGCACCGGGTAGCCCCACTCATCCAGCGTGACCAGCTCGGGCAGCAGCTCGGCGCACTGGCCGTGGCCGGAGCAGGCGATCGGGTTGACCCGCAGCTGCTTGCTCATCGCGGTCGGCTCCAGTCGGTCTCGGCGGCCGGCCCGGCGGGCACCGGCAGGAACGGCTGGCTGGTCGCCGCCGCGCAGCTGCCCCGCTGGTGGCAGCGGATCTCGGCGGCGAACGCTCGCAGCGCGCTGCGGACGAACCTGACGGTGCCGTCGGGATGGTGGCACGCTCCGCGCCCGCCAGCCAGCCCGGCCCACCGCTCAAGATCATTGACAACGGAGCCGCCCGGCCTGGTCCCGGCCAGCTCCGCGAGTGCCGTCGCGATCCGCGGCAGCCCGTTCAGGCACGGGCCGCACTGGCCAGCGGACTCCAGCGCGAGGTAACGAGCCACCCTCGCGGTCTCCGCCAGGCCGCAGCATCCGGCCGGAAGCGCGGCCAGGATGCCAGCGCCCACCGCGGCGCCGGCCGGCCGCAGCGTGGCGTTGCTGAGCGAAAGCTGCCGGGCCTGGCCGGCTGGCAGCCAGCTGCCGTGGTAGCCGCCGACGAGCACCGCCTGCACGTGATCTCCCAGGCCGAGCAGGTCCCGCAGCGGGGTGCCGATGGCGGCCTCCCTGACCACCGGGCTGCCGTCCGCCTGCCGGATGCTGGCCAGCATGCTGCCAGGCTCGGCCGCGGTGCCAAGGCCACGGAACCAGGCGGCGCCGTAGCGCGCGATCAGCGCCAGGTGAGCCAGGGTCTCGATGTTCTGCACCAGCGTCGGCGAGCCGCCGACGCCTCGCTCGAACGTGCGCGGCGGCGTGAACGTGGGCAGCGCCGGGCCGCCGTTGAGCACGTTCACCACGGCCGTCTCCTGCCCGGAAAGGAATCTTGGCGGAGCGAGCACAAGGTCGACGTCGGCGTGGTCGAGTCCGGTTGACTTCCGTTCAAAAAGAAGTTCGCTCAGCCAGCCGTGCAGGGGAAGGTCCTCGTGCAGGTAAAGCACGGCGCGCCGGGCGCCCACCGCCTCGGCGGCAAGCTGCAGTCCGTCGAGAACCAGGTGCGGCGAGTAGTACAGCAGCGTCTTGTCCTTCGCGCTCAGCGGCTCGCTCTCGGCGCCGTTGGCGACCACGACCGGCCGGCCTGCCGCCGCGGCCACCGCGGCGAGCTTGCGATGCACCGGGAACGCGGCGCCGCCGCGCCCGGTCAGGCCGGCCTGGCGCACGTCGGCGATCAGCAGCCCGGGCCTGCCGCGGTACGGCAGCGGCCCGTGCGTCGCCAGGTGAGCGGGCAGCCCGGCCGGGCGGCCGTCAGCGGGAAGCAGCCTGGGGAGGAGCTGCCGTGCCTGCGGGCCGCCCGTGCCCGGGCCGCCCGCGGTCATCAGGTTGGTGCCGCTGGCCGTCATCGGGCACCTGCCTGGCTGGAGAGCAGCGCGGCGACCCGCTGCGCGCGCGGCGTCGCCCTGGCGGCGCGCACCGCCCGCCAGCCGGCCGAGCCGGCCACCGCGAGGGCGCACCCGGCGGCGAGCGCGAGCAGCGGGCCGCTCTGCATGTCCCCGCTGCTGCCGATGCTGTGCACGAGCGCCACCGGCCACGCCGCGTAGGCCAGCCAGTGCACGCCGCGCCACAGCCTGCGGCCGATCCGCGCCCGGGCCAGACTGGTCACGATCAGCGCGAGCATCAGGTCAAGGGAGACCGCGCCCAGGCCGATCCACAGCGGGCGGTACGGCGAGGCGAGCGGGACCAGGATGGCGGCCAGCCCGATCGTCACGAACGGGTCGGCGATGGCGGTCACTATGTGGATGGCGAGGAAGCCGACGGCCAGCAGCGACAGGTTGCGGTGCAGCCCGGTATGATGCCGAGCACCATGACGGCGGTGAGCAGCACCAGGCAGACGATGCCAGTGGCGCGGCTGGCGTACCAGAGCGCGGTGCTGGACGTGATTCCGCTCATCGCGGCACCGCCGCTCCACCGGCGCCGGCGCCGGCCAGGCACGACGGCCGCCGAATCCGTGATCGCGGAGAGTTTTCGGTGCTCGAACCCCCAAAAGTCGCCGCGATCATGGCAGGCAGGGCGGGCTGGCCCGTGCTGCCGGGAAGCTCGGCTAGGTCGGCTGGCCAGCCAGCGATGGTACGCACCCGGCCGCCGGTCTCGACAAGGCGGGCGGGAAGGCCGAGGCCGGCCAGCCAGCCGACGGCGTCATTGCCCCTGATCATCGCCGCGATGCTGGCGGCGCGCGCCTGCAGGCAGGTCGCGGCGGTCACCGAGGCGAGCCGCCATGGCGATGCCGTCAGCGTGCCGCCCCGCGGGCGGAGCATGTGCGCGAGCACGTCGCCGCCGCAGCGCCAGCGGGCTGCGCCGACGCCGGCGGTGGCAAGCCCGCCGGTGCGGATCGACACCGCGGCCGCGGGCAGTGCCGGCTGGCCGGCTGCCGGGGCGGCGTTGTCCTGCACCCGGATCCGCCAGCCGCCGCCGGGAGCCGCACCGCATGTCGCGACATCCCCGCCGAGGCTGACGAGCACCCCGCAGCCGAGCCGGGCGGCGATGCTGGCCGCTGCCCGGTCGGCGGCCCACGCCTTCGCCGTGGCACCGAGGTCCAGCCAGCTGCCCGGCGGCAGGCTGAGCAGGCCATGGCCGGCGTCCAGCCGGACCTGCCGCCAGCTGGCGCAGGCGGCCACCGTCAGCAGCCCCTTGCCGCCGGTTGTGCATAGCCGCGAACTGACCCGGACGCGGTGCGCCGCGAAGCTCCCTGGCCCGGTGGCTGGATCGGCCTGGTCGCCGGTCTCCCCGCCGGTCTGCCCGGCCGCCAGGCCGGCGTGTGCCATGAAGGTTCCGGTCCCGGCGACCGGATCTACGTCGCCGCTGGTCTGCTCGGCTGCGCAGCCAACATGCGATGTGCCGATTCCCGGCCCGGCGACCGGATCTACGTCGCCGCTGGTCTGCTCGGCCGCCAGCAGCGCTGCGCCGATCGCGCCGGCCAGCAGCGGGCTGACCGGGACCGGGCCACCGCGCCGGCGGGCAGTGGCGTTCACCGCGGCGAGCTCGGAGTCTTCGCGGAAGCTGCTGCAGACGGCGTCCACGGCGGCGATCTCGGCCGCCAGCAATTCGCTGGCCGCCGGCAGCCGCAGCGGGTCGGTCACCGCCAGCGCCACTACGGTCCCCAGCGCGGGCCAGCTGGCGACGGCGGGATCCGCTGTCCTTGCCGCCTGCTCGGCGACGGCTGGTGCCGGGGCAGGAACTGACGGGACGACTAGTGACGTTCCGGCCGGCGATGCGACGGCCCGCGGTTCGCGGCGGGCCGAGGGCAGCGTGCAGCCCGGCATCATGACCCCCCGGAGGTGACGCTGCCGGAGCCCGAACTGGCCGACGGTGCCGTCGACGCCTGCGCGAGGCTGCCGCTCTTGCCCGAGTTGCTCTTGCCCGAGTTGCTCTTGCTTGAACTGCCCGAAGTCTTGGCGGCCGAGCTATGGGATGTGCCC
>WNGD01009582.1_pt1 | contig 11048 bp, 11 predicted proteins | sample 5400671 | NCBI WGS metagenome assembly WNGD01 (sample SAMN13153369, study PRJNA577476) | soil metagenome | isolation source: 40 cm soil or saprolite under grassland replicate 2 | place: USA:California | collected 2016-06-15
GATAGGTTTTGCTTTGCCGCAAGGTGCTGGCCGCCATCTTCAAGGCGATACTGATCGGATTGTTGGTGGGCAGCCGACCTTTGCCAATGACCTTGTTCCCGCTGATGCGATTGTCCGGACACAGCCGCAGCCAGGAAACAAAGTGATTCTCGGTCTTCCATTTGTTCCGTTAACCGGCCAATCGCGACCTCACCGCTAAGCCTAGAAAAGACAAGTCGATTGGCTGGTTAACGGCTTATTAACCGGTCCAATCTTTCCACGCGACTTAACCTACTCACGTCATAAGGGATAGAGCCGTCGCGGGGCAAAGATTGGCCGGTTAATGCTCATATCGTATCCGGCTTCGCTGATGACCGTCGTCGCGGTCATGACATCGATGCCGTCGATCCGGGTTAGGTCCGTACCGCTCATGCGAAACAACCCTTCACGCAAGTCGAACTGCGGCTTATTTCCCTTTTTCTTCTTGAGCCGTCCTTTCCGCTTCTCTTCTGGCAGAGGGGCACCGTGGCTGCGATCCTCCGTGCTCTGCAGATACTGCTCCAGCTGCCGATCGCACTCGGCCATCTGCTGCTGGCAGAACTCATAGCCATCCTGCTCCTGCTTCAGTACAAACAGCAGATCTGGTTGCCAGTTGCGCTCCAGATAGTGCGCGATCTCCTCCTCGCTCGCCTGCACCCGAGGATCCCGAAACTCAGCCAGCTTATGCGGATTGCGTTCGCCTGCGAGAATGGCCTTGATGATGGCCTGCCCGGTAACTCCGCTGATATCGCTCAACACGTTCGCCAACTGCACATTCATCTGCGTCAGCGCCTTCTGTACCCGCAGAATATGCCGGCTGGCACTCTGCACCAGATCATTGCGCTGGCGCCAGTAAGTCCGCATCGTGCGGATCTTCTGCGATGGCCGAAAGGAATTTCGCAACAGTCCGTAGGTGTGTAGCTTCATCAACCATTGACTCTCCTGCACGTCGCTCTTGTGTCCGGGCAGATTCTTCGTGTCCCGGGCATTCACCAAGTACACTTCCAAACCTGCTTGTTCGAGAATGTCGTATACGCCGACCCAGTACACGCCCGTGGATTGCATCGCGACGGTGCGGATCCGGCACTGCTGCAGCCAAGCGGCCATCGCCTTCAGCTCCGCGGTGGTGCACCCGAAGCATCGTACCGGTTGGCTGTCTCGGCTCGGCGGTACCGCCGCATAGTGGGATTCGTTGCCGATATCAATGCCTGCGGCATCGGGATGGATCACGTCCAGGCTGAGGTCTTCGCTCTGGATCTTCCGCATGGTCTCCCGCCGTTGCTTGCGGTTCATCTCGTGCCAATGGTGCTGTGTTGGATGGTTGGTTGCTCTTTTGTTTTTCTCCTGTGGTTTGGCTTTCATGCTAACCTTCCTACGTTCGAATTCGACTTGGCCCGGCCCGGTTGGCGAAAATTACTCAATCTCCTCATCGGGGTCCGGGCCATTCTCCTTTTCAGGACAACGCCCGCCACCATCTACATAATCGCTACTACCGGAGCCATGCTTCTGTTCGGGCAGGAACGCTCCAGAGAAAATGCGGCCTTAGCTGCCGAGCCAGGTCGCAATGGAGATTCTAAATTAAATTGGGCAAGTCCGATCCGAGGCTCCGGGCTCTAGTCTCTAGTAGAGTTTCAGGGTCACACAACCGCCGCGCAGCGGCGGCCCGTGCTTCTGTGTGATCCCTTCAATATGAGCCTTTAACTCTTCCAGGTGCTCCGATTGAAGCCGGCCACTCAAGCGCAAAATGACGACGTGTCCGTCTGAGACTTGCTCAATTCTCAAGTCATCTGACCGCGCTCCTAATTCGCGCAAACGGAGGGCTGCAATGGAGATGCCAACCGCAAGACGTTGAGCCTACAGGGCTTTTCTGTCATCTGGCATGGCGGGTTCCGACAATTGGTGGATTTCGGCAAACGGTTCTTGCCTCAAAGAAGGTTAGGTAAATGATTGAGAGTATTTCAGGCGGAATGGAACTGGTGCTTCTTGGTTCCCAGCTTTCGGATTTTCGTTTCGAGCGTGGACTTCGGTAATCCCCATCCTCGCAGCCGCGCCGTTCGGACCCGCAATCCGACCTCGACTGTCTGCCAAGGCCGGTTCGCTTAGTTCTCGTTCGCCTCTGAGCTCCAAGACGAGCCAAACCATTGCCCGCAGCGGCCGTTCGAGGCGATTCGGGCTGCAACCTTGATTCGTCTACCGAGAAAGTCTGGCCATCGCACAAAATCACGGCTCGCTCGATCACGTTTTGCAATTCGCGAATGTTGCCCGGCCAATCGTAAGATTGAAAGAGTTCGAGCGTTCGTTTGTGGATGTTCTTGATCTTCTTCCCGGCCTTGCTTGCATAGCGTTCCGTAAGATATTCGACCAGCAACGGTATGTCGTCTCTCCGATCGCCAAGGGGCGGCACAGCAATCGAGAAGACATTCGTGCGGCAAAGCAAGTCGCTTCGGAATGTGCCTGCCGCGACGGCAGCCTTCAAGTCGCGATTCGTGGCCGCGATGATTCGCACGTCAACCGTGATGGATTGCGTTCCACCAATGCGCTCGAATAGCTCGAATTGTTAAAAATCAAGCCGGGATTCTTGTTGGTGGTGACCGAGCGAAGCCGAATAACTGCGATCTTGTGCTCCGCTGGTGCCCCAGGTGCCCCACCACAGAGTTGGCTCATCTTGATGTCTGTATTACAACGGAAAAAATAGTGTTGCGCCGTCCCCGGTAGCTCCCTCCAACCTTATTACTGCTCGAGGATCGTGATCCCGGGCGTTGCGTCGGTTGATGACTCGTGAATCATGACGGCTTTCGTCGGCGAAACCATGTAGAAGACGAATTGGTTTGTACGCGGCGGCGGGCAACCGGCAAGCATGGGGGCAATCAGGACGGCGACGCATAACATTGCCAGAGTCCGTCGCGAGGGGTTGCGGCGTGAGATGAGACGGCTGAGGAGCAACGACAGCAGCAAAAGCAGAGTAACCACGGAACCGCCGACGCCTGCTGTCGTAATCACAAGACTTGTTACAGCTCCCCTGCCGTTCCCACCGACGGAATAGGTGCCGGTAGTCGTTTGATTCACAAAGAGGCCAGACAAAGTACTCGCGCTCGCGGATTCAGAGAAATTGCCTGCTCCGTCCAACATTGCCAGACCCGTTGCGCCTACATTCGCCGTGATCGACGGAGCGACTGTACCTGCGGAAAACGTCCCCGAAAACGAAGAGTTCGTGAATCCTCCGCTTGGCGCTGGCCCCTGCCGCTCGACAAACCCGAATCCCACGTTGGGGCTTGTGTCTAGGATGAATGCCTGGTTTTTGTCGACAAGATACTGAATCCTGGCAGTGATGGCCCCAGCGGGCATGACTGTGACTCGCCCAGCATTGAGCACGGAATAGGTAGTTCCAAACGTCCTATTCGGCCCAATAGCGTTGCCAGAGCTAATGTCCGTGTCGAACGTGAGTGTTCCGTTCCCGTCTGGCATCATCAATCCAATTTCCGCGTACGATTCAGAAGATGAGCCGGAGACCACGCCAGATAGGTAGTAAACGGCAGGCGAATTGAGAGCGGTGTTGTCGAAGGGCGTGGAAGCCTGAGACAGAATCGTGCCGCTGAGCAGACCGTCAGAAGAAAATGTGTCGGTCCTCATAGCGAGGAACTCGCCGGCGGAAACCACGTAGGCAGCCAGATCCATAGCGGACGTCCCGGAAGGGTTCAGAGTGATCGATGTGCGACCATCGCCGGTTGTCGGGGCGGTGTATGTGCCGGTCAAGGTGGGATTCGTTGCGGTGCCGGCCACATTTTGGTCTGCGATACCGGTGGAGATGGTGCCCGAACCGCTTGCATTGAACGCCCCAACGATCGCTTCGCGGTTTCCGGCGGCGTCCTGGCCTGAAAACCCAAAGGCATAGGGACCTGTGATACTGCCCAAGGTAAAAGCTGAAGGGTCTTGAAGGCGCAGCAGACCAGAACCACGCTGACCCTTGGTTCCACTGGTGTCGTCGAATTCGACGAACCGGGCCTTGTGCGCAACATCGCTGCTGATGGAGTTGAGCACCAAGGCATAGGTCTTTGAGCCGCTCGCGGTTGTGATGGTAAAAGCTCCACGGTTGTCCGAACCTACGTTGTAGGTTCCGGTCAATGGCACAGTCAATGTGGAACCAGTGGGGCCGTTCTCGTCTTCGATACCCTCAGTGATATTTCCCTTTCCGTCGGCAGTGAAGCTACCCGCGATCGCCACTTGGGATCCCGTGGCGTCATCGAAGCTACTGAACAGAAATGCGTAGCGACCGTTCAACTCGGAATCGCTTGCTGTTGTGTCGGAGACAACAGTGAGGGAGAGTGCTTGTGTCGACGTAAGGGCGGAGCACTCCGAATCAGCTACTTGCAGGGTGAAATTGGTAGTTCCAGAGGTTCCGGGTATGCCTGTGATTCTTCCGGTGGACGAATTCAGCGTGGCCCACGAAGGAAGCGAACCGCTCGCCACGGTCCAAGTGTACGGGGAGATTCCTCCTGCAACCTGAACCGCTTGGATGCAGATTGTGTCTGCCACACCACTTGGCAACGATGTGGTCCCGATCGATAGCGGAAGAACGGTCACGGTGATGCTTAAGTTGGCAGAAGCCGTCAGGGGCGGGTTTCCCGAATCAGCCAGCCGAACGGCGAAATTCGAGGTCCCTGCAGTGCATGGGGCCCCCTCAATTGTTCCATCAGTCCCGAGAGTAAACCCCGTGGGCAAGGAGCCGGAAGCGACACTCCAAGAAAAAGGAGGTACGCCGCCCGATTCTTGCAGCATAGCTGTGTACGCGCTGCCAACGACACCGGCTGGCAGAGAAGTTGTGCTAATTGAAGGGGGAGGGACCACGGTTAGCGAAGCGGCCTCCGATTTTGTATTGTCAGCAACAGATGTGGCGACAACGCTGACAGAAAGGCCAGCGGTGACCGGATTGGGCGCTGTGTAGGTAACGGAAGTGACAGTCTGATTGGAGAGGGCGCCGCACGCGGCCGCCGCGCACCCACTAGCTGCAAGGCTCCAAGTCACTCCCTTCTGCGCAGGATCATTGACAGCGATAGCGGTGAGGCTCGCTGACCTGTTTTCATCGACGGTTTGCGCTGATGGGGAGATGTTAACGAAAATTGGTGGTGGCGCGCTTGCTGAGCCGCCGCCACAGCCGATGGTGTTAGCGGCGAGAGCTACAGCGGCCAAGATTCCGACGAGCGTTACGCGATTCTTTGATCTCATCACGGACCTCCTGATCGAAATCGAAGGACTCTCGGTCCCGTTCAATTCAACAGTCGTCAGCCCGGCCTGTCGAAGGCCGCTATGTGTCCGTCGCCGCAGCGGAGGTGATTTTTCTTGACTCGACCGTTATAACTACGGGAAGAGTGTGGCCATTGGCTAGCGTCAAGGATTCAAACATCGTGCGTGCTTCCCTCGAGTCATCGTCGAACACGAGAGTTAGCGTGGCGGTGCGCACCAGCTGCCCCGAGTCGTAGACGTAGACCTAGACCTAGACGTAGACGTAGACGTTGCCGGTGGCCGTACAGTCAGCATCCACGATGATCTTGGCGGTGATCGTTTCCTGCGCGGACACGCCGCCATTGCTCCGAGTCTGCGTCCCGGAGAGATTTCCGTCTCTGTCCAAAGTGAATCGGCCCACTGCCGCGACAGGGACGGTCACAGTGCCCGTGGCGGTTGGAAGAATGATCGTGCCGACACACGTGTAACCCCATTTGCCTGCCACGGTGGCGTTTGAGCATCCACCGTCATCTTGAGCGCGCATTGCTGGTGCGAGGCAAAGATGCAAGGTGGCCAAGAAAATAATCGCGAGTGCCGTTCGTACAATCGTTCGCTTCATGAGGGCCCTCCCGCAGTGTTGCAAAGGGTGTGGTCTTCCTCCGTTGAGCGTAAGGATTTGCATTTGGAAGGCACGCCGTCAATCTCCGGCAAGTCTTCTTTTTTTTCTCTTCTGGCGATAACCTGCTAAGTGCTTGATTTGATAAGCCCGTTCGGACAGAATAGCCGCACAGAATCGCAGATACTGAGGGAATCGACTGCGGGATCTAGGCAGGTGCGGTGTGGCGCCGCTCAGTTCCGCGCAAGTGAACGCTCGTTTCGGAGAGTTCGACATTGACCCGCGTTCCGGCGAATTGCGGAAGCGCGGCATTCGGATAAAGCTGCAAGGTCAACCCTTCCAAGTGCTCCAGATTTTGCTCGAACATGCCGGTGACGTGGTCACCCGTGAAGAACTGTAGAACAGAATCTGGCCGGCGGATACGATTTCGACCACAGCCTGAACAACGCGGTCAAGAAGTTGCGCCAAGCATTAGGGGACGAGGCCGAAAAACCCGTTTTATAGCAGGGCCTTCAGCTGTTTGACGGAACAATTAAATCACGATAGCGGCGAATTTGCGATGAGCACAGTTGCGACGTCACTTCACCTTGCCAGTTGCCAACTACGGAAATCAGGTGCAAAATCGCCGGATAATGAAGCGTCCCTCTATGAAGCGTGCTCTGTTGCTTTTCCTTTTAGCCAGCCTAGTTACCCCCGCTGTCGCACAGAATGGTGGAAATGTCGAGGTTGGACGCGTTAGCTTCGAGGCACTCAGCCAACAAACAGAAGGGTCTCTGCTCCGCTGTCGGGGAGATGTCGAGATGGCGACCCATTCCTTTGTCTTGCGGGCTGATGAAGTGGACTATCATTCCGACACTGGCACAGCAGAAGCACGCGGTAGTGTGTGGATACAACTCTTGCCTGTGACTCCAAAAACTGCTTCTGACCGAAGGCAACAGCACCAGTGAGTGCGCCTCCGCAATAACTAGCGTCGTCCTGCAACGCCTTCGCGAGGAGTCCGATTCATCCTTGATTAAAGATGGCGTCGTGGAACGCGACCACGTCTGGGTGGTCCTGAGCAGACTTGGCAATCAGAATCTTTAACCCTGGCTACTGGTGATTAGGTTCGGTAGAAGACGCAGCGGCCTGCGAGACTACCAAGAATTCGAACGATTTTCCCTCGACCTTGAACTTTATTTTATTCTTGTCGAGCGTGAATTGGACCGCTGTATTTAACGGAATGAGGGTCTGATCGGATGGCTTCGGCTGACGAATGGTGTAGTCAGTGCTGCCGGAGCGGACGACATACTGCTGACAAAGGAGATCGATGTCCTGCTTCTTGGATTTCTTTGTGCCACACTGGACAGAGGTGTGGGAAACAATAGTGCCGGGCTGCGGTTTGGGCCCGGCGAAGACGGCCGCTGTACTTAGTAAAAGGGCGGCGAAGAAAGTTAGAGACTTTTTCATATGGACACCCGGCAACAAACGGTCGCTTAGAAGTATAGCGCAAATTGGCAGCTGTACAGCCAGGGCCAGCGGCAACTTGTAGGCCTAATCGGAGAGGTGGATCGCCAAGGGGCACTTTTCCGATAACCGCGTTTGAACGTAGCCGCCCATGCGGCAGACGCTTCGCGTGCTGTGCTCAGCACGTCTTGCCGATGGGTACGGTCTTGAGCTGCGATTATAGTTTCCCTGCGATTTTCCAAGCACCACAGAATCAATAGGTTGCATACGGATGGACACCTGTGGGCCAAAAACCTACGACGATGTTGGCGGGCATTTGGAAACAAGCCTAGTATGAAATCGACAATCTCATGTTCTTCTCTGGCCCGGGCACGCCTAACGGATAGAACTACTATCAGTTCTGCGGCAAAAATGGCCGCGATGAAAATCATCTCCCACACTGTTCTGCTTCCCCACGTCCAAACCAGTGCTGCGATAACAAACGGAATAAGCGCCATCACAATGTTGAAGGGATGAAATGCAAATGACCCTCTCAGATTGCTGTCGCCGTCAACCTCGCTCACTTCACCGAGAAGATACAGAGCGCGGTCTCGTGATCGGTGGGCAACCATGATCCGTCACGCAGATCCGACGCAACCAGTAGGCGCGTTGGCGCAAACGATGACTGAATCGGCCTCGCTCTGTCTTTTGGTACCGACCGGTTGGCCACGCGCCGAATTGCCAACCGCGTCCCGTAGGGGCGCCTGAACCATGTCCTCAATCCGACTTACCCCGGCTTGCGGGCGGAATAATTCCGTTCATCCGCAGATACTCCACCATCTGCCCGTAATGATTGTACGCATGCGCCACCCCAAACTCCGCCAGGTGCAGCCGCTGCGACTTCCCATTCGCGGCCGGCTCCAACATATTCTGCGCGGTGAGAGTCGCGGCTGCCTTGTGCCCCAGCGCAAACGAATCTTTCAAAAATTTCAAAATCTCGGCCCTGCTCTTCAACTCCACTGGACCGTTCCCATCCTTAATGTTTGCAGGCACCGGATCGCCGGTAATTGGCGACCAAATAAAATAATTCGACGAAGCAATGTGCTTCACCTGCACCGCAAACGAACGAACCCCTTTGTAATCGTCTCCGGGAATATTCAAGGTCTCGGGAGTGAAGTTGAATTTCTCCTCCGGCATGGCCTCGGTGGCCTCCACGACTTGCTTCTCGACCGCGCTGATATCCCGGTCAACCATCGCAGCCACCGTCGTCTGCGTCGACGCTCGTGCTTGCGGCGCACTTGCGGCGGGGAAAGTCTTTGCACCTTGTCCGAACGCGGTCCCGGCAAAAATCACTGCCAACCACAAAACGATACGCAGTTGTCTCATCGGAGCACCCTCCTGGTGGCTTTCCCCGTTAGACGTGACGCCTCCGCCGAAGTTTTGTCAAATTCCTCAGGCAGAAACTTCCCGGATAACGTTAGTGCTTGATCGGATGCGCGTTGTCCCTGAGGAGTGAACGCAGGCGGAGAGTTCTGCGCGCGTCCGGTAAAGCCGTTAGCACGTGGCCGCTGGCGATTGCGGTGGACGCGGGCCTTATGGAAATTCAATTGTGGGAAGGAGGGGTGTGGGAAGGAGGGGTGTTGAGGTGTGCCGGGACTGGGCCACGGAGAGCAACTCACGACACCCTGTGCCAAGAGGCTGGCTACCACAAGAAAGTATCACGATGACCAAGGCTGAAGAAGCTGGAAGAAGAGATTTAGGCAACGGCAAGACACAGAGGTAGGGAGCGTGGCGAAGCACGCGAAAGATTCGGGTTGGAGAGAGTGTTTTCATGCCGCAGCGGTTACCACTGGTGGAGAACGAAGCTGGATGTCGGCAGCGGTGAGCCACTCGATGACCTTCATTGGTCCTCCACAGTTGGGGCAGCGATAAAGACCAGGAGCCTCTTCGGTGGAGGAAGCGTGGTGTTCCGCTTGCGGCTGTGGTCTCGAGCCCAGCAACTGAGAGCAAAGCGGCAGAAGCTTGGTGCGCCGGCGGTTGGCCAGAAAGCCGAAATGTCGAATGCGCACGAAGCCTTTCGGAAGGATGTGCAGTAAGAAGCGACGTAAGAACTTGTCGACCGATAGGGTTTTGAGCTTCTGTTGATTGTGGTGAGCCGAATCGCGCCAGCGAAAGGTGACCTGGCCATCGATGAAGGAGACCAGGCGATGGTTGGAGATGGCCACGCGATGGGTATAGCGGCCGAGATATTGCAGCACATATTCGGGGCCGCCGAACGGAGGTTTTAAGTACACCACCCAATCTTGCCGGTAGAGTGGCCGCAGCCAGGCAGCGAAGATCTTGGGCTTAGCGAGAAGCTTCAAGTTTCCCTCGAAGCGGAGCAGTCCGTCCTGGAAGGCTTGCTTGAGCGCGTTGACGAACTTGCCGCGAAAGACTTTCCGCAGCACCTTTTTGGGAAGAAAGTAATTTTTCCTTGAGCCAACCCAACGGGCGCGATCAGGCGAGAGGCCGCCAGCGGGCGCGACACAATGAACATGCGGATGAAGTTTGAGTTGCTGGCTCCAGGTGTGCAGGACACTGAAGAAGCCGATCTCTGCCCCAAGGTGTCTCGGATCGCGCGCCACTTCGAGGAGGGTTTCCGCACTGGTACGAAACAGAAGATCATAGAGGACCTTCTTGTTCTGCAGGACCAGTGGCGCCAAGCGACGGGGCAGGGTGAACACGATATGGGCGTAGGGCGTCGGGAGGAGTTCTCGCCGACGCGCCGCGATCCACCGTTCCCGAGCGGCAGTCTGACACTTCGGGCAATGGCGGTCCCGGCAGCTGTTGTACGAGATGGGGGCACGATATCCGCAGTGGGTGCATTCGTCGAGATGGCCGCCAAGTGCGGCGGTACGACACCGCTCAATGGCTCGCAGCACCTTGACATGCTTCCAACAAAGCCAGTGGCGATTTCGTTCGATGAAAACCTCTCCCGCAGCGCGGATGATATCGGCCACCTCCAGAGGCGGCCGGCTCATCTACTTCTCGCCGGGTGGCTTGTCGTTCAGTAGTAGCGAGTCCAAAGGACTTGCTGTTGCGTTCAGATGGCGTTGCGAGAGATGCAAGTAGACGGTCGTTTCTTTCAGGTCTTGATGACCGAGTAGGAGCTGAATGGCGCGGAGATCGGTGCCGGCTTCGAGTAGATGAGTGGCGAAGCAGTGCCTCAGAGTGTGAGGATGCACACGTTTCTGAATGCCCGCACGTTGGGCGGCTTTCTGACACGCGCACCAAACGGTTTTCGTATCGATGGGCCGATCCTTGCGATAGTTGCTGGGAAACAGCCAGGTGCTGGATTTGCGGTGGTAGTAACGCCACAGGGTGCGAAGTGCCGTGAGTAGCTTGGGACTGAGCATGACGTCGCGATCTGATGTGCCGAGAAAAGTTATGTGCCGAGAGTCGCGCTCCATCTCCAGAAGACACCGGCTGCTGCGGAGTGCGCTCGTGTCGCGCTGCGTAGTCGACTTCACATAACTATGGAGCCCTCCTTGGGTGAGATGCTGTCCTGGGTGAAGATGCCACCCGAGGAGGACCCATGCTGGAAAGCTATTTCAAACTAGACCACACCTTGCGGCGACTCCGTGCCGAACCAACGGGTCGATACATGGACAATTTCGCCGAGACTCTTCATACAAAAGGTTACGGTGTGTGGGCCGCGCAGGCATACCTGCGCGCGGCCGCACATCTGGGGATATGGATGAAGCGGAAGGGCTTTTCTGTGATGAAGTTGGAC
>WNGD01012832.1_pt1 | contig 11048 bp, 7 predicted proteins | sample 5400671 | NCBI WGS metagenome assembly WNGD01 (sample SAMN13153369, study PRJNA577476) | soil metagenome | isolation source: 40 cm soil or saprolite under grassland replicate 2 | place: USA:California | collected 2016-06-15
GGAGAGAGTTGCAATAATCAGGAGAGCCGCCGATCTGATGGAGGATGATCGGTTCGAGCTTGCTGCCCTAATCACCTACGAGGTCGGTAAGAACCGGTATGAGGCTGTCGCGGAAGCAAGCGAAGCCATCGATATGCTCGACTACTACGCTGATCTGATGGAACAGAACGACGGATACGTGAAGCCAATGCATCCGGGCGCACCAGGGGAAATCTCGAAGAGCGTTCTGCGACCCTACGGAGTGTGGGCGGTCATATCGCCGTTCAACTTTCCACTCGCCCTCGCCGCGGGGATGATCGCATCCGCACTCATCGCCGGCAACACAGTTGTATTTCATCCAACAAGCGCCGCACCTTTCTCCGGGCTCAAACTCTACGAGACACTCATCAACGCGGGCGTACCAACTGCGGCGCTTAGCTATCTGACCGGTCCAGGCGAGTCTTTCGGAGACGAAGTCACCTCGAACCTAAACGTAGCCGGCATAGCCTTCACTGGCTCGAAAGATGTTGGAATGAAGCTCTACCGCGATTTTGTGAACAAGCAGCCGTATCCGAAGCCGTTCATCGCTGAGATGGGCAGCAAGAACCCTGCCCTCATCACATCGCACGCTGATCTTGAGAGGGCGGCTGAAGGAGTCGTCAGAGGAGCGTTTGGATATAGCGGCCAAAAGTGCAGCGCGACATCAAGAGTCTATGTAGAGAGAGGCATAAAGAACGACTTCCTAAAAATCCTCAAAGACAAAGTGGAACACCTCAAGGTCGGGGATCCGAGGGACAAGGACGCTTTCGTTGGACCCGTGATCAACGAGAAAATGGTGAAGAAATACCAACGCTATCTCGAACTGGCAAAGAAGGACGGCGGCAAGATAGTTGCTGGAGGCGGACTACCAGAGGACAAGAAGCTGTCCAAAGGATACTATGTCAAACCGACAGTCGTCGCGGGCCTGCCTTCCAATGATCGCCTCTTGAAGGAAGAACTCTTCCTGCCTTTCGTGGTAGTTGACGAGGTCAAGAGCCTGGACGAGGCGTTGAAGAAGGCGAACGACACGGATTTCGGCTTGACCGCGGGAATCTTCAGCAACGACCAGAACGAGGTTGACAGGTTCTTCAGGAGCATCGACTTCGGGGTCACATACGCTAACAGAAAGGGCGGCGCAACAACAGGCGCCTGGCCCGGCTCCCAACCGTTCGGCGGCTGGAAAGGAAGCGGAGCTACCGGCAAAGGGGTTGGAGGGCCATACTATCTGCTAGAATTCATGCATGAACAGGCCCAGACCGTAGTCAAAGACGCCTAAGCAGCTAATCGATCTATCTCCTCAACGAACACCTCTTCCTTCCCTACCGGAAAGACTCCTGAGGCTGCAACAGAGTGTCCATCTCCGAACCCGCCTGCCCCCTCGCGCACGATTCCGGAAGAATTTTCGAGAGCGAGGGTTTCTTTCCTTTCTCAATAAGGCTCGTAAGTATCTGAGGGGCTCTTCCTGAGACCTTGACCATGGATGAGGACAATCTTCCCCAGCCGGGAATGTCCGCTGGAACATTCATCATTCCGATCAGGTACTTGACGGGGTTGATGCCTCGCTGGTAGCGAAGGTACGAACAGAAGCTTCCGACTACTTTTCCTCCCATACCTTTGTAATTGTCGTGGGCGTGAAACCATTGGATATTCTTCTTCTGTGATAGACCATCTCTCCTTATCGTCGCGAGCATTTTTCGGTTGGCTTGTTTTCGTTCTTCCTCGAACTCTCTGGCCATCTCCATTGTTTGGTCGGTAAAACCTGTTGTACATGCTTCAATTCCCATCTCAGGGCCGTTTCGGTAGTATCCGACCGAGCCGAGAACGTTGAGAAGGCTGGAGGCTCGTGTTCTGCTAAGATTCATGCCCTTAGCTTGGACATTTAGGTCCCCCTTGCCAGAATCCCGTACCAGTCCCAGGTCCTTGGCGTCTTCCAATGCAATCAAGTTGAGACTTTGTGTCTCTCCAGGAAGCTCCAGGGACCCTATTGTCGCCAAGTGTGCGTAGGTTGACAGTTTGGGATCGACCGTTTTGCAGAACAGATAAGCTACTGTTGCGGAGGAGGCGTCTTTCTCGCCTGAAAAACCGTAGAGTTCAGGGTTGAGATTGTAGAGCAATGGATCTTGCGTGGAGACTGTGTCATGGTGGTCCAGAACAAGAATTAGCCCCTTGGCCCTGTTTGCTTCGATTAACCAATCTATGTGGCCGGAGCCCAGGTCAACGTAGGCTATGACGCGAGGAGGACCTGATTCGATGTCTTTGCCAACTTGCGGGTACAGCTTGTCCAGGCAGATGAGCCTCGTGTTAAGCCCGAGACTTAACAGTGCTAGTTTCGTAAGTGCCGCTGACGTTAGCCCATCTGCTTCATCGTGATGAAGAACGACTGCCTCTCGGATACCAGACTCTCGAACAGCCGACACTGCAGAACCCAATCTGTTCTGGAAATCGTGAAGGCGTTCCACAGTGCTTATCTCAGTTCTTGACGAATAGTGCTATGAAATAGCCTGTCTCGTGAGTATCGGGACTGAATCTCTGCGTGAGACGATCCCTATCATACCCGTTCTCACCAAGAACCGGGATTTGTTTCTCCAACGTCAACCCTAGTTCTTTCTCCGCATAGCCCACGACATCTTCGCACTCCTCCTTAGTAATTGTGCAGACACTGTACACAATTGTTCCGCCTTCCTTTGCGATGTGAGAAGCTGCGGTCAGAAACTGTTTTTGGTAGTCTGCTGAGTTCTCGACATTCTGTGCGGTAGTCTCGACTGCGAGTTTCGGGACAATACCGAGAGCGGTGCAGGGCGGGTCGACTAGCACCCTATCAGCTTTGATGTTGTAGTCTCGATGAACGTATCGAGAATCATGCGATATCAGCTGGTAGTTTGCGCAGCCCATCCTCTCCATGAGTTCCTTTGCCTTCTGGATTTTTCGTGTGTTGCGGTCGAATCCGATTATCCGAGCCTGATTTCCAGTTAGCTGGCTGATATGGCTCGTCTTGCCCCCGGGCGCGCAGTTGAGATCGACAATAGTCTCTCCTGGCTTGGGATCTAGAATGTGGCTTGTCAGGATGGCGGGTAGTGACTGGAGATGGACTTGCCCGTTAGAGTACCAAGGGGTTTCCATTATGCTCGGCAAGCCCGCTCTGCTAGCCGTGATCTCCACTGCTACCCTTTGTTGGTACGTCAGGATGCTTGTCTCGCTCTGGTGCGAGACCCCAGAGCCGACGGGTGTTCCGCTCTCGTCGACTACCGTTACTTTCATGCCGGGTCGCAGTGCATGGCATCGCTTTACCCCTGGAGCGTAGAGATGTGCGCCTAGTTGAACAGCTTCGGCCGCAAACCTGTTCGCTTCCACAATAACGCCATCGGTTTCTATCTTGGATGCTCGGGAATGGAGGAACGCGGCATCCTTGAGTTGCATGTGAGCTTCAGCCTGTAGACCGCTGGCTATCATCGATCGGATGATAGTATCCCTTTCAGCTTTCAGCGTGTTTATCCGGAGATAGTATTTCGAAGGCATCGCGGTCATCGAGCAGAGAACTCTGTTCGTTCGTGGACCGTAGATTTGGTGCAGACGGCTCTCTAATTCTGGATCTATTTGTAACCGTCTCTCGGGAGGTTCTAGGAGCACGGTGGCGTCGCTTTAGTGTTGGGTGGCTTTCTGGTTTAATTACCCTTGACCCAACCACTGCGGCGGAGACTGGTTCGCTATCGAAAAACAACATCCAATCCGCAAATTCAAGCGTCGATTCGGACAGGACGCCTGAGCTGCCCCAGAATCACCCATTTTCAGCCCTGAACCCGGAAATGGGAGGGGGTCGCTTAATTTCCCTCGAAACGTTCGGCAAAACCCCTAGAATCGCCTGGCCATCCAAGCCTGGATTGAACCCTGATAAGCATGTCTCGCCCATTATCATTGCCAGCCAAGGGAGTTTTCCCTGGGAGGAGGGGGATAAGAGCAGAACACCTCGCGACGCAAGAGCGGTTAAGGAGAGAAATCCGGTTCGCGAAATCCCGCATTATCAGCCTTGTTTTCGAATCTGGGACTTCACCCGTATCTTGCCCTAGAGTCATTCGGGAATGCCGCTATACCTGCCGTCCTCTTGCCCTGGCATCAAAGCCCGGAATAAGCCCTGAATCGGATGTCTCGCCCATTATCACCGCCAGACAATCGATGGTTTTTGGAAAATAGGGGGTCTTAGCGACCGACCCTCGCGCCGCAAGAGTGAGACTTCCCAAGGCTCCGGAATCGTTCCTTGAGAGTTACTCAAGACTTAAACCGGGTCTTTCGTAAGCTACAGTTCGATTCCCTATAGAAGATATAGAATTTCGGGATATGGATTGAAAAAGACGGCCCCCAAGAAGAGCCCTCAGCTACTCAACGGCTTTCCCCACATTCCCTTCGACGAGTTTCCCCTAAAGAAGTCGGAGGATCTAGTGGTCCTACTCGAGAAGAACATGCCAGAAGGAGCGAAAGTGGAAGTGACTCCAATGGAAGACTCGCATCACTCTCCGTGCTTGGAAGAAATGGTAGCGATAATGGTCCATGACATTGAAGAAGGAAAGGATTCGTCAGAGATCTACACTATCTACCAGTTCTGCCCCGCCTGCCACGTCGCAGTCAGGGTCCTCTAGCCCGGACTATTCCAGATAGATAGCCGGCCTGTACGGCTCCGCCATTCTAGCCCGTCCCTTTGGATCGGTTATCCCTTGGTCTCCTTCCTTCCAGACGTTGATCGTGCATTTGAACTCTCGTTGATAGAAGTCAGCCGCATCGGCAAAGATAGTTTTCTCGGCCGTGACGCCATCTTGGATGCGTGACTTTCTCATCTCATCAGGCATCTGGTTTGCCTGCTGAAGCGTTTTGCTAGCATAGTCCGCAGCGGCCTTTCCAAGCGACCGGAAAAGAGGATCTCCCATAACCTCTTTGATGAAATCCCCCTGTCTCATCTTCTCCTCCGCGGACTTCAACGCTTTCAGATAGATTTGCCATTTCCAATCTGCCGCTGTGTAGTATGCGATCCGCTTCGGAGTGATGCCTGTCGCCTTCTCGATCTCAGTTGTATCTTCCAAGACCTGTCGAACAAGTGCCTCCGCCCGTTCTGCGCTGGGGTCTTTCTCATTCTCGCCTTCTTCGGGCCATGTGCTCTGAACGACGAATCCCTTGTTTCCAATGCGGCTCCAGATCTCCTCCGCAGTGTGCGGCGCGAGTGGAGCCATCATTCTTGTTCTCGTCTCCAGCACCCTTCGCAGGATCCGGTCGCGATTGTCGGATCTCGGCTTCTTCGGGCCAAGTCTTCGCTTGTACCAACCAATGTCGTTATCGAGCTCGTATAGAATGATGTTGATCGCCTCTCTAACCCTCAGCCTGTCCAGCGCAATTGTCGCAGTCTGGACTGCGTTGCTCAAACGGCTGATCATCCACCTGTCGAGCGTGGAGGGCTTCGATTTCCCAGCTGTCTTTTTTGCGCCCTGCTTTCTAGCCTGTCCCAATAGAGTGGCCAGTCTTTCCTGAATCGATGCAGCGAGCCCTTCGCTGAAGTCCGTGTCCTGGCCAAGCTCGGCCGTCGCCAAGACCCCGACCCTGACAGGATCAGCTCCGAACCTGGCGATTCCCTGACGGAGAGGTATGATGTTCTGTAGAGACTTTGACATCTTCGCGCTATCCATTAACACGAAGCCGTTGGCCACGATTCCTTTCGGCCACTGTCTCTCAGGGAAGAGAGTCGAATGGTGGAATATGTAGAACGATAGATGGTTAGAGACTAGTTCTCTGGCTGAGTGGCGCATATCGACCGGATAGAAGTACTCGAACTCGGCCCGGATCCCGTTTAGTATCTTTTTGGGAATCCCGGTCTCTTCCGCAACCCTGTCAACCGCTCCGTCTCCCAGCAGCGTGAAGTTGAAGAAAGCGTCAGGTAATTTCGACGTGTCCTTTTCGAACTTCTTGAAGACAACCCAGTCCTTGGTGAAGTACTTGGATAGGATGTAGTATGCCATGTAGACGACCGAATCGGAGAGAGCCTCGATAATCCAGTTCGAGTCCCATGGAAGCTTCGTCCCCAGACCCACCGTACGAGCGCAGGCTCTCTCCCTCAACCAGTCTAGTGTATAGTTGAACTCGGCTCGAATCTCATCCGGCAGGATAATCATCTGATCGAGACATTTGTGGGCGAGCTTCTTCCACTCAGAATCACCATAGTTGATGAACCACTGGTTCTCTAGAATGTGGACTAGACATTTTGTTCCACACCTGCAGACCACCGGCGCGTTTCTCAGTTCGAGTAAAATCTCAATTTTTCCCTGTCTTGTCAGCTCTTGGACGATGGCTTCTCTCGCCTTCGCGACCGGCATCCCAGAATATCCGCCAGTGTTTTCTTTCATGACGCCATCATGGAACTCTTTCGAGTACAGCTCTTGAGTCGCATGTTCTAGATGAGGGTCGTTCTGGTCTTTGACCCCGAACTTCTGGATCAAATCTGCGGCTGGAAGATCGGAGAATCCGTCCAGTAGGATGATCGATATTGGATTGGTTGCTTGCAGAATCGGTCGGGCCTCTGCTGAACCAGCATACCTCTCCTTGAGATCGGCTAGAGCTTGATAGTCATACGGAGCGTGTCCTGGAACAGACATGACAACACCAGTGCCATTATCCGGTTCTACGAAGCTTCCCGGAAAGATCGGGATCTCGTTGTCGGTGACCGTGTTCCGGACGGTCTTCCACAGCAACTCGCCCGCCCTAATCTCGCGTTCTACAACGACTTTGTGATTCTGGTGCTGAAGCTTCTCCACCGTCTCCCTGCTGACAATCCACAACTCTCTGTCCACCCAAGCTCGAACATAGGTGGCTTCCGGGTTAACCCAGAGATTGGTGACCCCGAATACGGTCTCCGGCCTCAGCGTCGAAGTAGGATAGAACACGCCCTCTCCCTGGAACTTGACCAGGTATGATTCCCCTATCTCGGGTTCCACGTCTCCCTGGGTGTCCACGACTCCTACTGGGCTTTTGTCGTTGGGACACCATGCGACCGGATGGGTTCCTCTCGTGATCAGTCCTTTCTGGTTTAGGGTCCGGAAGTGCCATTCGATGTATCGGCTGTACAATGGGTCGATGGTCGTGAACTCTCGCCGCCAGTCGATCGAGAACCCGATCTCCACCATTCCCTTCTTGATATCTTCGCGGAAGTAGGAAGCCATCGACTTCGGATCCTTCAATTTCTCCTGTGTTGACGGTGGAATTCCATAGATCCTGCTGAAAGTCTCCACGATCTCAGGCTCGTTTTCGCGGAGGCGTTTGGCCATGGCGAAGAGTGGAGAGCCGGTATAATGGAAGCCCATTGGAAAGAGAGTGTTGTAGCCTTTCATCCGGTGATATCGGGCATTAACGTCGGCGATGGTGTATGTTCTCGCGTGACCGATATGCTGGGGAGAGTTCGGATAGGGATAAGCCGCTGTTACATAGTACTTGGGCTTACGAGGGTCAGGGTCTGTCTCGTAGATCTTGCCCCAGTTCCACTTCTTCTGCCATTTTCTCTCCAGGGCGCGCCAGTCAAGCTTGGCCGGCGTTATTGATTCCCTCCGCTGGGGTGGCGATGCTGAGCTGTTTTGTGACGGTTTGTGACGCGACCTTCAACGCCTCGTCCACTTTGTCCTTGGAGGATCCGCCGCCTGTCGCGAAGAAGGGTCTGCCTCCTCCGCCACCACCTAAGACCTTCGAGGCTTCTGAGACAATTTGGCCAGCGTTAACGCCTGCCTTGACAGCATCGTCGCCAGCCGCGGCTACTACCTGAACGCGCTCTGATACTTCGAATATTACCACGATCATATTGGGATCGGATTCTTTGAGCCGATTAGCAACCTCGACCGCGTCTATACCTCGCCTCTTTGCCGTCTTTGCCAGTACGAGTCTGACTGTTCCTAGATTGATCGCTTTCTTCTCCAGTTGTTTGATGTGTGTTTCCATCGTCTTTGCGTGAACTTTTTCGAGTTCTTTCTCTAGAGAATCCCTCTCGGCAACTATTGCCTTGATGGACTCTGGAAGCTTGTCAGGCGTCGTCTTCAACAGCTCGCTTGACTTCGCGAGTGCTTCGCTCTGCTCGTTGATCCGCTTCAGCGCCGGCTCCCCCGCGGAGAAGATAATCCGTTCGACCCCGTCCTGCAACTTGCTGACTTTCTCGATCTTGAAGACTCCTAGCTCCCCGGTTCTCTTGCAGTGTGTTCCTCCACAAGCTTCCGCGTCCCACCCCTGGATTCTTACAATTCGGATCTTCGAGCCTGGGACCGCTCCGCCCTGGTAGAGCCTGTAGCCGTACTTTGCCTCGGCCTTCTCACGAGCCATCCACGTCACCTGTACAGGTAGGTCGCGCAGAATGACTTGGTTGACGAGCTTTTCGATCCTCTCCCTTTCCTTTGACGTAATCTCCCGGTAGTGCGTGATGTCTAGCCTGCTCGACTCCACTTCCTTTTGCGCACCTGCTTGCCAGACATGCTCGCCTAGCACTCTCCGCGCCGCCCCGATCAGAGCGTGAGTGCCGGTATGGTGACGCATCAGATTCACACGACGCTGCCAGTCAATCTCTCCCTCAACCAGCTCGATTTCTTGATCAATTGGTTGGTCAAGAAAATGAACGATGGTACTTCCGAACTTCTGGACGTCTGTGACCCTCAGTTTCTTGTCGCGAGACCGTACCTCACCGTGATCGGCGGGCTGACCACCTCCCTCTGGATAGAAGCACGTCTGGTCCAGCACGATAGAGTTTTCTGCGACTTTCGCTAGTATCTTCGCTTGGAAGCTGGCCTGATAGGCATCGTCGTAGTATAACGCTCGGGTTGCAGGAAGATCCTTTAGCTTCGCCTCCCATTCAGGATTGGAGGAGGATGCCTCGAGACTCGTAGTCGGCCTTGAGTGTCGTTCCGCGACTAGCGTCAAGAAGTTCTCGGGAACGTCTACCTCTACTCCGACTTTCTCCGCGCTCTCTCTTACGATCTCTGGAGCCAAGCCTTGGGAGTCGTAGAGCAGAACAAGCTGGTCTGTGGGAATCTTTCGAATACCTTGACTCGAGAGCTCTTTTGAAAGCCTTAGTACCGCTTCTGATCCCTTATTGATCGTCTCTTCATACTTCTCGACTTCAATCTGCAGGCCGTCCAGTATCTCTCCTCTCATCTCTCGGAGGAGGCGAAACTCTCCACCCCACAGTTTGATCTGTCCCTCGATAATGACGGGAAGTTCCTGGAGGATTCCTAGCTGTCGTGCCAATCGTGCGGCTCGGCGAATGATGAGCCGGGTCAGGTAGCCTTCACCCACGTTGGATGGAACGACGCCTTCACCTAGGAGGAAGGAAATTGACTTTGTATGATCGGTAATCGCGTATGCGGCTTCCAGCATCTGGACGATGGAGCGAAACGCCTCCTTGTCGAGGCCAATCTCGCGTGCTGTCGCTTCAACATACGCATCTCTGGAAGCTCGACTGGAGGCCCCGTAGATTCCAGCCGACCTAGTAAGAGAAGACAACGTACTCTCGTTGAGGTCAACCTTCGCCATTTCCACAACCTGCTTGAGCAGAGGGCCATAGACTGCGTGGAATCCGCTGGGTGAGCCTTGGGACAGCCAGGCCCATCTTTCCATCCCATAGCCTGTGTCCACTGTCCTGATTGGCAGGGGTATGAGTTCTTCCCCTTGGACTCTGTATTGCATAAAGACAAGTGTCGAGATCTCTAGTCCTGCAACAATTCCTTCGAGATCCGGTCCCGCGTTTCCTCCCCCTGACCAAAAGTGCTCTTTGTAAGTGATAGACTCGGAGGGGACGCCCATCACGTCGGCTAGGAGTTTGTGGTGATAACGGACGGTTTCGTCTTTCCAATAGATTTCCTTGTTCGGATAATTGAACGCGTGTGCTCCACCCATTTCAAAGATTGACATGTGTCGCCCCGCTGCGCCAACCTGTTCAATATCTGTGAAACGGATACAGGGCTGGCTAATGACCAACGGGTTTGCGGGAGGAGGCATGGTCCCTTCTGTCACGTAGGGTTGGAAGTCATAGATCGAGGCTCCGACGAGGTAGACATCGTTACGCCAACGCGCCACAATCGGGTAAGGCTTGACCCTGCTGTGTCCACGTTCGGCGAAATAATCCATGAACTGAATCCTCATCTCGGCGAGAGAGTAGCGTCGTTTTGTAGGAGGAGTTCCGATAAACGAATAGGGCGCACATGGAACCTCGCCGCAAGTCGTTTGCTCGGGGGCCGCCCAGTAGTGGCTTCCGCAGGATGGACATTTTCTTCGAGTGAAACCTATTTCTCCGAAGTACTTGAGGGCGAATTCTTCCGGGTTTATCTCTGGCATCTACCGTAGCCCTCCAAGATTGCCATGGAAATATTGAGGCTTGTCCGGGAAAATCGCTCTAGAGGGTTGTCGACTTGAGGAGAAGACTGTGCGGAGCTATACCGCGAACCTCCTTGCCCTCTCCCTACCCGAACAACGCCCCGAGTCCTGCTAGGGCTTCCTCTTCCTTCTTCTTCTCTTCTTCGGCCGGCTTCTTGTCTTCCTTCTTCGCCTCAGCGGGTGCCGCCGGTGCGGCTACTGGTGCAGCCATGGCGCTGGCCGACTTTAGAGCTTCGTCAATGTTGACCTCGGAGAGCGCTGCTACTAGGGCCTTAACTTGGGCTTCTTCGGCTTGACCGCCTGCTGCGATCACAACTTTTTTCACATTTTCTTCTGTTACAGGCTGCGCTGATGAGTGCAATAGGAGTGCGGCGTAAACATATTTCACTGGACTTTTTCCTCTTTTCTCAGGATTGATTGGATTTTAGTCGAGCGTCAATTCTTACACTTAAGGGTTTCCGGGTGTCGCGCTAGAAATCTTTTGATTCAGCACGTTTGCATTCATCACAGCGCGTCTGAGGACGGGCTCAATGGTGCCGCTCTCGAGGAAGCCTGCTTCGACAGCGATGGCTAGCGCTTCCCTCATTCCCTTCCCTAGAATCCTCGGGGCGTTCTCAGGAGTCACGTAGCCAGCATCAATTGAAAGACTGAAC
>WNGD01012699.1_pt1 | contig 11047 bp, 6 predicted proteins | sample 5400671 | NCBI WGS metagenome assembly WNGD01 (sample SAMN13153369, study PRJNA577476) | soil metagenome | isolation source: 40 cm soil or saprolite under grassland replicate 2 | place: USA:California | collected 2016-06-15
CGTTGGCGGGCGTGTGTCTCATTGCAAGACGCTCCAGTCGACTGCTAGCAAACCGCTTGCTGCTCGGCCAGAGGTAAGACTCTCCGTGGCCGCGCCGGCGATCATTCGGACACTTCCGTGGACGGCTAAATAGGCCGCAAACGCGCTTCTGAATGCGGTTTCCGCCGCTCGTCTGGACGCTTGGACGGATGGACGTAGTCCAAGGCGATGGAGCGGTCGGCAGTTGACGCAGGGGCTGGCGACCGAATGACAGGCATGAGTTTTCAACTTTCGGGGCAAAACCCGCGCGACCTAACCGCCTGGGAGGGGGAGAGATGAAATACCGTCTTCGTGGTTCGACCGCGCTTGTGGCGTTGGGCGCGGCGCTACTCGTTGGGATCTTCGTCAGCGGGTCGGGACCCGCCGCCGCGGCAGCGCCTCCGGCAGCGACCTTCAACCCGAACTTGCTGCTCAAGAGCAGCTCCAACGTCGCGGAGCCGAGCATCCGGACCGACCGCTTCGGGCGCTCCTTCGTGATCGGCCCCACGGGCGTCCCCGCCGGCTGCAAGGCCTTCCGGGTCAGCCACGATGGGTCGTCCTCGAGCTTCCTCGGCTTCCCCGACGGCACCGCCGGGGGCGGCGACTGCGACTTCGCCATCGGCCCCCAGGAGACGGCCACGCTGCCCGGCTTCGGGACGCCGACCGACGACGACCTCGCCTACTCGAGCCTCTCGGCTGCCAACATCACTGTCGGCAAGTCGAACGACGGCGGCGCCACCTTCGGTCCGCCGAATCCCGCCGCCGACCAGGTCTTCGGCGATGACCGCATGTGGCAGGCGGCCGACCCGAAGCTCAACAGCGGCGGCTTCGACACCGTGTTCATGACGTACCACGACATCTCCGGCCCCGGAAACATCGAGGTCAGCATCTCGGTGGACGGCGGACAGACTTACGTCCAGAGCGGCCCCCTCATCACCGACGTCCCCGTAGCACAGTGGGAGGGCGACCTCGCCGGCAACGAGCTGGGAAACATCGTCGCCCGCCGCGACCCGCTGACCGGCGCGCTAACGCTCTATTCGATCTTCCAGACCCCGGACAGCGCCGCGGACAACGCGACACAGGGCGTGAACGGGACGGCCAACTTCAACCGCGTGTACGAGGCCGTCGGCACCGTCACCGACGTCCCCTACCCAGGCGTGCCGGTGGTGGTCTGGCACGACTACGAGATCTACCACGGGCCGGTTGGGGCCAGGTACAACAAGCTCTTCCCGGCGACCGTCGTCGACTCGGCCGGCAGGGTCTACGCGATCTGGACGGACGGGAAAAGCATCCTGTACAAGTCCGACACCACCGGCACGGGCTGGAACCCTGCCGCCCCGCCGGGCTCGATCTCGACGCCATTCGGGCTCAGCACGACGCTCATGCCGTGGGCCGCAGCCGGCTCCACCGGCAAGGTGGACGTCGTCTTCTACGGCGCCACGGGAGGCGCCAGCGGGAACAACGACGACCCTAAGAACTCATGGAACGTCTATATGGCCCAGACCCTCGACGGCGGGTCGACCTGGGGCGTCTTCCAGGCCAGCGATCACGTCATTCACACCGGCTCGATCTGCATCAGCGGGCTGAACTGCAATCTGTCTGGAAGCGGCGACCGCACGCTGCTCGACTTCTTCCAGGTCTCGATTGACCCGACCAACGGCGCTGCCGACATCGCCTACGCGGACGACCACGCGGCTCCCGGCAGCGCGGTCGTCTACTTCACGCGCCAGTGCACGGGCGCGAGCGCGACAACCGGAGCCTCGATCGTGAACGACTGCGCGCCGCCGCCGCCGCCGACGCCGGCCCCGCAGGGAACCACCTGCCCGGGCCCACAGCTCGCGGACTTCACGGGCGACGCGCCCAACAACTACCCGGGCGGATCCGGCCAGAACATGGACAACCTCGACATCGAGAACGGGTCCTTTGGCTCCAGCGCCGGGAGCGCGAACATCGACGCGACATTGACGATCAAGGACCTGGAGGCGCCGCCGACGGCCGAGAACCCGAACATCACCTCCGGGCTCTGGACGGTCTACTGGCAGCAGGCCGGCACCGCCAACGCCCCCGGCGGCTCGACCTGGTGGTTCGCCCAGGCAAGCACCACCGGCGAGGGTGGAACCGCGGTGGTCAACTACAGTGACGGGACCTTCGACGCGAGCGCGGACGCGTACAGCGGGCGGCACGCGATCACCGGCGAATTCCATCCGGGGCCGAACGGGACGATCGTGTTCCACGTGCCGCGCACCGACGTTGGCAACCCGGCCGACGGAGCGACGCTGACGAACACGTTCGCGGATACCGCCGGCGCCTACCTCGTCCTCGGGACCGGCCTCCGCTACATCGCCCGCGGCGACCGTGCGCCCGACTCGAACTACGGGGCCGACTACCACGTCGCCCAGACCTGCCAGGCCGACCTGTCCGTCGTCAAGTCCGGTCCGGCGACCGCCCGCGTGAGCCAGCCGATCACGTACACCATCGCGGCGCACAACGGCGGCGGGGACGCGGCCCAAGGCGTCAAGCTCACCGACATGTTGCCCGCGAACACGGAGTTCAAGTCCGCGTCCACGAGCCAGGGGACCTGCGCCTCGAAGCCGACCCGCCAGGTCTTCACGTGCAGCCTGGGCACGATGGCGAACGCGGCTGACGCCACCGTGACCATCGTGGTGAAGCCGACGAAGAAAGGGACCCTGACCAACACGGCCTCCGTCTCGGAGACGGGCCCGGGCGACCCGAACCTAGGCAACAACGCCAGCAGCGTGACGACGAACGTGTCGTGAGAGCAAGAACCGCGCTCGCCGCGATCGCGGCGAGCGCGGTCGGCTCGCGTTCCTCACTTGCGCAGCCCCGGCGACGCTCTCAGTCGTCCACTGAACGCCGCCAACCCGAAAACGGTGCGGCCGGAGGAGGAGGGCCAGGCCTCAGGCGCCAGCAACGCGATCCGGGAGCTCGGTGGCGTCTTCGGCGTCGCCGTCCTGGCCTCGATCTTCTCGAGCTACGGCGGCTACGGCACCGGTCTCTGGCCCGGGGCTGTCGGCTTTACGGACAACTTACGAGGCAGGATGCCGGAAACGCCGGTTTTGCAGCGTCTCTATAGGTGTGAGCAACCAAGCCGTGCAACCCGTGCCGCGCCGCCTGCCGGATGTCGTTCCGGCGCCGGAGTTGCCGGTCTTCGCGGCATGCAACGAACGCCGAGCGCGCCGTCTGCGCGCCGTGGGTCTCGGTGTCGTCGTCCTAGGAGCCCTCTGGGTCGTCGCTTTCTTCGCCGGCGCAATCGACTTCGGACGGCTGCCCGGCATTCCGCGGCTCGGCGCATCGGGTCTCCGTTCCGCCCACGAGACAGCGAATGTCCATCCGGCCGTCGTCGTGCTTGCGGCCGAGCCGGTCGATCTCTCCGCTTCGGCAAGCTCGACTCTGCGCTCCGCCAGGCCGCATCGGAGCATCAGCCCGGCCCGCCCGACGAACCGGCCCGACCACGCATCGCGTCGATCGAAGTCGCCTCAACCAAGCTCGAGTACACCGCTTGTGAGCCCGCTTGCGCCACCGCCTGCGCCTCCTTCGCCGGCGGGGAAGGCGCACGGGCGCGGCTCCCGGAATCCAGCTCGGTCGCGGCAGCCTTCCGCTCCGCCCGGGAAGCCGATCGCAACTCGGGCTCGGCCGCGCAAGGTAAATCTGCAGCCACCTCCGCCGCCGCCAGGGTCGACCCATGTTCCGCCGGGACTCCGTCTCCCGCGTTAGGTCGGACGGCGACGACGGCAGGCGCTCGCTTGCCCGTTGGTTGCTGCTCGGCTTCTGCCTGACGGTCGTCGTCGCGCTGCTCTTCGTCGACGGACTCTCGACGCGCACCACCGGCGCGAGCCGCACGCCGCTGACGCCGGGCGCGCGCTCCCCGCTGCAAGGCTCGCGTCCGATCCTCACGTTCAAGAGCGGACGGCTGGTCTCCCGCGAGCCGCCGCCGCGCCGCCGGATCGCGCTCACGTTCGACGACGGGCCCGATCCCTACTGGACGCCCCGGATCGCAGCGGAGCTGCGCCGCTTGCGCGTACCGGCGACCTTCTTCCTCGTCGGCTCGCACGTGGTGCGGCATCCCAACATCGTCCGCGCCCTCTATCGGCAGGGATTCGAGCTCGGCAACCACACGTTCACCCACGTCGAGCTTTCGTCGGTTCCGGGGTGGGAACGCTCGGCGCAGATCTCCCTCACCGAAAGTGCAATCGCAGGCGCGGTCGGGATTCGGCCGCGATTGATCCGTCCGCCGTACTCGTCGGTTCCCGCCGCCGTGACGCGCCGACAGGCGGCGGTGCTCGCCGGGTTCGCCAAGAACGGATACCTGATCGTGCTCACCGAGCTCGACACGGAGGACTGGCGACGCCCGGGCGTCGCCTCGATCGTACGGGCCGCGACGCCCAAAGGATCCTCCGGCGGGATCGTGATGATGCACGACGGCGGCGGTGATCGCTCGCAGACGCTTGCGGCGCTGGGGCGGCTGGTCCCGAGGCTGAAGGGGCGGGGCTTTCGCTTCGTCCGGGTCTCGGATCTCGCTGGCTTGCCGGAGCGTGCGGTCGAGGTGCCCGCCACCCGATGGCAGCGCGTACGAGGAGGGCTTCTGACCGGGACCTTGCTCGTCTCACGCTGGCTTACCGAGGCGCTTGCCGTCATGCTCGCCGTGGTCGCGCTTCTCTTCGTCGCGCGCGTGGTCGCAGTGCTCGCGTTCGCTCGGCGCCACGTGAGAACGTCGAGATCCCACTCCTTCGACGGCTCCTTCGCTCCGCCCGTGTCGATCATCGTGCCGGCGTTCAACGAGGCGACGGGGATCGAGCGCGCCGTCGGCTCGCTCGCAGGTTCCGACTATCCGGTCTTCGAGATCATCGTCGTGGACGATGGCTCCGAGGACGAGACCGCCGAGCTCGTCGAGCGGCTCGATCTCGAGCGGGTCGGCATCGTCCGCCAGACGAATGCGGGTAAATCGGCTGCGCTCAACACCGGAATCGCCGTCGCCGCGCACAGCCTCCTCGTCGCCGTTGACGCAGACACGGTCTTCGAACCCGAGACCCTGAGGCGGTTGGTCCAGCCCTTCCGGGATTCAGAGGTCGGCGCAGTCTCGGGCAACGCAAAGGTCGGGAACCGCCGGAGGCTCCTGGGACGCTGGCAGCACATCGAATACGTGATCGGATTCAACCTCGACCGGCGGCTCTACGACGTCCTCCAGTGCATGCCGACCGTGCCCGGCGCCGTGGGAGCCTTCCGGCGCGAGGCGCTCGACGACGTCGGCGGCTTCTCCGGCGCGACGCTCGCCGAGGACACCGACGTGACGCTTGCGATCGGCCGCGCCGGTTGGCGCGTCGTCTACGCGGAGGAGGCGCGCGCCTGGACCGAGGCGCCCTCGTCGCTCTCGGCGCTCTGGCGGCAGCGGTACCGCTGGTGCTACGGGACGATGCAGGCTGTCTGGAAGCACAAGGCCGCGATCTGGTGCCAGAACGAGAGGCGGATTGGCCGCCGCGGTATCCCCTACCTCGTGCTCTTCCAGATTGGGCTACCCGTGCTGGCCCCCCTCGTCGACCTCTTCGCGGTGTATGGCCTTGTCTTCCTCGACCCGCTGCCGGTGGTCGGCTACTGGGCGGGCTTCAACGCGCTCCAGCTGGGCGTCGGCGCATACGCGTTCCGCCTCGACGGCGAGTCGCCGAGACCGCTGTGGGCTCTGCCGCTCCAGCAGTTCGTCTACCGGCAGCTGATGTACCTGGTCGTGGTCGAGTCGGTCCTGAGCGCGCTGCTCGGCACGCGCGTGCGCTGGCAGCACGTCGAGCGAACCGGCGAGCTCGACGTCCTCACCTGAGTCGTCCCGGCACAACGCCCTGTTTCCAAGGCCTTTGATGGAGTGCCTTCCCAGGGATAGGTAGGCGCGCCTGCCCTTGCGCCGAGCGCACCTGCGCATTGGCGCACACCGCTTCGGTCGATCCCGCTCATAGATTGAAGCGCGACCATGAGAGACGGCGCAAACAAACGGCGCAAGGTTCGAGGCGGGAAGACCCACCAAGCCGGTCAGACGCTGACCGGCAGAACGTCGTACTTCCCGCACTCTGCGACACGTCGCTGGCGGGTGTAGAGACCCTCCCTTAGCCTGATCCGCTCCAGGTTGCGCCTTCTCTTGCGGCTGCCGAATAGCCCCGATCCGGCTTGGGTACTGGGATGTAGCTTCGTGCTGCGGCGTTGCTGGGTGCGGCTGGGCCGCAAGGAGAGAGCGCTCCCCCGCTGAGCCCGCTCGAGTCTGTGACCGCGACGGCAAGGTTCACCTCGAAGCGTGGTACGGTCGAGCGCGAAGAGAAGCGCATGGAGTCCCGGATTCCTGCAGCCGGTTCTGGCACTCGCGAGGAGCGCAAGGTCGTGAGCGTGCTGTTCGCCGACCTCGTCGACTTCGTCGCTCGCTCCGAGCAGGCGGATCCGGAGGACTTACGCGCCGTGCTCGCTCCGTATCACGCGGAGCTACGAGACCGGCTCGAGCGCTACGGCGGGACGGTCGAGAAGTTCATCGGGGACGCGGTCGTCGGCGTCTTCGGGGCTCCTGCTGCGCACGAGGACGACGCGGAGCGGGCCGTGCGTGCCGGTCTCGCGATTCTCGACGGCGTCGATCTTCCGGTGCGGATCGCCGTGACGACGGGCGAGGCCGTCGTCGCGCTCGATTCCCGCCCGGCGACGGGAGAGAGCATCGTCACCGGTGACGTCGTCAACACGGCGTCCCGCCTCCAACACCTCGCGCCGGTTGGCGGCCTGGTCGTGGACGAGCCTACGTACCGGGCCACGCGAGCCGTGATCGAGTACGAGCGTCTCGAACCCGTTCCCGTGAAGGGGAAGCCGAATGCGGTCCCGATCTGGCGCGCTGCGCGGGCGCTCAGCCGGCCGGACGAGCTGCCGAAGCCCCGCAGCCAGACGAGGTTCGTCGGCCGCGAGCATGAGCTCGAGCTGCTCAGGCGCACGTGCGCGCGCGCGATCGACGAAGCCGTTCCTCAGCTCGTGACGATCGTCGGAGAGCCTGGGGTCGGAAAGACGCGCCTCCTCGCCGAATTCGCCGCAAAGCTCGAGGGTGGCCCGCGTCAACCCGTCTGGCGCCGCGGACATTGCCTCCACTATGGAGAGGGCATCACGTTCTGGGCGCTCGGCGAGCTGCTCAAGGAGCACACCGGGATTTTCGAATCCGACACGTCTGCAACGGCGGTGCAGAAGCTGGCCGACGCAGTTGCGGAGGTCGTGCCCGACCCATCCGAACGCGAGTGGGTCGCGGCTCAGCTGGCGCCCCTCGTCGGCGCCGCGGAGTCCCTGCCTACGCCTAGTCGGGATCGGTCGGAGTCGTTCGCCGCCTGGCGCCGATTCTTCGAGCTCCTGGCAGCTCGCGCGCCGCTTGTGCTCGTCTTCGAGGACCTTCACTGGGCCGATCCCGCCCTGCTCGAGTTCGTGGAGCATGTGGTCGACTGGGCGACGGACGTGCCGCTGCTTGTTATGTGCACGGCACGCCCCGAGCAGTGACCTCGCTCCTGGAGGGGGCGGAGCTTCCGAGGGAGACGGAGGCTGTCCTGCTCGAGCGCGCCGGCGGCAATCCGTTGTATGCGGAGGAGTTCTCCCGGATGTTCCTCGACCGACGAGTGGTCGACGCGGACGGCGGCGTGCTGGTTCCGGAAAGCGTCCAGGCGCTGATCGCGGCTCGTCTGGACACGCTTCCCGCGCAGCGGAAGACGTTGCTTCACGACGCGGCCGTTGTCGGCCAAGTCTTCTGGGCAGGGGCGGTCGCGGCGGTTGGCGCACGCACCGAGGAAGAGGTCGCGGCCGACCTGCAGGAGCTCGTCCGGAAGGAGCTCGTCCGTCGTGCGCGCGAGTCGTCGGTCGCGAACGACGCCGAGTTCTCCTTCTGGCACATCCTCGTGCGCGACGTGGCGTATCGGCAGATCCCGCGAGCGGAGCGCGCGCGGAAACATCGCGCGGCCGCCGCGTGGATCGAGCGGCTCACCGCCGAGCGGCTCACCGATCACGCCGAGCTCCTCGCTCACCACTACAGCCAGGCGCTGGAGCTCGAACGTGCGGCGGGTGTCGGGGATGCGCGCGAGCTCGAAGAAAGAACGGCGCGATTCCTCTTATTGGCCGGCGATCGCGCCTTCCCGCTCGACGTCGGCAAGGCGGAGGACTACTTTCGGCGCGCTCTCGATCTTCTGCCCGGAGATGCTCCCGAACGGCCGCGGGCGCAGGCCCGGCTCGCGGAGGCAGGATGGCTGGCCGGGCGCGGGTACGACGAAGCGGTCAGCGCGTATGAACGCGCGATCCGCGACCTGCGCGCGAGCGGCGAGCACGTCGCGGCGGCGGGAGCGCTCGTCCACTTGGCCACTGCTCTGCGCGACCGCGGAGAGACGGCCCGCGCGCCCGTGCTACTGGACGAGGCGGTCGAGCTGCTCGAGCGCGAGCCTGCCGGGCCCGAGCTCGTGCAGGCCTACACCCATACCGCTCGCGACCACATGTTTGCCGGCCGCCAGCAGGCGTGCTTCGAATGGGCGGAGAAGGCGATCGAGCTGGCGCGGAACCTCGGGATCGAAGAGCAGGCGACACGCGCGTTCCAGTGCCGCGGCTTCTCACGCTGGGAGCTCGGCGATCGTGGCGGCCTCGACGATTTGCGCGAGGCTCTCCGAATCGGTCTCGAAAGCGGTCTTGGCGACGACGTCGCGGCCGCGTACATCAACCTCGGCGACGTCACGTGGTGGGCCGAGGGCCCGGCCGCGGGTCTCGCGGTCTACGAAGCGGGGATCGACTTCGCCGCCCGCCGGGGAATCGCGTTCCGTGACCAATGGCTGCGCGCCGAAACCGTTTGGGTTCTGTTCGAGCTCGGCCGCTGGGACGAGCTGCTTCGGACGGCGCGCGGCGTCGTCGGTTGGGACCGCGAGCATGGCCCGACGCAGATCGCGATGCTCACAGTGGCGTACGTCGCGCACGTTCGCATGCTGCGCGGAGACGTCGGTGAAGGAGCCGCCCTCGCGAACGAGTTCCTCGACCGAGCGCGCGAGATGAGAGACCCGCAGTTGCTCCTCCCGGCACTCATGGTCGCCGCAGAGATCGAACACGTGCAGGGCGAGGAGGCTGCGGCGCTAAGCCTCGTCCGGGAATTCGGACGGGAGACGGAGGATCGTGGCTTCTGGCGGGCGACGTACTGCAGCGGTGCGGTACGAGTAGCTCTTGCATGCGGAGATGTCGACCTCGGAGAAGAGCTACTTGACAACCTATCGACACCGGGCCCACGGCAGGCGCTCGCGGTGATCTCCGCGCGCGCGGCCGTGGCGAAGGCGAGGGGCGACCTTGAGACCGCGGCTGCCCTCTACGCCGAAGCAGCGGCGGAATGGTCGGACTTCGGATTCCTCTACGAGGAGGCGTTAGCGCTGGAGGGCGAGGGCCATTGCCGCCGGCAGCTTGGTGACACGGAGGCGGCCGGACCGCTGCTCGCGGCAGCAACCGAGATGTTCGATCGGTTGGGCGTCGTGGGCCGCTCGGAAGCGGCGGCGGGCGGCGGCGACGCGGCCTAGTAGCCACGGCTGACGAAAATGCAGGATTCACGACCGATGTCCGATGCAACGGGGCCGCCCTCACACTGTCGCTAAGCGACAACGCGACAAGCACTGGCTCGAGCCCGCATCACATGCGGGATTCAAGGCTCCCCGCGGGCGACAACCGTGGCGACAACCGCAGCGCGACATCAAGACAGGCCCAGCCACTCGTCGTGTCGCAGTAGAGCCGAAAGGCGACACCCACTAACGCTTCGTCTATGGCTGGGGCGGCGTTGCTCGCGAAAACAGATGTCTTCGGGCCGCTCCCTAATAGCCTGCCGGAGCTCCTGCGGCGCGTCCTGCAGGCGCTCGCCGAACGCTTGCATGCGGACAGCATCTAGCGCAGGGTTGGGCGATGGCGCGGCAGGGTGACGTGCTCGAGAACCCCGCCACGGGCGAGCGGCTCGTGTTCCGGCGGACAGCGGCCGACTCAGGCGGTGCCGTGCTCGCGTTCGACTACTTCCTCCCGGCCGGCGGATCGGTCCCGCTCGCTCACGTGCACCCGCGGCAGGAGGAGCGGTTCGAGATCCTCTCGGGCAGGGCGCGGATCCGGGTCGGCCGGCGGCTGCGGCGCGCAACCGTCGGGGAGAGCGTCCTGGTGCCGCGAGGTACGGTGCACCGGCTCTGGAACGAGGGCAGGGATGAGCTGCACGCAGTCGTCGAGTTCCGCCCCGCCTTGCGGACCGAGGAAGGCTTCGAGCAGCTCTTCGGTCTGGGGCGGGATGGCAAGCTCGGCAGGCGTGGCTTCCCGCACCCGCTGCAGTTCGCCGTGATGGCGAAGGAGTACCGCGACGAGGCGCAGTTTCCGCTCCTGCCGGCGCTCGTGCAGCGGGCGCTTATCGCCCCGCTCGCACTGATCGGCGCACGGCTCGGCTACCGCGCGTTCGATCCTCGCTACGCCGCCGGGCCGCGCCCGGCGCAGTGACGGCGCTAGACCGCCTGCCCTTCTAGCGCTCTTTGTCGCGCTTCCAACAAACGGCGACGGCGGCGCGCAGGGTTGAGGCTTCGGCTCCCAGCCTGCGGCGACCGGCGCCGCGTCGCCGCAGGCTCGACCGCCGGCGCGCCAATTCTCGGTCGCCGGCAAGCTGGTGTGCTCCCGCGGCCAGCCCTCCTTCTAGGCTCGACACCGACGGCACCACCCTTTCGCGCCAGGAACGTCGCGAGTGACTCCCGAACGTCTCAGACTCGCGCAAATTGCAACAAGCGAGTTTGAGCGGTGCGCGGCGTCTACTTCGATGAGACGAACGGCAGCAAACCAAGGGGAGGAGTCGAGATGAGACTGAGAGGCATTCGGGGGCTCGTCGCCCTCACGCTCGTAACCGCAGTGGCGCTACTCGCGCTGCTGGTCGGTGGGGCGGCCGGCGGGCACGGTAAGGGCAAGCCACACAATCCCTCCGCCAAGAATGGTCGGGCGGGCTTCCACTTCGTCGTCGCGGATCAGGTGGCGGGCACGGCTGATC
>WNGD01008138.1_pt1 | contig 11046 bp, 15 predicted proteins | sample 5400671 | NCBI WGS metagenome assembly WNGD01 (sample SAMN13153369, study PRJNA577476) | soil metagenome | isolation source: 40 cm soil or saprolite under grassland replicate 2 | place: USA:California | collected 2016-06-15
GGACACGTCCCGGGTGCCATCAACATTCCCTGGCGCAAGATGGACGCCTCAACAACCTCGTCCCTTGACAAGGAAAAGGTCCTGGTCACGTATTGTGACGGCGTCTACTGCAACGCTTCAACTAAGGCCGCGGCCAAACTGACTGCTCTCGGATTCCGAGTAAAAGAGATGCTCGACGGAATCAGCGGATGGAAGACAGAAGGCTATCCGCTAGAAGAGACAGTAGTCCAGCTCTCTGTTTCTACGATGAGATAAGACCGCCCTCCAAGAACTTCATCTCGCAAGCCGAGACGGAATGGAATCGCATCGCATGTGGCCTTTGCGTGTATAACCCGACGAGGAAGCATCGCATCGGCTGTCTATGCTGGGACTGTGTCAAACGAAGAGGAGAAATGATGTTGCAAGCTCGGACCGAGCAGCCTAAAATCACTGACTTCTTCGAAAAACACCCGTAACGCTCTCGACGGTTCACCGTACACCACATCCTTGACGATTTGATAGAACCTCAAGAAGCCGATCCAGACTTACCACAGCAAGCTGATCAGCCTCCATTCTCGGCTACGAGTCTGACGAGCGATTCGATGGCTTCGCTTGGACGTTGCTTCAGCTTGGCGCAGAGGTGTTGGAGCTGTTTGAAGTGGATCCCGGTCTATCCTCAGACCCGTCTGTTGCTTAGCGAACTCACGGCTACAATGTGCAGGGTATTTCTAGAATGAGAGAGCTAACCGACCCAGCCCAGTTGCGCATGTATTACTCAGAAACCTTTTTTTCTATAAATCGAGTCTGTCAAAATTGAGTGGCATTATGCGCCCTCGACCCTTCACTTCGGCATATGTCATTGTGGGCATTATTGTAGCGGTTCTTTTTGTTATGTCGATTTTTGACCCACCTTACAGAAATTTGTTTGCCCCTTCGAACTGGTGGGAATACTTGGGGTTCCTGTCAATTATGGTGAGCGTAATTGTCCTTGGGGTTCTTTCTGATCGAGAGCGGAGAAACAGATCACGGAACCCACACTGGAGTGCTCACCTACGAGAGGTCATTTCGCAACGGATTAAGCAGGAGGGGGAGAGGAACTTGGCCGAGGCGCTTGTCTTGAACTAGAGGCTCCGCCGGGACGCCCCGAAGGGCTGGGACAGCACTAGGGTGGTTAGGGAATGGAGAGAGAGAAGGCGGTAGTGGATCCTTCTGTCTGTGCGAAGTGTTTCCAATCCAAAATCCCTTAGGACGAGCGAAAAACTGGGAACATGTTCATGATTGACTATCTGGTTATTGTGAACCTGAACTGATTGTTCCTCGATGTGACTATGGTTACGCTGTAGGCATATCCTGAGTTGAATTGTGTGAACGCGCCGGCGTTTCCGGTGTATGTGCAGTTGGGGCAACTGGTTCCGATGAGTATGTTTGTTGGGTCGACTTGGTTTGGAAAGATATTGGGCCCACTCCAGGAAACTTAGTACGATACGAGTGTAGTGTTTACTGTTCCGAAGTTTCGGATGTCCAATGTCACATTGGTACCAGAGTTGAACGCGTAGGAGTCGAGTGATAGAGACTCCGTCGGGTTGGCAATAGCCTTGACCGTGACAGTAATGTCGATAGTGTGAGTGAGCCCCCCAGCCGTCCCAGTAACCGTGATAGTATAGGGTCCGAGTGCTGTGGCAGGGGTCACGTCGATAGCGACGAGAGCGGTTGCTGAGCCTCCAGCGATAACATGTACCGGCGAAGGACCGCCTGCCACTCCAATAGCATCCATTGGCGCGGTAACTGTCAGAGACACGTTCCCGTTGAAGCCGCCCTCGCTCGTCACTGATATCGTCGTAGTGTTATACTGTCCCTGCGTAATTGTCATGAAAGAAGGGTTCGCGAGGAGTGTAAAATCCTCAGGTCCCACGGTGACAGAGACTATGATCATGTGGGATCTTGTTCCGCCAGAAGAGGTCAAGGTGATCTGATAGGTTCCTGCAGTCGTCCCGGTCAGCGATGTCACGCTAAGGGTGACATCCGCCTTGCCGAATGACGAGGGCGTTACAACATTGCTGCTGAGACTTGCAATCAGGAACAAGGCTACTGTCGAGGGAACGGATGCCGTCATTCCAATCGACAGGTCGAAACCGTTAACGCTTTCCGCCGTGATCCTAGTGGATGCTGTTGAGCCCGGGGTCATGCTGAGGCTTGACGGAGAGGCGGCGAGCGAAAAGTCTCGCAAGGCCTGGGAGCCGTCGGACAGTTGAGGAACTGCGAGCATCATGCCTGTAAGAGCGCCGGCTGTAATGAGAACTGCCAGTACTAGAGACCATAATGGCGCCTTCTTCGATAGGAAAGACACCTGTCCCAGCCCTCCATTGCTGGATGAAAAAACAGTGAAAGTTCTAATCAGTATTGTAACGATTCGCCCCGCTTTGCGGTATAGTTAACAGGCGGGAAGGCCGTCTCGTCTCGAACAGGATGGACTGAGTGGCCACAGTTCTGGTATTCCTCTCTTGATCTGCCTCTCTACTTCGTAAACACTGATTAGGAACCATCAAGAATAGCTACAGTATTACTTTGTCTTCAGATCCTGTCGACTCGTCTACAGAACTCTGGACCACCGCTTTGAAGTGCCCGGTTTGCGGAGAGCCGGTATCAACGAAGAAGCCACCTAAATTACCTTGGCAGGGAAGAGTTCCGGGAACTTTTCTGTGGCAAGAATACCAGATCCATCTTCAGAATTATCACCCGGACTATTTCGTTCTGAACCTGAGGTTTTTCTTCGCGGTGGCTATCCTCGTCCTTGTGGGTGTTTTCACTGAGGCAGTCGTATCTCCGCTGGGAGTCTCTGTGTTTCAGGTCTTGCCGGTTGCGATACCGCTACTGCTGGGGCTTCCCCTCCTTAGATGGTATCGCGAGAGAGGCGCAGACATCAGAGCGAAATGGACTCCCGGACAAGAGCCCGTATCCGTTTCTCCCAAGGGTTTCTGGAAGACTCCTAGGTACAAGTGGCCTATGAACAAGTGCCACATCTGCGGCGACACTGTTCCTCTGAGAAACGGTCTCAAAGAAGACCTGGACGAACATCGCAAGAACAAGCACCCAGAATACTACCGCTGGAGCAGACGTGCATACTGGGTTCTTCCACCTGCGATTGTCCTGCTCGTGATTGAAATGGTAGGTCTGGTTCTCCGAGAAAAGATCTTATCTTCTGCTGGATTGATAGCACTGGTGGTCCTTGTCGTAATTGTGATTACTCTGGGAATATGGGGAGAACGGAAGTATAGTCGGTCGACCCATGCATAGGAAGGTGCTGAATTTTCTCGGACTCGCCTAAGAGAGAGGCGAGTCTGCGCCACGGCGGAGGGCAGCTTTTCTTGAGGTGACCATCGTTTTTTTTCTCGTTCATAATTCCCCTTTGCCTTTGCCATCTTTTTTCGACCCCCCCCGGGGGGTGTCGTTTTCTCCAGAGACGCCGCACAAGCTCCATTCCCAGCTTAGCTTGTGCTTTGTTTTTTTCCAGCCTTCTCGCTTAATAGCCCGACCCGTCCAATCTATCTATTGAATGTCTTATCGAGACGACCCCATCGTCATAACAGACCTCCCACGAGGACTCACGGTCACGATAGCCACAGACTACAGCAAAACCCCAATACTATCCGAGACACACCCGAAGATTTCCGAGACCAAGGGTCCACCGGAAACAGTACGTGACGTGGCTCATAGAATCGGGGAGACGCTCAAACACTCCAAACCCATAGAGGGCGTCCGAGGAGTCAGCAGCCGGATAGAGGAGATTTTCAACCGCTCCAAGCCGATAGACTTCGCTTCAGAAGAACGTCACACCGTCCTCACAAAGGACGAGCACGAGACACGAGTGGTCCGCCAGAGGGTCCAAGATGGAGACTGCCTACCCGAGCACCTCGCGTATCAGAAACCCTTCCATATCTACCACAACGATGACGGAAGCCTCGAACTCTACTGGCTCGTCAACGACCGACTGCAGAGGGTCGGATGAAAAACCACGTCAATCCTGGTCAGCGAGAAACGAGAGACAACGAGAAACACCAGTGTCCGGGCTTTCGTCAGCATACGCGTTGAGCCACCACTCATCGATAACGTCGCCGAGACCATATCAAAGCTCGACGGGATAGACCAGCTCTACGAGGCAACCGGCGAATCCGAACTGGTCTCTCTAATCACAACGCCTGGACTAGTAGAGTTCAAAGAGGTCAAGAACAAGATCATGAAAGTCAAAGGGGTACTGAACACCGGCGTAGCTATAGTAGAACAGATCTGAACCCTATGCTAGCACTAGTAGGCATTTCCGTAGAATCCACCGAGCTCGACGACGTGTCTAAGCAACTGTCACGACTCGCGCCCATCGAACAACTCTACAGGGCAAGGGGAGAATCGAACATGTTCGCGCTTATCAGCGTCCCCGGAGTGCAGGAACTCCGGGATTTTCTCGAGAATCAGATCTTGAGGATAAGCGCTGTCAAGAGCACCGTCACTTCTGTTCTGTTGCACTCATACATGGGACCCAAAGGCGACCGCTAGCCTGGGGACTACTTCTACATCTCGGCTGACCGTGTTCAGGCTTTCTTGTGGTCGCTCATCCACTTCTTCTCTTCACGCGTAGGCGTAAGCTCGCATCCGGAACTCCAGAGGAACATTCGCGCGGTTGAGGGTCCTACATGTTCGAACCGTTCCGTGACTGCTTCCAGCATCCGCGTCTCATCCTTCCCGAACGAGTCCAGATACTTCTGGAACGTTCCATGCTCCCTCTCGAGTTTCAAAAACTCGCCCGCGTTGTGGACAGTCGCCTGGATCTTCTTCTCATTCCGGACAATACCCGCATCAACCATCAACCGTTTCGTATCCTTCTCCGTAAACTTCGCAACTTTCGGAATCGAAAAGCCTGCAAAAGCCTTCTGGAAATTCGGCCACTTGTTCTCGATAACCTTCCAGTTCAAACCCGCAGTAAATACCGTCCTCGTCATCCGCTCAAAATACTCATCATCGTTCTTGGGAGGCTTAACATTCCACATCGGAGACATGAGGTCGACCTGGGACGAGCCCGCTATTTATGGAGATTGGATTTCTATCCGTTTCCTTCCAAGCCTTTTCTACCCGAACGACCATCCCAGACTGTCGAACATGTCCCTGACAAAGACTCCAAGCACAACCATCAGTCCAAGAGAAGTTTTACGGAAATACAAGACAATCGCGGTCGTAGGCGCGAGCAAGAACCCGACGAAGGATGCTAACACCGTTCCACAGTTCATGAAAGACCACGGCTACAAGATCATACCCGTAAACCCGACAGCAGACGAGATAGTCGGAGAGAAAACCTACCCGACACTAATGGACCTGCCCGCCGAACTCGCAAACAAAGTCGAAATCGTCGACGTGTTCCGCCCCAGCGAAGAACTACCTCAAGTAGCACACCAGGTCGTCGACTTCCACCGGAAGCATGGCCGTCCCTTCGTCTTCTGGGCCCAGCTGGGACTAGAGAACGAGGAAGCCAAGGAGATCCTCGCGAAGAATCAAATCCCATACATCATGAACGCCTGTTTGAGGGTCGTCCAGAAATCGATCCAGTCCGGTTGACTATCAGCTTTTCGATAAACGGAGAGAAGTGACCTCTGTACCTCTGTTGAAGTTCGGGCAGCTTCCAATCATTACCGGTTATCTGCTTACGACATAGATCCGACCCGCACGAACATTTCATTGACCAGTTAGGTGAAATTGTAAAAAGCGCATAGTCGACGACCAACTCTTCTCCCACTCCGATGTGCCGCCTTGCAATTACCGTGACGGCATCCGCCATCCAAAGGTTGGGATCACAGGAATGGTTTCCGTGAATACCCGGCCAATCCTTCGGCAATACGCTCAGATTCGCGTCAAGATCAAGGCCGACTGCATCATAACGCTCCTTGCTCTTCATCTTCTCTTCGAGCTGCTTGTCCGTCACTATGCTGCCGCCCAGCATCATGACCTTCTCTCCCTCAATGATCGTCGCAGCTGGGAAGAGGCCGAGTCTGTCGATCGGAGACCTGCTCACCTTCACCTTCGGATTCAACCAAGACTCTTGCGGAACCTTCATTCAACAACCCGAAAGAAAGTAGGTGTGATACGGTCGATCTCGAAAAGCATCCCAGGCAGAAAGCATGCCGGAAAAATTGCGACCCGGGCCAGATGATAAAAACGAACTACGGTATTCCCATTGTGTTGCCGATTCCGGCAACAATCACAGTATCTCCCGACTTTGACCGTGCTTCGATTGTGTTCTTGACTCGTCGAATGGCTTCGTCAACCGCAAGCCTGACTTGCTGGGTCATCTGGGATATTGCCTCCTTGTTCGACATCTTGACCACTATTGCAATCATAGGAATCCGGTGTTTCGAAGCGCTCTGCTCGATATGGTATCTGTCCACTCCTGGTCCGCCGATCGCTGCGCCAACGCCTTCTGCAACTTCTCCGCTGGCTTCTCCCTCGAACTTGAGGGCTGCGTCCACGGTGACGACGAGTGTGGGTGATTTTTCTTCGATCAGCTTCTCAACCGCGACTCCTGGCTTACCAACGCTTCCTCCGGGACCCTTGGCTCTGACTAGTAGGAGGTTCCTCCCGTCGATGCCAGTTTCATACATTATGGTGTCTTGTTCGATTTCTCGCGGCTGTGTGCCTTCGGCCATCTTGCTTGCTATGAGAGGTCCGATGCCGTCGCCTATCGGCTGGCCTTTTGCGAACGCGTCGATGGCTGCGTTGTATGCCTCTGCCTCTTCCATTATCTGAGGCATCGCCATCTGCAACTGATAGAGGGCTAAGATTCCTCCCTGTTTTCGCGCTAGGAGGTAGAAGTGGCGTACCACGCGGTACATTTGGTCGAGTCCGATCGATATTTCCATCTGATTGGACAAGGTGTTAACTTCAGCGTCGGTTGCGCCTGTTGCTATGGTCCTGACTTCTGTTCTCAAGTTCTCATCGTAGGTGTCGAGCACGTGTTCGAGTTTCCCAACAATTCCAGCCGGGTCCATGTTTACGGGTTGAATTGCGAATGATCCTGTTAGTCGGTCGATGCGTGTTTCGACAGCTTTCTTGTCGCCTTTGAACCGTAACGCAGAGTTCAGGACACTAGTATGGGCTGCCGTGCGGAGTTTCTCTAGCTTGCCTAGATTTCGCTTTACACTTACCAGCATTATACTCGTCTGAATTCGCTGGCCATAGAACATTAGGATGAAAAACGATCCAAAATACGCCAATTGGATAATGTTGCTGGGATCGATGCCGATAAAGGCCATTACTTGATCAATACTCCGGCGTGAGATATACGCGTTGCTCCCGCAATCAACATCTCAAACACCGATTGGTTTCCCATGCTTATCAGATTATCGCCGTGAAATCACAGGGATAGGAGACTCCCTTAGCATTAGCTTAGTCGATCTTTTGTTTCCCATCCTGATGAATCGGACTTCGACCTCTTCTCTTATCGCATGTTTCGATAGAACCGCAAGCACGTCTTTCATCTGGTTGATCTCTTGGGACCCGATGCCAACTATGACATCTCCAACTCTTAGTCCCGACTCGTAGGCCGGTCCCCGGCCGTCCACCTCGACGATCAAGACACCCGAGTCTGCAGGAAGGTCATATCTCCGCGCCAGCGCTTCGTTGAGGGTTGTTCCATAGATTCCTAGCCATGGTCTAACGACACGACCTTTCTCGAGCAGTTGCTGCATAACCCATTTGATCGTGTTGACTGGGATCGCGAACCCTACGCCCTGAGCGTAAGGGATCATCGCCGTGTTCATCCCTATCACGTTCCCGCTTATGTCAGCCAGTGGTCCGCCACTGTTTCCAGGGTTGATGGCTGTATCAGTCTGGATCAGACCTTCGAAGATGAAGTCTGCTCCCGGTAGAGGCCTTCCAAGAGCACTTACCACGCCCAGGGACATCGTCGGAGCCCCCTGAAAGCCTAGGGTATTTCCTATCGCTAGGGCGAACTGTCCAACTTTGAGTTTCTCCGAATCCCCCAACGAGGCGGCCGGCAAATTCTCAGCTTCAATCCTTACCACCGCTATGTCAGTCGAGGGGTCGGATCCTACGACCTCTCCCACGAATGATCTTCCGTCTTTGAGGTGAACCTGGACCCTAGTCGCGCCGTCGATCACATGGTTGTTCGTGACAACGTAGCCCTTCGGGTCTATGATTACTCCAGATCCTTTTCCTTCGATTGGGACGACGCCGTATGCGAAGTTGCGTGTTACTCGCACGCTGTCGATGCTGACTACGCTTTCGCTGAGCTTCTCGACTGCGCCGGTTATCTGTGCCTCAAGTGATGTTAGTGTTGACATTGTCTATAGCCCCCAGCTCGTTTTCGCGACGGGCTTGATTCTCACGTACAAGTAATCATCCTTCTCTTTTGACTCTGCCTTTCCAACAATCTCCACTCCCCTCGGCACCCACCTAGTAGGTGAATCGATGTCGTCGACCAATAAAGTGACTGAGTTATTCTCAGGTAAGTCATTGAACAGATCACTGTACTTTAGGTTCCAACCGCTGAGATAGAAGTAGGAACCGTCAAACTCGAAGAGTACCGGCATTATGTGAGCTTGCATGTCAGAGCAGACGAATGCGAGCCTTCCAAGACTTCTCTCCATGAGGTAGCGAAGTTCTTTCTCACTGAACCCCGTGCTCGCTGGCTTTCTGGTCTTCTGACTCATCATGTTTCTCTGACAAATCATTGACTCGGTCACGCTTATATACTTGGTAGTCGCCGTAGACCAAGTAGGTGCTAATTACTTGAGTAAGTCAACCCAGGTTGACCAAGACCTCACGAAAGAACAGACCGAAGAATGTCTCCTACTCCACTCGGCATGGAACGACCTCACAAAAGTATGGACGCTACCAGTCATTCATGCGCTGGGCCTCAAACAGCCTGCTCGATTCAACGAGCTGAAGCGTAGAATTCACGGTATCAGTGCCACTAGTCTCGCCGAGAGGCTTACAGAGCTTGACCAGAGGAGGATTGTAGATAGGAAAGTCTACCCGGAGACCCCGCCCAGAGTCGAGTATGGCTTGACCAAAAAAGGGCTGGAACTCTTGGAGATCCTTGATGGACTCGCAAAATGGGTCGTAAAGTGGGACAAGCAATCCAATGGGACCTCTCGTGCGAGCGAGGACAAGACCCGCCCTTTGGTCCGTGCAAAGTAAGTTCTGATCCAGTCTTCAAAGCCGGCCGCGTTAAGACGGTCAATTCTAGTAGATCTCTATGTGGTCTTCTTGAAATCCCATCTTGACGAGCTCGTCTTTGATTCTGCTGCGATGGTCGCCTTGTAGCATTATCACTCCTTCCTTCGCTGTGCCTCCGGTGGCTAGTCGTCCTTTCAATTTGTGAGCGACTTCGTCCAGCGACCGTCCCGTCTTAGGCAAACCTTGGACGATGGTTACCGGTTTTCCCCATCGCCGAAATTCGACCCTTACTACAAGATGGGTTTCGCTCTTGTCCAGTTCCTTTAGAGCGGTATCTAGGTTGAAATCTTCGCTCAAGTTCGCATTGTGTCCGTGTTAGTGATAGATTAGTTCTTTGTGGTGGCTTGCATAAACTGGTTCAAGTGCTCCGCCAAGAAAGCTCTGTACTGGTCTTCTGTGATGTCCTCTTTCATGTTGACTAGTTGATTTCGGAAGAAGTCGAACTTCTTAGCAATTTCCGGAGGGATTTCTGCGAGGAATCGCTGGTTTGCTCGTGCTCCCTTCTCTCCAATGTCCTTGATTTGTTGTCTTGTCATCTGTGCAATTGCCCTAGCGTTATGGGCCATGATGGACGCGTTGACCCATCTGTCTTTCGCTTGATCGTCGGAGTTGGCTGCTTTGTCTATCACCATGCTCTGCAAGAATTCACTAACCTGGCCTAACAGTGGCGTCTGTGCGGCGCGAAGCACATGCAAGGATACGTCGTCCGCGTAAAGGTCCTGAATATCGTTCAATAAATCATGGATGATTTTCTGCTGATAATCGTAGCGGAGATTCTTGGGCCCGAGTTTCTCGACTGCTGCTTCGAGGATCTCGGCATTGTGGGATGGATGGTTGGTCTCTATTCTGTACACGTGCGACATCTCGTGTACCAGTAGGCCTTCAAGCATTCCGGAGCCGATCGCTCCTCCCGCTACGACGATGGTGAAGCCTCGTCCTTGAGGCATCGTGTATCCCATGAAAGGCAGCTCCGGGTCTACCGTGACTTTGACATTGTTCCCAACTTTGAACCCGGCACTCGTCATCATCTTCACAGCATTACTGAACGACCTGTTCACTGTTTCAGCATCCGACTTGCTGATTTCCTTCTCGACTTGAACGTTTGATGAGCTGTTCAGTTTTCGCACTTGTGCTTAGAGTCCGATCATGTGGTCGATTGAAAACATTCCGCCGCCGATGAATGCGAGAGCTAGCGCGACTATGAACAGTGTTATGTCTATCTCGTAGCCTCCCATGTATTTCTTCTTGAGCTTCGCTGCTGAGAACCACAGGGTTGAGAGCATCCAAAGGGCTGAGAGGACTGCGATGATCGGTGTTAGTATTCCAAGGAGCAGTCCTAGACCGCCAAAGAATTCGACGAAGCCTCCGAAGGGTATGACCGCTGTGGGCATTCCCATTTTCTTCATCCATTCTTCTCCTGTTTTCCGTTGTTGGGTTAGTTTGGGGTATCCGTGTATCACAAAGAGGGTCCCGATTGCTAGTCTGAGAAGGATCGAGGTTATGTCCAGGTATTGGGGAATCAACGCTGAAGGTTTTCCTCCGCGAGTGATTGAGTTTTCATCGTTGCACCTATGGCAAGATGGTACCGATATAAGGTTAGTAGTCGCCTACTACTAAGTAGGTAATGCCAATCATATCAAGTAAACTCTCCTTGACCTTCGCTGTCGGATACAGTTAGAGTTCGACGAAGACTCCTTCGCTATTCTCTTTGACACGGAATGTCTCGACCTTCAGCGTAGGAATCATTGAGAACGAACCGTCGAGCAGGTTGAACTTCCAACCGTGCCAAGGACAGGTCACTTCGTAGTTCTTCGTCTCCCCCTCTCC
>WNGD01007717.1_pt1 | contig 11045 bp, 11 predicted proteins | sample 5400671 | NCBI WGS metagenome assembly WNGD01 (sample SAMN13153369, study PRJNA577476) | soil metagenome | isolation source: 40 cm soil or saprolite under grassland replicate 2 | place: USA:California | collected 2016-06-15
TTTCGAGTTCAAGAGATAAATGAGCCTCAGGCCTTCGAGAGCCAGCCAGGGTGAGAGGATTTCAATCACCCCGGTTTCCTTGGCGATAACCTCCGCCAGGCTTCCGGTGCCGATAACCTTCATTTGCGGACCCAGGATGGCGCGAAAGCGGGCCACCATCCCCTCGACAAGACTCACGTAGCCGAACAAGAGTCCCGACTGGAGCGAATGCACGATGTTTTTCCCTATGGGAGATGGCGGACGTTGCAGGTCCACCTTCGGCAGTTTGGCCGCGCGTTGGAAGAGCGCCTCGGCCGCGATTCCTATTCCCGGCGCGATCGCTCCACCCAAGTACTCACCTTCAGCCGAGATGGCGTCGAAGGTCGTTGCGGTGCCGAAATCTACGATACAGGCCGGACCGCCGTACAGCTTGAGAACAGCAGCGGCGGCGGCGACGCGGTCCGCGCCCACCTGCTTGGGGTCCTCGTACTTCACGTGCACTCCGGTCTTTGTGCCGGTGCCGACGACGAGGGGCGCCCGGCCGAGGTACTCGCGACACGCCTGTTCGAAGGTGGCAGTCAGCGGGGGCACGACAGAGGCCAGGGCAATGCCGTCAATCTCTCCCGGGCCGACCTTGGCATGCTGGAAAAGATTGATAAGCAGGATGCCGTACTCGTCCGGCAGGCGCTCCTGATCGGTGGCCAGCCGCCAGCGCGCACCGAGCGTCCCGCCGTCGTACAAGCCGATAGTGATCTGGGTGTTTCCGACGTCGATGGCAAGTAGCATAGCAAGCACCTCCGAGGAATCCCCCGCACTACTAAATCGAAAATCCTTCGCAACCTGGCAAGGATTTCCGTCAAATGAACAATGACAAATGGAAGTCAGAAGGTCCGGACAACGAACTGCCATTTGTCATTTTTCATTGGTCATCGGTCATTTGTCATTTTCTTTCTCCGCAGAGTCCGTCGCGCCTATCTCTAACGCAGAATAAGATTGTCGATCAGACGGACTTTTCCGATGCGCACGGCCAGTGAAAGCAAAGTGCCTTCTCGTACTCGATCCAGTTCCTCCAGCGTGTCGGGTTCGGCTGCCGAGACGTAGTCCGCCCGAGCAAGCGGCTCGTCCGCTACGGTCGCCAGCATCGTTGCCCGGAGTACGCCGGCATTACGCTCGCCTGCATCAAATTGGTTTTTAGCGGCGCCAAGCGCGCGGTATAACACTGTCGCGGCCCGGCGTGCGTCGCCGGAAAGATATGAATTGCGGCTGCTCATTGCGAGGCCATCGGGCTCGCGCACCGTGGGACAGACCACGATCTCGACTGGGAAGTTGAGGTCTTTCGCCATGCGCTTGATAACGACTACCTGCTGCGCGTCCTTTTGCCCGAAGTAAGCTCTTGCCGGCGTGAATGCGTTAAAAAGTTTTGCGACGACGGTGGCGACGCCCCGGAAGTGACCGGGCCGGTACTCGCCTTCCAGCGGAGCGCTTACGTTTTCGACGGCAACCCAAGTCTGGAAGCCGCCCGGATACATCTCCTCCGGAGATGGCACCCAGACGACGTCTACACCCAACGGCTCCAGCAGCCGCAGGTCCCGGTCGAGGTCGCGAGGATACCTGGAGAAGTCTTCGCCTGGCCCAAATTGCGTGGGATTGACAAAGATGCTCACCCCCACGTGGTCGCATTCAGCCCGGGCCCTCGAGATCAGTGAGAGATGGCCCCCGTGCAGCGCTCCCATCGTAGGCGCCAGCCCGAGCGTGCCGTTGAGCGAGATCCGAACCCGCCGGAGGTCTTGAACGGTGTAAAGGATTTTCGTCTGCATAAACTGCACAAAATGAAACCACAGATGAACACGAGCAGCAGAGCCGCAACCAAAAACAAGAGGCCACGAACTCATTTGTGCCAGGTTTGGATCTCAGCCTTGAGGCTGTCCTGCGCGTGTAGCAGGCTAAAGCCTGAACTCCGAACCTCACCGCAGAGAGCGCGGAGGTCATCCCTCGGAGCGCACGCTTCCAGCGTGCTCGGCGTTTCTAACTCCCCACACGCATCTGTCTTCACCACAAAGTTTCCATGATCCTGCGGCTCGCCACTCCGAATGCGGGAGGGCGCGACTTCAGTCGTGCCGCTGGAGAGACGCTTCAAGAGCCTTTAGCCTCTGAGGGCTGTCAAACATGTTATCAACACGCTCCGTAACGGCATGACTGAAGTCGTGCCGTCCCGTACTCACCCCCCCGAAAGCGTATTTTCAAAGGCGACGCGAAGAACACAAAGATCCACCACGTTATTGCCCGTGTGAATCTTCGTGGCTTCGTGTCTTTGTGGTGAGATTTTTTTATTTGCGGCTGGGCTGCTCCGTGTTCATCTGTGGTTTCGTGCATTCTTCTGGTTCCGTCTATGCGCATCGGCTCGCTCTCGCAGAACAGGACTCAAGCCGTAGGGGGGACAGTTTGCTCTTCGAGGCTTTCCAGCAGAGCACGTAACTCTTCCTCCCTGATGGGATAGCAATGCTCCGCTGAGGGGAAACGATGAGAAGTCACGTCAGCAACGTAGTCCCGGAACGCCTGCATCATTTGGGACTGCAGGTTCGCGTATTGCTTTGCGAACTTGGGGGTGAACCGATCGAAAAGGCCGAGCAGGTCATGCGTCACCAGCACCTGACCATCACAGTGCGCTCCCGCCCCGATACCGATGGTAGGGATATTGAGGCGCTTGGAAATAAGCTCGGCCACCCGTTCGGGGATCGCCTCCAGGACGACGGCATAGCAACCCGCGCGTTCGAGAATCAGAGCATCTTCCAAAAGCCGGCGTGCCGCCTCCGCCGACGTCGCCTGGACCTTCAGTCCCCCCAGCTTGTGGAAGCTCTGCGGGGTCAAACCAAGGTGTCCCATCACCGGAATTCCGGCTGTGACGGTGGCTTCGATGCTGGCTGCCACCTCGCGTCCGCCTTCGAGCTTGACGGCATCCATCCCCGCCTCCTGAAGGAACCTGCCGGCGTTGCGAACCGCCTCGGGTGTGGAGACCTGGTAGGACATGAATGGCATGTCGCCGACGAGGTGGCACCTGCGGACGCCTCGCGATACGGCTTTGCAATGGTGCAGCATGTCCTCCATGGTGACCGACAAAGTATTTCGGTAACCCAGCACGACCATCCCAAGGGAGTCGCCGACGAGGATGGCGTCGACGTCAGCGCGGTCCAGCGCCTGCGCCGTCGGGTAGTCGTAGGCGGTGAGCATGGTGATCACCTCTCGATGTTCCTTCTTGGCTTGAAGGGTGTTGATGGTGACTTTTTCGCGGGAATTCGGCGGGACATGCATGGCTATCTTCTCCTCCGAGTAAGATGCCTCGTCGCTACATGGCGAGAGCCGGGTTGATACTCTTGGTACACGCCGTCTCGGCCATCTCTGATCCGAGCGGCAGACCTATTATACGGCGGCGCCCTCGTGGCTTTGTAGCGGTCCGTTCGATTCCAAACCCGCTGCCGTATCTCGTCTTTGTCATTGCCTTTGTGCCACGGGGTTTTCGTGGCATGGCCGTCCCGGCCATGACTGACATGGATCTTTTCCTGACCGGGTCTTACACGGGCTGGACGCCCGCGCCACGGGCGGAACCCGCCTCTTGCAGGGCAGCACTGACGTGATTGAGTGTGACTTCGACATCTTCGCGGGTGTGCGCGAAGGAGATAGAGCACTGCTTTGTCGCCACGGGGAAATAATAAACGCCCCGCTCTATCAGATTGCGTCGCATACGTTCGTCCAGGCCAAAGTCGTGATTCCCGGCTAAATCGTGCCAATCCCACGGGCAGTGGCTCATGAAGTACACGCAGAAGGCCGATCCCTGGCGGGCCACGACGGCTTTCAACCCGAGCCGGTTGACCAGCTGTTCCAAGCCTTCCTGCATCAGTCCGCCCAAGGCTTCGACGTGCCGATAAACTTCACCGTCATTCATCAGCAGTCGCTCAATCGTGGCGATGGCTGCTGCCGTCGGTACCGGATGAGCGTTGTAGGTTCCAGCGATCAACACGCGCTTTCCCGCCTCGGGATGAACGACCCAATCCATCCATTCTTTCTTTCCGCCGAGCACGGCGATGGGATAGCCGTTGGCGACCGCCTTTCCGTAAACCGCCAGGTCCGGCTTTACCCCGGCAATTCCCGCATATCCCGCGAGGCCGTGGCGAAAGCCGGTCTTCACTTCATCGAAAATCAGCAGGAAGCCGAATCGGTCCGCCAGCCGCCGCAAACCTTCAAGATACCCGGGCCTCGGTTTGACAATCCCGATGTTCTGCAGGACTGGCTCGGTGATCAGTGCGGCGACCGGACATTTCTGGCAGACATGCTCGACCGAGGCGAGATCATTAAAGTTGACCGGGTGTACCAACCGCTGGTGATCGAGCGGGACTCCCGCACTGATCGGCTTGTACGGATACTCCCCCGGAGAGACCCGCGGCCCCAACTGATCGAGCGGCGTCATCAGGTTGCAGGAGACGTCGTTATGCCAACCGTTGTAGCCGCCCTGCATGACGATGACGTGATCCCGCCCTGTAATCGCGCGAGCCAAACGAATTGCCTGATAAGAGGCTTCGCTGCCCGAGTTGAGAAACTGTACCGATTCGACCGAAGGCACATGTTGACAAATCAACTCGGCCAGCCTGCCTTCCAGCACAGTCGTGCCGGAACCGTAGAGACTGGCGCGATCATCGAGAACGCGGCGGACGGCTTCTGTGACATGAGGATCGTTGTGTCCCAGAAAATGCGGCGCGAACGCAAAATGGTAATCAATGTAGCGATTACCTTCGGCATCCCAGAGGTACGCGCCCTCACCTTTGACAAAAACGATTTCAGGGCTGGTTGCCCGGTTCACGGAAACCACACCGCCGGGGATGTAATGACGATTCCTCTCGAGGATTTCTGCGGACCTTGGATAATGACGCATCAATAGCACCTCTTTTGGGAAATGTACCTGCAACTGCCTGCTCTCAGTTCCGGCAGGTATTGAGCGAGGAAGAAGTCAAAGACCGTTTTCACCACGGAGACACGGAGGACGCGGAGGTACACGGAGAACCTAATTCCTCTGTGAATCTCCGTGTCCTCCGTGTCTCCGTGGTGAAAAAAGCTGGATTTGAATCTCCTGGCCACTGTTTGAGGGAATACCGATTGCTCCCAGCTTCTCAACCTCAACGGCGGCCGGGAAGCCGATCTGCCAAATCGTCTACGCATTCTTTGAGATCTCCGGGGAGCAAGACCTTTCCGTAGTCCAGAGCCAGAGACCGCTGATACCGAGGGGCTGTAACAACGCCAGTATCAGAAAGACCACGGGATAATTGCCGCGCGTGCTGAAGTGGCCTACCAGCGTGTTGAAGAAAATGCCTCCGACCGCGCCCGCCGAACCGGCCAGACCATGGACTGTAGCGACCATCCGCGGCGCGAAGGCGTCAGCCGGAACCGCGTGAAGGTTGCCTGCCCAAATACCCACTCCGAAGTTGGAGAGGCTGAGGGAAAGGATAGTCCAGAGCGTGGACGAGGCGGTCTGAAAGACGGTGCCCAGTGCGACCAGGACCGCGGCCGAGGTCATCATCAGCTTCCGCGATAACAAAGGCTGCCGGCCCCGCTGCACCAGCCGACTGGAGGCATAGCCTCCGAACAGAGCGCCAATGTCATTCCAGAAAAATGGAATCCATCCAAACGCGCCCAGCATCGTGAAGGTGAAGCTCTTCGAGGTTACCAGGTATTCCGGCAGCCAGAAGAGAAAAAAATAACCGGAGCTATCGCCGAAGAAGCGAGTCAACACGTAAGCCAACACGCGCTTGTTGCCCAGGTTCGAAAGCCGTTCCGTGAAGCTCAAGCTCGCGTTTGGGTTCTGAGGCGGCGAAAGCTGGTAGCGGTTTCCGGTAGCATAAAGCCAACAGGGGACCCAAAGCAGCCCTGCAACACTGGCCGCAAGAAAGGCGAATCGCCATCCGTACTTGAGACTGAAAAAGACGATCAGGGGAGGCGCAATCACCGCGCCTATGCCCGCCCCTGTGGTAAAGATGCCGGTGGCGAGTCCTCTTTGCGCAGAGGTAAATCTCTCGGACACGGTCTTGACGGCCCCCGTCCATCCGCCCGGCTCGGCCAACCCAAGAAAGAATCGAAACACCACAAGTTCCGTAAGCCCGCGGATTGTTGCATGCAGGCAGCAGGCAACAGACCAAAGCGCCACGAACACAGCCAGGCCTTTTCGGGAGCCGACCCGATCCAGGACCAGTCCCGACCCCGTGTACATAAAGGCATAGGAAAGCAGGAAAGCGTTTACGGCAAAAGCATAGTCTGACTGGCTCAAGCCAAGCTCTTTCCGCATGACCGGCGCCAGCACCGACAGGATCTGGCGGTCCAGGTAGTTCAAGACGACCATCAGGAGTAGCAGAACTGCAACAAGGGTTTGCTGCCCGTTGAACGCGACCCGGGTGTTGGCTTGTGAAACCTTCATGCCTCACCAGTCCGCCACGGAGCCATCTTTGTGGAAATAAGCCATTGTGACTTCCGGCTGGAAAGGATGCTTTGCTGCTTCCTTCTCATTGATATCGATGCCCAGGCCCGAAGCTGTTGGCACCCGCGACACACCACGGTCCATGTCGATAGGCTCGGTGACGACGTCGTGCCGCCACGGCACGTCTTTCCGGACAACTTCCTGGATGAGATAGTTGGGCGTGGCAAAGCCCACGTGAAGGGAAGCGGCGGTGCTGATCGGTCCCTGCGGATTGTGGCAGGCAACAGAAATCATGTAGGTCTCCGCCATCGCCGCAATGCGGCGAGCCTCGCTGATGCCGCCGCAGTGAGAAACGTCGGGCTGAATCACGGCACAGGCCCGCTTCTCAAGGATTTCCCGGAACTGTTGCCGCAGGACCAATCTTTCACCTGTGGCGATGGGGAACGGAAGTGCCCGCGCCACCTCCACAAGTCCGTCGACATGCTCCGGCCAGCAAGGCTCCTCATACCAATAGAGGTTGTAATCAACGAGGAGCCGGCCGAACTGAATGGCAGCGGCGGGAGTCGTGCGGGCATGCAGGTCCAGCATAATATCCACGTCGTCTCCCCCGGCTTTCCGCATGGCCTCGATGCAACGCGCCGCATCCTTCAATACCTTGGCATTCTCGATGGGCTCGGCCACCGGAATAGGCATGGCTTTCACGGCCGTGAAGCCTTTGGCCAGGCTTTCCTGCAAGAGATCGACGAATTGGGCCGGCTCGATGGTTTTATACATTCCTTCGAGGCTGCCGCCACCCAGGTGATCGTAAAGACGCAAGGTATCGCGAACCGGGCCTCCAAGCAGCTCACAGACCGGCCTGCCAATTTCCTTTCCCTTGATGTCCCAAAGGGCCTGGTCAATAGCGCTCATGGCGCTGCAATTGACGATCCCGCCGCGCCAGAAATACTGACGGTGCATGGTCTGCCACAGGTGTTCCACCCGGCGTGGATCCTGCCCAACCAGCAACCGTGATAGATCCTCAACGGCCCCCACCACTGCCTTCGTTTTCCATTCGAGCGTGCCTTCTCCCCAACCGTACAATCCCGGCTGATCCGTCTCAACTCTTACAAAAACCCAGTTACGCATCCGGGCGTTCACGACGATGGATGAAATTTTTGTAATTTTCACACGAAGTCATCTCCTTTCAGCCCAGACTCAGCCTCGTTTTCGTGAAATTCGTGGCCAGTGAAAACCGCCACGAATTCCAAGAATTAACACGAACTAAATCGATTCGCATGAAAGCTGTTGTTTATTCCGCTGGGTCCCAGCTTCGTCCTATCTCGCTCGAAGCTTGTTGCCGCGACAGTTCCTGGAGCTCATAAAGAGAGGCGGTCTTGTGTTGCTGTTTTGGAATGGGGAACTCCGTGACAGAGAAGCGAGCCACGTTCAGGCGTTGGCCTCGAACGAGCCGTACATGGGCCTCGGCCTCAACCGTCGCCGGGCCCACGTAGATGGGAAAAGCGTCCGCTGCACGATAGCTCATGATAAGCGTCCGCCGTGGCAGGCTGGACGTGTTTGTCGTCGAGGCATGAGGGGTCATGCAATGCAAAAAGATCGCCGAACCGGCCTTTCCCTCCAAATATGCGGCGCCCGACGTGTCCACAGGGTCGGTGATCCGGCCCTGAAAAAAACCGTCGCGTGTGTGGTTCATTAGCGGACTTCGGTGACATCCTGGTATCACCTGCAAACAACCGTTGCCGGAAGTGGCATCGTCCAGGTAGAAGAGGATCGAAACAGAGTCATGATTTGTCAGCGGGTAGTAGGAGAGATCCTGATGCCACTCAACGACCGACCCGATGTTCGGGGGCTTCATATTGATCTTACTGTAGTGAAACAAGAGGTTGGATCCTAAAAGTTGCTCGACGCACCGGAGCAACCGTTCCGATTCTGAAAGAGCGCGGAAGCGCGAGTAGTACGTGCAAGGCTCGTAGACGCGGCGCACAAAGGCGCCGCCGGTCGGCTGGTTAGGCTCCATCTCAAGGCGGCTCTTGTCATGATTGGCGAGTGTGTTTCCGGCACAGACGGATTCAATGTCTGATAGCAATGCCCCTGCTTCCTCATGACTGAGAAAGCCTGGAACCAGGGTATAGCCATCCCGATGATACTGGGCAAGCTGCTCTGTAGTGAGCATTAATCCCTTCCACCTCCCGGAAAGGATTTTTCAGTCAAATGACCAATGACAAATGGCAAATGAACAATGACAAATAGAAGTCAGAAGTCCGGACAACGAACTGCCATTTGTCATTTTTCATTGGTCATTGGTCATTTTCTTTCTCAGGGCTCTCAGCGTCTCTACGGTGAGATCCGTTATTGGTTGCGGCTGGCCGCCCTGTCTTCATCCGTGGTTGCCTTCATTTGCCTTACCGTAGTCCTTGATCTTGAGGACTTCGCCCCCTCGCAGTGCCGATTGGTGGGCGATGATGCCGGGCAGCGTGTAAGCGATGGCCTCATACACGTCGACGGCCGGGTTACGGTCCTCTACGATCGAGCGAATGAACTCGTGGGTGAGGAAAGTGTGTGAATTGCCGTGGCCGGTCTTTACGCGCATCGGCTCCGGCAAGCGTTCAAAATAAGTGGGAAGCTCATGCGGTTCGATACGGACCTCGCCTTCCGGATATCCGTTGGCATCAATGACCGTTTTGCCGTCTTTGGTTATTTGGATCACCGTGTTCGGTGATTTTTCCGGTCGAGCCATGATGTAAGAGAGCCGGTCTCCGTAGAAGTGGGCGCGCTCCGTGCCGCCGGCGGCCACATGCCAGAAGACCGAGATGCGGCAGGGGTGACCGCCGGAGGTCTTGAAGAACCCGGTTGCGTTCCAGAACGGATTCTCATATTCGTTGGTTTGCAGCACTTCATGGCCATCTCCCCAGCCCACCGCTTGCACTTCCGCGAGCCGTTCGCCGGTGACTGGAATGACCATGCCGGTGCAATGGGTCGGATAGTGCATGGGAGGAAAACCATGCCGCCACGTGGGAAAACCACGCTCATCAAACATCAACGCCATCAGTCCCTCGTGGTGATACTCCGCCTCGGAATAGAAAATGGTCCCGAACTTCCCTTGCTGTCTCCACTCCCGGCAGGTCATGATTTCTGCGTGATAGTAACTGGTCTCGGCCATCATGTACTTGAGCCCCGTCTTCTTCACACACTCCAGGAGTTGTTCCAGTTCTTCCGCCGACATCCCTGCAGGAACTGCGCTGATGACGTGTTTGCCTGCCTTCATGGCCTCAGTCGCCATCCAGACGTGCAGTGGAGCCGGAGTAAACACGGCCACCGCATCCAACTGTGGATGCTTCAAGAATTCTCTGAAGCTCTTGTATGTCTGGCCGGGCCCATAAACGTCGGTCAAACGCTTGAGGCGATCCTCGCGCAGATCGCAAAGCGCCACTACCTTGCAATTGGGGTCGAGATGCCACTGGAAGGAGGCGCCGAAACCTCCCCCCACGATTCCTATCTTGACTTGTTTCTCAGACGCGCCCGGCCCGATGGGTCCGGCGGAGTTGGCAGACAATGGCGAAGCTTCCAGACGTCTCGCCGCCGTGAGGGCGACCGCCGATCCTCCAACTCCTTCAAGAAACTTCCTGCGAGTCAGCGGGCCTTTCCTGTTCTTGGACATAGTTGACACCTCCTTTCGATAGTTGACACCTCCTTTCGAGACACAATAAAAAATCCAAATCGCGGTGATCGTTTTCGTGAAATTGGCGGAATTCGTGGCGGTTCTAGTGTCCACGAATTAACACGGTGCAGCCCAGCCGCAACCAAAAGCGTGAACGAAACCACAGATGAACACAGATGAACGCAGATCTGTGTTCATCTGTGGTTTCATTTTTTCCCTTCGGGCCGCCTCCTTTACGGCATGCGCAAGGCCACTATGCCCTTGTGCAACTGTGCGTTGAGTTGCCGCTGAATCTCGAGTGCCTCTTGCGACTTCGCTTTCTCGCCCAGGCGCGCGTACAACAATGCCAATTGATAGTGCGCGCCGACGTGCTTCGATTCGAGTTTTACAGCGCGTTCGAAAGCTTGGAGCGCTTTGACCCGGTCATTTCGGAGGAGGTAGATCTTCCCCAGCCAGAAGTTGGAGTCCGCATGGGCAGGATTGAGCTTCGACGCCATTCTCAGCGATGCGGCCGCTTCCAGGTACGATTGACATCTGAACAGCGCGACACCGTGCATGTAATGATTCAGGTAATTCCCGGGATTCTTCCCGATCGCGCGCCGGAACGAGGCGGCTGCTTCCTCCAACCGTCCGGCATCTGCATAGAAGTTTCCCAAAGCAAAGTGCGATTGGTCTGAGTTTGGCTGCATCTGCACAAGCTGAAGATACGCCTGTTCGGCAAGGTCGTTTCGACCCGTAAAGTAACAAGCCAACGCATAAGCCAGGCGAATCTCGGAGGAACGGGGAAATCTGGCGACTGCAGGTTTCAGCAGCTCAAAACATCGGGAGAACTCACCCAACTTCGTCAGCATCAGCCCAAGGTTGAAGTAATGAACCGGCTCGTTCGGGGAAGATTTAACTTCAGCTTCGAGCTGAGCGATCGCCTTTACATCCCGCTGAAATTGAGCGCTGGCA
>WNGD01006615.1_pt1 | contig 11043 bp, 9 predicted proteins | sample 5400671 | NCBI WGS metagenome assembly WNGD01 (sample SAMN13153369, study PRJNA577476) | soil metagenome | isolation source: 40 cm soil or saprolite under grassland replicate 2 | place: USA:California | collected 2016-06-15
TAATTATTGCAACTAATGTTTTCTCCAAGACCACGCGGGAATGAAGCTCGTAGGAACTGATTCCGTTCTCGCAACTGGCCGCGAGGCACATTGCCACTCCAGGGGGTATTTGCATTTCTCACTTACTTCTACGGAAACGACAGAACCAAGTTCCCGAGAAAAGCTGAACGGCGATTGAGCCTGGTCCTCAAGCAGCCCAGCTAAAAGGGGCAACACGGAAAAAAGGCGGTAGCGGCCATTGACCGCAATCGCCCCGGGCGGTTCGGGCCTGCCACGCCGTAGCGCAGCAAAGGCGGGTGAACCGCCCCTACCGTGCGATCGCGGCGAGGACGAGAAAGACGCAGCCAGCGGCCCCGAAAAGCAAGCTTACGATCCAAAACCGGGGTCTTTTTGTAAGCGCGGAGATTGCCGCGATGGCAATCGCGATTTGGAACATGGTCACGCCGCCCGCGAACACTTCGTGCTTATGAAAGTTTGATTTCGCAGCGGCTTCCTTGTGCTCGGCCTCTGACTTTATTTCTTCCTGCTCCTTCTCGTAACGATCGCGCTTTGATTGGTCCGATTCGTTAGGCGCGCCGGCGAGCGATATTTTTGCATCGAGCACGGTAGCCTTGATGCTTTTGGCCTGGTAATAACTCCATTGATCGGACGCTTCGATTTGGTTCATCATCGCCTCGTTCACATGTCGCCCGGAAAGAAGTCCAGCGATCGCCGCCAGGACGGCGAGAATCGCAGTGCTCAACGCCACCCATGAAATCCAAGGGGCGCCGCTGTGTTCCGCAGTTTCCTTCACGTGTTCGTGCAAATGCTCGAGAGGAACTTCCGATTCTTCCATCGCGGAAGCTTAGGATTGGCAATGATTGATTCAAGATGGAATCGACAAGCCACTCGGAAGCGGTTTAATTCAGCGGCGAAATCCCCATGAGCAAAACCATAACCGCACCACTGGTCTGCCAGATTTGCAAAAAACCGAAGTCGCCCCACAGCGGAATGATCGCGGAATTGATTCGGCCGTCGCTTCTCGAGTTCATCAAAAAGAAAGTGCCCGACTTGGACGAGAAAGGTTTCATTTGCCTCGATGACTTGGGGGAATTCCGCAAGGATTACATCAAAGAAGTTTTGGAAGACGAGATCGGCGAACTTTCCGCGCTCGACAATGAAGTGATCGAGAGTTTGCAGCAGCACGAAATTCTTTCAGCCGACATCGAGAAGCAATTCGAGAAAAAACTCACTTTCGGCGAGCGGCTCTCTGACCGCATTGCCGAGTTCGGTGGGAGTTGGAAATTTCTCATTACATTTGGCGCTGTTATCGTCGTGTGGATCGGCGCCAACGCCGTGTTGCTTGCTACCACAGCGTTCGATCCTTATCCATTCATTCTGCTCAACCTGATTCTCTCCTGTCTTGCCGCAGTGCAGGCGCCGGTCATTATGATGAGTCAAAACCGAGCAGAGGCGCGCGATCGTTTGCGGGCGGAAAACGATTACAAAGTCAATTTAAAAGCTGAACTCGAGATTCGGCATTTGCACGAGAAAATCGATCACCTGTTGCGCCGGCAATACAACCGGCTATTTGAGATTCAGCAGATCCAGATCGAGCTACTGGAAGAAATCAGCCGCCACAAAAAGTAGTCCCTTCGCGGGAACGCATCGGCGGCCTGCGCTGGTAACAGTTGTGTTACCTTTATCTTGTGAAGATCAGTAGGTCCGTGGCTTTTCACCCAAAAGATTCTGCTTGCCTTTCTCGGAAGCTCCTGCGCAATATCGCCCGTAACGCTAAATCGCAAAGCGTCAGCCGCGGTTCGGTCTCAATGTAAAAGAAAATCCCGAAGGCTGGCGCGCAGAAGAAGGAATAACACTATGAAAAGATCAAACGCAGTACGGGCAATTTTTTGGCTCGGAATGATATTTGCCGTCGTATTTTTGGTGCGAGCTGAATCGGGCGACAAGCGCACGAGTGTGATACCACAGAAGGAGCACGCTACTGCGCGACTCCGCATTTTTGATCAAAACGGCCAGCCGGCCGTGAGCGGCGTCCCTTCGCCTACGGGCGCGATTTTCGATGTCGCGGTGGGGCAGGGCGGCGATGTGTTTGTGCCGGACACAGTCAACATCTCGGTGGGCGACACTGTGCGGTGGACCTGGGCCGAGAGCGGACACAGTGTCACCAGCGGTCCTCCTTGCGTGCCCGATTCGCAATATTGTTCCCCTAACGATATGAACTGCTTTCCGGGAACTGTTAGCGATATAGGCTTTATTTATCAGCATACCTTTACGCAGCCTGGAACTTATTCTTACCACTGCATCGTGCACTGCGTTATTGGCATGACTGGTGTGGTCAATGTTTCGGGCGGTTGCGCGCCGTCGGGATGGTCGGCAGGAGGAAACCTCCCCTTCGCTGGGGTCCGCTTCGTTGGCGTCTATTTTCAGGCCAATGGAAAGTTTTACGCCATGGGCGGACGCGCTTCCGACGCAGCCGGCAGCGAATTCACTAACCCGTTTGAATATGATCCGGCTACTAACATGTGGACCATCAAGTCGGCCACTTACCCCGACACGCATGTAAACAACATGGCTTGTGGCGTGCTAGCTGACGCTGGAACGCCTTACATCTACTGCGTGGGCGGTTCGCAAGTTACCGTCACCGGCACTTTCGATCGCGTATTCCGTTACGACCCTGTTACGGATGTGATCAGCCCGGTTGCTGCGCCCTGGCCCGGTGGCCTGGGAATGGTTCTGCCCGGAGGCTTTACGGTCTTCAACAACAAGCTCTATATCTTAGGCGGATTCGACACCATCACGAACATGGGGCAGGGGACCAACCAGATCTGGGAGTTTACTCCTCCTACCACGTGGGTACAGAAGGCCGCTGTTCTGCCTGTTCCGCTCGCCTTCATACCAACCACCACCATCGGCAGTCTAATCTACACAGGTGGCGGCGCTGATATCACGGGCGGCGCTGTCACCGATACGACAAACTCTTTTGTCTATAACCCAGTGGCCGATTCCATCGGCACCATCACCAGCATACCGCGGGCCACGAGCTTCACGCGCGGGCTGAACTTCAATGGGAAGATGTGGGTATTGGGCGGGCAATTCCCCACGCCATCGAACGAGGTGGATATCTATGATCCGGTGCTCAATAGCTGGTCGCTCGGCCCGGCAATGCTGACCGCGCGGCGCAACGCCGCCATGGACACCGATGGCACGAGTCGCATCTGGGCGGCAGGTGGCTATGATGACACTGGCGTGGCGAATATCACGACGGAAGTCTTCTGTCAGTCAGCCGGAACGCCTACTCCAACGCCGACCGCTACGGCTACGGCAACGGCAACAGCCACGGCAACTGCAACGGCGACGCCTACTGCAACGGCGACGCCTACTGCAACGGCCACAGCAACAGCAACGCCGACGGCTACGCCAACAGGAACTCCAAGCGTTACACCCAGGCCTGCTCCAACGCCGCGGCCTCGACCGACGCCGCCACCTCGGCCGTAGGCCTTGGATTCCGAGTGATAGGTGGTCAGTGATCGGGTTGTAGCCCGGGGTCGCTGAGCCCGGCTCTCGTTTAGCGTTGCCAAAAGGTGGATCGGCTTCTCCGAAGACGATGCCAATGGCCCTAACGCGCAAGGCGTTCGATCACAATCGCGCGGATCGGACCCATGGAGAAAACCGGATATGCTCTGCCAACGCGTTGAGCCGCCTTCGTCCTGCAAACGCCGGACTACGGCGTGCCGAGGGACAACGCGTTCCACCTTCGGTCGGCTTCTCTGAACGCTTGCGAGGATGGCCGCGCGTTTTTTTCGCAGCGAAGCTTTAGATATCCAAGAGCACTCTCGCCTTCCATCCACCGTCCTCTTTCTCGACAGAGAAGCCGTGAAGCGTGACCGCCTTCACGTCGGCGCGCTGATGATGCCGCGCCGCGTCCAACGGCTCGCCGGCGGCTTCCGCTTTCAAGAAATACTTTTCGTCTCGCTCTTCGATCCGCGCGTCGCGGGCTCGCAGCAGGAGGCGCTTGGCGTCTTTGAAGTAAATAAGCTCCTGCAAAAAATCGAATAGCAACATGTCGATCTTGTCGTTCGCGAGTTCGATGTGTCGCGTTTCGCGCGGTTCAATGGCGTCGAGATTGTCGATCATGACGTTCATCGTCGCGTCGGCCGCGTCGCTGAACAATTCCGCCAGATCGCGTCCGGTCGCTTCAAACGCGATGTCGGCAGTGCCGATTTCTTCGAGATAATGGTAGGGCATGAGGAGAATGACGAATGAACTAATGACGAATTAATGACAAATGACGAAAACAGAACGCGAACTCGATGCTGATCGCTTTGTCATTTGGGTTTCGTCATTCCTTCGTCATGCGTGCTTCGTCATTTTTCAACGATGCATTCAGCCAGTGCGCCAAGGATCGTCGATTTTTCCGCAGCGATTTTTTTTCCGATAAAGACAAGTTCGGTGCTATTCGTCTCGAAAGGCTCCAACTCCCAGCGCCCGGCGACGAAATTGAAAAGGTACGCGCCATCGGCGAAGCGCACGAAGCCTTTTGCCCGAATCACAGTCGGGGGAAGACTATCTGCAAATCGTTCAAAGCAATCGCGAGAAAAAGTGTTGTCAGACCTCAACGTGAACGAATCGAATTCGAGCTGATGCTGATGCTGCGGGCGCGCGACTTTTTTCTCCCGCGACTGCGGGATGCCGAACAACAAATCCGGATCGATTCGGCAGCGCTCGGTGAGGACAATTGTCGCGGTGGGGTTGATTTCATGCAGCTTCGTTTCGAGCGGCTCGATCTGCGTTGGCTCAACAAGATCGATCTTGTTCAACAGCAAAATGTCCGCGCCCTCGATTTGCAGCCGGGTGGTATGACCGAGCTCGGGAAAACGAACGAGCATGTCGGCGTCGATTACCGAAATGACGCCGTCGAGGCGGCACTGTGGCAGCGCCTCCTGGATGTTGAATACGAGCGCTTCGGGTTCGGCGAGCCCGGTGGTTTCGACAATAATCATGTCGGGCGCGACTTTCTCGATGATCTCGGTGATCGCTGCCTCGAATTCGCCGAGCAACGAACAACAAACACAGCCGCCGCCGAGCTCGGCGATCCGGACGTTTTTGCCTTCGATGACTTTCGTGTCGATGGCAATCTCGCCGAATTCGTTCATCACGACGGCGATCTTCGCCGGGTGTGTGGCGAGAATGTGACGGAGCAATGTCGTCTTGCCGCTGCCCAGCGGACCGGTTATGAGAGTGATCGGAGTGCGTAATTGCATTAACAGAAAACTCGAATGACGAAATCCGAAATTCGAAACAATGTTCGAAACTCAAAAACCCAAGTGACCAAAACCTCCAATACCGAAGCATGCCGGTCTATTGAGAATTCCGACTTTCCGTATTCGAATTTGTTTCGGATTTCGATATTCGGATTTCTCAATTTCATCCTTTCACATTCCCAATTGGCGTGAATCGCGCGATCGGCTTGCTGATTCCCGCCAGCTCAGTCGCCGCGATTACCTCATCAATGTCTTTGTAAGCTGGGCCTGCTTCCTCGGCGAGGCCCGCCCATGAGGTGCTGCGCACATAGATGCCGCGCGTTTCGAGGTCGCGCTGAAGTTGTTTGCCGTGCCATTGTTTGCGCGCCTTGGTGCGGCTCATTGTGCGGCCGCTTCCGTGCGCAGTGCTAAAAAATGTTTCGGCGCCCGATGCGGTGCCGACGAGCAGATACGACCCAGTCTCCATGCTGCCGCCGATGATCACTGGTTGGCCAATCTCGCGATAACGCGCAGCCACTTCCTCATGTCCCGGTCCGAATGCGCGCGTCGCGCCTTTGCGGTGAACAAGCAATTTCTTTTCTTTTCCATCGACAACGTGACGTTCCAGCTTGGCGGTGTTGTGCGAGACGTCGTAAACCATCTGCATCGCGAGGTCTTCGGCGCTACGACCAAATACTTCAGAAAAAACTTCCCGAATGCGATGGAGAATCACCTGTCGGTTCGCAAACGACATGTTCAGTCCGCATTTCATCGCAGCGAAGTAATCGCGGCCTTCCGGCGAGTCGAACGGCGCGCAAGCCAGCTCGCGGTCTAAGATTTTGATGCCGTATTTCGGTTCCATGATTTTCAAGAACGTCTGGAGATAATCGGTCGCCACTTGGTGTCCGAAGCCGCGGCTGCCGCAGTGGAACATCACCACGATTTGATTCGGAATTGTGATCCCGAATTTTGCCGCGAGCTCCTTGTCGCGCACGTCCTCTGGCCGCGCGACCTGCATTTCCAGATAATGATTGCCGCTGCCAAGGGTGCCGACCTGGTTGTAGCCGCGGTCGATCGCGCGTTCGCTGATTTTCGATGCGTCGGCACCGGAAATGCAACCGTTCTCCTCGGTGAGTTCGAGATCCTCTTTCCAGCCGTAATCGCGTTCGATGCACCAGCGAGCGCCTTGTTCGACCAAGTCGCGAAAGTCGCCACGCGACAATTTTAGAAATCCGTGACTGCCGACGCCCGCCGGCACGCGTTGAAACAGAAGGTCGACAATTTGTTTCAAATGCGGTTGCACGTCGTGCAGCGTGAGATTCGTGGTGAGAAGGCGCATGCCGCAGTTGATATCGAACCCGATGCCACCGGGCGAGATGACGCCGCCTTCATGCACGTCCATCGCGGCGACCCCGCCGATGGGGAAGCCGTAACCGCTATGGCCATCGGGCATGCAGAGCGCGTAGCGTGTAATGCCAGGTAAAGTGGCGACGTTGCTGATCTGCTGGTAAACGGCTTCGTCCATTTCACGCACCAGCTTTTCCGTCGCGATGATCCGAGCCGGCACGCGCATGCCCTCCTTGTAACTCGAAGGCAATTCCCAAACCGTGTCTGAAATTTTTTGCAGGTTATCGATAACCGCCATATAATCTGCGCCTTACCAAAAGATCGTTTTTGACGATAGGATTCTTCGTATCTCGTTACCTCGCATTTGGCGCGGCCCGAACAAATCGGGAAACCGCCACCTAACCAGCGATTCGGGCGCGGCGCCCGGAAACGCGCATGGAGGGAGTGGCAATCTGCGATCCGGCTCTGAGAAAGGAATCGACCCACCAAAAGACGTTCTCCTTTCGAACCATGTGTCTCATGCGCTTCATGCGCGCTCTGCGCTCGGCCTCGTTCATGCGGAAGGCTTCCAAAATCGTGTCGGCCATTTGCTCGATATCGTACGGATTGACGAGCAGGGCGCCGGGCTTGAGCTGCTCGGCCGCGCCGGCGAACTGACTCAGGATGAGCACGCCATCGTTTTCGATGCGGCACGCGCAATATTCCTTCGCTACGAGATTCATTCCGTCTTTGAGCGGCGTTACGAAGGCGATGTCGCACCCGCGATAATGCGCGAGAAGATCGTCACGCTCGAGGCACCGAAAGTGATATTGCACCGGCAACCAGGTGCTCGTTGAGAAGCGGCCGTTGATGTCGCCAACCAGCCGATCGATGCGTTGCTTGAACTCGTGATATCTGGGAATCTCCACCCGGCTCGGCACGACGACTTGGATCAGGACCACGCGGCCGCGCAGTTCCGGATGACGTTCCAGAGCGGTGCGAAACGCGCGCAAGCGCTCGGGAATTCCCTTGCTGTAATCGAGCCGGTCCGAACCAAGGATCAACTGACAACCAGGAAAAGCGGCGCGCAGCCGCTGCGCTCTTTGCGCGATCGTGTCAGACCTTGCGCCATTCTCAAATGAGTCGAAGTCGATTCCGATCGGGAAATGCCCGACACGAATTTCGCGTTTTTCGAAGCGGACCAATTGCAGGTCGCGGCGAGGAAGCACCTTTGCGTCCAACATCACTCGCCGCACACACTGGATGAAGTTGCGCACATCGCGTCGCGTCTGGAACCCGACCAAATCGAACTGAAGCAACGCGTGCAGGAGCCGCTGTTGTTGCGGAAGCTTCGAAAAAATATCGTACGGTGGAAACGGGATGTGCAGGAAAAACGTCAATCCCGAAAGTTTTTGGGAGAGACCCCGCTCGCGCAGTGCCTGGGCGACGTACATAAGGTGATAGTCGTGCACCCAGATGAAATCGTCGGGCTGCGCGCTGCGGCCGATGGCATCCGCGTAACGCTCGTTAACTTGTTTGTAAGCTTGCCAGTATGCCGGCTCGAAGTTGCAGAAATTTTGCAAATCATGAAAAAGCGGCCAGATCACCTCGTTGGAATAGCCGTAGTAAAATTCGTCGCGCTCGGTTTCACTTAGCGCCACCGGCACAACCTTGTAGCCAGCGTTGCGCGTGGCTTCGGCGAGCGGTTCTCCTGGGATTTCACCCGCAATTCCAGGCCAACCGATCCAGGTTCCGCCGCGCTCGCGCAGCACCGGCTCGATCGCGGAAACTAATCCGCCGACAGCGGGTGTGACCGTCCACAAATCTTCGCCAGTTGAATCGAGCGCGAATGGCAATCGATTGGAAACGACGATCAGGCGAGTCATTACGGTGACAGTTAGAAGTTAAATGGTTACACCGTTACAAGGGAAAGGAGCTAGTGGCTGGTTACCATTTTAGCATTTATAACGTTGTACTTTTTAACTCTTTTAACTTCTTTCGTTGAATCGTTGAAGTGTTAAAGCGTTGAATCGGTAAATCGACAAATCAGATATGATTCCCTCGGCGCTCGAGCACGTTCAGGAGATCGGTGGGCGCAGCGGTCGGGCAGCCGTTTTTCTCGACTACGATGGCACGCTAACGCCGATCGTCAGCCAGCCAGAGAACGCGTGGCTGGCCGATTCAATGCGACAGGCGCTGCGGGAGCTTGCCGCGCGAGCACCGGTTGCCATACTGAGCGGTCGCGACCTCGATGATGTTCGGCGACGCGTGGACCTCGATGGCATCGTGTACGCCGGCTGTCACGGATTTGATATCGCCGGGCCGCGCGGATTGCGCAGACAGCTGGGCGCGGAGTATCTGCCCGAGCTCGATACGGCAGAAAGGGAGCTACACGAAGCGCTTGATGGAATTCCGGGTGTCCGCGTGGAGCGGAAACGGTGTTCCATCGCTGCGCATTACCGCAACGTGAACGAAAGCGACGTGCCCAAAGTAGCACGAGCAGTTGGCGAAGTGGCGACGCGACATCGTGAGCTGCGCAGGATCAACGGCAAAAAAGTTTACGAACTGCTGCCGGCCATCGATTGGAACAAGGGCAAAGCCATAGTCTGGCTGTTGGAAATGCTGGGCTTGGAACGCGAGAACGTTCGCCCGGTTTACATCGGAGATGATAGCACCGATGAAGATGCGTTCCGCGCACTGGAGCAATCGGGCATTGGCATTCTGGTGAGTGAGCAATCGCAACCCACGGCAGCGCGCTATTCAGTGAAGAATCCCTTTGAAGTCGAGCGCTTCCTGCGTGTGCTAACTGCGCATCTGCTCGCTGTGTGAAGTCCGATTTAATGTTCTAACGATTCAACGTCGCGAAGCGCTTCGTCATTCGGCGCTTCAATCGAGGGTCAAGCTGTTGTCTTGTTCCAATCTGGACGCTGTGCCGAAGCGCTCGCCGAGTTCGTTCAGGAGATTGCAGAGCCATTTGGCGTCGGCGGCCGATGCGCGTTCGAGTCTGAAGCGCCGCATTTGCATCGGAACGACCCGCGCAGCGATCAATTCGCCGCTACCTGAATCGAGCTCGACTAAATACATCAACGCCAGATCGCCACGGAACGCTTCGTAGCCGCTGATGCCTTCATAATCAGTGAGGAAATCGCCGCAGCCGTAAAGAATGAGTCGACCTCTGAATACCTCGATCGCTTTCACATGATGCGAGGAATGCCCATGCACAATCGCAACGCCTTCTTCAATCAAACGATGCGCGAACAGTACCTGTTCCCGCGGGATTTCGTACCCCCAGTTGCTGCCCCAGTGAATTGACGCGACGAGCAAATCGCCCGGCTGCTGATGGTCTCGCATTTCATCGCATATTCGCGCTGCAGTCGCTTCTGAAAGTTCATCCAGCAAATTTAGTCCAGGAGAAATGCTGGTGGCTTTCCACTCTTGCGGGATACCGCTGGTTGTTGATCCAAATGAAAACAAAAGCAGTCGGCCCTTGCCCGTCACGTTCAGTACCGCGGGTTGCATTGCTTCGTTGGCATCGTTGCCCGCGCCCGAGTACGCGATGCCTGCGGCATTCAACGTTTGCAGCGTTTCGGACAATCCGTGGTATCCCCAGTCCAGCACGTGATTGTTCGCCAAAGTGCATGCGCTGATATGCGCGGCAGAGAGACAACTAATGTTCTGGGGGTGCATCCGATAATGAATCCCTTTGCCGGGCCATGGCGTTTCAGCCGACGCAATGGCGGTCTCCAGGTTTGCGATTCGAAAATCGACTTCGGCCCGTTCCAATTCTTGCAGCGCATCGCCCCAGATGTAATCGAACGTGAGCGGGCGCGGTATCGGTCCGTGGGCTTTCTCCGCAAGATGGACATACTCGCGCGCATTGCGCACATAGGGTTCGTACAAAATCGGATTCGCCGGATGCGGCAGCGCTTGATCAATTCCTCGCCCCGTCATCACGTCGCCACAGAGAAACAGGCGCATTGAAGAAACGTAAGCCGCAAATTCCAAGCTCCAAAGAAGAGAGCGAGCGTCTTAGTCCTTGCGATGCGAAAGCGGTGCGAAGACTCACCGCACTCCAACAGCACTTCGTGCGAAATGGCGTGAGAAGGCATCTCTAGGTTTCGCGAAGCTTTCGGAGTGCGCACGCGTCCTCGCGTCGCTTTTCCAGGAGCACCAACTCGGCTCACAACGTCAGTTTCATTCCATCGTACGCGATGCGCAGGTCGACACTGCGCTCGGCGGCGATAGCACGCAGGTTTGCGGAAATTTTGCGTTGGTCACCGGTCACAATTTCCGAGCCGCAATGCGTGATAATCGCGCGGGGAACGCCTTCTTTGTGGCACCACGTCAGTTGGGTGCGAATAGGCGCGTGACCAATGAGTGTTTCGCCGCGCCTGCGAATGAACGAGCGCGTTAGAGTGGCACCATCGCCAATGTAAATTTGCACACCTTTCAATGCCGCAGCGCGTTCGTGGATAAA
>WNGD01006616.1_pt1 | contig 11043 bp, 9 predicted proteins | sample 5400671 | NCBI WGS metagenome assembly WNGD01 (sample SAMN13153369, study PRJNA577476) | soil metagenome | isolation source: 40 cm soil or saprolite under grassland replicate 2 | place: USA:California | collected 2016-06-15
CTACACACTCTATCATGTGCTATTGACGGTCATCAAACTGTTCGCTCCAATCTTGCCTTACATTACTGAGGAGATCTACCAGGCGCTCTTTGTGCCTGTCAAAGGAGAGGGTTCTATTCACAATGCTCGCTGGCCCGTTGTCAACGAGGCCTGGCTGAGTGAGATGGCTGATGCCGCTGGCGAGGCCTTGATAGAGGTGGCTACGGCTGTTCGCCGCTACAAGAGCGAGTCCAACATCTCGTTGGGCACTGAGTTGAAGCGGCTGCAACTGGCGACGACGAATATCGGTATCGCCAGGATGTTGCAGGACGCCAGGGCTGATATTATGAGCGTCACGCGCGCAAGGCAGATAGAGGTGAAGGAGAGTCTGGATGCTGATCTGGAGGAGGTGAAGGCGGAGGGGAATATAAGGGTGGCGCTGGCGAGGCAGGAGAGTGGAGGGCGACCGTAAAGGCCCTCTCCAGGGCGCGATAAATCGCACCCCTACATCGCCCTCGCCCCTACGGGAGAGGGATTTTCCCCCGGAAGGATGGAGAGCATAGAGCATAACATCTTTATTGCCGCTTGAAGGCGCTTGCTGCCGGACGATAAGGGCGGATCATCCACAGGGGACGGCGCAGGTCATCGGGCCGTTGTGTTTGTGGGCGGGTCATTGCCAGCCAGTCCTGGTAGACCTTATATGCTTTACTGGTGTCGACATACACGTCGCCATATCCATCTTCCGGGTGCGCAGGCTCAACCGTTACCTTCTGGTGCCAGCAATGCATGCCGCTGATGGGATCAGGGTGGACAGGGAAGGTCAAGTTTTGATGCACGCCGCCCTCGCGCCAGAAGATACGTGAGGAGTCTGGATCGGCGCTCTCAAAGGGTTGAGTGCCCTCTAAGTGGCGCATGTGCCATGTGCCTTCCTGGTCTCTTCCCAGGGAGACCAGGGCGGAGGACCAGCGGTCGGTTCCCTGGCCAGTCTCCAGTCGCCAGCGTCCGAGATGATGCGAACAGGCGACCACGCCGGGGTGAATGCCATCAGTAATCCAGGCACGATTGACGTAGTAGCCGATTTCGGTCGTGATACGGAGCAGGTCACCTGTCTGCACGCCGATGCGTTCTGCATCAGTGGGATGTATCCACACGGGGTTGGCATTTGATATCTCATAGAGCCATTTCGCGTTACCTGAGCGCGTATGGATGAGCGTTGGCAGGCGGAAGGTAGGGATAAGCAGGTACTCGCCTTGTTCGTGGTTAATGTTAGCACGATGGACATGACTGCGGATGTAGCCTGGGATGGCATATTCCGGCCAACCCCATTCTTGCATGGTAGCAGAATAGAACTCCAGTTTACGAGAAAGGGTAGGGAAGCCCTCGTGGGCTTTATCATCGATCATCACGCCGACGGTGGTGCCGTTGCGCGTGATCTTGCCGGTTTTCTCATCAATCTGAGCGCCATCCAGGTCGACCGGCTTCAATTCACGCTCGTTCAAGGGATAAACGGCAGCTTTCTCCTGCGGAATTTCAAAGGAGCCATACTTACGCATGTATTCCAACGGTGAAAGATTTTCTTGAGCGGCGGCCTCCGGTAAAGCGGGGACGCTATTTTCGAATATCCAGCGGTAGTATTCTTCGATGGCAAGCTTCTGGCCAGGACGGTAGGGTGACTCGAAGTACTTACGAATGCCGAGGCTGCCGTCCGGGTCGATGCGCCATGAGAGTTCAATCCAGAACTCATCCTCTTCCCACACTTCACCGGGATTGGCCTGGTACGTGTGTGTAACAGGCTCTCCGTTGCGCTCTTTGTAGACACGCAGGACGGGCTGGCGAAAGCCAATCCAGCGCGCAGCATGCGTCTCCTGGCTCATCAGGTCGTGGCGCTCGCTGCCGACACCCATGGGTAATACATAATCGGCGTACCAGGCCGTCTCGCTCCAGACAGGCGTCAAGGCGGCATGAAGTTCAATCTGCTGCTCGTTGGTCAACGCCTCAATCCAGGCGGTGCCGTCGGGATTTGTCCAGACAGGGTTGTAGACACGTGTGAAGTAGGCGGCAAGCTTGCCACGCCCTTCCCGCAAAAAGTACGGCAGCAAGATGCTCATCTCATAATTTGACAGTGGATATTCAGGCGGGAACAGCAGTTCGTTCCACACTTCAGATGGACCCGGCTTGATAAATGGCGCGGGTACGAACTTGTTCCAGGTGTTGAGAGCCGTGCCGCCAGGTGTCCCTATACTGCCAGTGAGGACGGAGAGGAACCACAGGGCGCGTGAGACCTGCCAGCCACCCAGGTTGCCCGCGGTAGCGGCCCGCCAGGTATGCGCAGCAAACGCTGTCCCTGCATGACCGATCTGCCGGGCGATATCGACGATTGTTTCCTCCGACAAACCGCTCTCTTGCGAGGCAAAGGTGGGTGTGTACTCCGCGTACAGGTCGATCAACAACTCGATGAAGCGGTCAAAGGTCTGCGGTTCGCCCGGATGTTCAGCCATCAGGTACTCCTGCCAGTTGACCCAGCGGCGCATGTATTCGCGGTTGTACAGCTTCTCGACGAGGATGATGCGGGTCATTGCCAGCAGTACTGCCGCCTCCGAGCCAGGCCAGGTGGGGAGCCAGTAATCGGCCATACTGGCGGTATTCGAGAGGCGCGGGTCCATAACCGCCAGTTTAGCACCTTTCATTTTGCCTTCGATGATGCGCTGGGCCTGTGGGTTGAAGTAGTGACCCGTTTCCAGGTGCGAACTGATGAGTAAAATAAAACGCGCGTTGGCATGGTCGGGCGAGGGACGATCAGCGCCGCACCAGACCTGGTAGCCGAAGCGCGCCGAGGAGGAGCAGACGTTGGTATGACTGTTGTGCCCGTCTACACCCCAGGCACCCAGGACACGCTCCATATAGCCGTCGTGTCCAGGTCGCCCGACGTGATACATCACCTCGTCGCGACGGCCTTCAACGATGGCGGCGCGGATTTTCGTGGCGAATGTATCAAGTACCTCTTCCCAGGTGGTGCGCTCCCATTTGCCCTCGCCGCGTTTGCCCACACGTTTTAACGGGTAGAGGATGCGTTCGGGGTCATCTACCTGGTTGATGGTAGCTGGTCCCTTGGCGCAGTTACGCCCGCGACTGCCCGGGTGATAGGGGTTGCCCTCGAATTTCTTGACACGGCCCGTCTGCTTGTCGATGTAGGCCAGCAGCCCACAGGCAGCTTCGCAGTTGAAACAAATGGTGGGAATAATCGAGTAGTGCTTTTCGACTTTGCGCGGCCAAGCCTTCGCGTCGTATTCAACCCAGTCGTCCCATTTGCCTGGCGGTGGACACGATGCCAGGTCGCGCACGGTCATCTGCTCGCCGCTCGGCGCAAAGTGTTGTTGTAAGGGTATCTCGGCCATGCTTTTTCTCCAATTAGATTTGTCGCTGTTGTCGCCAATGTCGCGGTTGTAACATTTGTATCAGTTGTGTCACTTGTATCGTTTGTAGCAGTTGTGTCGCTTGTAGCAGATATTGCTAGCGAAACAGGGCGGGCGACCATGAAGGCCCACCCAACCCCACGTCATCCTCCCTCTGTTTTTGATAGTTGAAAAAGGCTCATCCTCAGAAGATTAAGTGAGCCTGCTTGCTTCCCATCATGGTTCTCATCGCTCTTGCTCATCGCTTCTTGCCAGCATCCACGTTTTCCGTTCCCTGGATGGTGCAGGCGGACGCAGCCAGAGTGAGACATGTGCGGGCTGCATCGTCTCCTGCACGACCGTCAGCAAGCGCTCGCGCAACTGCTCCAGGTCGACTTCCTGGGGCAACGTGGCACTGAAGGCAGCCACGGTCTTAGCGGCGTCATATTTGCTGCGATAGAAGCGCCGGTCAATGATCCGCTGGATGCGACGGCGCAACGGCTGGAAGAGCGCGGCAATGGCCAACGTGGAGAGGACGATGGCCACGCCGCTGTCCTGGCTGATGATGCCACGCAGCAGCCCTTGCAGCCCAATCACCAGACCCACGTAGACCCCTGTCAGGATGACCGTGAGCGTCCCATACACCAGCGTGCGATTGATGATGATGTCGATATCCCACAGGCGGTAGCGCAAAACCGCGATGCCAAAGGACAGTGGAGCGAAGAGCAAAATGAGGTAAGCGACAGGTTTGAGAATCAAGACAGAGAGGCTAGAGGGATTGAGAAGAAGAAAAAGTAATCCCAGGCCAGCCGCCACCAGTACTCCTACCATGATCCCTAGGACGACCCACTTGGTCTGCTGGCGTTGCATGGGAGTAGAGACATAGCGGTAGCGATAGAGTTGCGCGAACAGCCCAGGGACAGCCGTCCCCACAAATAGCATAAAAAGGAGAGGGGAGAGCCATTGGGAGAAAGGGGCATATAAAAGGAGGAAAAAGGCTTCTCCCCCTGCTAGGGCAATCCCAGGAATCAGGAACCAGCGCATCCATCTAGGCACGAACCGCCCATCAGGGAAGAGCAGAAAGGTGAGGAGAAAAAGGAAAGTAGCCAGGAAGATCACCACCAGGGTCGGCACCAACCAGGGGGAAGAGCTAGCAGCTAAGGGGGTCGTGGGTTGGAAGACAAATGGAAGACTTTGCCCTGAGACTCCTGTAGTGACAAGCAGGATCGCAACCAGGAGCGCCATCCAGTCCTTGGACTTGCGCCAGGCAATGATCGCGCCCACAGCGGACCAGACGAAGACTGAAATGACGCTAAGTGCCACGCTGAAGAGGGCATAGCTCTGGACGGTAAGACCGACCTGCTGAAGTGCCAGTACGCTTGTTGGAGTCAGTTGCCCGAACATACAGGCTGAACCTCCACAGACGATCTGCAATTGCGCAAAGTACGCTGCAAGATCGGCGAAGAAGACCGTCAAGCTGAAACCGAAGAGTGCTACACAGATGCCACGAGCCAGGATAAGCCAAGAACCGCTCAACTGCGTGCTGTGTTCGCTTCGTGTATCAGCACTTTCCATGCTGAATGGAGATGCTTTCGGAGAGTTCATGGAGGTACTCCTTCTGCTCCATCACAGGTTAAGCACTCACATGCAAAGAACGCCATTACCAAACATGTAGATGTTCTGTTTCGCTTTGCACAATAGCATCTTACCATATGCCCGTCTGAAAAACGTTACGAAAAGCGTTACGAACTGGCAGACTTCAGCGGCTTTCGGAATTGATACCACATCCGGTTCCTCACTCGAAAGACGAGGAGAGGTTGCATTTTTCGGTGAGAGGATTCCTGAGTGGTCTCCACAAGCTTTCATTCGGCACGCCGCCTGCGGCGGCAAAGGAGAGAGAAGCTTGGAGGATACCCCCAAACCCCCACCCGGGGCTGTGCCCCTGGACCCCGCTTCCAAAAACCTATCCATGTAAGACTCTGCTGGCGAATGCGATTCTGAGACGAAACGAAGGAGAAGCCAGGGCAGGGAAAAGCCCTGCCCAGGATACCGATAGGCCTGCGATGGGTCCGCTGCTCTTGCGCGGGAGAAGCAAAGCAAGGGCTGGGTTCTCGACAAGCAGATGGCCTGGATCGAGTCCATCAATTCTGCTTGGCCAGATTGGAGTGAAGAATGGCAAGGAGGATGCCCATGACCGGTGAGGACGAGATCCTTCGCTTCGCTCAGGATGACAGTGTTAGGTCACTTCGGGTAATGCTTAGGGGGGACCCTGACAGGCAATTGCATTACCAGTGGCATTCGCCAACAAAGTCATGTAAAACAACCCCCGCCCCTACAAATGATACAGAAAGATGCCGACAGTCAGATGGACGCAGACAGCAGCTGTTCCAATTTGGAAACCGTTGCGGGCGAGGCCACATATACTTTCACGCGTAGATCAGGGGTGATGGATGTCTGGAAGGTCACATGGTCAAATTCCAGCAAGCCCAGCGCTGGGTGATGCATGGCTCGCGGGCCATCTGGCAACCCTCGCACATCCTGTTGTTCCCACCACAGGCGAAAGTGTGGGCTGACCCGTTGCAGATCTTCAATAATTTCATGAAAAGAGGCATCGCCAGGATAGCGAGCGTGATCCGCGCGGAATTGCGCTACCAGGTTTTGCGCCTGCGTCTCCCAAGCCAGGTCGAATGTGCGTGCCTCCTCCCGCTGAAAAAAGCGCCAGACGACGTTGCGCGAGTGAGGCGGGTATGGCTCGTGAAAGTGAAATAACAGATCGGCGGCACAATTCCAGGTGAGCACATCCCAGCGCCGCCCAATGACAAAAGCGGGATGAGGATTGAGTACATCCACGACCCGTTGGAGCGCAGGAGTCACCTGTTCTTCCTCCACCAGCATCTTTGATGACAGCTCCAAGCCTGAAAGGCGGAAAAGATGTTGCTCTTCGGCTGTTGTGAGTCTGAGCGCCCGCGCCAGGCTTTCCAGCACCTGGCGTGAGGGATGAACATCGTGTCCCTGCTCAAGCAAAGTATACCAGGACACTCCGATATTGGCCAGTTCCGCCACCTCTTCGCGCCGCAAGCCCGGAGTACGACGACGGCTGCGCGAGGGCAAGCCTACCTCTGCGGGTTGAAGACGTGCGCGGCGGGTGCGCAAGAAAGCGGCGAGAGCCTGCCGGCGTTCTAGCTCATCCATCTCTGCGGTTCCTTATCCTACTACTCTCCATCATGTGATAACCAAAAGCTGGTAATGTGATCAGTTCTCTTGCATACTAGCAAAGAGAAAACATCAAGTCAAGGAAAGGTGGATACAAACAATGACGGACGGCCAAAAACTCCATTTCGGGATAAAAACAACGCAGTACTTTCCCTATGAGGATATACTGCGTGTCTGGCAGGAAGCAGATACTCTTCCCTCCATTGAACACGCCTGGCTGTTTGATCATCCGATGCCGATTGGTCGGGCTGACCCAAGTGGTCCGTGTCTGGATGGCTGGACGCTGCTTGCTGCACTTGCAGCTCAGACAAAACGGTTACGTCTGGGATTGATGGTTGCCAGCAATGCTAACCAGACTCCAGCACTCCTGGCGAAAAGGGCGGCCACAGTTGACATCATCTCACATGGACGGCTCGAATTTGGCCTGGGAGCAGGCGGCGTCGAGCGGGAGCATACAGCTTATGGAACAGATTTATTCCCGGCAGGGGAACGCATCCGGCGCCTGGGCGAAGCTTGTGAGATCATCCGGCGCATGTGGACAGAGCCTGTTGTCGATTTTGAGGGACGATACTACCACCTCAGCCAAACCTATTGCGAACCCAAACCACTCCAAAAGCCCACTCCTCCCTTTATCATTGGTGGAGTAGGTGAGCAGTTAACCTTGCGCGTGGTCGCGCAGCATGCTGATGTGTGGAATTTCCCCGGTCTCCCTGGCCTGCCACATGGTGCCGTCGAAGAGTTTCAACGCAAAAGCCAAATCCTCGATGGGTATTGTGCCGAAATTGAGCGCAACCCGGCAACCCTTGTGCGCTCGGTACAAATGATCATCGACCCAGAAGAGGATTCAGTCACTACACGGCAGATCATACAAGACTTCATTGCGGCAGGAGCCACACACTTTGTGATAGCTTCCCGAAGGCTGGACGAAGGGATTGCACACTGGATGAGTGAAGAGATTATTCAACCGGTGCGCGAAGCTGCCGGGGATACTCACGAGATGTGCAATAAGGTTGTATAACAGGTCGAGGGGATTTGCCTGTTCAACTCAGGGGAACGACCTGCCCGGCAACCACGAAACAATGCTCGTAGGCGAAAAGGCCGGCCAGGGCAAGTATCCCTGCAAAGCCAAGCAGGGCAGGTTGCGCGGCTGGCACAAGCAGAGCGATACACAGCATTACTACGGGAATGATTGACCCAATCATAAAGAATGGCCCCCAGAAGATGTCTTTTAGTCCACCCCTGCTCATGTAGCGTGCGGCAATGGCAACATGGTTGTTGCTGTGCGAGCCGAAGACTTCTACCAGGATCAAAAGTACATGCAGGGCGATGGCGCTGAGCAGGACGATGGTGAGAAAGGTGCTGATCGCGCTTCCAGCATTAAGTGCCCAGGAGAGTAATCCCAATGCAGCAGAACCGGCCAGTGTTGCCTGGGCAAGCAAAATTGGGAGTAAGAGCGGACCTTGCCAGAAGTCGCGTCCCTCGGCCTGTCCAAAGAGGAAGGCGGTATAACCAGCCCCTGCTGCTCCGAAAAGCATGGCAGGAATGAATAGCCAGCGCAATACACCGGTCAAACCGAGCAGGGTTGCGATAAACCATAAGGCTTCAATGAGGCCGAAGATACCCAGGATGTAACCTCCCCAGACAAGCCACGAGGTTGGATTTGCCTTAGTTACAAGAAAGAGTGCACGATCGGGTCGTTTCAGATCCGCGATCAGCAATACCAGTGTCAATGCAAGAAAAAAGCCGCCGATAACCGGAGCACCGATGCCGAGCAGAGCGTTCATGGTGCTGCTGAGCGTGCCGCTCAAGCCATAGAACGCCAACGCTAACGCTGCTACGATCATAGTGCCTGTCCCGATCGATTTCGTTCCCAGGTAGGCCGATACTTTCCAGCCCCAGGGTGCGCTATTCTTAGGGGTGTCATAAACGATATGGGCTTCAGCAGGTGTACGTTGTTGAGGTTCAGGTGGTGAATAAGGCTTGAGGGGATTGATAGTTTTGAGGGCGCGCAGCGACTTACTTCTATCAATCTCACTCTCGTCATGATCTGACTTGAGCAGCGTACTCCACATCGTCATATGTGGCAGCTCTTCGACAGCAATTTCGGGATTGATGGCGGATTCCTCCGCACCTAAATAATAGACGTTAGGACCAGAGCCCTGTTCTGGTTTGCGCGTACGTACAGGTTCACGAGCGATGATCCTGGCAATTTCAGTGTCAGGGTTATGCATATCGCCGGCGATGATGGCATGCTCAGGACAGACAATGACGCAGGCTGGCTCTAAGCCGATTTCGGTGCGATGGGCGCAATAGTTGCACTTGGCGGCGGTATGGCTGTAGGGGTCGATGTAAAGCGCGTCGTAGGGACACGCCTGCATACATGATTTACAGCCAATACAGCGCGACGAGTCGAAGTCTACAATGCCGTCCTTGCGCTTAAATAAGGCTTTGGTAGGACAAATAGCGACGCAGGGAGCATCATCGCAGTGATTGCAGCGGTTGACGAGAAAATAGCGGCGCGAGTTGGGGAACTCGCCTTTTTCGATGTACTTGACCCAGGTGCGATAGACGCCGATGGGTACGTCGTGTTCGGCTTTGCATGCGACGGTACAGGCGTGGCAGCCAATGCACTTACGCTGGTCGATTACGAAGGCATATTTCGTCATGATTGCTTCCCTCTAAATTGATGGGCATAGGGAAGATATCCCTCGTTACCAGTGTATGAGAGAAGCAAGCATTTGTCCAGTTGTCTTTTATCTTTATTAAGATAGTGCCAGCGAATCCAGAGGGCTGCCCAGGTAGGTTTTTTGAGGGAGGCCGCATCGTCGTGCCTGTCCCGAGGACAAGCACAAGGCCTCCACTCCACCGCTTCACCACCCCTTGTCCCTACGCAACCGAGATCCTGGCTTCAAGCAAATCCTTTAACGTCAACAGGTCATGCTCGAGCTGGCGGCGGATGGCACGTGCTAATACTGGCTCCGCCAGGCCCAGTATTCCTCCTGTGACATGGATCGCCGCCTCCATAGAGACGTTAGTCTCGCCACCTTCGACTGGCACGAAGCGGTAGCAGAAGACGCAGGGTGCGACCCCGGAGATACTTTTGAGGGTCAGATAGTGGACGGGTTCAAATTCGACGATCTCAAAAATTATATCTCGCCATCTTCCCAAAAACCTGATCGTACTCCGAAACGTCTCTCCCACGTGCATCGCCCCCGGGGGAGTTTTCCTGACAGCTATTACGGTACTTGACCACTCGACCAGGTTATCAACGTCAGTCATATAGGCGAAGATGTCGTCTGTGGGCAGGTTGATGACGATGCTCTGCTCGATGTTCATCTTAATCATGACTTGCCACTCCTCTCAGGTCGATGGCCGATCACTGTGAATAATCGTGCGTTAAAGCTTCTCATATACCCCCCTTGCTATGATGGAGAGTAGAATCGTTTCCGCAATCCCACAGAATCGCTTCCAATTTTCCATGGCGCAAGGCTGCATATTACACTTTCTACTTTTACCGACCCAAATAGTTCCGTCAGAATAGGACGAATGCGTTCTTCAACGGTACGCTCAATATTCTCTTTGGTACATGGCAGTAATGCAAAGGATTCGAAGGAACATTGGGCATGAATCTGGATAGCGCAATGTTGCAGGCCCATAAGCAGGCCAGGAGAGAAGTGAATAGTCACGTCATCCACTTCCACCGACCCTTCATCAAACAAGTCAAGCAGTACATGGCCCACAGCTTCTTCTACCGCGAATTCGGCACTTCCTACCTCATCTGATAGTACTTCAAAGTACCTGTCATGACATTGCACATAAATTTGAAGCTTGCACATAGCTGGCCCCCCCTTTTTTACAATATTGATTTGTAGATCATGATTGAGTATACTTGTTACGGTCTTACTTTTCACTGTTATAGGTAACTCAAAGTCTACGCAAAGTCCACTAAGGATCCACGTAAAAATTGTTAAGGGATACGATGCTGTCTAACAGAAGCGAATGTGAGGAGTGGAATGCACATGAATGGTAGGATATTTCGTGACAGCTTACGAGAGTACCTTCGTAACAGCGGCTATTCCCAGCAGGAGCTTGCTGACGCAATTGGCCTGCATCCAAAGGTGCTCAGCCGCAAGCTACATAGTAACGGAAACGCCCACCTGACCCAGCTTGAAGTCAAGCGTATCATCACCAAATTAGCCGAGTGGTATGCAATCCCTACCAGAGATGAAGTGCTCAGCCTGTTTGAACTGGCGCAGGTGGGTCCAATCAGCTTTAGTACAGATGAGTGGCAGACACCTCCCCTCAGTCAGTTTACAACGGAGCATGCACAATCCATCCTTTCCAATGGTTCCAGCGCTCCTATGCGCTCTCAGCGGCACAATCTGCCCGCTCCGACCACGGGGCTCATAGGACGAGAATGGGCTGTGGAGCGGCTGCGGCACCTGCTGGGGCGAGAGGA
>WNGD01019983.1_pt1 | contig 11042 bp, 7 predicted proteins | sample 5400671 | NCBI WGS metagenome assembly WNGD01 (sample SAMN13153369, study PRJNA577476) | soil metagenome | isolation source: 40 cm soil or saprolite under grassland replicate 2 | place: USA:California | collected 2016-06-15
CCGGTGGCCGCAATGGCGGCTACGAGCATAAAGTAGACTACCCGCTGCACCAGCGTTGCAACGTTGTAAGCGGTGATCGAGTGCTGGCCAAGGTTGATACCACGGAACAAGAGGGCGAGCATTTCTCCCACGAGAACAAGCATCACCAGGCTCGCGAGAGCGCCCTCTACTTCGAGACTCAACCATCGCCGCCAGAGCGCCTGCCCCAGAGCCACGACCATCATCGCCGCCACAACCTGCACCACCGAACGGGCAAGCAAGACTCGCCCCTTCGACCGCTCTCCGGCCGAAGTGAGGACGTGACCTTCGAACTGCCCAGCAGCTCCAAGCGTTGACACGAGCCCCACTACGGCGGCGAACAGCGCGTAGCGGCCCTGCCCGGCTGGGCCGAGGCCGCGCGCGATGAGGATTGCTGTAGCGATCGACGCTGCTGACTGAACAACCTGGCTGGCGAAAGTCTGCAGGAAGGCTGGCCCAATTCTCATGCAGGTACGGTACCCGATGTGGTCTTCCGCCGCGCAGCCACAAGCGCCGCCACGGCGAGGGGGTACCCAAACCCCGTGAGAGTCGACGTAAACATGTCTAGCTGGCCGATAAGGGCGAACACCGCGGTGGCTATCGCCATTGCGAGGAAGATCCCTCTGACCTCACTCGCTTCGACGTGCTTGAACCGGTCGTCGAGAAAGGCAAGGAGCACGCCGTAGAGGGCTGCGCCGACCAGGGCCCCGACCCACGCAAAGTTGATGAAGAACTCCCCATAGGCTCCGATTCGCTGACCCGTCGTCTGCCCCATAGCGCTCGCAAGCGCGCTAGCGCTACTGTGGCCGTATATGGCACCCTTGTCGATACCCACAAGCTGCCATATGGGCGTTGGTAGAAGCGGAACGACGACGCTCCCGAAGGTGCCACCATGAAGGAGCCGATCCCCAAACCCGTAGTAATCGAGGGCCCACCCGAGATCGCGGAACTCCGCGAAAGTGCCGTATAGTAGGAGGCCCAGCGGACCGAGTAGCGAGACGCTCATTTGCCTTTCGCGCCAATACCCGACCAAGGCCAGCAGGGGCGCAGCCACGACAACGAGCAAGGCGAGGCGACGCAGCCGCACGGGAGCACGAACTCGGTCCCATAACAGCAGGGCGACAGCCAAAGGAAGTGCGACGAAGAACCGCGGCCCGTAGAGCCCGACCAATCCAAGGCTTACAAGCCCCATGGCATACTGGGCACGAGTTGCGCGCCGTGCAGCGGCCTGAGCACCAACCAGTAGTGCAGTGACACCGCCCAACATGGAGAAGCGATACCACACACCGCCGATGATAGGGAAGTCCACGCGCGCTGACCCTGGATCCCCCGTAAGGATGGGCACGTAACCGATCCGCCCAATCGTCACGATCGTACCGACCGCTGCCACCGCGAAGAAGACACAGGTCACGGCTCCCAGCCGCGCCCAATCCCACTCGAGTCGAAGCGGGATGGGGCGACGGCGGTGGCGCAGGCTTCGCCCCGCGACTGTGACCGCGCTAAGGGCTACGGCCGTGCACACCGCGATAAACCACGCCGCGTGCTCTATACCCACGCGGTAACGGGGATACAGCTGCGTCGTGGCCCAGTAGCTCCCGGACCCGAATACAGTCATGAAGAGGGCGAACCCTGCTGCGAGCGTCGGGGGACGGCTCGCGCGGAAAGGAGGACCGATCCCGTAAACAAGAAGAAGAAGATTCATGCCCCAGACACCTGCGGCGCCGAACGCCCAAGGCCAGGCCGTCCAGGTCTGCGTCAACCTCGAAGCGTCGAGCACCGCGAGGCTCCCTAGAAGCACCCACCAAACCACCACGCCCGCCAGCCAGGCGGGACGCGGCACGGTGACGGTGGCTGACACAGGTCCGGACATCAAGAGATGGGGGTCGCCTGTCGTGTTACAGGTACGCTTCTAGATTGACCAACCCCTTCTTTTGGACATAGATGTCTCGCATCCAGTCAATTGTCTTCGGGACGCCCGTAGCGAGCGTAATCTTCGGATCGTGTTTCAGGTCTCGCTTCGCCTTCTCCAGGCTCACCCGCTTATCCCTCGTTGTAAACGGCTCGGCAGGTAGGTACTCGACGTTGGTGTCCGGCTTCTTCAAGTAGTTGAGGATGAGGTTGGAAAGCGTCTTGATGTCGTGGTACTCCGTCCCGCCGACGTTGTAGACCTCCCCCGGCTTGAAGTTGTCCACGATGTTAGCCAGGGTCTCGCACGTGTCCGTCACGTAAGAGGACGTGCGGTGATGCCAGAGGTACACCTTGTAAGGTAGATCGTGCAGCGCCCGATAGATGAAGAGGCAAACTACGCTCCTGTAGGGACTGTAGTACTCACCGGGTCCGTATGTATTGAACAATCGCACCCGTACCGACTCAGTGCCGTGCATGGCTGCGGAGTTCATGATCTGCTGTTCGTTGACCCATTTGCTTAACGCGTAGTCGTTGAGCTGCCGTACCTCATGCTTGTCCATGACATCTTCGGTCATCACGCCGTCGTAATCGCCATAGACCTCAGAGCTACTGAAATGGATCAATCGGAACCGATGCTTCTGCTGCATGCGGATGATGTTCTTGGTGCCAACAGCGTTAGACATCCACAGCTTGTCGTAGTAGTCCTCTCCGTTCCAGCGCCCGAACTCAGCTGCGAGGTGGTAGACGTAGTCGAACTGGTTGTCTTCGAAGAGACGGGCGACCTGCATGAAGCTCGCGACATCGCAGCGCACGTAATCGTCAGCGTGATAGTGCTCGAGCCCAGAGACTTTAACGGTGTGCCCTCGGACACGCAGCGTGCGTACGAGCACCTTCCCCACCGTTCCGAGTCCACCTGTGACTAGGATTCTCTTCAAGGCATGCTCCTCCCGACCTCTCGGTCTCCTGTTTGGTAACTACTCAAGCGTTTCGATCACAAGCGACAGACGACTGCTAAGCGCTCGTCCAGAATTGCTCGCATCTGCTCCCAGCGTGCACGCCACGTTTGTTGCCGGCCGTAGTGCCTCAGCCGATGGCGCCTCGCTGGCGTATCGCCGGTGACGGCGGCCTGCAACAGTGCTATGAACAGCTCAGGAGATCGACCTACCACCGCGTGGCCCTCGCGCTCAAGCGACTGGAGATCTGGTGAGAAGTCGGTACAGACTGGAAGAATACCCGCCGCCAGGGCTTCGAAAACTTTGAGCGGCACAATACGTTCAGTCAACTTCATCTTCCGAAACGGTACCACACTCGCGGCGCATCTCCTGAGAATGCCCGGAACCAGATGACGGCTGCGGCGACCTAGCATATGCACATTGGCCAAGGCACGGAGGTGTCGTTCGTCCACGTTGGACGGTCCGACGAGGACGAAGTTTATGTGAGGTAGTCGGGTGGCGCTGAGAACCAGCAAGTCAAGATCCACCCACTGGTCGAGCACTCCGACAAAGGCAACTCGTGGAGATGGAATTCGATCGATGTCGGCAAGGTCAGTTCCAGCAGGCTCGTGGTCGAACGCCTTTATATCGATGGCATTCCAGATCGTGTAGGTCTTCGCATTCCACTTGCGCTTGTCATCCGCAAGTCGTTCTGCGGCCGCAAAAACAACATCGACCTTGCCAAGCGTCCTGCGTTCGAGTGCCTCACTGATCTCGGGCGAGGAAGTGGGAAACGCGGTGATCTCGTCGGCCACATGATACACGGCCACATCTTCCCCCATCCGCCCCACCGCGCACTCATAGAGTGGGTTATCCAACCAGAGTATTCGATTTGCGGACAGGTGCAAATGTCCCCACAGGCGGATCCACCAGCGCTGTACCAAAAACTCAAGGCGAAACAGCCAACGGACTCGATGGCCCAAGTGAAACAGGGGTAACGGAGCGACTACGTGTAGGTTCCGCGAAATCCTGCGAGCGCCACGCACCCAAGTAAAAAGCCGCGGCCACAAGCGCGGATACCGCATGACAGTAAAGACAGAGACGAACCGCTCGACATACAACACGGGCTCGTCCACCGCGATCTCGTTGGCAATAGGTTGCTGGATGATCCACAGCCCAGCCCAGAAGTTGCTGGACAGGTAAAGATGCGACCGCCGAGTAGGCAACCTATGCCTCCACCTGTGCCAGTACCTCTCGGTAAAGTGTTACGACGGTTAGAGCGGCACGGTCCAGGGTCAATCCCGTCGGGAGATACGAACGTCGGTCCGTGTGAGCCCCCCATGAAACAGCGTCATAGAGGGCGGCGGCCAGTGCTTCGGGACTCGCGTCCGCGCGAAACATGGCCCCCCGCGCCTCCTGGAACAGCGTTATATCGCCGACAGGCACAGATACCACCGGGATGCCGCAAGCGAGGGCCTCCTTCACACTACTAGGCCCACCTTCCCGAACCGAGGTGACGATCATGACGTCAGCGGCTGCGTAGTACCATGGCATATCCCCAGGAGGTCGATCGTTCACAATCCACAGTCGCGCCTGTGGCAGCCGCTTGCACAAAAGAGCGACGGCGGCTTCGGCCAGCTGTACGCGTTTCGTTGGTTGTGCAACGTCGTGGGGAAAGATTACCAACACTTGATCTGGCGACAGTCCCAGTCGCTTGCGTGCGGTGTTCTTTGGGAACGGGCGGAACAGCACTGTATCTACAGCATCGCGGATCACGCGGGTCTTCGTTCGCACTGCAGGGAGCCAAAGACGCTCTCGCAGCGGAGCTGAGACAGCGATGCATCGAGCACTCCGGTAGGCAACCCACTGCGAAAGAAGTATGCCTAGCCTGCTTCGCAACGTTAGGCGGCCGTTTGAGCCGACCGTCCCATTCAAATCGTCACCGTTGAAGGAGGTCACGAGAGGTACCCGGCTTCGCGGAACCGCGAGCCCGCTGTAGCCGAAAACGGCGTGCACCACGTCGGGTCGCACGGTCTCCATCTTTGCGGCGACTCCCTTGCGGGCCTTTAGGTAGCGCCGAGGGCCACCGCTCACACCGAGCTCGAACAGCTCGACGCGGTGTCCAAGCGCTCGCAGCGCTTCGGCCAAGCGCAAGACGATTACACCTCGAAGAGGAAACACGCTCGAGGGATGCATGCTCGTGACGAAGAGGATTGTCAGGCTGCTGGTTGCTTCAACTGCACTCACGGCATGGTCAAAACGGCATGCGAGAGTTGCAACGGTCCCCCATCGTCGTGACGAACGAAAACGATCTGATCACCAGCGATGGCAGAATAATAGAGGTTCGAGGAAGGTCCCCCAAGTACTTGCCCTTCGAGTTGCCAGTGCTCCATGTCGGTGCTCACCGCACTCCATATACCACTGCGACTCCCAGGCGTTCCACGGCCGTCCGCAGTGAACACCATGCGCCACAGCCCCGGCCCAATCTGACGGATGGCCGGGCTGTAGACAGACCCCTGCCATCCCTGCGGCATGTCGAGGGTGGTGAGCACCGGGCCGACATAGGACCATTCGAGCTGATCCAGGGAACGCCACTCGGTGATCTGCCACGTGTTCGTCTCGGGCGGGGAAACGTGAGCGAAGCTCCCTATGATCATCCGCCACTCGCCGCTCGGCAGCCGGTCGACAAACATTCCTTCACCGGCAGGCCACGGCGGCCAAGTCGGGCCCGATCCTCCGTTGGAAACGCGAATGCCGGGTTCCTTTGACCAGATCCGCCCATCCACCGACACGGCTGAGAAGACCTGCCAGCCGTAACACCGATTGCTACCGGCTGCGTACAGCATCCGCCAACCGATGCTGTCCGCGCGAGGTACTATGACAGTGTTCTCAATCCCCTGTCCTTGTGGGCTACAAATTGGGACGCCGAGCGGCGCAGACACCACGGGCCCCGCCGCAACGATCACGGGAACTCGTGTCGTCGCTGAACCAAGCGCGAAGGCAACGGTATCGTAACCAGACCGTTGGACTCGTACTCCACCGCAGGTAGTGCCAGTAACTGTTCCAGTAGGACTCCCTGTCAAGATAGGATCACCAGGAACGAGATATCCGTTCCGATCAAACGCCTGACACGCCATCGGAACTGGCGCACCCACTGGAACCGTGACGATCGGCTTCCCGTACGTCACGGCTGCCGTTAACCTCGTTGCGACCTGGCTTACAACGACGGCCGCGTGGGCCGGAACGCCAGCAATCGAGAAGTCCGCCTGCGCCCATCCGTTCGCGCGCGATCGGACGGTAATGCTGTCGACCTGCTGGACCACTGTCGTATCATTAAGTCGTAATCCGGTGACAGCACTACTGACTACGTAACCGAGGGAATCCACGGCTATCGCTTGGATGGCTTGAGTCTCACCCAACGCCACAAAGCGCACCGTGTCAGCCGGCAGCAAGATCCTCACCGGTGTTTGAGCAACTCGGACGACGACCGATGCCGTGTCGTTGCCGGACCAGCTAGTGACTGTAGTAGTTCCATTCGCGATCGCACGGATGTTTCCAGTCGGATCCACTGTTGCAATCGCTGGGTTTAGCACGTTGTACCCGAGAGACGCGGCTGTCACAGGAAAGCCCAAACGATCCACAGCGGCCGCTTCTACCGGCAGCACAGCCTGAAGCGCATGGAGGAAAACGGAGTCTCGCTTCACCATCACCCGAACTACTTGCTGCGCCACCACTAAGTTCAGGCTGTCGCTCACCCCGTTCATCGCACGGGCGAATACCCAGGTCGAGCCGTTACCATTGGAGGTCACCATTCCCGTGGGCCCCACCTTCGCCACAGACGTGTCCCTCGAGAAGTACGTCAACGCCTGATTCGCCAACGGCGCGCCGAGGCTGTCCCAGACCTGCGTACCCAGTTGCGCCGTATCACCCAGTGCGTCGAAGCTTGCGCGAGTCGCCGAAACCTTCACAGTCGCGACTCGCTGATCGACTACCACTTGCACCGTCTGCGCGATAGGACCGGCACGGAGGATTACGGGAGTAGTGCCATTCGTTACACTGCGTACGATGTACGTGCTCCCCCGCTGAACCCTCACGACCGTGTCGACCACCACGCTGTCGCTCGGCAGCGAGTCTCCCACGGGACGTCCGAGCTCATCGAGAAGTTGAACGCTTAGCTGCACCATCTGGCCGAGCGAATGGAACCGAAGCGTGTCGGGCGACGCGACGATCGCTTGAACGACCTGCGTGGGGTGAACCCATGCCGTATCGGCTGCGGATCCGGCGTGCACTACAACCTTCCCGAACCCCCGCCTCCGAGCTTGGACAGACCCGAGAGAGTCGACGGTACAGAGTGTCGTGTCCAACGAGGCGAAGCGGAGAGCGGCAGGAACGAAGATGTTGCCAAACGGGTCAGTTGCTTGAACTGTCAGTGCCGTCGCCAAGCCAAGCTTGACGATAGTCGTGTCCTGGCGAAAGGCGATGGAGCTCACCTCGACCGGCTTGGCGGTCGCGGACAAGCCGGCTACGGCCGTGTGCTTCCCCGCTTCAACTCGAACGCCGAGTCCCTGCGCCTCGGTCGCGCGAGTTCCCAGCACCCAGACCGCGCTGAGTAGGCCGGCGGCGTCGGTGACCGCCGAAGCTTTCTCCACACGACCATTCGTACCGACAACGGTCCACTCAACGGCCGCGGCAGGAACCGGCCTGCCATTTCCGTCAACTGCTTGAAACGCGATCGGTATCGGAAGCGGGCGCCCCGGTGCGCCCGCGAGAATGGAATCGACCGGGCTCAATCGTCGAACGACGAGCACGCCCCCTGGCCCCACTGGGTCTCCAAGACACCCGATGAGACACAACAAGGTCCCGACCAAGGTAGGCCAGCGAAATGGGCGCATCCGTGCCGACAGCTCCGACGATCGATTTGTGTCGTAGTGAAATCCGCTCAAACCTCTTCAACCGCTGACCAAGGGCAGTGATGCGTAGAGCAGCGAGTGTGCCCTGCGTCACAATCACTAGGGGCGGGGCAACGAACTCGTTCCAGCTGATGCGGTTACGCAACATTTGGTAACAGGAGAGTCTCAACTGCTTGGGTGGCAATGTGTTGCAGAGATGCAACAACCATGATTCGAGATGGGACGGCGGTGGGTTAAAATCAGGCCCGGGAAGAAAGTAACGCCGGTGAGGTCGCCGCGACGGGCGTCTCCACGCCCCTCAACCAGCCTTCCAGCACATAGAGGCTCATCAACTGGCGACTCCTCGGTCGCGCCTTATCCCGGGCCTCCGCCAGCAGGCGGCGAACGGCATCTGCCGACAGATAATCGGGTATACGCGCTTCGGGGCCCAGCAGGAATGGCTCGGCGTCACGCGCGAGCCACGCCCTAAACCACGCGTCCAGGGGGGTCGAAAACCCGAGTTTGCGCCCCAGTCGCGCCCGCCAGCCCGTCAACTCGGGGCGCAGCGCTCGAGGCAGCAACTGGTCCACGGCGCTGCGGTACAGCCATTTTCTTTCGCCCCAGCGCGAGATCTTGTACTCGCTCGGCATCCGCTCGACCAGCGCCAGGAATTCGAGATCGAGAAACGGCACCCGCAGCTCGACCGAGGACGCCATCGACATGTGATCGCCCACGATCAGCAGATCGTCCGCCAGGGATAACCGTGCATCAACGAGCAGAAGCCGGTTCACCGCGTCGCCCTGCTGTGCGTCCGGTAGCCAGCGCCGCACGGGCACGGCAAGGGCCTCCGGATCGAGCGGGTGCCCCGTGAGCGTCACGGCCTCATCGAGACCAAACACAGCCAGCGTCTCCGCGAAGCGTCGTGCTTCCTCCCGGGCACGACCGGTGCGTCGCAGCCTTGCCACGCGGTCAGCCGATAGGAGCCGCTCGGGAAGCCGGTCTAGCAGGGGTTGGGCCAGGCGAGCCAGTGGATAGAGGCGTTCCGCGGCGTGACGCGGGTAGCCGCCCAGCGGCTCATCGGCACCCTGCCCCGTCAGCACCACCTTGTGACTGCGCCCCACCGTGCCGCAAAGGATCCCGACCATCAACGCACTCGAATTCGCGATCGGCTCACCCAATGCCGCGACCTGTCGCGGCCACGCGGCGCGGTAGTCCGCTTCTGTGATGCCCACCTCCGTCAACGGCACGCCTAACACCCGAGCCGCCCGCCGCGCTGCGCCGAGCTCGTCCAAGTCTCGGTTGTCCGAGAACCCCACCGCGAACGCGGTCGGTGGCCGAGGCAACGCATCCCGCATGACCAGTGTGATGACAGTGGAGTCGACGCCTCCGGAGAGGAGCGAGGCGACCGGCACATCTGACATCAGCTGACGCCTGATTGCCGCCGCCAGGCTGTCACGCAATGCTTCTTTCCACTCTGATTGCCTGGAGGGAAGCGTGGCAGGGGCGAATCGCGCGTGGAACGGTTGGAACACGGGCTGCTCCGCACGTGAGTCCACGGAGATCCGCAAGAAATGTCCTGGTGGCACCTTCCAGGCGTTCCGGTAGAACGTCCCCGGGGAGGGGACGAAGCGATACACCAGGTACTCGTCGAAGGCTTCGGGCCGCAGATCCGACGAGAGCAGCCCTGCGGCGCGCGCCGCGGCCAGCTCGCTGGAGAACCACCAGCGGCCGTCCGTGACACCGGCATACAGAGGCTCGTCTCAGATCGAGGTGATTGTAGAGTTCCCCGTTCAGGACGACCCAAACGCGACCGTCCTCGTTGGCCATGGGTTGCGCCCCGCCCGCCAGGTCGACGATACTGAGCCGCCGATGCCCGAGCGCCACAGACCGGCCGCGCGTCAAGTGGAGCCCCGAACCATCGGGACCCCGGTGGCTCAGCCTGTCGGTCAAGGCTTTGACCAGCAGCCCCACGTCATCTCGAGGGTCACGACCGAATGCCCCAGCAATGCCACACATCAGGCTAGCGCCCTCTGGTCACTTGATCCGCGCATAGCAATCGTCGCTAATTGAATCCCATGTCCGATCACCCCAAGCTCCGTGCCGGCGCGATCGAGATCCTTCATATCGCCTACACTCGATTCCCGGCCGACACGCGCGTGAAGCGCGAGCTGGAAGCGTTGGGTACGACGGGCCGCCGCTTGGCGGTGATCGCCCTCCAGAGTACAGGAGAGGCGGCGGTAGAACGATGGCGTGGGATCACGATCGTGCGCGTGCCGGGACGCAAGTCGCGGGGGGCGGTGGGCGCCTACCTCGTCGAGTACGGCAGCTTCGTATGGCGGTGCCGTCGGCTCGTGGCGCGGCATCGCGCGTTCGCGAACGTGAGAGTGGTGCACGTTCACACTCTGCCCGATTTCCTGCTTTGGGCGGCTCTTCCTGCCCAACGCCGCGGCGCGCGCCTCGTATTCGATATGCACGAGATCTTCCCCGAGTTCGCCCGATCCAAGTTCGCCGGGTTGCCCGGCCGCGCGGCCGCCTGGATCGCTCGCGTCATTGAACTGTGGGCTCGCCGGCGCTCGGACCTTACCATCATCGTCAATGAACCCATCGATAAACTACTGACTACGCGACCCATCGGTCGGCCGGAGCGCCGCATCGTGCTGCACAACACTGCCGACCCAGCGGATTTCGGCCACGCTACCCCGCCGTCACAGGACACAGCGATCCCGTTCGAGTTCATCTACCACGGTACGCTAACATTTCTTTACGGCCTCGACGTCGCCATCCGGGCGATCGCGATCAGCCGCGACCGCGGCGTGGGTGCTCGCCTGACGATTCTGGGCGACGGTCCCGAGCGCGACTCGCTGCGGCGTCTCGCCGAGCAATTGAGGCTCACCGACCAAGTCAGCTTCGAGGCGCCTATTACGCAACGGGCCCTTCCCGCTCGTCTCCGACGGTGTGCCGCAGGGATTGTCCCAACGCGTCTCGACGGCATGACCCGCTATTCGCTCTCGACGAAGCTGCTGGAGTATGTGCACCTGGGCGTCCCCGTGCTCGCCGCCGATCTCCCGAGTTACCGCCGCTATCTTGGCGACGGCGCTCTCTGGTACTGGACCCCCGGTGATCCCGCAGACCTTGCGCGCGCCATCGCCGAGTTTGTGCATGCTTCACTCGAAGAGCGCCAGCGCCGCGCGCGCCTCGCTCAGGAAGCAATAGCCCCAGTCGCCTGGATTCGGGAACAAAGTACCCTGCTCGCTGCCTACGACGAGCTACTGGACCCGAAACGCCCTTCGGCGAG
>WNGD01006621.1_pt1 | contig 11041 bp, 8 predicted proteins | sample 5400671 | NCBI WGS metagenome assembly WNGD01 (sample SAMN13153369, study PRJNA577476) | soil metagenome | isolation source: 40 cm soil or saprolite under grassland replicate 2 | place: USA:California | collected 2016-06-15
CTGGTGACGCGCTTCGCGCACTGCTCGAAGATTCTCGCGGTGCGGGGCCAGCGCGTGAAGCGAGGGCAGAAGATCGCGCTCGTCGGCTCGACCGGTCTCTCCACGGGACCGCACCTGCACTACGAGGTGTGGGTCAACCGCAAGCCGGTGGACCCGATCAAGTACGTCATGCCCGATGCCATCGTGGACTGATCGCCGGCACACAGACGGTGGTGATGGGGGGCGCAGAGGTCTGCGCCCCCTGCGTCGTTTCTGGCCCCGGCGCACCGTCACGGCAGCTGTCGCGTTGTGTGGTCTCCTGTGTCCAGTCCCCCGGGTCGTGGCCGCGCAGGACGCCGCCACGACCTCGTCGGCGGGCACTCCCACGTATCGGCTGAGCGGCGTGGTGATCGATTCGGCCCGCGCACCCATTCCCGAAGCGGACGCGACGGTCGCGAGCGGGCGGCACAACGGCACATACTGCACACCGGAGCACCGGCCGGAACCGGTCAATACAGCAACGGTTTGGCTGTCTCCTGTTGCGGCGCCGCAACACGAGCGAAAACGGGGACGCAGGCAGCTGCGTCCCCGTTCCGTTCTTCTAACGGTCTACCCGTAGACTCGCCTGCCTTAAGGCACCGTATCCGGCGGCCGGTCGTCAACGAGGAAGAGAATGTACGGGATCGTATAATCCGACGCGCTCGACGCCGGGTAGATCCTGTACACGACCGTCCCCGTCGCAGGAGACACCGGCGTGCCCGCGATGCGATAGCGGAACCTGAAGCGCGTCGTCGCGGTATCGTTTGAGGCGGCGCACGCCGTCGGCGTGTCCGTGGGACTCACAGGATTACAGGAGAGCGAATCGGCGACCTGGGTGACGGTCTGCCACCCGTTGTATTCGGGTTGCGCCGCGCCGGTGACGAGCACGTTGTCGTACTTGCTGACCGCGGTGCTCGCTCCCGAGCCGGTCGTCGCAATGGTCGTGTCCGCCTTGCCCCCGGAGCGCTTCGTTACCACAGTGATAGACCCGCTTTGCACGGTGACCGTGTCGTTGCTGCGCGTGACGACCTCGACCGTCTTGGCGGACGGCCTGCCGCCCTGGGGAGCCGTGCTCCCGATCACGGATCGCGGGACGATCACGGCGGTGAGCACCGACCCCGACACCGCGGAGCCCGCGATCGGGTTCAGAGAGTCCGTCCCTAACACGCCGACGGGCACACGCGCCTGCACGATCACGGGAGCGGCCGCCCCCGTCGCAGTTAGGGCCACGTGAAAGACGCCCGTGTCGACCATGACGTACTGCGACATGGCGAGGTACCCCAGGTCGACCACGGCGGGCGCGCCGCCGGGAGAGCCGTCGTTTCGCATCACAAAGACGTCGGGTTGCACAGTCGTGTCGGCGAGCGCCGGCACGGCACCGGCGAATGACCGAGCCAGGTTCAGAACCCGAATCGCGAATTTGCCGGCGGGTACCGCCGGCGGAGCGGCGTCGTGAACGATCGTGGCCCGGAGCGGGGCCGCGCGGGCGAAGCCCGTCACGATGAAGCTGTAATGCTCGTCCGCGGCGAACGCGTAGCTGGTATCGACCAAGATGGTCTTGGCGAGCACCACGTCGGTCGTGTCGAAGAACACGCGAAGGTGTCGCGTGCCCGCCTGAATCCCGATGGGCAAGATGTTGCCGGTGCGGAAGGTCGCCCCGAACAGCCCGGCGTTCGACACGATGTCCACGACGCGGAACGCCATCTTGTTCGTGTCCGGCACCGCATTCACGAAGGTGATGGCCGCGGAGGGAATCACCGGTGAGTTCGTGACCGCGTCCCCGTGGCACGCCGCGGCTGCGGCCATCAACGTCCACAGCAGAGAAGACCGGAATGGAGTCATGGCACGCTCGAAGGAAGAAGGTCCCTGAGATATCTCATTGTTGGTTGCCCCCACCGCCGCCCGGGTTCTCCGAGGTCGGCCCGCCGTTGCCGGCCAGTGTGCGCGTCGCGATGAACGCCGTGAGGGCTGCGGTAAATGCGGTCGCGACGAGATAGGTCCGGGAATGCGAGAGCTGACGCGCATAGGCATTCCCGACCCAGGCGCGCGGCACGGTGACCGTCTCCCCGCTCCACTGGGTCACCGCACCGCGAATGTCCTGCACACGGACGACGTGGAGCACGTACGCCGTGTCGTTCACCTGCGCCACTCTGCCTTCCACGCGGTCGAGCCCGGCGCCGAGGGTCGCGCGTGCCTCGACGCGTCCTTGGTCCGACAGCGCCAGGGACAGCTCGACATCCGGGCCCGGCGGCGCGCCTGCGAGCGGCGTGTACCTGTAGCAGGAACCTGAGAACAACACCAGGAGGCCGACAAGCGAGCGCTCGACGGTCCGGAGCCCAGCGCGCGCCGTTGCGCCGGCCATCAGTACACGCCGCCCAGGAACAGCCCATAGCTCCCTTGGGCCGCTCCCCCCGGTAAGCCTTTGCCGCCGAGTCCATAGATGGGCTCCCCGCGCACCTGCAGTTCTTGGAAGGGCACGGGCCAGTTAACTGCCGTGCCTTCCGGCAGATCACCCCAGCCCCGGCCGGCGAAGAACCACATCCCGTACCCCGTGAACATGGTCTCCATGCGGTACTCCCACTTGAGCGCGTCCCAGATGTTGCCGCACTTCGTGGCGCGATAACTCTGCGCCGGGTCCGGCACCCGCGGCACGCAGGACGCGCCGCCGGGCACGACCGCCGCGGTGTCCGTCGCCAGAGTGTCGAGCGGCGGCAGGCCGCCCACGCCCACGCGCGAAGCGTTAATGAGCTTGACGCCTTGGTTGATGTTGTTCGCCCGGAGATATCCTTCGGCCGCCAGCAGACGGATCTCGGCGGCAGTCATGACCGGATAAGAGCCCACGTCGTTGTTGTTGAAGAAGCCGCGCGATCGGTAGTTGTCGTACATCGAGATCTGCGTCGCGTCGCCGGGCTGGTCTTCGCCGGAGGGGCGGTTCCGCACGTAGGGAAGAATGGAGCTGAACGCCAGCTTCGTGTCACTGGCCGGCGAGCTGGCGTTCTGCGCGGCCCGAGTGGCGCCCTGGGGGAGCCGCTTGTCGGGTGTCACGACCAGGAACGGACAGCGGCCGCAGACCGGCATGCTGCGATTGAGCCACTGATCATACCCCCCCGAAGCATCCGCCATGCCGAGCCAGAATTGTGACATCTGGTGCCAGTTGGCGGCGCCTGTGGCGAACTGCTGGGGTACCCAGCTGATGTCCCAGGCGCCGGCGGGCGGCGGACTCATCGTGATCTCGAGGTTGCTGGTGATCCCCGCTGTCGCCTCCGTGATGACCTTGCCCCAGTCCACGACCGCCGGGTTGGCGCGCTCGGCCGGCGTGCGCGCCAGGCCGGCGCGGAACCGGGCCTGGTACGAGTTCGCCAGCTGGATGAACAGGCTCGTGCTGAGCGTGACACCGTTGATCCACGTGTTCGGGATCGGGAAGCCGTCGGACCCGGTGGGCGCCACCCGGGCGATCGCGATCGCCGAGTCCAGATACCCGATCGCCGCGCGCATCACCGAGTCATGACTGGCGAGCGGGATGATCGCCGCGTTCACGTTGCCTTCGGTGATGACGATCCCGGAGTCGTAGGCGAGCGCGATGTTCCCGAGCGCCGTGCCCTGGACGAAGCGCGCGAAGGCGCGCGCCCGGGCATCGCGCGCCGCGGAGCCCAGCGTCCCCAGCTTCGCGAGGTTGGCAAGCGACAGCGCGGCCATGAACGCGGCACGGTGCTCCACGACGAAGTCACGATAGTTGCCGAGGTTACCTTGACTACCGACCGTGTTGTCGATCGGGTTACGCGGCAGCGCGCTGCGCGGGCCCATCGAAAAGTTGGCGAGCCCCGACACACTTTCCATCCCCATGACCAGGAGCTGGGGCTGCAGCGCGTCGTTGCCGCCGCCGCCGGGAACCGTGGCACCGCCCAGGGTACCCTGGTGCACGACGGTGTAGGCCTTGCTCAAGAAGCTCTCCAAATCGGCGGCCGTGCCGAGCGCCTTATCGCGGTCCGGGTTGTTGGTGTTGGACACCGCCAAGGGATCCTGGCAACCCAGGAGGCCGAGCGCGACCACACCGTACCGTGCGTAGCGAAATATCTTCATCACTCCTCCTCAGACCGATCGCGAGAGCGGACCCCGCCGGTGCAGGGTCCGCGCCGCAATCAGAAGGCCGTGGACACGCCGATCGTGAACGTCCGGAGATTCGGGAACGTGAACGCATCGACCGCGTTGAGCGCACCTGAGTTCAGTTGACCACCTTGGGCTGTCCCGCCCTGGGTTCCCACATTCGGGATGCCGACCTCGGGGTCGAACCCGCGATAGCCCGTGATGGTCAGCACGTTCCGACCGACGGCGCTGACCTGCCAATCCCCCACGCCGCCGATCGGGCCGATCCGGTAGGACACGAGGAGCTCGCGCAGCTTCGCGTAACTCGCCTTCTCGACCGAGAAGTTGTTCGGTCCGAGGATGTCGTACAGCCCGCCGATCCCCGTGCCGTCGGGGGCGCCGGCGCGAAAGTAGTAGCCGATCGGCTTCGCCGCCTTCACCGAGGCGCCCGTCTGATCCACGTCCTTCGACAAGAAGTCGAGGTGCGCCCAGTGGAACCCCTGGTTCCACACACTCTGCCCGATGGCGGCGTCGAGCAAGCCATACAGCGTGAAGCGCTTCCAGGTGACGTTCTGTGTGATCCCGAACCGGAAGTCTGGGAGCACGTTCCCGAGCGCCACGATCTGCGGGCTCTGGCCGTTGGCGCCGGCTCCTCGCAGGATGATGGGCATGCCCCAATTCAACGCCACGCCCCACGGCGCCTGCGATCCGGGGAGCTGCGTCTGCCACAGGTTATTGGTGATGCCCATGCCCGGGTCGTTCCCGGCGCCCACCCACACGAGGAATCCTTGGTCGTTCACCTGGAACGCCTTGCCGGGGCCGCAATCGGCGTTGAACGACGCAGGCAGATCGCCGCACCCCATCAGGAACTTCCTGCCATAGAACGTCCCGATCTGCTCCCCGAGCCGGGCCAGGAACATCTGATCGGTAGCTTGGAGGTTCGCGCCGTAATTGTACGGCGGGACGTCGAGCCGCGTGATGAACGACCGGTTGTGATCGTAAATCACGCTCATCGTCCACGTCACGTCGCGCTTTTGAACGAACGGTAGCGTGAGCGCCAGCTCGTGCGTGATGTTGAGCAGCGCGCCGGCGTTGCGCCATTGATTCTGGAATCCAGTGCCGACCGTCACGGGGGCGGACAGGATCTGGTCGGTGATCCGCGACCGCGCGTACGTGGCAGTGAGGCCAAACTTTCCCAACAGCTCGATCTCGGTCCCCAGCTCGAGCTCGTGGTGGATCTCTGGCCCCAAGTCCTTGTTGCCGAGGAACTGCAGGACCGGGACGCCGCCCGCCCCGATGCCGAAGCTCTCGTATTGGCTCGAAAACGCCGGGGAGTTACCCGCCGTCCCATACGATGCCCGCAACTTGAACTCCGTCACCTTGGGGGTGAACCACCAGGGTTCGAGATGCAACAGCCACGCCCCTGACACTCGGCCGAATGTCGCCCACCGGTGCCCCGCGCCGAACAGCGAGCTGCCGTCGCGGCGCACCAGCGCGTCCAAGATGTAGCGCTCCTTGTACTCGACGTTCACACCGCCGAAGACTCCGATCTGCCGGACGGTCTGCCCATACGAGGTGATGGTTTGATCGAGCGTGGCATTGGTGAGGGCGTCGATCCCTTTGAACGACAGGAAATCGCCTTGCCCGGCGGCGATAGAGCTGTCCCGCTGTTCATAGGAGTACCGCAAGCTGTAGCGGGTCCGCAGGTCGGACCCGAACTGGTGCCGCACCGTGGCGGTGACGTCGCCGTTGACGGACTCGTTGGGCGAGCCGTTACGGAAGATGAACCCGAGATTGGTCGCGGGAGCGGGGTTGGGTCCGGTGGACCGATAGCCCTTGTCGCGGAACTGCTCCGAGTTCGTGCGCCGCATGTCGTAGCTCACGTTCCCGCTCAAGTCCAGCCAGGTGGCCGGCGTGTACTGCAGCGTCACCCCGCCGATGAAGCGATTGGTGATGTCCGTGCGATCGATGTTCGCCAGCTGGTACACAGGGTTGGCGTTTTGCGCCCCGCCGCCCTGCAGGTTGGGCCTGATGTACGGGCGACCGAGCGAGTCGACCGCGAGCACGTTCACGATCCCAGGTTGCCGGGTGAGCACGAAGAACGCATTGCCACCGGCGTCCTGATTGAACCCGTCCTGAGAACTGCGGCTGAAGAACGTGCGCACGGCGATGTTCAGCTGCGAGCCGACGGCCTGATCGACATTGGCGCGAAACGACGTGCGCGACAGGCCCTGCAAGTACCTGATCGCTCCCGCTTGCTTCAGGTTCTCCGCGCTCGCATAGAAGCGCGTGGCACCGTACCGGCCCTGCATGTCCACGCTGTTCTCGAGATACGGGTTGTTCGTTACTACCTGCCGCACGGCGTTGTAGATCTGCCCGGGCCAGGGATCGATCTGGAACCGCTGCCGCAGGACTCCACCCCCGGTATTGGGGTTGATCGTCGAACCCGGGTCCACCGGGAAGCTCGGCGGGTTCCCCGCCCAGTCGGTCGCCTGATTGTTGATCGCCCGCTGCCAGTACGCGTAATCGAACGTCTGCGCGCAGGTGGGCTGACCCGTGACCGACGCGCAGAACTGCTTACCGTCCGCGCTCAACAACAGCGCGGTCCGCTGCGCGATTCCGAAGTCGCGCTCGATGTCCGACACGCCTGCCTCGCTCCGTACGCTGAACGTGACACCGTCTGTCGAGCGGCGTCCCGACTTCGTCGTGATGTTGATCACGCCGTTCCCGGCCCGAGCGCCGTACATCGACGCCCCCGCCGCGCCCTTCACCACCTCGATGTGCTCGATGTCATTCGGGTTGATCTCAGGAAGCGCGCCGTTGACGATGACGCCATCCACGATGTAGAGGGGATCCTGGCTGCGGCCCTGCGCGTTGAGTGAGGTCGGCCCCCGCAGCAGCACCGCTGGCTGATCGCCGGGCCGCCCGCTGTTCGACACGATGTTCGCGGGCAACTTCCCCTGGAGCTCGGTGAGCGCGTTGGACGCCGCCACCGGCAGCTTCGCCGCATCGATCGTCGTCACGCTGAACGGTACCTTGACCCGCTCCGTCGCCTCCTGTACGCCGGTCACGACCACCGCGTCGAGCTGATTCACGTCGGTGGCCAGCGTGAAGTCCTGCGTCTGGTCCCCAAGGTGCAGGACGACCTGGCGCGCGGACGCCTTGTGCCCGATCAGGCGCACCCGCATCGTGAGCGTCTGCCCGGATATGCGGGCAGCGGGAACGAGGACGGTATAACGTCCCTCGCTGTTCGTGAAGACGCCCACGTTCAGCTCCAGAACCTGTACGGTCGCGACCGGCAGCGGGTCGCCATGGTCGTCGATCACGCGCCCGTGGATCACCGCATCCTGCGCCCACGTCGGAGTCACCCAGGCGAGGAGCGCGACCGCGACGAGCGCGACACCAAAACAATGCCCATGACGTGATTGGGTCATACGCGGATTCCTCATGTAAGCGATGGGGATACTGCGAGACGAACGACTGCCCACCACCGCGCCCGGGCGGACGCGGTCGTCAGAACTGGTGAAGAACGGCATCTGCACGGGCAGACCGCACAGCGCGAGCGTGACGGACATGAGCGCTCGGACGGGTTAGCTGTGTCCGGTACTTTGGCAACTGTTGTGCCAACGCAGCAAGTATAATATGCCCTCTTCAAGGGAGCGCCAGCATCGATGTCCCTCTTTCCAAGGGCACCGTAGGAGCGTACTATCTGTGGTAATGTTGATCCGGCCTGTGGCAATGTTGATCCGGCGGATGGGCTGGGTGTTGCGTTCGCGCATCGTGACCGTTTTGGCATGCTGCCTAGCTGAGTTCGGCCTCCGACCTCTCTCGCACCTCGCGGCTCAAACCGGCACCGCTGCCATTGTCGGGCGGATCGTCGACCGCCAAACACACGGCCCGGTCCGCGCTGCCCGACTAGCTCTAACCGGCACGTCGCTCGGGGTCGATTCGGATAGCGCGGGACGGTTCACCCGGGAGGGCCTCCGTGCAGGCGAGTACCGGCTGGAAGCGCGGGCGATCGGGTACGCCGTGGGGTCCTGGTCCGTCGAGCTGCACGGCGGCGAGATTCTGCGCCGCGACTTCGCGCTCGAGCCGCTTCCGGTGCCGCTCGATCCGGTGGTCGTGGAGGGCCGGCCCACCTTTGCACAGCAACGCCTCAGGGACCTCGAGCGCCGCCGCGCATCCGGGCGGGGATACTTCCTCAGCGAAGCGCAAATCGAGCGCGCGCACCCCCGGACCCTCGCCGACTTGCTCCGCAACGTGCCCGGGGTGCGACTGGTGTGCCGCGGCTCGTCCAACTGTACCATCCGAATGTCGCGGGCGCCGCGGGAGTGCCGGCCCGACTTCGTGCTGGACGGGTTCCCCGCGACCAACTCCACCAGTCTCGACATGCCCGCGGTCGGCATCATCGACGTGGAGGTGTACCGCACGCTCAGCGAGACGCCGATGGAATTCCTGAAGGCCGACAACCAGTGTGGTACCATCGTTCTCTGGAGCCGGTCGGGGCCAACCGATCATTGACGACTGGCGTCAGGGGCGCCAGCGCGGGAAGAAATCCAGCGCGCTGCCGCTCGTGATCCGGCGCAGGCCCGAGCCGTCGGTTTTCACGACGTAGATATCTCCCCCGCGGTCGAACGCGATGTAGCTGGCGTCCGGAGACCACGACGGGTACTCGGCTTGAAACGTGCCCGACGTCACTTGCCCAGCTCCGGTACCGTCGGCGTTCATCACCCAAACCTGCAGACCCTCGTTCCGGGTCGACATGAACGCGATCTTCGACCCGTCCGGCGACCACGCGGGGGCCTCGTCGAAGACCAGGTTGTTGGTGAGGCGCACCGGGTTCGACCCGTCGGCCGCGTTCATGACATAGATCTCGTCGCTCCCGTCCCGGTCAGACACGAACGCGATCTTGGTGCCGTCCGGCGACCACGCGGGCTGCGCGTCCGTGTACAACCCGGCCGTTAGTTGGGCGACCCCGGAGCCATCCGCGGCGTTCATCGTGAAAATGTGAAGGCTATCCGAAAGGGTGTCCCGATTCGACACGAACGCGATCCTCGCGCCGTCGGGAGACCAGGCAGGCTCGCCTGACTGCGTCGGGTCGCTCGTGACTGGCACGACGTTCGTGCCGTCGGCGTTCATCACGAAGATGTCGAGCGGCTGCTGCGCGTTCGCGTAGCGGTCGGATTGAAACGCGATCTTGGAGCCATCGGGGGACCACGCCGGCCAATCGTCGTAGGCGAGGGAATCCGTCAAATTCACGACGCCGCTGCCGTCGCCGTTCATCAGGAGAATATCGAACTGTTGCCCCGTTCGGCCCCGGTTGCTCTTGAACGCGATCTGCCCCGAAATCGGCGGCGGCGGAGCCTCGCTGCTGTTGCAGGCTGCCAGCACCAGGCCCGCGATCACCCCGTGGCACGGACGCATAACGGTCTCCGATGGGGGGCTCTACTTCGAGAAATCCACCTTGGGCGCCTGGGCCGCCCCCGGCGTTTCGAGCTCGTAGTACGGCCGCGGCCCCTTCCCCAGAACCTTCGCCGTCAGCACTTGCGGGAAGCGCCGGATGTAGGCGTTGTAGCGGTTCACCGTTTCGTTGTAGTCCTGCCGCGCAACGGCGATGCGGTTCTCCGTCCCCTCGAGCTGGTCCTGCAACGCGCGGAAGTTCTCGTTGGACTTGAGCTGCGGGTAGTTCTCGGCGATGGCGAGCAGGCGACCAAGCGGGGCCGTGAGCTGGGCGTTCGCCTGCACCATCTGCTGCAGGTCGCCGCTCTGGACCGCCCCGGCGAGCTTGGCTCGGGCCTCCGCCACCTCGGTGAACACCGTCTGCTCCTGCTTCGCATACGCCTTGACCGTCTCGACCAGGTTGGGGATGAGATCGGCGCGGCGCTGCAGCTGCACCTTGATCTGCGACGCCGCGGCGTTCACCTGCTCGTCGTAGGTTTGAATCGTGTTGTAGCCGCAGCCGGCCGCGAACACCATCATGAGGACCGCGGCGAATGCCCGGACACCTTTCGTCGTCACGAACGGATCACTCCTGTGAAAGTGAATAACCAATGTGCGCCGCCTCGCTCTACGTCAAACGGTTCACATAATCCGCCGTCCGCGCCACCGCCTCAAGATACGCCGCGCCGTGCGGATCGTCCTTCCTGAGCCGCGGGATTGGACCGCCCAGCGCGTGCTGTACCAACGGTGCGAGCCCATCGGCCGGGAACCCGATCAGCGCGGCCGCGCTCCGCACCAGCTCGGCGGGCGACGCGGGCGCGGGCCGGCCGGCGAAGCGCAGCACCGCGCGCAGCATGGTGAAAAAGCCGCCGGAGCTCCCTACGACGACCCGGGCGAGCTGTTTCGGGTCCTCCTGGAGCGCTGCATACGCCTGGCGCAGGCGCACGAGCTTGCCCATCAGCTCGTGCTCGAGCTGGCGCCGTAGATGGCCGCGGTCCACGTCGATGCCGGGCCACGGGTCGCGGCCGGCGAGCAAGCGGTGCGCCTCGCGCATGTCCGCGTATTCGATCGGGAAGGCGTCCGCCGACTCGCGCCACTCCCGCTCCGTGAGGATGAGCGGCGCGGGCTGGCCCGCGCGGGTCCAACCGCGCACGGCCGGCGCGAGCGCCACGAACAGCGCTTCGTCCACTGCGTCACAGATGAGCAGCGTGTTCACGTCGGAGCGGTCCGGCACGTGTGTGCCGCGTGCCCAGGATCCGTAGAGCAGCAAGGCCACGAGGCGCTTGCCCAGTGCACGCGCGACCTCCGCGGCAAATTGCTCGACCGTCGGTTTCGCCGCCATATCAGTTTCGAGACATCCTAGAAGCGTCCTCCCGTTCCGTGCGTCTTCACCCCCTCTCCCCCTCTCCCACGGAGAGGGGGACAGGGGGTGAGGACTAGAACCGCCCTCCCGCACCGCCACCGGAGAATCCGCCCCCACCCCCAAACCCGCCGAAGCCAC
>WNGD01014180.1_pt1 | contig 11041 bp, 8 predicted proteins | sample 5400671 | NCBI WGS metagenome assembly WNGD01 (sample SAMN13153369, study PRJNA577476) | soil metagenome | isolation source: 40 cm soil or saprolite under grassland replicate 2 | place: USA:California | collected 2016-06-15
TGTACTTTCCTTGATGGGCTTGCTGCGTTACTGCTCATGCTGTACGTCACGTACAACTGATCCAGCAAAAAAACTATGAAGTTTTGTGGAGGTGAAAGCTCTCTAATTTATTGGTCACAGTTCAGCTAACACCTGTAGCTTAACGCAGCCCCCCGATATTTGTCAAGGAAAACGAATGAACATTCCATGTAAAATGTACTTCACAACGGTACATAATTGAGTATAAACAACTGCGTGACGAAATAGGAGTGTCAAATGCACTATTTCTTTGTTGGTAATTACCACTCATGCGATATTCCAAAGCTCATTCCACTGGTTACTGTAGCAGTTGCGCTTAGCTGAACGTGTTTATATTGCGGCTGAATAGCATTAGAAGGCTATTCAAGCCCGGTCACGCGTCACGCTTGCGCTATGTACATTACTTTATGATATAGTAGGCTCAGAAAACATTACGGTCACTGTACCATCCACCGGATGCATTTACAGAAAGGAACATCATATGGAACTCGGATTGATCGGGCTTGGGCGCATGGGCGCCTTCATGTCACAGCGATTGATACGGGCGGGTCATACTATCACCGGCTATGTCCGCCACGCGGAAACCATCCAGACACTCCTGCAAGACGGAGCCATCACGCAGGGAGCAATGTCGTTAGAAGATCTTGTCAGTAAGCTTTCCACGCCTCGCGCTATCTGGCTCATGGTACCGGCGGCCTCAGTGGATACAACATTGGCCACCATTGTCCCGCACCTCGCTCCCGGTGACATCGTCATCGATGGCGGCAACTCCTACTATCATGATGACATCCGGCGCGCTGCCGAGCTCAAGCCTCACGGCATCCACTACGTTGACGTTGGCACGAGCGGCGGCGTTTGGGGACTCGAGCGCGGCTATTGCTTGATGATCGGTGGTGAGGACGAGGTCGTCAAGCATCTAGACCCGATTTTCGCTACCCTGGCTCCTGGCGCCAATGTAGCATCTCGCACCCCCGGGCGAGAGAAAATTGGGGGAACTGCCGAGCAGGGCTACCTGCATTGTGGACCGAACGGTGCCGGCCACTTCGTCAAGATGGTCCACAACGGCATCGAATATGGCATCATGGCTGCCTACGCAGAGGGCTTGAACATTATCCGCAATGCCAACGTGGGCAAGCAGCAGCAAACGATCGATGCCGAGACATCCCCGCTACGGAATCCAGAATACTACCAGTATGACATCAACCTTCCCGACGTGGCTGAAGTCTGGCGTCGCGGCAGCGTGGTTGGCTCGTGGCTGCTGGACCTGACGGCCAGCGCGCTCCTGAAAAGCCCCGATCTCGCCAACTTCGCGGGCCGAGTATCGGATTCTGGGGAAGGACGCTGGACTATCGCCGCCGCCATCGACGAGTCCGTTCCTGCCCATGTGCTGAGTGCAGCGCTCTACGAACGCTTCAGCTCGCGTGGTGAAGCCGATTTCGCCGACAAGCTGCTATCCGCTATGCGCTTCGAGTTTGGTGGCCACCTGGAAAAGGATGACCAAGGATAAGAAGGTGCATCTTGACAGACAACCATTCGGATGCGCTCGTCTTCTTTGGTGTCACGGGCGACCTTGCGTATAAACAGATCTTCCCGGCCTTGCAGGCAATGATCCGGCGCAGTCACCTCGACATGCCCGTTATTGGAGTCGCAGGGAGGCCGTGGAGCATCGAACAATTGCAGGCTCATGTCCATGAGAGTCTCTCGGAGCACGGCGGCGTGGACAAGGACGCGTTCGCGAAGCTATGCTCGCTGCTCCAGTACGTCTCTGGCGACTATCACGATAAGGCAACCTATACAAAACTACGTCAAGCGCTTGGTCCCGCGCAGCATCCCCTGTACTACCTGGCAATCCCGCCCAGCATGTTTGGCCCCGTCGTCGAGGGACTGGAACAGTCAGGTAGCGCAAACAATGCTCGAGTGATCATCGAGAAGCCTTTCGGGCGCGACTTTGCCTCTGCCCAGTCCCTCAATCAGATCCTGCACTCCGCTTTTCCCGAACCGGCCATCTTCCGCATCGACCATTACCTGGGCAAAGAGCCGGTCCAGAACGTGCTCTACTTCCGCTTCGCCAACTCGTTTCTCGAACCGGTCTGGAACCGGAACTATATCGAGAGCGTGCAGATCACCATGGCGGAGAACTTTGGCGTGTCTGGCCGTGGGAAATTCTACGAAGAGGCGGGCGCAATCCGCGATGTCGTGCAAAACCACATGCTGCAGCTGGTTGCGCTCCTTGCGATGGAGGCGCCCTCGGGGGTAGATTCCGATGCGACTCGCGATGAGAAGGCCAGGATTCTCAAGGCAATACCGCAACTCGATCCCGCGCGGGTTGTGCGGGGCCAATACCGCGGCTATCGCCAGGAGAACGGCGTCGCTGCCGATTCGCAGGTCGAGACCTTCGCCGCGGTCAAACTCACTATCGACACCTGGCGCTGGGCCGATGTGCCGTTCTACATCAGGGCTGGCAAGTGCCTGCCTGTGACAGCCACGGAGATAGCGGTTGAACTAAAGCGTCCACCCCAGGCCGTGTTTGGGGAGGTCGAGCCTCCTCAGTCTAATTATTACCACTTCCTTATCAGCCCTTTCGTTAAGATCTCGCTTGTTGCCCGTGCCAAAGTTCCAGGAGAGATCATGCGGGGCGAAGAAGTTGAGCTTGTCGCGGCCCACCAGGCAAGTGACGAGATGGCGCCATATGAGCGGCTCCTCGGAGATGCCATGCGTGGTGAGGGAACGCTCTTTGTGCGCGAGGATTCCGTCGAGGAAGAGTGGAGGATCGTAGACCCCATCCTTGGAAACGTATCTCCTGTCCTGGAGTACACACCGAATACCTGGGGACCGCCCGAAGCAGAACAACTTATCGCAGGTGATGGAGGCTGGCATAATCCCGCGCCAGGTGTGCCTCCAGGAGCCTCCTGACCACAACCAGCTAAAGAGGAAATTGTATGTCTAAAGATGTAGAACGATCCCAAATCATCCTGCCACCCGGGCGCGAGGCCAAGAGGGAAGCGGAGCAGAGCCTCTCGCTTCGCGCACCGCGGCGGAGACGACGCAGGATCGGCCTCATCCTCTCGCTGGCCCTGGTCACGCTGGCCGTGATCGTGGTCCTGACGGGACTGTTGATGCATTTCGGCTCCACACACCCAGTTCCCCCGAGCAGGCAGACTACAGTACCGGCAGGGCCATACGGCCCTTTTATCAAACCACCCTATAATGCTTCTCAGGTGAATGCGCTCATGCACCTGGTCGATGGTATGACCTATAGGGAACTGGCTAATCTCTACGTTGCGCATATGTCGTTGGCCGAGAAGCTAGGCCAGATGATTATGACCGAGAGCGAGCAGAACAACTATTCCGATGACCTGGACTATATGATTACCCAGCTGCATGTCGGCGGCATGATTATGTATGAATCCCACCTGCAGGCCGCCGGTCAGGCCAGGGCGACAACCAGCCTGGCTCAGCAGCGTGCGAAGATTCCTCTCCTGACCTCGGTCGACGAAGAGGGCGGCATGTACGTCAATCGCCTGGAACACATCTACGGTGCGCGGCCTGGTCCCTGGGAGATCTCCCAGTCGGGGAGTCTGAATTTTGATCGACAGCAAGGGGTGAAGATGGCTCACGACCTGCTCACACTCGGACTCAATACCGACCTGGCCCCTGATGTTGACGTGATGATTGTCCTTGGCTACGATACCGTCGATCGCACCTTTGGCACCACTGCAGCTCCGGTGATCAAATATACCGGCCCCTATATCGAGGCCATGCAAAGCCACGGGCTGATTGCCTGTATGAAACACTATCCCGGCGGCCTGGGCGACACACCATACGACGCGCACGATATTCTGCCAACTGATAACCGCTCGCGGCAGCAAATCTACGCAACCGAACTTGCGCCATATAAGACCTTCATCAACTCGCCGAACCCGCTGATGCGGCCTGGGATGATTATGTCGACCGATGTGTTGATGCCCGCCATCGACCCAAACATGCCGACGGAACTCTCACACACATTCATGACCGACATCCTGCGCAACGAGTTCGGCTACGATGGCGTGGTTCTCACCGATGCGCTCTATATGGGTGGCATTTCCGCGCGGTGGAGCGAGCCCGAAGCAGCGGTGCTGGCGATCCGGGCCGGCAACGACATGATCCTCGGTCCAATGGGGAGCGCTCGCACGGCGGCAGTGATCGAGGCACTCAAACAGGCACTCCACGATGGTCGACTCACGATGGCGCGCGTGAACGAGGCGGTGGCCCGTTATTTTTAAGTGAAGCCAGAAAAAAACAGGAGTCTTTATGCCAATACTGACAGAACAGCCGCAGATGCCTCTCCCTCCACAGCAAGGATCGCTCAGGAATCCGGTTTCAGGGGAGGAGCGACTGCCGGAACGCCCCAGGAGACGCAAGGCTGCTGGATTGGCAAAGGTGCTGGTTCTGGTGATACTCGCCTTCATCGTCACACTCATCGGAGGGGATATCCAGCAAATGGTGGCAGGTTCAGCGACGCCCACCACGCTGCAGGCATTCGTAGCCACGGGTCCCTTCATTCAGACACCACTCAGCCCGGACCAGGTGGAGAAACTACACCAGATCTCGGCGTACTTGAGCTACAAGACCCTTGCCAAAATGTATCTCTCGCGTATGACCCTTAATCAGAAGCTGGGTCAGCTTTTCATGGTGCAGTATTGGGGCTACTCTTACTCAGCCGACCTGGAGACGATGATCCACAATCAGTACGCGGGCGGCGTAATTATGTATGGCGCCCAGATGAACACCTATAATCAGGCGAAAAACGATATTGCACATATGCAGAAGAAGGCCTGGATGCCGCTGCTGATCTCCGCCGATGAGGAGGGGGGCTTTGTCGAGCGCATTATGAATATCTTCGGGCATCGTCCGGGGGCCCTGGAAACATATCAGACAGGGAAGATAGAGAACGCGGCGAAGCTGGGGCACAGCATCGCGCACGACTTGCACTCACTGGGAATTAACACGGACCTTGCGCCAGACGTGGATGTGCCTGTGGTAATGGGGCCAGACCAGTATATGCGTACCTGGGGCTACACGCCGCAGTCGGTGATCCGATGGGCTGGAACCTACCTGCGTGCTATCCAGGGAGATGGGGAGATCGGCTCCCTCAAACACTTCCCAGGCCTTGGTGCCGCCACTACGGACGCTCACGTAGAACTACCAGTGGTCAAGCGCTCACTGGACCAGCTCTACTCGACCGAGCTGGCACCCTACAAATACTTTGCACAGACACAGAACAGGCTGGAGATTCCAGGTATGATTATGACGACCGACGTGCTGATGCCAGCGGTTGACCCGAACATGCCAGCGGAACTCTCGCACCCCTTCGTCACCGATATCCTGCGCCATCAGTTTGGCTATGACGGCGTCGTCCTCACCGACGCGCTCTACATGCTGGGTATTGCGAAGAAGTGGAGCCTGCCCCAGGCCGTGGTGCTCGCGATTGAGGCAGGCAATGACATGATCCTGGGAATACGCGATTCCTACGATCTGAGTTCCTCGGTCGCGGCTATCAAGCAGGCCATCGCCGGTGGAGGGCTCTCGATGGCACGCATCAATCAGTCAGTGGAACGTATCATCGCCCTGAAGATCCAGTACCACCTCTGGCCCAGCACGCCAGAGCTTTAAGGGCTGGCTCCCTTCGTGACCTGTAGCAACGCGGCGAGCCGTTTACGATACATGTAAGGTCGTATTCAAAATGCCGATGTAGGCGTCGATACTCTCACCGCCACTAACACGGATACGATTCAACTGATACGGGGTCTGGACATTCTGGACGGCTGTGAACGTCGAGAACGGATCCAGGGTGGCACTTACGTACCCATCATTAAATAGATCTTTCAACACTACCTGCTGCTCGGCTAAGGTATCATGATGGAACGGCTCGCCAACAGGATAGCAGAAGAATTGAATCGGCTCACCAAGCTGCTTTTCTAGCGTTTGTTTGGAGCGAACAAGTTCAGATTGCGTGCTTGTTCCCGCGGGCGGTTCTCCTATGTTAACGTGATGAACGGTGTGTGAAGATATTTGCATACCAACGCGAGCAAGAGTACGGACCTGAGCCCATGTCATATACCATCCACCAATCATACCGGTAATGATGTAAAAGACCCCCCTATAATGATGAGCTAACAACACTGGCAAGGCATCGGTATACACATCCTCGTAGCCATCGTCAAAGGTCAGCATCACTGGATGGGCAGGGAGTGCTTTTCCATAGTAAAACGCATCAAAGAGTTCGGTTTGTGAAATGCTATGATACCCATGTTGCTGAAGCCAGATCATCTGCTGGTCAAAGTCGGCCGTTGTCACCGTCAGGTTGTAGTCAAGAAGATTTGTGGTAGGTTTGTGAGAAACATGGTGGTACATAAAGATAGGAACAACGAGCGTGCTTCCATGGGGCGAAGCCGGCACGAGAATAGGTGCTTCTGGATCTGCCGGCCCGGCAATAAGCACCTGCCATGCATGATTGTTCTGGACCAGAGCAAAGTCGATTTCGTTGAACAGCCCATGATTCAAGGCAAACTCAGAGGGTGCTGTGAGTAACCCTTTTGGAGCGGTCAGCTGAAGAGAGACGCGAAGGGTGGCCACATTGGAATAGATGAGCGTTGTATCAGGGTTATACCACGAATGCTCCAGTTGGACAGTGCTCGAACTATAGCTGCTGAACTTCAAGGCGCCAAACTTTGTTTGTTCAAAATGAATGAATTCACCTTCTCCTTTCCAGAGCTGTTGGGCATCTGGATGGAGCAGAGACCACATCGTTTTCCAGTCCTTCTGCATCATGGCTTCCATAAAATGGTTCACGACATAATCTACGTTTGACGAGTGTAAAGGGGCCGATGACGAAGGGAGAGATGGCAACTGGTAGTGCGCATTTGGATAAAGCATTACATAGAGGAGAGGCGAGGAAAGGTAAAGGACATTATATGCTGAGGTTATCGCCGCAAAAAAAACTCCACTCAGCAGGAGTGTACACAAAAGCAGGCCTATCGACTTCCGTAGCGTTCTCACCGGTCGATATTGCCTCTCCACGGCTACAGGTATTGTGGGCTGTTGCCCTCCTGAGAACTCTTCAATAGATTGCATCTAACCAACATATTCCTCGTTCTTTAAACGCCAGATCATCATACCATAAAGTACATGAATAGCGAAGAAAGAAGGACTTTTTTCTTTAGCGAGGTTGCCTAAGAACCATCAAATGCGTCAAAACGGTCGCATTTTTCCACTATCTCAGGTATACTTGCTCTTGAGATGGCATACGCCTGACTTCTTCCTCCCAAAAGAGTCGGCAGGCCGGTACAGAGGGGGTACGATATGACTGATGCAGAGCAGGTTCAGCAGCAAGCGGCCTTGTCACTCGAGCGACTATGGCCGCGCCTGGAGATCACCTTTCGGGACGAAGCCAACACCGCGCCCGCCGACTGGCGCGCGTTCGAAACGCGGCTGCGGCACGAGTGGGAACGGCTATTCGGGCTACTGATCGGTCTTTATGGCGGACAATACGACTTTTTCTACCACCTTGAGGAGATCCTGGGCGCGGTAGCGCGCAGCTGGCTCACACGGCCGACCTGGCTCAAGCAGTTGGATGCGCGGCGCGAAGTCCCACCCGCGTGGTTTCAGTCGCAGCAGATGGTTGGCGGCATGTGTTACGTTGATCTGTTCGCCGGGACACTGAATGGCTTGCGCGACCGGTTGCCCTACTTAAAAAAGCTCGGACTCACCTATCTGCACATGATGCCGCTGTTCGAATCGCCCGAGGGGAATAGCGACGGCGGCTACGCCGTAAGCAGCTACCGTCGCGTCAACCCCAGACTCGGCACGATCGGAGAGCTAGCCGGGCTGGCCCGCGAGTTCCAGGAGCATGGCATCAGCCTGGTGCTCGACTTCGTCTTCAACCACACCTCCGACGAGCACGAGTGGGCGCGGCGGGCCCAGGCTGGCGACCAGGAGTACGAGCGCTTCTACTTTCTCTTCCCCGACCGGACGGTACCCGACGCCTACGAGCGCACGCTGCGTGAGATCTTCCCCACCGTGCGCCGCGGTAGCTTTACCTGGCGTGAGGACATACACAAGTGGGTCTGGACGACCTTCAACAGCTTTCAATGGGATCTGAACTACGCCAACCCGGCGGTCTTCCGTGCGATGGCCGAGGAGATGCTGTTCATCGCCAACACCGGCGTGGAGTTCCTCAGGCTCGACGCGGTCGCGTTCATCTGGAAGCGTATGGGTACCAACTGCGAGAACCAACCAGAAGCTCACCAGATCATCCAGGCATTTAACTCCATCCTGAGAATAGCCGCCCCCGCGATGCTATTCAAGTCCGAGGCTATCGTCCATCCCGACGACGTGCTGAGCTACATCAGCCCGCGGGAGTGCCAGATAAGCTACAACCCGCTGCTGATGGCGCTGCTGTGGGAGTCGCTGGCGACCGGCGAGGTCAAGCTGCTCGATCACTCGATGCGCCACCGTTTCCGGCTGCCGCAGGGTACGGCCTGGGTGAACTACCTGCGCTCGCACGACGATATCGGCTGGACTTTTGACGACAACGACGCCCGCTGGAAGTGGATCGATCCGACCGGCCACCGGACGTTCCTGAACCAGTTCTACATTGGGCGCTTCCCCGGCTCTTTTGCACGCGGCATGCCGTTCCAGGAGAACCCGAACACCGGCGACGCCCGCGTCTCAGGAACGCTGGCCGCGCTGGCGGGGTTGGAGCAGGCGATCCAGTCGGCAGACGAGCAGCAGATTGAGCTGGCCGCGCGGCGCATCCTGATGCTGTACAGCATCATCTTGAGCATCGGCGGTATCCCGTTGATCTACCTGGGCGACGAGGTCGGCACGCTGAACGAGTACTCGTTCGCCTCTGATCCGAACAAGGCCGACGACAGCCGTTGGGTCCACCGCCCCAAGGCTGACTGGGCCTGGCAGGAGAGGGTACGGAATGATCCCAGCTCGCCGCACGGCCACATTTTCGCGGAGTTGGTGCGGCTGATCGCACTGCGTAAGCAGCAACCGGCGATCTACGATAGCGATACGGAGTTCGTCAAAACCGGCAACGGGCATCTTTTCGGCTACGTCCGTCACAGCGGCAGCCAACGACTATTCGTAGTGGCCAATTTCTCCAATCATCCGCAGGAGATGGATGCCAACCAGCTGCGGGTGTACGGGGCGGGCTACCGCTTCACCGACCTGATCAGCGGCCAAACGCTCACGGCAGAGCGGCCGTTGCGGCTGGAACCCTACCAGTGTGTGTGGCTGGAGGCATGCAGTGCTGTCTGAGGAAAGTATTGGTGTGGCTCCTATCAAGGATGCCATAACGAATTTTGTGTAACGACGAGTTGTGAAACAAGACTTCGGTGAGCAATTACTACAGGCATAGACCGTCCCTTTGACGGTCTTCATTCAGTCACAGAAGGAGGACGCTATGCCTGTTCATCGTCAGAAGAAGGAGACTACAGCTCACACCCCTGGCTCAACCCAGCAGCTGCCAACTTCACCGCTGCCCGATCAGCAAGAATTCCACCAGCATCTACGTGCCCTGGCTCGTGGAGCAGTGCGGGTGGTGATCGAGGAAGTGATGCGTGAAGAGCTCGATCAGTTCCTTGGAGTAGTTTGGGGAGAACGTAGCCCCAAGCGTAAAGGCTATCGCAACGGCACCTAAACGCGTGATCTGGTGACCTCCACTGGTCGACTCGAGGACATCCGCTTGCATAAAATTTCGCTGTGATGCACCTGAACCATCATCAGTGCTCGTAAACAAGCAGCCAGCCAGAAAGGGTGGTTCGGGGGAGGTGGTTTTTGGCCGTTTTGTGCTCCCTGAGCATCCCTTCTTGAGACTGTTTTCTGCTCTTCTTCTCCTCTGGTTTCCCCTCGGTTTTGGGAACGTGAGGAGGGCACCACGTTGGGGTTGAGCTTAGGCAGAATCTGACCCGAAGAGTGGGAAATGGCGCCTCCAGGATGGAAATGGGTGATGGAGTGCCTGGAAATTGCGCACCACACCTGATATACTTCTCCTGAGGGGTGTAAATGAGGTTCTTCTCTCTCAGCTTGAGCCGTATGATGAGTTCCATCTGTCGCGACGAAGAGGGACGCCGATGGTCGCACCGGCTGTACAAGGCATCGAACTGTTCAAAATTGCGGGCCGCTCCATTTCAGGGTGGATGAAGAGCCTCAAGAAGGGCAATGCTGGCCCCAGTTCGCGGGGCAGCACTCTCTCCAACTTGACCTCCTGGTCCTGGATTGTAGGGATGGATAAGCAGGTCGCACTCTTCAACCAGACTCATCCAATATTCATGTCACCTGGAGCCATGTGAGTTCAGGTCCGGTTGAATACAACAAGGTATTTACAGCCATCAAGGCCACTAATGAGCCAGAAGTGGAGAAAGCAGATGCGTATCCTCTATTTTGACATTGACTCCTGTCGTCCCGATCATCTGGGATGCTATGGGTATCAGCGCCCAACTTCTCCGGTGATTGATGATCTGGCGCAAAAGAGCATCCTTTTTCGTCAGTGCCATACCTCGGATGCGCCCTGCCTTCCCAGTCGTGCCGCGCTCTTTTCCGGGCGATTTGGGATCAATAATGGCGTGACCTGTCATGATGGGCCTGCCAGTCAGTTGCGTTATGCAGGCAGAGGACATCAACACGATCCCCGCAGTCCCATGTGGATGCGCTATTTGCAATTACAGAACTGGGAGACGATTGGCTTCTCCGGCTTTGGTCAACGGCATCTGGCCTGGTGGTTTTTTGCCGGGTTTACGCAAAATTTTGGCAATCAACTTCCTGGTTACAGCGAATCTGCCACGGAAGTGACCGAGAAGGTGCTCTGGTGGTTACGAGCCAATGGGACCACCGAGAACTGGTTTATGCATGTCAACTATTGGGATGTGCATCATCCCTACGCGGCCCCGCAGAAATTTTTTGACCAGGTGCGCACAGTTGCGTATACCGGTGCACCTGATGCCCAAGCCATCGCTCGTGACGCCCATGATTA
>WNGD01006623.1_pt1 | contig 11040 bp, 8 predicted proteins | sample 5400671 | NCBI WGS metagenome assembly WNGD01 (sample SAMN13153369, study PRJNA577476) | soil metagenome | isolation source: 40 cm soil or saprolite under grassland replicate 2 | place: USA:California | collected 2016-06-15
TTGGCCGTGTTGGAGAACTGCGTGCCGGGCGAGTTCGGCGGCACGGCGTTGTTGAGCACCACAGTGACGCTCACCACGATCTGCTGCCCGGCTGGGATCGGGGGGAAACCGCTGAAGGTGAGCAGCCCGCTTGCGTTCGAGACCGCGAAAGGCACCGAAGCGCCGCTGCCCTTCCAGGCGGCGCTGCTATTCACGTAGCTGAGCGACACCCCAGTCGCTTTAAGGTTGTCAGTGACCGTGACCTGGTCGACTTCGACGTTCGACCCGTTGGGATTGACCACAGCGCCGGTCGTCGCGCTGGCCAGTTGTGGGAAGGTGAGCGTGTAGGTAAAGGGCACCCCGATCGAGACGAAGGGCGGCCCCGGCGGATTCTCTTTGTCGATCTTGTCGACCGGTACGAAAAGGTTAGCGCACCCCAAAACGTGCGCGCCGGTAATCGAGCCATTCACGAACCAGATGAAATTCCCGTGCGACTTGTCGCAGGAGAGGTTGCCGGTGAAATCGACGTTGTCGAAGATGACCAGCCAGCCCCTTCCGGTGCCGGTGAAGCTGATGTTGGATGTCAGTGGGTTGGACGCTGGGAAGTTCCGGATCGTGCAATTTCCGTCGATATTGATCTGCGAAGGGGGAACAGGGTTGACAAAGCCATCTATCACGCCACCGAAATTGGCGACACAACCGCCAACGGACTGCCCCCGTGCCGGTACGGCGCTCAGCAGCAACAGGCCGAAGGCAAACAGCAGGATTTTGATCCACCTGCCGTGCGGCTTTGCATTGTTTGTGTTGCTAGAACTCATCTCCGCCCTCGTCCCACGAGGCAGTCCCCGCCTGGACTGGATTCCGGCGGTCCCGCCGTCGTAGGGCCTCCCAGGCCCATTAGACCGGTGACTTTGCGTCGCCACCTTTCGGTGGCTTTGCCTTTGTCAAAATCGCATCGAACTTAAATGATCAAATTCGCAGCTTCTCCAAACCTCCTGGCGTCCGTGCCATTTCGATTCAGCCGCCGGCTTCACGCCGCCGGCAGAAAGTCGATCGGATACACGATCGTCACCGCAGGTACATCCTTCGCGCCGAAATTGATCGTCTTGACGCGGCTAACCACTTGCGTGGCGAGATCCGGCGCATCCATGTCAGTCGACTGCAGTACGCACATTGACACGCTGCCGTCCGGCTCAATCGTCAGGCGCAGAACCACCTGGCCTTTCAGGGCCGGGTTATTGCGCAACTCGCGGTTGTACAGCCGGTAGAACGACGCTTTGTAGCGATCGAACACGATCTGTATTTCTTCGTCGGTGCGGGCAGCACCTGGCCCGCCGCGGGCCTTTGGTCGGTCAGCGCCGGTGATTGGAGCGATCGGGCTGACCGCCCGGCCTACGCCCACACCACCAATCCCGCCTCCTCCGCTACCGCCAGCGCCAGTGCCACGGCCACCCACACCTCCAATCCCGTTGCCACCTCCGCCGCCGCCGCCGCCTCCTCCGACACTGCGGCTCAGCGAGGCGACGTTTATGCCGCCGCTCGATCCCGGCGTATTGCTCGTCAACAGCGAGCGCGCAGAGGGCTTGCCTACTTCATCGGCGGCAACGTGACGCGCATCGGCTCCGAGCGGCGCCACGACGGTGTCCTGTGCCAGTCTCGCGATCTTGTCCTTAAGTGCCAGGATGCCGGCGTTTCCCACATTCGTCTTTGCCTCCACTGGTGGGCCCAGCTCCGGGCCTGGTGGGAGTTCTGCTTTGCCAGCCAGGTCTGGACCTGCCGGGGCGTTGGGTTTCGGTTTCAGCGCGGGTGCAGGTGTCCCTGGTGGGGATCCGGCACTCGCCCCTCGCGGGATCGGACGCGGAACGGTGACGGCGATTTCCGGCGGACGATAGAAGACTATGTCTAGTTCTTTGTTGGGTTGCTCGCTGCGAAACAGCGCTTGCGCCGGTATGACCATCAGCAAGGCCATCACCAAGACATGGATCGCCATGCTCTTCGCCATGCTGCGGGCCGTCGGAGCCCCGGATTTTTTGAAAATGCTCTTTGCATCCATGGTTGTCACCAAGCAACCACCTCAATTGGCCGCGACAAATTCAATCTTCAAATCCTCAACGCCCGACTTTGCGAGATCGATGATGCGTAGAACCGCCTCGTAGTTCAGGCGATCGTCGACGGCCAGGAACAACGCGCGCTGTTCCGCAGGCCGGCCGCGCAGAATCGTCGCAACGCGCCCGGGCAATTCGGCTACAGGGATCTTTTGATCCGCCAAGGTCACTTGACAGTCCTTCGGGATCCCCTCCCCCGCCGGCGGCGTGAGGATGGGGCACGCTGTGGCCCCGATGCCCAAGATCAACTGGGATTCGGCAACCGGGGCAGACGTATCGGCTGAGGCTCGAGGGATATCCACGTCATAGCCCTCCATCAGGAGTGGTACGACGACCATAAATATGATCAGCAACACGAGCACCACGTCGACGAGCGGCGTGATGTTGATTTCAGACTGCAGACTGGAGCCGGAATCGCTGCTGTTGAATTGCATGATGTCACTTTCCTTCCGTGCCAGTACGCTTGGCGATCAGCCCCACGCCGCGGAAGCCGGTCTGTTCGATCGCGACCATGACCTCACGAACCTCGCGGAAATTCAGCTTTGCATCGCCCCGGATCACGATCTTGGGGTTCGTCTCGGCGCCCACCGCAGCGCGGAGAGCCTCGTCGAAATGCTCGGCTGCGACAGACTGATCGTTGATCCACAGCCCCCCAGCCTCGTCTATGGAGACCAGGATTCGGCCTCTCTCGTCGCCCTGCGAGTTCGGTTTCGTCGTGTTCGGCAGGTTGACGTCGGGCCCCTTCCGCATTTGCGGCGCCATCACCATGAAGATGATCAGCAGCACGAGCACCACGTCGACGAGCGGCGTGATGTTGATGGCCGCTTGCATCCGGGCTGGCTCACCGAGTCGCATAGGCCGGACCTTCCTTTTTAGCCTTCGCCGCCTTGACTTCATCCATTTCGGCGTCAAGCCCCTTGAGCTCCGGTATCTTGAACAAGCGGTTGATGAGCTGGGACGAAGCCCGATTCATTTCGACATGGAAAGTCTCAAGCTTGCCCGTGAAGTGGTTGAAGGCTACGACGGCCGGAATAGCGACGAAGATACCGAGGGCCGTCGAGACCAGGGCCTCTGCGATGCCGCCCGAAACCACAGACATTCCGCCGGACCCCGTGGCCGCAATGCTCCGGAAAGCGTTAATAATTCCGACGACGGTGCCGAACAGACCAACGAACGGCGCAGTTGAGCCAATCGTGGCAAGGAACCCGAGACCCTTCTTCAAATTAATCAGCGTTTCGGAGATGGAGTCCCTGATGGCGCTGGTGACGAGATCAAACGAAGCGGATGCATCGCCTCCGCTCTGGGCCACGCCGTCGTACTCGATGATGCCCGCCGAGACCACTTGCGCCACGTGGGAATTCTGGTGCTGGCGCGCGGCTTCGAGCAGATTCTGGACATCCCCCCCGTGAAGGAACTTCTTGAACTCGGGCTTGAACTTTTCCGACTCACGCGTGGTTGAAGAGAATCGGCGGTGCTTGTCTATGATCATCGCTACCGAAAAAACGGAAAGCAGGGCGAGGGAAACGATCACCGCGCCGCCGAATATACCGACGTGTCCTATAAGTTCAGTAAAATTCATGGTTTTCTCCTTTGCGCCGCATTGGCGGGCGCTGCCGCATTCCCATCCGTCGTCGCACCGCTGGGCCGCGCTGTTTCCGACCGAATTTCGTAGTAACTGAGCATTCGCAAGAACACTTCTTTGTCCACGGGCCGCCTCGAGTCATCAAGCAACGTTGAGACGTTGGGGCCATTGCCGAGTTCCGAACTCTTCCAAGGAACAATGACCAGTGCTTTAGGCGCTTCCTGATTGCCCAAAATGGACATGCCAAGCGCCTTTCCGCCTGGGACGGACGTCAACTTCGCGTCATCTTCCGTCTTTGGCTGCGCCTCCTCGGTCTGTATCTTCGCCTCCTCCTTCTTTGCGTCCTCCTTCTTTGGCTCTGGCGTCTTTGCCTGTGATTTTGCGGCCTGTCCCCGTGCTGCTTTCGTCTTTGGCTGCGCTGCTTGCTGCGCGAGTACAGCCGCAGGCGCTAAGCCAAGGACTCCAAGAAAAATCCAGTGAATGATAGTTTTTCTCATGGCTTCTCCTGTTTCTTTGCGCGGTTGCGAAGATCAGCAATCCACTTGACGACGTCTGTGTCGTCCGGAACGATCCGGCCGTACGCCTCGTAATGCTCCAACGCGCAGGCGTAATCGCCGAGATACAGGTCGCACAAAATGGCAAGGTTCCTGTGCGCATATTGGAAGTCAGCGGACTGTGCGAGGGCCGCCTCATAACTCGTGCGCGCTTTTGCAAACTGTCCCTTGCGGCGCTGCACCATACCGAGTTCGTTATAGGCGGCAGGCTGTTTTGGATCCGATTGCAGCGCCTTGTTCAGGCTGGCCTCGGCGCGGTCCAGGTCGCCGGTGCGCGCGTAGGCCATGCCGAGATCGATGTGCGCTGCCGTCAGTGCAGGCGTCTTCTCGGTCATTTTGAGCAGCAAGGCAATTCCCGGTTCATACCGCTCCTCCTTCAACATGCCTACTGCCGACTCGTAGTTGGCACGAATTTCATCCGTGACGCCCACGCCCTGGGTGGTCGCGCTGGGCGATTTCGAGGGGTTGGAGACCTGCGGTGTCGGCGGTCCCTGCGGCGCTTGCGGTCCCTCCGCGTGGTTGTCGATGGCGCCGAGGAAGCCGCTGCTCGTTTCGTGTTTCGCGTAACGGCCCGGCATCAGCTCGGTGAGCCTGCTGAGACTCTTCTCGGTCCACGAGTTGAAGACGCCGGCATGCAATAACTCCATGTTCTTCTCGTGTACCTTGATGGCTTTCTCTTCGAACGGAAACGCCGCCTCATCGAGCTTGTTCTTGAACTCCTCCAGGTCCTCTGGTTTCAAGTCGTCCGGCCGCTCCGACTCGAGTAATGAGCGGCTGAAATTGGAGTAGGTCTCGGCCAAGTAATACGTCGCTGCTGCCGTCATCTCGTCGATTCCGTAGTCCACCAGCCGGTTCAGAGCCGCAGTCGTGGCATCCATGCGCTGCTTCTTATCCTGCAGGCTGGTCTCGAAAGGTTGCCGCAGCTTCACGACGACGAAATCTCCATAGAGCTGCTCTGCGAGGACGAGCGCCGAACGCGCCGCCAGCGTCCGTGTCCGCCCGGTCCTTTCCGATCCGGCGCCCGCCTCGACGCTTACGATTTCCTCCAACTGCTTGTGATAGAGCGTCTCGTCGTGCGCCGCCTTGTACATCTCGGCGATCTTGAACCGTGTCTCGATGGCTGTCTCTACCGGCTTGGGAAACTCTCTAACGTACCGGTTGTATGCATCCAGGGCGCGATCCTGGGAATTGGATTGCGCGTAGAGGTCTCCCGCATCGAGCAGCGCCTCGCTGCGTAACGCCGGATCTTCGGACTGAGATGCGATGCGCTCGTATTCGCCGGCGGCGTGGGACAACTGGCCGCTCTGCCGGTAGGCGTAGGCGATCTGCTTGGTGGCCTCGAGCTGAAGCTTGTTCTTCGGGAAGGTAGTGCGAAACGCTTCAAGCGCATCCACCGCCGCCTTCCAATCCTGCAAGCGGATTAGCGCGGCGCCTGCGTCGTACTCAGCCGTCTCGCGGATAGATGATGTAGGCGCGGCGGTGCGAATTCTGAGGAAGTGGTCGGCTGCCGCGCGATAGTCCTTCGCCTCGTTTGCGAGCTCACCCTGTTTGTAAATCGAGGCGGCAAGGTTGTCGACGAGCGCGGCGCGCGACCCGTCGCCCTCCGGCGTGACCGCCAGCACTTGGGTGTAGGCATGCTCGGCCTGCGGGTACTGGGCGAGTTCGAACGAGCCATGCGCAACCACAATCCATGCGGAACGCCGGATCGACGCCTCAGCTCGCGGATACTTATCGATCAAGCGCTGGTCGGCCTCGATGGCGGCCTTGTAGTCCTTCATCTCGTACATGTCATCGGCGGCCGCTCCGAGGATCGCCGCGGCATGTTCGTCCTGCGGGAAGGTGTCGGCGAATTTGAGCGAGCTTGCGACGGTATCGTGTTTGACGGCGTCCTGCTGTTTCTTGTCGGCAACCTTCAGCTGCTCGCGGTATGCATAGATCGCGGCGTATCCCGCAGCTGCCGACTGCGGATGCGACGCATATCCGTAAGCCGTGCGGTCATACTGTTTGGCCGCCTCGCCAAAATCCTTGTTCTCCAAAAGCAAACCGGCAAGCTGATAGTTGACGGATGCCGAATCAGCCTCCTTCGGGAAGGACTCGAGGTAAGCGCCGTACCATTGGCTTGCCTCGCGATAATTCGCGAGCTTGTCGTTCGCTTCGTTTGCGTTCTGATACTGGGCGTGATAGTGCGTCGCGAGGTCTTTCAGGTTCGTCTTGAGATAGGCCAGTACTTCCGGCGACTCTTCCGGTTTGAAGTGCCGCCAATATTCGGACTTCAGGCCGTACTTGGAGGCGAACTCGCGCTTCGACTCCAGTACCAGCCTGGGGAACCCGCCTTGCGTAAAAGTATCAATGACGCGCATGCTGAACCGCGGCGCGGAGCGGTGGAAGGGATAAAGCGCTACGAAACCTTTGTACGTCTTCGCCGCATCGTCGTAGCGGAGCTTGCCGAGATAGTGCTCGCCAAGACTGGAGTAAATGCGGTCCTCATAGGAGCGATTCCCGAACTTGGAGAAGTATTCCGGCAGGGTCTCCGGCCCGCCGAGGTTGCTGAAGCTCAGGCTGATCACCCGGAATGTATCCGCGACACGGCGATCGTTGTCCTCATCATGTTTCTGATCGAAGTCGTAACCGACTGATACCTTGTAATCGAGCAGGGCAATATACTTTTGCAGGGCCTCCTCGTAGAAGTCCTGCTTGTAGAACGTCCATCCGAGCTTATAGAGAGCGAGCTCGTAGAACTCGGAGGAGTGGCCCAATTTGACGATGCCCGAATAGGCGCTCTCGGCGTCGCGGAAGCGTCTGCGCGTGAAGAAGTACTCGCCCCGCCTGAACTGCACTTCGTCGAGGTGCGCGGAATGCGGATTCGCACGAATCAGGCGCTCCATTGTCGCGATGGCCTCTTCGGTGCGGCCGAGTTCGTCGTACGCCCGCGCCATCTGATAGAGGACCTGGTCGCTGTCCTTGTAACTGGGGTATTCGGTGAGCAGCCGATTGTAAAGAGCAATTGCCTCGAGTGGACCTTCGGCATCTGCGCCAGCGCGCACCGTGTCCGCCGGGGAAGCGCCAGCGTTACTGACTGCCAGGATTCCGGCCTCCGCGGTCGTGCGCCGCTCGAAATCCTGATCGGATTCTTTTATACGCGCACTGGCAGCTGGCGCGGCGGGATTAGGACTCCCGGCCCGCGAGCCTGCGAGTATCGAGGCGGGCTTCGGAGCGGCCATTTCCCGCGGCTTGGCGTTGCCCGTGCGAATCCCGAACTGCTTCTCAAGTTGCAGGTCCGCGAGGCGCCGCATCGCCTCCGGAGTCATCGCGGTCTCCGGTGCCTCCTCAAGGAAGCGCCGGTATTGCTGCATGGCCTGATCGAGGCCCTGTTCGACTTTCACTTCTTGCAGGTCCGGACGCACGTTCCGCAGCTCCGCCAGCGTCCCCGGGGTCCCCACTGGCTTGATGGGACGCGCGGCGCAACCGACCATGAAAACCGGCGCGATCACTATCGGAATGGCGAGGTGACGCATCAGTGTCCGCCCGCGTCGGACTGCGCGCGCGCGGCTCGATCGTAGCTATCGGCGACGCCGAAGCGCGCCTCGGTCTGCTGGGCGACCAGACGATCCCGGCGGGCCTCGAGCTGGTTGATGGCGACGGTCTCGATCATGTGCCCCTGCCGGGCTATCAACATGTCGACACGCTGCAATGCGTCGTCGACGCGCTCGCGGAGTCGAGTAATCTGGACGTCGTATCCGACATAGCTGTGCGTCGCTGCCTGCCTCGTCCTAACGAAGGCGTCATACCGCTGACTGAGAGCGTCGAGAGGTGCTTTCAGTTCGTTCAGGTGTACATATGCGGCGGTCAGCCGGTCGTTGTACTCGGTTTCCAACCGCCAAGTGAGAGCGCCGCGCAGGCGGGCGGCGCGTTGCCGAAGTGCGAGCGATTGGGGGTCGTCAGAGTGGCCGAGCCGCTTCTCGATGCGTGCGATGCGTTCGCCAGCGGTCTGCTCCTCCGCAGTCGCCAGATAATCCGGCCGCGGCGCGGTCAGCATGGCCTGCAGACGTTCGGCGAGGTGTTTGCGCTGCTCGAGGCGAATGTGGATCCGCGAATCCAGTTCCCGGAACTGTGCGTCGACCTCGGGCAGCAGTGGCTCGTAATTCTGTCCGCGCAGCCGGATGATATCGTCGAAAGCATCCAGGCTGGTCTTCCAGGCATTGAGTCTCGACCGCAGGTCCTCAAGGTCGAGGTAGTTGTGCAATGCGGTTTGGAAGTCGTGAGACGCCATCAACTCCATCAGGTAGTAAGTTTCCGGCGCATCGGGCAAATTGCGCAGGCGGATGACCCAGGTTTCGTCCTCCCGGCTCTCCTCGCGGACCAGCGCATTGAGAAACTGCCCCTCCCTGATGCTGCGAATCGATGCATCGACTCTCTCGATCTGGTGGCTGAACAGCTCGAGCGCGCGTCCATAACCAATCGCCGCGCGACCGTGAAGCTTCAAGGTAGCGTACGCATGAGGTACGGCAAGAATCACTTCCTGAACTGCGGCATCCGTCGGCTCACGATCCACCAGGATGTTCCACGGCACGAGCGCGCGGTCATACTGCTGGGCCGAGGCCTCAGCCCAGCCTGCCCGCAGCAGAGCCTGGTTCGAGAACGGTCCCTCGAGATGGACGCGGTCCAATGCCTGCCTGGCCCGCTCAAAATTGCCAGATTCGAACAGCATGGTGCCCAGCACCAAGTTCGACTTGTCGCGGATCGCGAGAGCGGCGGGATCACCGGCCGCCATCTGTCCGGCCTTGTCCAGTTGCTCGATCGCTTCCCGTGGTCGGCCATCCTGCAGCAGCGCGATGCCAAGGTTGTAGGCAACAAACCCGCCAAGGCCCTCATTGCTCTTTAGCTGCGCGAGCACTTTAATAGCTTCGCCCGGCTGGCCTGTCGCCATATAGACATTGGCCCGCAGAAACTCGAGATCACCCTTGATCTCCTCAGGCACCGTGCCTTTGATCCGTGCTAGCGCCTGCAGCGCATCATCGAGCTGCCCCTTCTGGAAGTGGATGCGGGCGAGCCTGAACGCGGCCTCGTTTCGCACCGCCTCATCGACGGCGCCTTCGAGCACCGCCTTGATGGCGCGCCCCGCGCGTTGGTGCATGCGGTAGTCGAGCTCGAAGTCGCCGACCGAAAATTCGGCGTTGTTGATGTGATAGTGAAGAGTATCGAGTTTGGGTTCGTCCAAAACGTGGTATTGGGCGAGTTCGGTGTCGAGCCGTTGGAGTGCGTCGAAATACTGTCCTTGGTAAGCGTGATAGAGCGCCTCGCCGAAATAGGGGTCCCTCAAGTCGCCGCCCGTGACCGGACCGGCAGCAAGTCCCAAGGCCAGGGCGAGTCCGATGAGTTGGCGAGTCGCTCGCATCGATTACCAATCCCCCAGCGTGATTGGGTTGGTGCCGGACCGCGGTCCGGCTAGAGTTAGTCCGACCAGCTTTGGCTTCACTTCCTTGCGGAAAGTAAACTCTCCCGTGCGGCTGAAGTCCGCGCCGCCCTCAAGCTTGCCGTCGACAAGCACTTCCAGCTTGTGATCCCCGGTCGCGACGTTGCCGACGTAGATCCGTTGCACGCCGCCCTTGCGCAGGGCCTGGAGCTCTTTGGCGCTGTAGATGTAGTGCGCAACAAGTTGGCCGTCGATCTGGAGACGCACGGCGTCGAGGCGCATCGCGTCGCCCTTGGCGAGCTCGACGAAGATCGCGACCTGTGTTCCTGACGGGTACAGCAGTTTCTCCTCCAGCTGGCTCAGCTCTGCCGACATGCGGAGGGAGTCTGACTTGATCTCCTGGATCTGTTCGTCGAGGCCCCTCATCTGCTCTTGGTCGGACGAGATGTCTTTCTCCGAAGGCTTCTGGACCGCAGCCTGAGGGGGCGCGGGCGTAATAGTGACTTGCGCGCTGGCATGGGCCGAGCCGCCCGGACCTGTGGCGGTGAGGGTATAAGTGGTCGACTGAGAAGGCCTCACCGTGGTAGAGCCCTTCACCGCGACTGGGCCTACCGAGGGCTCCAAAGTGATGGACGTGGCGTTCGTCGACAACCACTTGAGCGTGACCGGTTGGCCTGCTTGGGCGGAAGCCGGCGAGGCGCTCAGAGCGACGGTCGGTGACGCTGGCGGCGCCGTTTGCGCCGCGGCAATAGCCTTTCTCCCGTTGGCCAACAGCGCCAGCGCGACCAAACCGAATAAAACCACTGTGCGAAGTGAATGGAGACGCATCATATTCACTCCTTGCGTAGACAGAGCACTACCTGAAGCTGGAAGCGCACAAATATCCCCCGAGTATTCGTCCAAGGATTGAGGAATTGCACGACGCTGTAAACTGTTCTTAGGAGCGGAATTAGAACGGGCGTGATGGTACTGGACTACCCGTTCGTTTGGCCACTATGGAACGCCGCGGAGAATTCGCAGCGGCAAGTCTGCAAACAGAGTCTTACCTTGAGCGAGAGCACAACGCGCGATGGACTGTGCTCGGCGTTGGATACGCCACAAGAGGCATTACGGCCAACGTCCTGTGGCGAATTGATACGAGGGCGATATTACCCGCAAATCGCGCCACGAAAGGGAGATGCCTCTCCCCTTTTGAACGGACCTGGTGACAGTGAAACGATCGGAGTCGCGCAACGCACTGCAACCAAGAGCGCAAAGACCGCGTGATTTCATTCTAGGTTTTTGTGGCGCCTGACCGGATACCTCAGGGAGCCCGAATATTTGAAAAGTTAGGCAGCCATTGGGGTCTGAAATAAGGATCGACAATGGGGCTGCCAGCCAAACGAGCGGAGATTTGCGATTGGTCGT
>WNGD01010298.1_pt1 | contig 11040 bp, 10 predicted proteins | sample 5400671 | NCBI WGS metagenome assembly WNGD01 (sample SAMN13153369, study PRJNA577476) | soil metagenome | isolation source: 40 cm soil or saprolite under grassland replicate 2 | place: USA:California | collected 2016-06-15
GCTGCCCGAAGTGGTGGACGCCGTTGCCGGCCGCGCCAAAATCATCATCGATGGATCGATCTGCCGCGGCAGCGACATCGTCAAGGCGATCGCCGCAGGCGCCGACCTGGTCGGCATCGGTCGCATGCAGTGCTTAGCGCTCGCCGCGGGCGGCGGGTCCGGTGTCGTGCGGCTTGTGGAACTCTTAGAGGACGAGGTGCAGCGCTGTCTCGGCTTGCTCGGGGTCAACGGTTTCGCCGAGCTCGACCGCACTTATCTGCACCCTGCACCGCCCGCGAATCCACCGCACGTTTTGAGCGCGTTCCCGCTGCTCAAGATCGAGGACTACCGGTACTGACTCGGCCGTGACGTCGTCACCACGCCGTCAATTCGATGGCGAGATCGGTGCGACCTTGCCAAAAGTCTGTGAGGCATGGCCGGTCCAACGCAAGCCCACGAAGCCGCCATCGGCGTCATAGAGATAATCGAAGCCATTGAGGAAGCGAACGCTAGTGTTAACGAACGGCCGGCGGCTGCGGTCAACCAGATTAATGTTTCTCGGAGCGAGCGGGTTGAAGCCGTCGCCGACCGTGAAGGTGTAGAGCGCCTGGGGCGAATCGTCTGCAGGAATCGAGATCGTGAGCGTCGTGCCCGCCACCAGCGTTGGACGGGCGCCGTTGACCGTGCGAACGTCGGCCGGAGCCTGACTCTCCGGCACCGTCAGGTACATAGCGGTCACGCCGGTATCCATCAGCAGGCTTCCGCGGACAGCAGGCATTGCGCCATTGACCGAGATACAAGCGGGCGTTGCGGCCCAGCCTCTGCCGCCCGGGACAGGACCGAGCTTAACGTAAGTGAAATCCCCCTGCGTGTTGGCCGCCGTCAGCCCAACGTGCACTCCTCGCCGGGTCACGATATAGCCGCGTCGAATGTGCTCCCCCTTGGAGGAAGTGTCGTTGAAATTCCTGACATTCAGAAATGGATTCTTGCCAAGCCCGCTTTGTCCCGCCTGATCGCCCCCGCGGCCAAATCCGACCCCCAACATCGAAATCCGGCGTGGTGCCTCGTTTGGGCTGCACCGCCGCGCGCCTTGTGTGCACGCGACTCGCGTGACCGCGAGGACTGCAATGGGCGCAGTGATGATCCGCGTTCCGTCGCCACCCGAAATGGTCACAGGCGTGATGACCCATCGACCGATCATGATGCGCCCGGAGCTGGAATAGGTGAGTTCGCCCGGTCCAAGCGATTGCAGGTTGGTAACGTTCGGGATCTTGTCTGCCGAGACGACGATGCCGGTCGACCCGGTGTCCATGACGGCGCCGTAACTGCGCCCACCAAAGGAGATGCGCAGCCGGGGCAAGGCAGTGATGTCCTCCCCCGGGCCGGGTGGATTTACGTAGGGCAGGTAAACTCCTCGGTCGTATTTCTCGTATCGGCCAGGCGGCCCGGCCGAGGCCGCCGCGATGCTCAGCAGCAGGATGATCGCGGCCGGCAGGGCGACCGGAATTGCCGAGCCCGATCTCAATGCAGATCTCAATGCCAATACGGCGGATAACCGGAATGGCCCGCGTCCGCGTCGAGCAGGCGCAGCATCGCCGGCCATTCCAGCACGCCATAGGGGCGGCGTGTCCCGGGCTGATAGAGGTGCGCGGTATGCGCGAGCACGTTTTCGCCGGGCATGACAAGCTCGGTGCGGGCCGCCATGGCATCGACTTGCGAGCGGCACGACAATTCGAGCTGATACATGGTGTTGAACGCCTGCTGGATTGTCGCCCCGCAGGTCAGGAGGCCGTGGTTGCGCATGATGAGCGCGTCGTGGGATCCGAGATCTTTGACGATGCGCTCGCGTTCGTCGAGATCCACCGCTGGGCCTTCGTAGTCGTGATAGCCGAGGTGGCCGACGAACCGGATCGCGGTCTGAGATAACGGCAGCAGCCCGCATTTCATCGCTGATACGGCGATGCCGGCGCGGGTATGGGTGTGCAGCACGCAGGCGACGTCCGGGCGCGCCTTGTGGATCGCACCGTGGATCACGTAGCCCGATTTGTTGATGCCGTAGTCGGTCTCCGGTTTCCAAATGATCTCGCCCTCGACATCGATTTTGGCGAGGCTCGATGCCGTGATTTCCTTGTAGAGCATGCCGTAAAGGTTGATCAGCAGGTGGTCCTTGCTGCCCGGGATGCGCGCGGTGATGTGGTTGTAGATCAGGTCGGTCATGGCATACTTGTCGAGCAAGCGATAGCAGGCGGCGAGATCGACGCGCGCTTGCCATTCCTCGGATGAAACTTCTCCTCGGATCGACTTGAACGCGGTCGTGTAATTCATGGGTAGGTTCCGGCGCTTTCCACGGTCGGGCCTCACTCCGGCAGCATAGCGCCGGCACATAGCCAAGGCCAACACGCGATAAATAGGGAGGGTCTCATGGCGATCCGCGATATCCTGCACAACGCCGTCAAAGAGAAGCTCGCCCGCGACGAGGTGGTCGCGTCCATGACCGTACGGCTCGTGCGGAGCGTCGAGATCGCGCGTATCGCACGCACTGCGGGCTTCGATACCCTCTATGTCGACCTCGAGCATTCGAGCTTCTCGCTCGAGACTTGCGGGCAAATCTGCGTGGCCGCGCTCGAGGCAGGGATCACACCTTTCGTGCGCGTTCCCGCCAACACGCCAGATTACATTTCCCGAGTGCTCGACGCGGGCGCACTCGGCGTGATTGCGCCGCATATCCGCTCGGCGGAGGACGCAAGAGCCGTGATCAAGGCAGCCAAATTCCCTCCGCTCGGCGAGCGCTCGGCCGCCGGCGGGCTGCCGCATCTTCATTTGGCGCTCGCGCAGGCCGAGCAGATCATCGCACTCGATGGCATCGACATGGTGCTCATCGGTCTCAATGACCTGCTGGGGGACTTGGGCATTCCCGGCGAATACGACCACCCGCGGGTGCGTGAGGTCTATGCACAGACCATCGCCGCCTGCCGCAAACGCAACAAGCACTGCGGCGTCGGGGGGCTTGCCACGCGTCCCGATCTCGCGGCCGAGTTCGTGAAAATGGGCGCGCGTTACGTATCGACCGGCACCGACCTCGGGTTCCTCGTGGAGGCCTGCAGCGCGCGTGCCAAGGCGGTCAAGGAGATCAGGCTCTGAACTGCCGCGCGGTGGCAGGCAAGCCAGTTGACGGATGAGCGAGCGAAACGCGAGCTTGCGCGCGAACAGGGGCAGAGGACTTCAAAACTCGCTCACCCGGCGGCGTGCGGACAGACCATAACGGTGCAGATCGGTGCCGTGCACATCGAGCCAAGCCTTGGCGCGTTCGATGTCCGGGTAGAGCCGCTTCACCAGGCGCCAGAACCGCAGCGAATGATTGAGCTCCAGGAGATGGCACACCTCGTGCGCAGCAAGGTAGTCGAGCACGAACGACGGCGCGAGAATGAGGCGCCAGGAGAACGACAGCACGCCCGTGTTCGAGCACGAGCCCCATCGGCTGGACTGATCGCGCACGTAGACGCGCTTGATCGGAACGCCGAGCTTGGCCGCATAAGCGCGGCTGGCTGTCTCGAGATCGCGCTGCGCTTCGCGCTTCAGAAAATCGCTGACGCGGCGGTCGACATGCGGCGGTTCGCCCGCGACGCAGAGCACGCGTCTGCCGCTCTCCTCCATCTCGGTCCACGCTGTGCCACGCGCGCCGCGACGATTGACGATGCGATACGGCTCACCGCGTAGCGGCACTTCCAGTCCATCGGCGAAAGGTGCCGCCTCGGGCAGCCGCTTGAGGCGCGCAGCAATCCAGCCGCCGTGCTTTTGCGCAAACTCCTTTGCCTCCTTGAGACTGCCGCGCGGCGGCATGGTGAGGACCACCTCGCGCAAGGCGGCATCGATTCGCAACGTGTAGCGTCGCGCCTGACGATGACGACGCAGGCGCACGGGATAGATCGCTTGGTCGAATACGACTTGGAGCGCCGAGGGCTCGCTCGGACGGCGATAGAGCAACGCGCGAAGCGACATTGGATCCACCCTGGAGCAACCCCGGCGAAATACTGCCACACCGGCAAGAGCCCTCAGCGCGACACCCAACAAATAAAGGCTCTTCCCCCAGATATGGGGGACTCGGAGGAATAAGGTTCAATATATCGTGGCCTTCAAGAACTGAATTGATTTTCAAAATCGCCGAGACGGCCGAAGTCCGCCGCCGCTGATCAGGTCATCCGTTCTGATCTGCGGGTCCGTCACTAAATCCGCTGTTCACTCAAAGCGTTATCGGGCACAGCGATGGCGCTGCCCAGGACGAATCACACAAAAAGCGCGGCAGGACGGGCCTAAAGACGTGTAGGGCGCGGCGCTGGCTCTCCGGGGGGACGCGCCTTTTCGCGGGTTGTTATTCGTTGGCCGCGTTGGCCATGGCGGGCGGCGACATCGTTCGCAGCGCAGCCACGGTGATTTTGCTTGGCGTACGCCGACTGGCGCCCCGCGCGCCTGCCGCATTGTTCGACAGCACGAAATCCGCGACCCGGGGGACAATCTCGGACCGAAAGCGCGACCCGTTGAAGACGCCGTAGTGGCCGACCGCCGGCTGCAGCCAGTGCGCCTTGCGCTCCGGCGGGATGTTGACGCAAAGGCGATGCGCGGCCTCGGTCTGACCGACGCCGGAAATGTCGTCATGCTCGCCTTCCACCGTGAACAAGGCGACGCGACGGATTTTGGTCGGATCAATGCGAATGCCGCGATGGGTCATCTCGCCCTTCGGCAGGGCGTGACGCACGAACACCGTGTCCACGGTCTGCAGATAGAACTCGGCGGCGAGGTCCATGACCGCGAGATATTCATCGTAAAACTCACGATGTTTCTGCGCGGAGTCGCCATCGCCCTGCACGAGATGAAGGAAGAGCTTGCGGTGGGCCTCGATGTGGCGATCGAGATTCATGCTCACGAAGCCGTGCAGCTGCAGAAAGCCCGGATAAACGTCGCGCATGAACCCGGGATTTGGAAACGGCACCTTGGTGATGACGTTGCGGCGGAACCAGTCGACGCCGCGTCGTTCCGCATGGATGTTCACCGCGGTGGGATTGACCCGCGTATCGATAGGACCGCCCATCAGCACCATGGAATGCGGCACGTAAGGGTCCTCGTCAGCCTCCATGCAGGCGACTGCCGCGAGGACCGGCACCGAGGGCTGGCAGACCGCAAGCACGTGCACGTCCCCGGCGAGCAAATGCAGGATCGAGATCAGGTAATCGATGTAGTCGTCGAGATCGAACGCACCTTGCGACACCGGGACCATGCGCGCGTCGACCCATTCGGTGAGATAGACGTCGTGATTTGGCAGAAAGCCTTCGACCGTGCCGCGCAAGAGCGTCGGGTAGTGTCCTGACATAGGCGCGACGATGAGGAGGCGCGGCTGGGGTCGGCGCGGTGGGCGATCGAACGCGCGCTCGAAGTGCAGCAGCCGGCAGAACGGGCGCTCCCAGAGGACGGAGACGCGCACGGGCACGTTTTCCCCGCCGACCACGGTCGAGGTGATGTTCCAGTCCGGCTTGCCGTAGCGGCGGGTCGAGCGCTCGAAGAGTTCGAGTCCCGCAGCCATGGTCTTGCCAAACGCGGTGTAGGACAGGGGGTTGGCCGGACTGCGAAAAAACAGCCGCGCGGCGTCGGCGAAGGCACGCGAGGGATTGAGCGCGGCCTGGCTCATTTCATAGAGCCAGTAGGCGGGTGCCGCATACATCGGGCCAGTGTCGCCCGGTGCGGGTGCGCCGCCGAATTCGCCAATCGCCATCGACCCAGCCCTCAGCGGCTTTGCCGCACTGCAGCATACTGTCGTGAATCTGACATATAGTCAATGTCTCCGGCGGGTTATCCACCCGTTCCCGGAACGTAAATAATGCTTTCGGCCGTCGGCGCTTTTGCGTCGCAGCAACGCTGGCATGACAAAATCGCTGGGAACAGCGCTACTCACCGGTCTGCAGCAAGGAGCCGACCCGCCGCGCGCTCTTGAGCAGTTGCAGGAAGGCCAAGACTCCGGCGGCGAAGTAGAGCGCGTTGAGTGCAAATGCCTCAAGCATCAGATCGGCGCGTATGACGTGCTCCATCAGCAGCGCCCGCATGCCCTCGAACACGTAAGTTGGCGGCAGCGTCCAGGCGATCACTTGCAGCCAATCCGGCAACACGCTGACCGGATAGTAGACGCAAGTGAGCGGCATGAGGACAAACATCAGCGTCCAGGCGAGCGATTCCGCACCCATGCCGTTGCGCAACAGCACGCCTGCGACGACGATACCGACCGCCCAACTGGTCAGGATCAGATTCACAAAGAACGCCGCGAGCGCGAGGCCGAGGGCATAGACGTTGAACCCGAAGAAGGCCATTGCGAGGAACGTCACCGGCAGCATGCCGATGGCGAGGCGGATAAGGCTCATGATCATCAACGCGCAGACGAACTCGATCGGCCGCAGCGGGCTGATCATGAGGTTGGTCAGGTTGCGCGACCACATCTCTTCAAGGAATGACACCGAGAAGCCGAGCTGGCCGCGAAACAGCACGTCCCACATCAGCACGGCGGCGATGAAAACGCCGCTCGCGCGCGCAAAAAACCCGGAATTCTGGGCGATATAGAACTGCAGAAAACCCCACACCAAGAGTTGGACCGCCGGCCAATAGATCAGCTCGACAAGCCGGGTCCAGGATGAGCGCAAGAGGTAAACATAGCGCAGCACCATCGCGGCGATGCGATGCGGCGCCAAGGTCACGGCACTGATCGACGGCGCGCTCATTGCGCGGCCTCGCGTGTTTCGCCGCGGCCGCGCGCGACGTCGAGAAATACCTCCTCCAGGGTCTGGCGTCCGTAGCGCACCAGCAGGCGCTGCGGCGTGTCATCGTCCTCGATGTGCCCACGCTTCATGATGATGACGCGCTCGCACAATCGCTCGACCTCGGCCATGTTGTGGGAGGCGAGCAGCACAGTGGCGCCGCGCTCTCTGCGAAATCGCTCGAGGTGACCACGCACCCAGTCGGCGGTGTCGGGGTCGAGCGAGGCGGTGGGTTCGTCGAGAAGCAGCACCCGGGGAGAATTGATCAGCGCCTTGGCGAGGGCGACCCGGGTCTTCTGCCCGGCCGAGAGCTTGCCGGTCGGTCGATCGAGAAATTCCGAGAGATCGAACTCGCGCGCGAGCGCCGCGATGCGGCCGTCGAGGTCCTCCACGGCGTAGAGCCGCCCGAACACCTTTAGGTTCTGCCGCACCGTCAGCCGGTGCGGCATGTCGACGTGCGGACTCTCGAAATTCATCTCGTGCAGTACCTGATAGCGCTGGCGCGGCATCGCGGCGCCGAGCACTTTCACCGTGCCGGAGGTGGGCATGACCAGCCCCGTGATCATGGCGATGGTGGTGGTCTTGCCGGCGCCGTTGCCGCCGAGCAGCCCTGTGATGGAACCTCTTTCGAGCGCGAAGGAAATGCCGTCGACCGCGCGGGTGGTCTTGTAGACCTTCACCAACTGGTCGACGGCGATGGCGGGTTCGACGGCGTTCAACATGGGGTCGCCTGCGCGGAACCGCAGATGTGGCGCGGCGCCGCGCACGAGGCAAGGGGTATCGGGGCAAACGGTCCGCGCACCGAATGCCGACGTCGGCAGTTGAGCACGTGCAGCGAAGGGGTACATTGGTTGGACATGAGCGACCAACCTGCCGAGGAAGCGCATCGAACCGGACGCAGCGTGCGCCTGGATACGCTGGTGCGGCTGCGCTGGCTTGCAGTGATCGGCCAGAGCACCGCCGTGCTGGTGGTCTATTTCGGGCTCGATTACGAGCTGCCGATCTGGCCATGCCTCGCAGTGATCGCGCTGGCCGCGTGGCTCAACATTGCGCTGCGCATTCGCTTCCCGATGACACAACGGCTCGAGCCGGACCGGGCGGCATGGCTGCTTGCCTTCGACATCGCCGAGCTTGCGATACTCTTGTTCTTCACGGGTGGGCTCGAGAATCCATTCGCGTTCCTTTTCCTCGGGCCTGTTCTGATCTCGGCCACCGCATTGCCAGCACGGATGACGCTGATGCTCGGCGGCTTCACCGTCGCCTGCGCCACCGTACTCGTGTTCGTGCACGAGCCGCTACCGTGGGATACCGAGCCGCCCCTGGAACTGCCCGCGACCTATGTCATGGGGGTGTGGCTATCGCTGTTGCTCGCAATCGCCTTCATCGGCTTGCATGCCTGGCAGATCACCGAGGAATCCCGCCAGCTCGCCGACGCGCTGGCGGCGACTGAATTGGTGCTTGCACGCGAACAGCATCTGTCCCAGCTCGATGGGCTGGCCGCCGCCGCCGCCCATGAACTCGGCACACCGCTTGCAACTATCACGCTCATCGCCAAAGAACTGCAGCTCGCGATCAAGCCTGATTCCGAACATGCGGAGGATGTGCGCCTGCTTAACGAGCAGGCCAAACGCTGCCGCGCGATTCTGGCGAAACTGACCGAACTCTCGAGCGGTGCGCCGTTCGACCGCATGAAACTGTCCACGCTGATCGAAGAGGTCGTTGCGCCGCATCGGAACTTCGGCGTTGCCATAAGCGTCGCGTTATCGGCGGGCGAGACGGCCGAACCGGTCGGCGGCCGCAATCCCGCGATCCTGTATGGCCTCGGTAACCTGCTCGAGAACGCGATTGATTTCGCCCACGAGCGGGTCGAGGTCGCTGCCTCCTGGAGCGGTCAGGACGTCGCCGTCACGATCACCGACGACGGTCCGGGCTTTGCCCCCGAGGTTATGGACCGCATTGGCGAGCCCTATGTCACCAACCGCCGCCGGCAAAATATCAACGGGGAAGCGAGTGGGCTTGGGCTTGGCTTTTTCATTGCCAAGACCTTATTGGAGCGCTCGGGCGCTACGCTCGGCTTCGAGAACCGCGCATTTCCGGACCGAGGCGCGATTGTGCGCGTGCGCTGGGGGCGCGGCGACTTCGAACGCGTGATGGCGTTCGCATCGTGAAACTTGGCCGCTAAAGCACTGCCGGCCCTATATTTTGGCAGGGCCCCGCCTCTCACTCGCGTTCATTATCGATTATTCACTTGAGGTTAGCCTGCGTGTTCCTAGATTATCTGCCAAGGTGAGGCCAATCGTCGCGGCGGCTCGGACACAGCGCCGCCGCGTCACATTCTGGAGGCGTAAATGGCGATGGCCGACTTGGCCGCGGCCATACCGGTCGATCGCTCGCTGCTAATCGTGGAAGACGACAAGTCCTTCCTGCAGCGGCTCGCCCGCGCCATGGAAGGCCGCGGCTTCACCGTGACCACCGCCGAATCGGTGGCCGACGGGCTGGCCCAACTCGAGACGATATCGCCCGCCTTTGCCGTCGTGGACATGCGGCTCGAGGACGGCAATGGTCTTGAGGTCATTTCCGCGCTCAAGCGCCGTCGTCCCGACGCGCGCGCCATCATCCTCACCGGTTACGGCAACATCGCCACCGCGGTGAACGCGGTGAAGCTCGGTGCGGTCGACTATCTGTCAAAGCCAGTGGATGCCGATGACGTGGTCGCAGCGCTGCTCGCGCTCGACGGCCGCAAAGCCGAGCCGCCGCAAAACCCGATGTCAGCCGATCGAGTCCGCTGGGAGCACATTCAACGCATCTATGAACTTTGCGGCCGCAACGTCTCCGAGACGGCGCGCCGGCTCAACATGCATCGCCGCACCCTGCAGCGCATTTTGGCCAAGCGCGCGCCGAAGTGAGCTGACCGCCGTAAGCGTGATAAGCAAGCAAGAATTTGGCCGCTCAGTCCGGGGCAGCTGATCTCGGATGCGAGCCGTCCGGATCCGCCAATGCGGCGAGGCGTAGCGCCGCCACCCGCGCGAAGGCGAGCGTCATGGCCTTGCGGCTGGGGGGATGGAGTCGGTGCTCCGGCGCCTCGCATACGATCGACGCGCCGAAGGCATCGGCAACGATCAGACCGGCGTCGAGCGGAAAGATATCGCACGGCACCTCAAGCGTAGTCGCGAAAAACAGCCGATCACAATGCCGGCGATAATCCATCCACTTCTGGTCAGCGCGAAAGTCAGCAATCGACGACTTGATCTCGACGATCCACACGTCGCCCTTGGCACCGAGCGCGACCAGATCGGCGCGCCGGCCAGATGCCAGCGGCAGTTCGCTCACGGCCGAGAAGCCAAGCGAATGCAGAAGCCGCGTCGTGCCGCGCGCGATGGCGAGTGCGGTCGGTGATTGCCGGCCATCAGGGGGCAGCGCGGCGGTGAGCGAACTCATACTCATCGAATGAATCAGGCCTGGCAACGGTATGCTTGTGCTGAGAGGACGAAGCCGAACGCCACGCACTACGCTGCACTCCCAGCCTGTCCCGCAAGAGGGTCATGTCCCGTGCTCGCAAATCTACTTGCCAGACCCCAAGCCGATCAACAGCGGATAGAACCGGAGCGCCTTCCACCAATGCGAGGCCAAGCACAGCCAAACTACCAATTTTATAGTGAACACTGAAAAGCACGCCTGTTGCAGCCGAGCCGCAGCGGAATCTGGCTCATCGGGCGGCCTGGGCGCGTTCGGCGAAAGCCGCGGCGAGCGCGTCCCGCCGCGGCTCGATGACGCCACGTTCGGTGATGAGCCCGCTGACCAGGCGAGCCGGCGTCACGTCGAAGCCGTAATTCGCCACCGTCGAGCCTTCCGGCACGATGCGCACCTTCTCGACGCGGCCGTCGACGGTGCGGCCGGTGACCGTCGCGACTTCGTCGGCCGCGCGCTGTTCAATCGGAATCCCGGCAGCGCCGTCCGACAGAGAAAAGTCGATGGTTGGCGAAGGCAGGCCGACATAGAACGGCACGCCATTGTCCTTGGCTGCGAGCGCCTTGAGATAGGTGCCGATCTTGTTGCAGACATCGCCATCGGCGGTGACCCGGTCTGCCCCTACCAGGACCATATCGACCATACCGTGCTGCATCAGGTGGCCGCCGGTATTGTCCGCGATCACGGTGTGCGGAACTCCGTGCTGGCCAAGCTCCCAAGCGGTGAGCGCGGCGCCTTGGTTGCGCGGGCGCGTCTCGTCGACCCATACGTGGACCGCGGCGCCGCGATCGTGGGCCAC